>Ga0209619_10002285_pt1 | contig 13887 bp, 18 predicted proteins | sample Rifsed16ft3_FD_184011 | JGI IMG/M metagenome (GOLD analysis project Ga0209619, IMG submission 184011) | Soil microbial communities from Rifle, Colorado, USA - sediment 16ft 3 (version 2) | ecosystem: Environmental > Terrestrial > Deep subsurface > Rock core/Sediment | place: Rifle, Colorado... | reverse complement strand
CTGCCGCTCGAGGTGCTCATGGCCGCCGAGCACGTCCACGGCATCGAGCTGTTCAACAGCTCGGCCGCGCGCGAGAACGGCCGAGGCGACTCGTCCTACATGTGGGACCTCATGCTCGAGACGGGCGCACGTCCGTGGGGCTTCGCGACCGATGACTCCCACTACCCGGGGTTCGACATCGGGGGCGCGTGGACGATGGTGCGCGCGGCCGAGCGCTCGGAGCCCGCGGTCCTTGAAGCCCTGCGCCTGGGGCACACCTACGCGTCCGCGGGGCCGGCGATCCGCGACGTCGCCGTGGACGGCCGGGCGGTCGAGGTCCGGTGCAGCCCGGCGCGCTCGGTAACCCTGATGTCCCGATACGAGACGGGGTGGGCGGTACGCGCGGACGCGCGCAACCGCATGGAGGACGCCCGAGTCCTGGAGCGCGACGACAACGGCCTCGTCGTTCGCGCGAGGTTCGACCCGCCGATGGAGCTGCCGTACCGGCGCCTGGTCATCGAGGACGAACGGGGACACAAGGCGTGGACGAACGCGATCTGACGAAGGACCTGGCGTTCGCGCTCCACCTAGCCGACGTGGCGTCGGAGATCACGATGTCGTGGTTCGGCCACCGGCTCCCGGTCGAGCTCAAGGCCGACGACACGCCGGTCACCGAGGTGGACCGCGCCGTCGAGCGCGCGATCCGTTACGAGATCGCGGCGACCTTCCCGGGCGACGGGGTCCTCGGCGAGGAGGAGGGCCTGCACGCCGGCTCGAATGGACGCACCTGGCTGATCGACCCGGTCGACGGCACGAAGCTGTTCGCCGAGGGGATACCGCTGTGGACCACCCTGATCGGCCTGCGCGAGCACGACCGCGTCGTGGTCGGCGTGGCCGACGCGCCGGCGCTCGGCGACCGCTACCACGCGACGCGCGGCGGCGGGGCCTGGCGAGACGACCGGCGACTGCGCGTGTCGGAGGTGTCGGAACTGTCGGAGGCCTTCGTGGTGCACTCAGGCGTCGAGGAGTGGGTGGCCGGCGAGCGCGACGACTCGCTGCTGCGCGTTGCCGCCAGGGCCCGGCGCACGCGGGGCCTCTCGGACGCGTGGGCCCAGCTGCTCGTGGCCCAGGGCTCGGCCGAGCTGCTGATGGAGCACGAGCCCTGCTTCGAGTGGGACTGGGGCGCGACCGGCGTGATCGTCGAGGAGGCGGGGGGACGCCTGTCCACGTTCGACGGCGGACCACCGAGTCCGGGTAGAGATCTGCTGGTAACGAACGGCGTCGTCCACGACGAGGTCCTCACCACGATCGCCAGCTAGCGCCGACGCAGACGCGGGTTGAGCACCTCGTCGAGCGCGTACCCGACCATCGTGAAGGAGAGCGTCACGAACACGATCGCGACGCCCGGCGGGATCAGCCACCACCACCACCCCGCGGTGAGAGCCCCCGCGCTGAAGGACTCCTCGATGATCACGCCCCACGACACAGCCTGAGGGTCGCCGAGGCCCAGGATCGACAGCGTGGTCTCGGCCAAGATCACCAGCGCCACCGTGAGGACCGCGTTCGCGAACACGATCGGCATCACGTTGGGCAGTATGTGGCGCGACACCAAGTGCCAGTGCCCAGCGCCGAGAGCCCGCGACCGCTCGACGTAGGCGCGCTCGCGCACCGACAGCACCTGCGAGCGGACGACCCGCGCCGTGCTCGCCCACGACGTGATCGCGATCACGACGACGATGTTCAGCACCGAGCGCCCGAGAACCGAGGACAACACGATCGCGAGCACCACCCACGGCAGCACCAGCACCCAGTTCGTGATCGCCGACAGCACGCTGTCGATCCACCGCCCGCCGAAATACCCCGCCGTGATGCCGACGAACGCGCCGATCACGATCGCCCCGAAGGTCGCCGTGAGTCCGACCATCAGCGAGATCCGCGAGCCCATCACGATCAGTCCGAGCACCGGCCGCCCGAAGTTGTCTGTTCCGAGCGGGTACTGCAGCGAGGGCGGGTGCAGCGGCGGCGCGCTCGCCGTCGCCGGCTCGAGCTGGGTCTCGTCCACGAGCAGCGGCGCGAAGATCGCGATCAGGCCGAACACGGATAGCACCACGAGCCCAACGATCCCCTGCCGGTTCCGGCGGAAGGTCGTCCAGTGAGCCGCCGCGGTCCGCCGTCGCCGGGCCCAGACCACGGCCCTGGCGCTGGGGGGGACGACCAGGTCCTGCTCCGGCTCAGGCATGGCGCACCCTCGGGTCGAGGAACCCGTACGTCAGGTCCGCGGCCAGGTTGAATGCGATAACCAACGCGCTGGTTAGCAGGAAGATCGCCTGGATCACCGGGTAGTCAAGCTGGTTGATCGCGTCGTACGTGAGCTGGCCCAGGCCCGGCCAGCTGAACACGACCTCGATCACGATCGCGCCCCCCAGCACGTACCCGAACGACAGGAAGATCAACGTGAACGTCGGCAGGAACGCGTTGGGCACGGCGTGGCGGCGCCGGACCAGGTGCTCGGGCACGCCCTTGGCCCTGGCCGTGGTGATGTAGTCCTCGTTCACCGTGTCCAGCAGCGACGAGCGCATGATGATCGCGTACTCGCCGATGTAGCCGAGCGTGAGGGTCAGCACCGGCAGGAACAGGTGGTTCGCGATGTCGATCACCGCGGCGAACCCCGTCTCCTCCCCCGTGTCGAACCCCCCCGCGGGGAACCACCCGAGCGTCCCGGCGAAGACGATCAACAGGAGCATCCCGAGCCAGCCCTCGGGTATCGAGTAGAAGAGCAAGGAGCCATACAGGCTGCGGGTGTCGAAGCGGCTCCCTCGGTTCCACCCGCCCTTGATCCCGATCAACACGCCGAACACCGTCGCGAGAACCGTGCCGATGCCCACCAGCAGGAACGTCGGCCAGACGCGCTCGGAGATCAGGGTGGAGACCGGTAGGCCGGTACGGAGCGAGACCCCCATGTCGACGGAGAGCACGTCGCCGAGGTAGTTCACGAACTGGGCCGGCAGCGGCTGGTCCAGGCCGTACTCCGCCTGGAGCTCGGCGACGTCGTCGGGGGTGAGCTTCTCGCTGCGGGTCAGCAGCTCGATAGGGTCGCCCGGCATGACCCGGAACAGGACGAAGTTGAACGCCACGACGAAGAACAGCGTGGCGAGAGCGTGCAGCAGCTTGCGGACCAGGTAGCCGCGCCCCACTCCGTCCTCTCGCCTCGGGACCCGCCGGAGCGGGCCGGCCCTACGCCTCCAGGTCCTGCTCCCGGCGACCGCGGGTCGCCACCCGCCAGACCACCACTCCGATCACCGCGACGCCCGCGATCCAGATCCAGGCGGGCAGCCCAGGAGACGCGGCCTCGGATGCCCCGGCCACCGGCCGCACGGTGAGCAGCGAGTTGTAGTTGTAGGTCGGCAGGAGGTACCCGTCCTCGCCGGGCGCCGGCGTCCAATCCGTGAACCGGTCCGTCCGGTAGGCCTCGAGCCAGCTCGGGTACGCGAGAACCACCCCCGGCAGCGCGTCGTAGACGTACTGCTGCGCCTCGAACACGACGTCGCGGCGCTCGCCACGATCGAAGATCGTCGTCGTCTGTTCGTACAAGGCGTCGTAGTCGGGGTCGCTCCAGCACCCGTCGCTCCAGCTCCCGCACTGGCCGGACGTGAACACCCACAACTGATAGTTGGGATCGGGGTCACCGCTCCAGTACCAGATGTACATGTCGAAGTCCCCCGAGCCCCAGTAGTCGTTCATCTTGCCGTCGGAGGCAGCCTGGAGCTCGACGTCCATCCCGATCTCCTTCAGGTACCCGACGATCAGCTGGCCGGCCTCCACGGCGCCTACGGTCTCGTCCGAGGCCGGCATCAGCAGCTCGAACGGCCGGCCGCTCTCCGGGTCCTCGCGCACCCCGTCGCCGTCGGTGTCCTCGTAGCCCGCCTCGTCCAGAAGCGCGTTGGCGGCCGCGGGGTCGTATGGGTACTCCTCGTCCTGCGGTATGTCCAGGTGCCAGTACGTGGAGGCCTCGCGGATGATCGTGTCGCCGGGGTTCGCCAGGCCCAGGTACACCTTGTCGACGATCTCCTGCTTGTCGATCGCCATCGCGATCGCCTCGCGCACGGTGCGGTCGTGCAGCGCCGGGTGCGGGTCCGCGTCCTTGCTCTGCCCGCCGAAGTTGAACGCCAGGTTGAGCCACCAGTCCGAGACCACGCGCTGAGTCGCGATGTTGTCCGCGCCCTCCAGCGTTCCGAACACCGAGGCCTGCAGGCCGTCGGCGAAGTCGATCTCACCGTTGCGCAGCGCCTGGACCATCGCCTCCTGGTTGTCGAACACGCGGTACTCGATCCGGTCGACCACGGGCTGCTCGCCCCAGTAGTAGGGGTTGCGCTCCATCGTCCAGCCCTGGCCGCGCTCCCACTCGGTCAGGGTGAACGGCCCGCTCGCCACGCTCGGGGTGTTCGGGACGCTCTTGATCTCCTTCTTGTCCGCGCCGTCGTACTCCTTCCAGACGCTCTTGGGCACGATGTACACCCACGGCGGGATGTCCGGCGCGAACGTCGGCTGCTCGGACTTCCAGATCAGGGTCCGATCGTCGGGCGTCTCGAAGGTCGGGTTGAACGGGAAGTACGAGCGGTAGGCGGACATGCTGTTGTCGATCACGAAGCGGAAGGTGAACGCGACGTCCTCGGAGGTGAGCGGCGTGCCGTCGCTCCACTTCAGCCCCTCGCGGAGCGTGCAGGTCCACCTCGTGTGGTCCTTGTTCGGCTCGCACCCCTCGGCCAGGCCGGGCGAGGGCGACAGGTCCTCGTTGGAGAACTGCAGGAGCATGTCGTACTGGGTGGTTGCGACGCCCCAGTCGTAGCCGGCGACCACGCCCCAGGGGTTGTCGTTGGCCAGGTCCAAGATCGTGCCGACGCGCAGGACGACCTCGTCTTCGGTCGCACCCTCGCCGGTCTGGGCGAGCGCCACCGGGGCGAGGCCCAGGACCAGGAGCAGCCCCACGAGCGTTGCGTTGCCGAAAGTGCGTCGCATGTACCGTCCCCCTCCGCGCCGCCGAACCCTGGCCAGCCTCGCCGACCCTCGCGCGACCCTACCCCAGGTCCGCCGGCGCACAAGCCGCCCGTTGCCGCGGGGGCAACCACCGCGGCACGTTCGTCGGCCGGCGGCGGGCGTCCGGAACCCCGTAGGATGCCGCCGTGGCCATAGCGATCGGCGCCGCCGCCCCAGATGTGGGAGGGCTCTCTGGCCCGCACGCGCTCGTGTTCTACAAGGTCACGTGCTCGGTCACCGCGCTCGCCGGGCCGGCGCTCGCGAAGCTCGGCGCGGCGTACGACGGGGCCGTGCTCGGCGTGGGGCAGGACCCCCAACCCGAGCTCAACGTGTTCGCGGCCGAGCACGGTTGGACGTTCGCGCAGATCCCCGATCTCGCGCCGTACGAGGCCTCGGACGCGTACGGGATCGCCTCTGCGCCGACGGTGGTCGTCATCGACGGAACGGGCCGCGTGGCCGACGTCGTCGAGTCCTGGGACCGCGAGGGCATGAACCGCGCCTCGGCGACGCTCGCCGGCCTCCTGGGCGCCCAACCAGAGATCCTGTCCATCGAGGCCGACGGCCTGCCGGCGTTCAAACCGGGCTGAAGCACCCGCAACGCGCCCTCGGTCTGAGGCGCAGGATCCAGATGTGAGAAACCGCCGGGGCCCGAGGGCTCCAGCGGCTTCTCGCGACGCAACATACCGACCCGCCCGGAGCCCGTCAAACGGGCAACGGCGTTCCCCTGTCACTCTTCTTCGAAGGCTGTAGCGGGGGAAAGACTCCCCGGACGAAGTAAGGGAGCCCACCGAGGTGTGCTCCCTTCTTCTCCCGTCCGCTGTGCTGAGACGCGCCGGCGAGGCCGGTCACACCGCCGAGCGGTCGGTCAGACCTTCGCGGTCGCGCTCTCGAAGAACGCCAGGTCGCCGACCTGGCTCGTCCGCAGCTCGACCCTGGCGCCGATGTTCTCGCGTACCCAGGTCGCGGCCACCGGGACCGACGCGTCTGCATCCTTGCGTGTCTCCCACAGGCTGAGGGACAGACAGGTCTTGTCACCGGTGTCGGCCAGGCCGTACCGGATGAAGCCGGGCTGCTCCTGGAACTTGCGCAGCATGCCGCCCCTGGCGGCATCGGCGATCTCCTGGAAGGAACCCTGCTTGATCTCGTAGGTCGCGATCCGTACGTGCTCCATGGTGATCTCCTTCTTGTGCTCGTGTTCGTGTCCCTGATCGTTACGGGACCAACGTGAGCCAGATCCGGAGCGGAACGGTCCGGGGCGTCAAGCCTTCGCTGGGACCAGCGATGAGGATGGGATCTCCGAGGCGATCCCCGTGACTCCTACTTCTCCCGTCGGTGTACCGGGATCGCGTCTTACAGCAGTGTACGTCTTCGCCGCCAGCCCACGACGGCCCCGGCCGCCGCGACGCGATGCTTCAACTCGGTCGATGCCTCACGCGAACCGCCCGCACTGGATGCAGGCGTACCAGCCGGCTCGATCCTGCAGGGCGAACGTCGTCCGACGTCCGCAGTGGTTGCAGGTACGACTCTGGTACTGGGGAAGGTCGATGCTCTGCCGTACGTAACGCTCGGTCATGAGGCGCATGTCCCGTTCGGATCGAGACACCCTCGTTCTCCCCACGCTCAACTCCTCCTTCGCTTGACCGGTCTGCGCCTCCCGCACCCGGTGTTTCACATCGCCCCCCCGTGTCGAAGGCTCGTCTGACGGGCGATCCGGGCAGGCCGGCCGGCGATCTTCTGGACCACCGAGAAGCGGCGGCCCTCCGACACCACCTGGTCGATCTCAGGGTTCTCGTGGTCGATCGCGATGGCGAACCGCGTCGCGTAGCCACGCACGGCCTCGTACTCCGGCCGGGTGAGGCTGATCCGCTCTCGGCAGGCCCCGTCTCCGCACTCACAGACGTACGCCTCGGTGACGCCCTCGTCGTCCGGGGCCCCGCCGCGGATGTCCTCGATCCACTCGTTTCGGTCGCGAGACCGCGCCTCGTTGCGAACCTCCTGATCCGTCCAGTCGCTCATCGGCTGATCGGCTCGGCGAGCAGGTACTCGGTCTCGGTCAGCTCGAAGATCTTCCGGATACGGCCGCGCACATTCACGACCCAAAAGGCTCCGCCCCAGTCACGCACCCGGTGCTCGAAGGCCATCACCGCGAGCCACGCGGCGCCGTCCATGAACGTGAGCTCGCCGAGGTCCATGACCACGTCGCGGTGTCGCGTCTCGCGGATCACCTCGTCCAGCGCGGGTACGGCCACCACGTCGAACCGGCCGGTCAGACGCAATCGGGCGGCCCCGGCGCGATCGCCAACACTTACGGAGAAGGGTGCTTCCGCTCGGACCCGCATCGCGGCTCCCTTCCTGGAGGGTTCGCACACCTCCGGCCTGGGAGCGTGTCTCTGGGCTCCGGTCTCGCGCCTATCGGGGGGCGCATCGCGAGCCGTGATCTAGGGTCCGCCCGCCCAACGTACGCCCCGTCGCCCGATGGGTCAATGGCCCCAGCCCGACCGGGGCCGACTGCGCTAGGCTCACACCCGGTGGGACGTCCAGCCAACGCACCGGGTGCGGGACCCATCGAGCGGCTCCGGATCCTCGTCGCGGACGGGCGAGGAGAGCGGAGCGACGAAGTGGGTCGCACCGTGACCGGCCTAGGTCATCATGTCCTGGGGGAGGCAAGCCTCGGGGACGTCGCCGCCCTCACGGCATCCCTGCGTCCCGACGCCGCGATCGTGATCGTCGGCGAGAGCACGGAGCACGCGCTCGACCTGATCGGCAAGATCGTCACGGAGGCGGCCTGCCCGGTGATCGCGATCCTCGACGTCGAGGACCAGGACTTCATCCGCGAGGCCGCCAAGCGCGGCATCTTCGCGTACATCACCCAGGGCAAGGATGCGGCGGCGCTCCAGAGCTCGCTCGACGTCGTGCTGTGTCGGTTCGCCGAGTACCACGGCCTGGAGGGAGCGTTCGGTCGCCGGGCGATCACGGAGCGGGCGAAGGGGATCCTGATGGAGCGGCACTCGGTCGACGAGCAACGGGCCTTCGAGATGCTGCGCGATCAGGCTCGCCGATTGAACCGTAAGGTCACCGAGGTTGCGGAGGCGGTCGCCCTCAGCGTGACGCTGCTCCCGAAGGTTCCGGCCGACTAACCCGAGGCCGACCCGCGCGCCGCCCGCTTCTCCTCATAGTGGCTCGCCATGGAGTCGAGCATCTCGAGGTAGTTCGCGATGCCGTCGCGGGCCTGCTCGGCCTCGTCGGAAAGGCCGGTCACCTCGTCGATCTTCCAGTGGGTGAACAAGACGGGAAGGACCACCTCGTCGTGGTGGATCCGCAGGTCGTAGATCCCGGCCTTGGCGATCTCGATGGCCTTCTCCTTGAACTCCGGGATGTCAAGGCCCGGCATCGCGAAACCCGTCACCTGGCGGTTGATCGCCAGCATCATCTGCGAGGGGTCGATCTCCAGGGCCGCCTTCCCGAGCTCGCGGTAGAAGACGTAGTGCAGGTTCTCGTCGGTCGCGATGCGTGCCGTGAGCTTCTCGATCAGCGGGTCTTGCGTGAACGTGCCGGTGTTGCGGTGGGCGAGCCGCGTTGCGAGCTCCTGGAGCGTCGTGTAGACGACGCCGTCCAGCGGGTCGAGGACACCGCCGACCCCGTTGGGGTAGTAGCCGCGCGAGACCTGGTCCATGCGTCCGCGCTCCAGCACCACGGGGTCCATCCCTCGCGTGACGGTCAGGTAGTCCCGGAGCACGATCGCATGCCGGCCCTCCTCGGCCGTCCACCGGCGGACCCACTCGCCCCACGGGCCGCCGCGGCCGAACATGTCCCACAGCGCGAGGTGGTAGTAGGGCAGGTTATCCTCGGTGAGAAGGTTTACCTCCAGGGCCGTGCGGGAGACGATACCGAGTGCGCTGTCGGTCTCCTCCCAGGGCTCCTCCTGGTAGTTGCGTCCGACCTCGTAGGGGACGTAGTCGTGAGGGAACCACTCGGTGGCCGCGAACCTATGCCGCTCCATGCCGCGCAGGAGCGCCGGCTCCAGGAGCTTGAGCATCTCGTCGGGGGGGATCGGTCGCGCGGTGCCCATCACTCGCCTTCAGCTCGAAGCCTTCAGCCGGGTGACTGGGGCTGACCGGGTGTTGCCGGGTCTCTCGGGCCGCAGAAGCGCCCACAGGATGTGAGCGCGCGAAAAGTATAACGTCGGGCACGGAGGCGGAGCGGGATGAGCGATAGAGCGCGGCGGAGCGACGAGATCCTAGGGGCGAACGTCCTGCTGACCGGATGGTCCAAGGGGCGCGAGGACGAGGTCGCGGAGACGCTCGACCTGCTCACGAAGGACCCCATCGACCTCGCGGGCATCAAGCTCCCTTACGTCGCCCTCGCGAAGGTCTCGCTCGACAAGGCCGACGCGGCGCGGCGGGCTCTCGAGGGGTCCGGCGCCTCCGTCGAGATCGAGGACGCGTGGGTCACGCGCGACGGGCCCCCACCCGGCGCGTCGCGGCCGCCATGCCCGTTCTGCGGTTCGACGAAGACCCAGCCCTACACCCATGCCGGACCCGCCGCGAAGCCGTCGATGAAGTGCACGACGTGTGGCCAGCGCTTCCGCGTGTAGTCGGGCCTTCCCGCGGGTCAGGACATCAACCCGTTGCAGCTTGGCCCGTGGTCGTCTCGTCATGCTCGACGAGCTTCCGCCATCCCTGGCACCCACACTCGCTGAACAGACACAGGCGCGTGGCGCACTCGCTGTGGAGGAACTCCGAGTGCCCGCACCCAGCGCAGAAGACGCTGCGCTGATCAACCGAGTGCTGGAGGACCGTCCTCACGACTGCCGGGTAGCTCATGACCTCTCCGCGTTCTCCACCAGGACGGTGTCGATCTCGTCAAGGAGAGCATCCAGGTCGTGCTTCAGGTCCGCGGTTGCCGGACCGTGTTCGGTCGGCTCGATCCACGCTTCTTCCGCAGCGCGGTCGCGGTGGTGGCGGTGGTGGCTCCTCACCTGCTCTTGTGTGCGCACCATGTGTCTCCTTCCTTGCTGCATCGGCAGCCAGGCGGTCGGCTCCATGGCACCCAGTGACCAGATCCCGGTACCCCCCGTTGCCTTCTGCCGGAGTGCAGCTGAGACGAAGGGTGTAGCCCTCCCTCGCTCCACGGAGGGGCCTTGGCGCCCTCCCCCGTGCTCCCGATGCGGGAATCGGCCGGCGGGCCGATGGCCCGCGCCGAGGAGAGGCCGTACGGTCAGGCCCCGACCGGAGGCCAGGCCCGAGACATGAAGCAGTGGGAGATCCGATCAGCCATCGCCGCCGACGCGATGATGACCCCGGTCCCGCACGCGGCGCCGAGCCGAGGTGAAGTCTTGCTGGCGCAGCTTCCGATCGTGGTCTGGACTACGGACTCGGTCCTCACATTCACGTCATCCGACGGGAGCGGGTTGGACGAGTTGACCCTCGGTCCGGACCAGATCGTGGGTCTCACCCTCTTCGATCTGTTCGACACCGACGATCCTCGGCTCCCGGCCATCTCCGCGCACGTGCGAGCGCTGAACGGCGAGACCGTGTCGTTCGACATGCGCCTGGCCGATCGAGCCTTCCACGGCCGCGTCTCGCCGCTCAAGGACGGCGAGGGCGAGCAGATCGGAACGATCTGCGCGGTGATCGAGGAGGGGAGTGCCGATATCGCCGTCCTGGAAGCCTCTGCCCTCGTTACCGTCGAGTAGCCCGCCCCTTCGGGTCCAGCCCGGTCGGGCGTGACGTCGGCTCAGTCGTCGTCGGTGCTGCGCCGTAACCGCTTCGTCTGCCCGCGGCGCTTCTTGTCCGCCAGCCGACGCTCGACGGCCCCGCGCTTGGGCCGCGTCGGGCGACGTCGGGGTGGCGGTGGTGCGAGCGCGCCGGCCAGGATCTGCGCAAGGCGCCCGAGCGCGGCCTCCCGGTTCTGCAGCTGCGACCGCTGCCTCGAGGCCTTGACCGTGAGCACGCCGTCCACGAGCCGGCCGGACAACCGCTCGAGCACGCGAGCGCGCTGCACCGGGCCGAGCGCGGTCGTGGTCGATAGGTCCAGGCTGAGCTCCACGCGCGAGTCGGCCGTGTTGACCGATTGCCCACCCGGCCCCGAGGAGCGGCTGAACCGCCACTTCAGCTCCCGCGCCGGGATCAGGACCGAGCGGGTCACGCGCAGCGAACCGTCCATACGGTCAGTATGCCCGCGCGTTCGACCGGCAGGGTTGGGAACTCGAGAGATCTGGGATACCTGAGGAGAGGGGAGGAGACGAGATGAACCTGAACAGCATCCTGATCGGCGAGCTCCGGCTGATGCTCAGGCCAGGTCTAGGTGCACGCCGGGGAGCCGAAGGAGGTCGAGCGGCGGCCCGGACTCGTCGGTGAGATCGAACCAGCACACCGAGAGGTTCCGCTTCCGGCTGTAGGCGGTTCCCAGGTTGCACTCCCGCCTCGGTTCGGGCGGCGACGAGTAGAAGCCGAGCAGCTCGGCACGGGCCCTGCCGCAGGCCATCATCTGCACCGCGATGCCGATCCGGTGACCGCACAACGTGCCGAACAGGAGCGCGCGATGACCACCACGCTCGGGCCGCGGGTGCGCGAGCTCGACCGGCGGGAGCGACACCACGTCGTCGGCGAACGGCCCCGCGACCGCAGCCGGGCTCGGGGCAACGACCTCCTCCGGCGTCCCCGGGATCGAGAACACGCCCATCGCGCGCAAGGCGAAGAACGCCGCGATCAACAATGCCACGGTGATAACGCCGGAACCCGACCTCGAGAGCTCCCGCGCCTCGGCTTTGGCGGCGGCGGCGAACGTGTTGGGCGAAGGATGACCGACGCCGAATCCGGCCTCGTGCAGGGATTCCACCGGGAGCGGATCGACCGCGTACGTCGACAGGAGCATCTGCTGGAGCTCGTCGGGCGAGAAGGAGCCGTGGTCGCGCCCGGGGATCGCGTGTGTCTCGCACGCGGGCAAGGGGTTCCCGAGCGGATCTCGTTCGATACGGGTGGGCACGCCCTCGCGGCCGGAGAAGAAGCACTCCCGGCAGATCAGCCGGATCCGGTCGGGGTAGGCGAGCTGGCCTCGGTACCCGTGGGCGTGCTCGACGACCCGTCCCCACATCGCGACCGAGCCGACCACGCCCACCCCAGTAGACGATCCCACTCCGAACGCCGTCGGCAGGCGGTCCAGGCGCGAGACCGCGTACATGCCGCACATGCAACCCGCCGTGGGGACCTGCTTGCCCACGTGGCGGTGGCATCCGGCGTGGTTCGGCACCATCGGCCGCCACCGGTACGGGCGCATCGGCGAGGTGAGGACCACACCGCCCTTCTTGTCCCACTCGATGCACCACAGGCGCCAGCCGATCACCGGCTCGATCGAGAGCGGGACGGCCGAGGCGCCTGGGGAAGGTTGGACAACCATCAGTCACCGATCGATCTGCCGCGCAGGCTCCTCGACCGGCTCGGGCACCTCCACCGGCGCCTCGGCGGGCTCCTCGACCGGCACCTCTTGCGGCACCGGGACCGTCACGGGTTCGATCTCGATCGTCTTCTTCGGTTCGCCGATGTTCACGAGGACACCTCCGTCTCGATGGGGAAGCGCGCGAGGTTCGCCCCGTAGAACACGACGCGCGCGCCGGTCTGCTCGAACCAACGGGTCCAGAAACGCTGGATGCCCTCGATCTGGGAGGGGGTCATCTGGGCGAGCGTCGTCGCCCCCGCACCGACCACGTACACGCGCACGCCGGTGAGGTCGACCCTCGGAGCCTCGGCCAGGAGCGCCCAGATCTCGGCCTCGCTCCACGCCTCCACGGCGCCAAGGTGCATGCCGTTCGCGGACTGGACCATGTCCGAGAGCAGCACGAGCGTCCGGGCACCTGTCTGCGGGTACGCCTGGAAGAACTGCTCGGCCAGCGTGAGCGCGCCGAAGACGTCGGTCCCGCGGCTGGACGTCGCGAGGATCTCCTCCGACGAATCGAGCACCCGACGCTCCTGCTCCTCGAGCGCCTGCCGGCAGTCGAGCGAGTTGTCGGTGATCGTGCAGGGCTCGAACGTCTCGTTTATCGGGAGCGCTCCGTGCACGAGCGGGTTCGAGTCCACGACGTCGGCGCCGAGCACGCCGCCGTCCTCGCGCAGGTGCTGCAGCACCAGGCCGAACGTCTCGTCGTACCGCGCGCGGACGCTCTCGGTGCGCGTGCTGTTCGAGACGTCGAACAGGACCACGGTGGCCCGATCCGACGCCTCGCCCGAGGGCGTGCACGAGGTGACCGCGAGCGCCACCAGCGCGAGCATCAGGACGCGCCGCATCACGCGGCCTCCGCCGCAGCGTCCTCGAACTCGGGCGGGAGCTCGAGCGCGGGCACGCTCCGCAGACACTCGGGCGTCGCGTGGCCGGCGCGGGCGCGCACGTTGGCCGAGCAGTAGGCGAAGACCAGCCGGTCTCGGCCCGCGCGGATCTGAGCGAGCTCGGCGCTCGTGGTCTCCCACAGCGCGCGGCGCTCGGCTCCGAGGACCTCGACCGCCCGCTGCGCCTCACCGAGCGCGGCCCGGGCGGCGTGAACCCGCTCGTACAGCTCGGTCAGGTGCTCGACGCGCTCGCTCGCGGCCTCGCGCAGCAGGCGCATCGTGTCGGCTATCTGCTCGCGGCGGAGCAGGGCCTCGCTCTTGCGGGCCTCGAGCTCGGCCCGGTGGCGCTCTGACTGCAGCTCGAGCTCGCGGCGCTTGCGCTCGCGCTCCTGCTCCAGGTGACCGCGGCGGAGGTCCTCGTCGCGACGGCGCTGCTCGTCCAGGGTCCGCTGCTCGCGCTCGCGGCGCTTGCGCTCCTGGTCCTCGCGCCGGTGCTCGGCGCGCGAGCGGTCGCGCTCGGCGGCTCGAATCGCTGCACGGCGGTTCACCAGCG
>Ga0209619_10002280_pt1 | contig 13897 bp, 11 predicted proteins | sample Rifsed16ft3_FD_184011 | JGI IMG/M metagenome (GOLD analysis project Ga0209619, IMG submission 184011) | Soil microbial communities from Rifle, Colorado, USA - sediment 16ft 3 (version 2) | ecosystem: Environmental > Terrestrial > Deep subsurface > Rock core/Sediment | place: Rifle, Colorado... | reverse complement strand
CCCAGCCAGAAGACGGCCAGGCACAGCCCGATAAGCACCAGGGTGACGATCGGCAGGCGTCGGGTCGGGTTCGCGTCGCGGAGCGGGATCATGCTGTCGTCCTGGGTCGGCGGCGGGCGCGGCTATCGGCCGTGCTTGTCGATCGCGCCGGTCACGGGACCGGGGTCGCGCCCGTGGACGGAGATGCCACGCCAGGCGAGCCCGAGGCTCCCGGCGAGCCCGAGGCTCCCGGCGCGCTGGTGGCAGGTTCCAGGACGGCACGATGGAGTCCCGTGGCCGTGATCCACACGATCACGTCCGGCGCGTCCGCGATCCCCGGCTCCACGTACCAGCCGCGCGCGTCCGCCCAGAGCTTGCTTCCGCCGGCCAGCCGGTATTGCTCGAGATACACGCCGCTGGCCTTGAAGAACGCGACGACCCGGGCGTTCGACATGTCGTAGCCGTACAGGCGCCCGGCGCGCCGGTCTGATCCGGATGTAACCGCGCTGAACGATGGCGCGGCGCGGAGGGTGCTATCCGGCAGGGTCGCGGCCTGCCAACCCTGGGTCGTCCCGCTGACGACGCGCTGGATCGTGCCGGTGTCGGTGATCCAGATGTCGCCGTCGATGTACAGGCTCGTGATCCCGTCCACGGGTCGCGGTGTCGTCAGACGCTTCGAGGGCGCTGCCGGGAATCCGCTCCCGTCCGCGGCCGGCGCGTAGGCGAGGATCTCCTGCTCGGAGGGATCGACGACATAGAAGTTGTACAGGCCCGCGCGTTGGTCTCGGAGGAAGGTCCCGACGGCCAGGAGATCATCGCCCCACTCGGCGGCGCCCGTGACCTTCACCTTCGTCGTGGTGCCCTTGCCCGAGGCATCGGCGGGTCGCCAGCGCCACAGGACGTTCTTCGCGTCGAGGATCAGCAGATCGGGGCCGCCCGCGGTCATGAGGTGCGGTACGGCCTCGGTCGAACCCGCCGCCTCTGTGCCGTCGCGGTAGATCGCGACCGCCGTCCGCTCCGTGAGATCGATCCTGTAGACCGTGGCCGTCCCGGCGTCGAGCACGTACGGCGCTCCGTCGGGTCCTCGGACCAGGCTCGCCAGATCGACGGCGGCGTCGCCCGGGAAGGTGAACACGTTGATCGGGGTGACCTCGACCATGCCGTACAGCTCGTCCAGGCCTGCCACGGCCCTGGTCCGAAGCGGCGCGATCATCGCGGGGCTGATCCCGGCGGCCTGTGCCCGGTCCAGCTGGACGAGCGTGTCGGCGAGAAGCTGCTCGGCCGTCTTGGGATCGTTGCCCACGAGGTCGATCCCGGGCCCGAACACTCGGTCCAGGTTCTTGCGCGCCTGTTCAAGCGCCAGCTGGCTCACCTCCGCGGACGCGACCACCGCGGCGGGTGACTCACGGCCACCGAGGAGTGAGACACCCACCCCGAGCGACGCCGCGACGGCAACCAGGACGAGGACCGCCACCGCGGCTCGCTGCTGGGATTCCCGGCGCGCGCCCATCGGGGTGATCCTCCGGGCGGCAGGGGCCCGCGCCGGCATGGCGTCCTGCACGCGGCCGATGAGCCGTCCCAGGGCACCGCCGGCAGCCAGCCGCGCCCTTCGGGCGCCGGCCTGGGCCGCAGCCACGCCACCGCCGACGGTGTCCGCCAGGGGGATCGGCGAGCGATCCGGAGCCCCTGCCAGGGGCTCCGGCGGCTTGACCGCGACGAGCGTCCGGCCCGACTTCACGGCTGCGAGCTCGACGACCTCGAGGACGAGCGGGCCGTCGCTCCCGGTCCCGCCGGCCTCCGCGAACCGCTGGTGGAGGTGCTCGATCGCCGGTTGCGGATGGAGGGTGACGAGCGCGTCCTTGAGCTCGTCCGGGCCGAGGCGCGTCATGATGTTCGGTGAGACGAGCACGAGCTGGTCGCCGACCCCGATCTCGCCACGCCACACATCGGGCTCCAGATCGACCGCAGGGAGGCCGCGATCCCGGTGGGGGTCTGGAAGCGTGCTGAGGCGCGCGCCGCGGCTCAGGTACGCCTCCGCGGGGCCCACGGTGGCGACGTACAGCTCGTGGTCGCGCACGACGACGATCGCGACGCCGATCGGCGCGGTGCCCGCCGCCCTGAGACCGGCGCCCGGACCGGCGCCGTCACGGGCCCCGCCGGCCCCGGACAGGGCGGATCGCTCCCGAGCGTGGGTCAGGCGCTTGTTCGCAGCGAGGATGGCCTTGATCAGGCAGACCCGGATCCCGGCCGACTCGTCGTAGTAGTACTCGTGCCGGATCACCTCGGCCACGAGCCGGGTGGCCTCCCGGGCCCGGGGGCCTGGGATCATCGACGTGACGAGCAGGTAGAGCTGGCCCTTTGAGCGCGCGCGCGACCCGACCGTCGGCTCGACGACGACGACCGTGTCCGGCGAGTCGGAGAGGCGCTCTTGGTCGGCGAGAACGCCGAGCTTCATCTGGAATCGGAGGGCCATGCGAGCCTCTGCCAGGTTCTGGGCGGTGGCCGGGGCGGGATTATCGCACGTGAGGGGTGGGTGTCAGCCCCACCGAGACGGGTTGCGGCCTCGTACCGTGACGCGCAACTCGGACACGGGTGCGCCTGCCGGCGCCGTCCGGAACGCGGCGATGAGCTGGCGGCCGTGAAGGTGCAGTTCCTGGGCCACGATGGGGGCGTCCGCCTCGACGATCAGGGCGTCGCCCTCCACGCGGATGGCGCGGCAGGCGCCGTGGGCTGCCGGGGCCTGCTCGGCCACGATCGCGTCGAAGGTCGCCACGGCGCGCGCGCGACGAAGCTCGTCGGCCAGGCCGAGCTGGGATGCGGCGGCCGGGATCAGCTCGCCGATGCGACGCATGGGGCCGCGGCGGCGGCGCTCCGTCTCGTCGCTCATGAGGAGGCCGAGCGGGTTGGGCCGTGGAGTGCCGCGCCCGACACCGATCCAGCAGCGGGTCCGTCGGGAACCTGACCGCCGGTCGCGTCCACGCGCCACGTGTCCGCGATGGCCAGCAGCGCGGGGTCCAGGTCGTCCAGGGTGGTCGTCGTCACGAACGCCTGGGGCAGGGCCGCGATCCGCCGGACCAGGTGGGAGCGGCGCTTCGGATCGAGCTCGGAGAAGACGTCGTCGAGGAGCAGCAGGGGCGTCCGGCCATCGAGGGCCGTGAGCAGGTCCAGCTCCGCGAGCTTGAAGGCCAGGATGGCCGTCCGTTGCTGGCCCCGCGAGGCAAACCCGGCGAGGTCGCGCTCGCCCAGCACGAAGGTGAGGTCGTCGCGGTGCGGGCCCACCAGCGTCGTCCCGTTCCAGGCCTCCTTCTCGGCCGTCTCGGCCAGGCGGCGCTCGAGCGCCTCGCGGGGCGCCTCTCCGGCCCGAGCCGGCGCGTTGGTCGCATACCGGAGGCCAAGGGCAGCCTGCTCCGCCTCATCCGGGGCGATCTCGGCATGCGCGGCCGCGAGCGGCGCGGCGAGCTCGGCGAGGACCAGCAGGCGCATCGCCACGACCTCTCCGCCGGCGTCGAGGAACGGCCGGTCCCAGTACCGAAGCTGCGATCGATCCGCTGTCTCTTCGCGGATGGCCCGGAGCAGCCCGTTGCGCTGCTGGAGCGCCCGCCCGTAGGCCGAGAGCGCTGATCCGTAGGCCGGGAACCGGCCGGTTGCGATCCGGTCCAGGGCCGCCCGCCGAAGAGTCGGCGAACCGGCGATGAGGAGCATCTCCTCCGGCGCGAAGACGACGACCCGCAGCGCGGCGGCCAGGGACGACGGCCTGCGGGGCACGCCGTTCACGAGGATCCGCTTGCGGCCGCCGGCGGCGGCGGTCGGGCTGCCCGCCCGGACAAGCGCGACCTCGAGCGTCTCGGCGCCCACGACCCCTTCCACCCGGGCCACGTCCGTGCCCCAGCGAATCAGCTCGGCATCCGTGGTCGTGCGGTGAGAGTGGCCCCAGGCGAGCAGGACGATGGCCTCGAGCAGGCTGGTCTTGCCGGCTGCGTTTGGGCCCCACAGGAGCTGGGGGCCCTCCCCGAACCGGGCGTCGAGGGCGCTGTACCCACGCAGGTCGGCCAGGCGGATCGACGAGAGCGTGGCGGCCTCTAGGAGGTCGTGCGGACGGGCATGACGACGTGGACGTAGTGGTCGTCGCCGATCGGCTTGAAGACGCCGGGCGCCAGCGGCCCCTGGAGCTCGAGGGCGAACTGCTCGGCGGTAACGTTCGTCAGGACATCCGCCAGGTACTTCGCGTTGAACGCGATCGTCGTGCCGTCGCCCTCGACGCTGGCTTCCACCTGCCCGACGTGATCGCCGATCTCGGCGTTCGCGCTGACCGTGATGCCCGCCTCGTCGTGGCTGCCGATCTGGAGCTTGACGATGTTCGCCGACTCATGGGCGATGAGGGCCGCGGGGCGGACGGCCCTGAGGAGTTCCTCGCGGTCGAGGACGGCGCGCGTCGTGTGCGCCTGGGGCATGACCGACTGGTAGTTCGGGAACTGCCCGTCGATGAGCCGGCTGACGAGGTCGACGCCCTCGAGGTGGAACAGGATCTGGTTGCGCGCCTGGGCGAGCACGATCTCCACGGGTGCATCGGTGTCGGCGAGGACCCGCATCAACTCGCTCAGGGCGCGAGCCGGCACGACCACGCTCGTGTCGGCCACGGAATCGAGGACCGGGATCGTCTTGACCGCGATCCGGTAGTTGTCGGCAGCGGCCAGGGTCAACGTCTCGCCCTCGAACCGACACAGGACCCCGGTCAGGATCGGGCGGGCCTCGTCGGTGGCGGCCGCGAAGGCGGTCTCCGCGAGGGCCTGGCGGAGGACTTTCTGGGCGATACGCGTGGTCGGGCGCTCGCCGGTCGTCTGGATCGCCGGGAACTCCTCGGCATCGATGCCCTTCAGGTGTGACGCAAATCGTCCGCATCGGAGGTCGAGGGTCTCGCCTGCGCCGAGCTCGAGGTCGATTCGGTCGCCACCCTGAAGGGAGTTGACCAGGTCGGTCAGGAGCTTGGCCGGCACCGTCGTCGCCCCGTCCGACTCGATCTTGCCCGGCACCCAGTAGGTGATGCCGATCTCCAGGTTCGTGGCGGTGAGCTTCAGGCCGGCGTCCTCGGTGCGGAGCAGGACGTTGGCGAGAACGGGCAGCGTGCTGCGCGTCGAGACGGCGCGACTGACCACGGACAGGCCGCGCGCCAGGTTCTCCTGCATGACCGAGAGCTTCACGTCGGGCTCCACTCCACAGCGGGTGCGTTGACGAGCAATCCAGATGGTACTGGCGCGCCGGTTCTGGTGGGCGGGCCCAGCGCTCGCTGGGGCGCCGGCGCGGGCCGAGAGCGCCCATGCCCGGGGCGTCCCCCTGAATGTGTATCTTCCCTCATTCTTCGAAGACCGTCACCGTCATCATCATGGTGTGGATACGGTGGACGGGACCGCTCGGCCTCGTTCCGCGGGCCGGTGCTTAACCCGCCCGCCGGGGTGGAATTCGCCGCTGAGAACGTGCGCAGCGAGGGCGACGGATCCGCCCGCTCGTGGACGAGGACCCTGGCCGACGCGGACCCGGGCGATGTCGTCCACGCCATCCCCCGCTTCGTCCGGAGCAGAGGCGGCTCCAGCCAACGAGGGAGGCGGGGTTCTCCACGCGGCCGGGCCAGTCCGTCCACCAGGTGGGGGCAACCGGACACCGGGGTGGGACACGGGCATCCGAGGGCGCGCCGGGCCGGGGCCCGATCACTCGGAGTAGATCAGCTCCCGAACGGCCGAGATCTCGCGGCGGAGCTCGTCGTTGGCCCCCGTCTCGCGAGTGATCTTGTCGCAGGCGTGGAGCACGGTCGAGTGGTCTCGCCCACCGAGCTCTGCCCCGATCCGGAGCAGGGAGACGTCCGTCTCCGCGCGCATCAGGAACATGGCGATCTGGCGCGGCATGACAATCGCCTTGTCGCGCTTCTGGCCCTTGAGCGCGTCCAGCCCGACGCCGTAGTAGTCGGAGACCGCCTTGACGATCCGCTCGGGCGTGATCTGGCGCTTCTTGGGGTTGTACAGGACGTTCGACAGGACGGCCTGCGCAAGCTCGATGGAGATCGGCATGGCGCCCATGGACGCGTAGGCCACGATCCGGTTGAGGGCGCCCTCCAGCTCGCGGATGTTGCTCACGACCTTGCGGGCGATGAACTCCATGACATCCGAGGTGATCGGGACCGCGCCTTCCTCAGCCTTCGCCCGGAGGATCGCGATCCGGGTCTCGAGATCCGGGGCGGTCAGGTCGGCGATGAGGCCCCACTCGAACCGGCTGCGGAGCCGCTCCTCGAGCGTGAGGATTCCCTTCGGCGGCCGATCCGAGCTCAGGACGATCTGCTTGCCGTCCTCGTGGATCGTGTTGAACGTGTGGAAGAACTCCTCCTGGGTCCGCTCCTTGTCCGCGATGAACTGGATGTCGTCGATGAGTAGGAGGTCGATCCGCCGGTAGCGCGCCCGGAAGTCATCGATCTTGCCCTGCTGGATGGAGGTGATGAACTCATTGGTGAACTTCTCGGAGGTCGCGTAGACGACGCGCTTCCGGGGGAACTTCGCCATGACCTGGTTGCCGATGGCATGCATCAGGTGGGTCTTGCCGAGGCCGACCCCGCCGTACAGGAAGAGCGGGTTGTAGGCATGCCCTGGGCGCTCGGCCACGGACAGGCTGGCGGCGTGCGCGAGGCGATTGGCAGATCCGACGATGAAGTTGGCGAAGGTGTACCGCGCGTTCAGGTTGGTCGCGCCACCCTCGCCGCCGACCCGGGTCGCGTCCACCCGGACGTGCTGCGAACTGGGTGTCGCCACCGGGCGCTCCGGGGGAGGGGGCGCCGCGGGTCCGTCCTCGTCGGAGGCCAGGTCCGGCGCGGTTCCGACCACGAACTCTACCTGGACGCTGTAGCCCACGATCCGGGCCAGGGTCTGGGAGATCAGCGAGCGGTAGCGGCTTTCCAGCCAATCCTTCGCGAAACCGTTGGGCACGGCGATGCGAAAGCGGTTGTCGTCGACATCCACGAGCGTCGTGTCACGGAGCCAGGTCTCGAAGTTCGCTGGAGACAGCGAAACCTGAAGCTCCCCAAGAGCGGCGCGCCAGACCTGCTTCGCATCCATTCGTCGATGACGGCTCTTCTATGGGGCCTGCGATGGACCGGCATCCGAGACACGCTTCAAGAGGCACGTATCGGACGCGCTGGGGTGATTCCGGACTGCCGGACACCTGCCTTCGGCCGGATCCGGCCCCCTTCACCGGACCGCGAAACGGGCGGTCGAGGTGGCGAGGGTTCCGAAAGATAGCACCGCACCCGGACCCCCGCAAGGCGAATCCGCGATACCCCAGGGGAGTATCGTCTCGTGACCCGACCACCGCCCGGACTCGGGGCACCATCTGACCGCTCGGTCGCTGTGTGGCGGGCGAGGTCGGCCGGGAGGGCCGGGTCCCCGCGCGAGCGCCCGCGCACCCAACACCGCGATGTTTGACACTCCTTCCGGGGCCGCCCTATCATCCCCCCGACGACGAACGCGCCATGCGCCGATGGGCGCTCGGCGCGTTTACGTGCCTCTAGGGGTCATCCAGACCGACCCAAGCCCCGAGGCCTGATGGAGAGGATCCCGCGCAGTCCCGATGAAGCAGACGTTTCAGCCCAAGAAGCGACATCGCGCCAAGGAACACGGCTTCCGCGCCCGGATGAGGTCCGCGGGCGGCCGCCGAATTCTGGCCGCGCGCCGCGCTCGCGGCCGGAAGCGCCTGACGGCCTGACGGACGAGCGCGCCCGGCTTCGGTCGCGCCTCGGAATGCTCTCCCGCCCCCAGGACTTCGCGGCCCTCCAGGAGCGCGGGACCATGCGGTCCCACCCACTCCTTGCGGCCCGGATCCTGCGGACTGACCTCGAGACGACAAGGGTCGGCGTGGCGACGGGTCGAGTCCTCGGCTCGGCCGTCGTTCGAAATCGCGTCAGGCGACGCATCCGCGAGGCACTGAGGGCTCTGGGGCCGTCCATCCAGCCGGGCTGGGACGTTCTCCTCGTCGCCCGGCCGGCGCTTGTTGACGCCGACTACGAGACACTGGTCAAGACGCTCCGCCGACAACTCGCTCGCGGCGGCGTCCTGGAAGGGAGCAACGGGTGAAACGTATCGGCATCGGGTTGATCCACCTGTACCGATTCCTGTTCTCCTGGCTCCCGTCTTCGTGCCGCTACGAGCCCTCCTGCTCGCGCTATACCGAGCAGGCGATCGATCGCTACGGCCTGCTCCGGGGCGGATGGATGGGGGCTCGCCGGATCGCCAGCTGCCATCCGGGCAGTCCCGGCGGCTACGACCCCGTCCGCTGACCGAAGGACACTGATGACCCTCCCCAGTCGGCTGGCCCGCTTCACCCCGGCGCTCGCCATCGCGCTCATGGTCCTTCTCGTCGCGGCCTGCGGCCCCGACGCTGGGTCCAGCCTGGCTCCTGGCGTGACCGCCGCGCCAACCGAGACGCCGCCGGCCGGTATCGCGCTTGTTCCGGCGCAGCCGGACAACCCGCTCGGGCTGCTGTCCTGGCTGTTCACCCCGATCTTCCAGCTGTTCTTCATCACCCTGACGCTGTTCGACCGGGCGACCGGCAACATCGCCGTGGCCATCATCCTCATGACCATCCTGATCAAGATCGTCCTCATTCCGATCTTCCGCCGCCAGATTGTGTCGACGCGCCGGATGCAACTGATCGGACCCGAGGTCAAGGAAATCCAGCGCCGCTTCAAGGGCGACCGGGTCAAGATCCAGCAGGCGACGGCCTCCCTGTACAAGGAGCGTGGCGTCTCGCCGGCCGGCTGCCTGCCGGCGTTCCTCCAGATGCTCCTCCTGATCCCGCTCTACTCGGTCTTCAGCCAGGGACTCCAGAACTTCAACCCACAGCGGATGCTGGATGTCTTCGGCTTCCGGATCCTCGATCTGGGCTGTGATGCCGCACCGGTCTTCGGGCCCCTCGGCCACGTCCTCAATCCGTGCCTCAACCCGGTGGCGTTCGGGGTCGATTGGGGCGTCCCGGAGGTCTTCATCGGGACGGCCGGCTCGTTGTTCTCCGGCCTGAGCATCCTGGCCGTGATCTCGTCGCTCGTGCAGCTGGTCGCGTCGCGCATGATGATGCCGGCGCCCAACGCCGCGACCGCGGACGACCAGAACGTCAAGATGCAGCGCCAGATGGCGATCTTCCTGCCGTTCATCTCGCTGATCTACGGGAGCATCCTGCCGGCGGGCCTGTTCCTGTACTGGATCGGATCAACCGTGTTCTCAATCGTCCAGCAGTACCTCATCATCGGCTGGGGCGGGATGTTCCCGATCTTCGGCTGGACCCCCGGCTTCGCCGTGGGGCATGAGCCGCGCTTCCCGGTCGCCGCACCCACGGCGCCCACGACCACAACGCGCGACGCGGGAGCGGCCGCGCGATCCACCACCGAGCGGTCGTCCCTCGACCGGTCTGCGTCCGCGGCGGCGACCGTCCGCCAGCGCGGCCGACAGGGCCGACGAGGGAGACGACGATGAACCGGAGGACCCAGACGTCATGAGCGCCTACCGTGAATTCACCGGCAAGTCCGTCGAGGAGGCCCTCCGTCTCGCCCGCGAGGCGTTCACGGCGGGCCTCGACGACCTCGACTTCGAGATCCTGACACCTGGTAGCCGAGGCGTTCTGGGAATGGGCGCCGAACCCGCACGGATCCTGGCGGCCCCGCGATCCGAGCTCGGCGGCGCCGCTCCGAAACGGGATGCCGCGGCAGCGCGACCCTTGCCGTCGCCCGCCCGCGAGGATCACGCTGACCGGCCGCGACCAGATCAGGGCCGCGATCGCGGACCCCGCCGAGACGACCGAGGGGATCGACCATCCTCCGACGACCGCCGCCCGCAGCGCGAGCCCGGACCCATTGAGGCCCCCGCCCCTCCGCCCCCCCGCGAGGCCCAGGGCGAACGCGGTGACCGACGTGACCGACCGCGGTCCGATGATCGCGGACCCCGCCGAGACGACCGAGGCGGCCGACCGCGCACCGGTGACCGAGGACCGCGTCGTGATGATCGGCCCGATCGAGCCCCACATCGTGGACCGGAACTCACGGACCACGAGGCTGCCGAGGTCAACGCACTCCGAGGGTCCGTTGCCGCCGAGCGTGCCGAATTGGAGGCCGCTGAGGCGTCACCCGAGGCGCTCGCCGCGGGCAAGGTGATCCTCGAGAAGCTTCTTGGCCACATGGGCTTCGATGTCGTAGTCAGCGTGGAAGCGTCCGAGACCAGCCGGCTCAACGTCACCGGCGAGGGCGACGAACGAGAAGCCCTGGGCGCGCTCATCGGTCGCAAGGGCGAGCGACTCAGTGCGCTCCAGCACATCGTCAATCTCATGCTCTCGCGCGAGATGGGCGCCTGGACCCGGATCCTCGTGGATGTCGAGGACTACCGTGGCCGCCGTGAGCGCCAGCTCCGCGAGATCGCCGATCGTGCGGCACAGCGAGTCATCGAGACCGGCAAGATGCTCCAGCTGGAGCCGATGCCCGCCCTCGAGCGTCGCTGGGTCCACCTGGCGCTCCGGAATCATCCGGATGTCGCGACCCAGTCGATCGGCGAGGAACCCAACCGACGGATCATCGTCCTGCCCCGCGCGGGCTGACGATCGACTGCCCTGCTCAGGACCGTTTGGGGGGAGCGGTTAGGATGACGCATCCGTCACGCTTCCCGGGCGGTCCGCGTCATCCCGTCACCTCGGGGCTGCCCGGGCTGGTTGGCAGGGGCTCGGACACTTCGCGGGGATGATCGATCGCATGGACGAACAGCTGGAACCCGGCACAGACCCGGAGGCCGGGTCCCTCGATGCCTCCGCACCGGTCGACCTGGTTCCGGAGGAGGCCGCGTCCGCGGAGGTCCCAGGACCCGCGGACACCCTGGGGCCCGGCGCCGTCTCGCCGGGCGCGGTCCGCTCACGACGAGCCGTGACCCGGTTCCTGCTCGCCTTCACGTTCGGGTTGCTCGCCGTGCTCACGATCTCGGCTGGTGCCCTCGCCGCGTACGATTCCGCCAACACCGGTCGCATCCTGCCCGGCGTCCACGCTGGATCCGTCGACCTCTCCGGCCTCACCCCGGCCGCAGCCAGCGCTCGGCTGCGAGACGCCTTCGTGTCGCTCGGGGAAGGCGCACTCGTCCTGAGCGGGGCAGGCATGGAGCGCACTGTCACGTACGCGGATCTCGGTCGACGCGTGGATTACGACGCGATCGTCGCCCGTGCCCTCGGGGTCGGCCGGAGCGGTCCTGTCCTCGAGCGGATCGCCATGAACGTCCGGATCTACGCTCGTGGAGCCGAGGTCGGCCCGATCGTGACCCTCGAGCGCGCCGCCGTTCGCTTCGAGATCGCCGCGTTGGCAACCGCCATCGATCTGCTGCCGAGCGACGCCAGCGTGTCGGTCGTGGAGACTGGCTTCGTGCTGACGCCAGGCATAGACGGCCGGCAATCTGACGTCGAAGCGGCCCTCGAAGCGGCCATGACGCTCCTGGCCGACCCAGCCGCGCCGCGCCAGGTTCGGGTGGACCTGCCGATCACCATCGTCGAGCCGAGCGTGACGACCGACGAGGCCGCGGCCGCCAGGGACGCCGCAGATCGGATCGCCGTTGACGTCGACCTCCTGGACGGCAATGAGACCTGGGCGATCTCCGGCACCGAGTTCCGGGGCTGGATCTCCTTTGCGGCGATGGCCGGCGGCGGGTACGGTCCGGTGGTCGCGCAGGAAGGCTTGGAATCGGCCCTCAACTTGATCGCCGTTGACGTTGCCGTCGCCCCGGTCGACGCGAAGTTCCTGTTCGCCGACAACGAGGAGGTCGTCGGCGTCACGGACGCGAAGAACGGTCGAGCGCTCGACGTTCCCGCGACCGTGGCCTCGCTGGCCAGGCTCATTGAGCAGCGCGTCGCTGGCCTCAGTGTCTCGCGCATGCCCATCTCCACGATCACCGTGGAGCCGGAGCTGACAACCGCCCAGGCCACCCAGACCGCGCCGCTCATGAAGCCGATCTCCGAGTGGACGACGTACTTCCCGATCGGGATCAAGAACGGCGACGGCGCGAACATCTGGATCCCGGCCCGGGAGATCGACGGCCAGGTGGTGCTGCCGGGCCAGTGGTTCGACTTCTGGAATGCGATCGGGCCCGTGACGCGCGAGAACGGGTACAAGGACGGCGGGGCGATCATCAACGGCAAGACCGAACCGCAGGGCGCCCTCGCCGGTGGAATCTGCTCGACATCCACCACGCTCTTCAACGCCGCTCTCCGGGCCGGCCTGGAGATGGGTGCCCGGCGGAACCACTACTACTACATCGATCGGTACCCGCTCGGGTTGGACGCGACGGTCTTCCAGAGCAGCTCCGGGTCCGTTCAGACGATGTCCTTCCGAAACGACACCGAGAACCCGATCCTCATCCGCGGAACCGGCTGGAAGGTTGGGAGCAAGGGTTACGTGAAGTTCGTGCTGTGGTCCGTGCCGACTGGTCGCGATGTGGACTTCTCGACGCCGATCGTGAAGAACGTGAAGCCCGCCACAGACAGCACCGTGTACACGATAGAACTGGCCCCGGGGGTCAAGGAGCGGGTCGAGTATCCGGTGGACGGCAAGGACGTCTGGGTGACACGGACCGTCACGGATGCGGCCGGCACCGTGATCCACGAGGAGACGTACTACTCCCACTACGCGCGGATCACCGGGATCCTCCAGATCGGCATTGCCCCGGAACCCTCACCGGTCGCGACGCCCACGCCGCCGCCCGCCTGAAACGGGTCGTCGGGCCCGTGGGCCGAGACCGATACCGCGGCCAATCAGCCGCTCGTTCTTGGCCCTTGTACGGTCTGGCACGCCGGGCACAGCCCGAACAGCTCCAGGCGGTGATCGTCGATCTGGTAGCCGCTTTCGGCGGCGATCCGGCTGACCACGCCGGCCAGTCCCGCATCATCGACATCTGCTGCTCGCCCGCATCGGGCACAGACCACGTGGTGGTGGTGCGCGGCCGGCTCGCAGGCGATGTAGGCGTGGTCCCCGGACGGCAGGTCGATCCGCTCGATCGCGTTGACGGATTCGAGGACGTCGAGGGTCCGGAATATCGTCGCCCGGCCGATATCGAGGCGGCGGACCACTGCGTCGCCCACGAGGTCGGCCGCCGTGAAGTGGCCGTTCCGTGCCGCGATGAGCTCGGCAACGGCCCGACGTGGCCCGGTCAGCCGATAGCCGGCGCGGTCGAGTGCGGCGAGCGGCGAGTCGGGAGATTCGACGAGGACGCCCATCGCCAACAGGATACCCGGGCCGCCATCTCCGACCGCTGATCCAGACCCGGCCAGACCCGGGCGCGGGTGTGGTGGAGATGGGGGAGAGTCGAACTCCCCGTCCAGAGCCCTTCGGCAGCAACCACTACGAGCGTGTCCGATCGTTTTCGTCAACCATCCGGGCGGGGATCGGCACTCTCCCGGTTGGTCCAGTCACGTGTCTCTAGATCGAGCTTGCTCCCGGACTACGCGACGCTCATCCGGGCTGCAGCCCCGCTGAATGACGCTTCCACGACCCACGGGACTGAGGTCGCTTCCACGCTCACCTTACCGCCTAAGCGGCGAGGGCGAGAGTCGACTGCTTGTTGGCAGTTACTTCGTTTTGCCGCCTGTTTAACGAGGCCTGACGGCACCTCGGCTCGCGTTCACTGTCAGCCAAACCCTGTCGAAACCACGCATCCCCACAGGTTCGAACGCCCACCGGCGTCCGGTCGGAAGTCTAGCCGAGATGGCCGGTGCATGGCCGGTGCATGGCCGCCCGACGATAGGCCCGGCCGATAGCGGGCCGGTGGACGCCCAGCGAGCGGTAGGACCGGCGCCCTGGTCGCCCGGGTCGTACCAGGTGTGAACTGGACCGTTGGGCGTTCCAGACCGACCTGGCGGGCTGGGCATGCGT
>Ga0209619_10002270_pt1 | contig 13933 bp, 9 predicted proteins | sample Rifsed16ft3_FD_184011 | JGI IMG/M metagenome (GOLD analysis project Ga0209619, IMG submission 184011) | Soil microbial communities from Rifle, Colorado, USA - sediment 16ft 3 (version 2) | ecosystem: Environmental > Terrestrial > Deep subsurface > Rock core/Sediment | place: Rifle, Colorado... | reverse complement strand
ACCACTAGTCTTTTTCCAATCATGTTTATACAAAACCAAGATTAATTCAACAGGAGCAATAACATATGGTGCAGCCGCTGATAGCCAACTTCCCCAAGCAGTTCTTCGAGAAATATTTCCTTCATTCCAAATAATAGTTGAATGATATTTCCAACCAACTTTTTGAGCTATTTTGGTCAAATCAGCTCCAACACTTTTTTGCCCTCCCTTGTTTTTATCTAATGGAATATTTAATAAAAATCTAGCTTGCGGTTTACTCCACCTAAAACAATTCCTCATCCATCTTTCAGAAAAATCAAGATAATGTTCATAGGTGAGCTCATCGTTGTTCGAAGTATATTCAATTCCGACATTGTAAGGTGGAGATGTTACTATTAAATCAATAAACTCTTTATCAAATAAATTGACATCCAAAGAGTTTCCTTTAAATAATAAAATGTTTTTATGTCTTAGTATTTCATTTCGATAGGAAGTAGAAGCCTCTTTCAGGATGTTATAACTTTCCACTTCTTTATAAATGATTTTAGTTTTTTTTTATGCTTATTTGTTCTTTTTTCTTCCATCTAAAGATGCTTAATTTTCTAAGAGTAAAATACAATTTTTTTCTTTAAGAGTTGTTCCTTTATTTAGTGACTTAAAAAGAATCATTTATGAAATCAGACATAATCTTAGCTGGTGTTGGAGGGCTTGGGCTTCACTTCGTTACGCCCGAACAGGAATGGAATTTTAGAATTATGGAGGTAAGGAATTGATATGAACTCTGATATTATTCTCTCAGGTGTAGGTGGGCAGGGCATTCTCTCCATTGCTGCTGTTATTGGAATGGCAGCGCTTGAAAATAAACTATTCATCAAACAAGCAGAGGTTCATGGAATGAGTCAGCGTGGCGGTGCTGTGCATTCTCATTTACGATTCTCAGAAAAGGAAATTGCAAGCGATCTTATTCCTGAAGGGAGAGCGGATATCATTATTTCTGTTGAACCGATGGAATCGCTGCGTTACTTGCCATGGCTTAAGAAAAATGGCTGGCTTGTTACAAACACAACTCCGTTCATTAATATTCCCGATTACCCCGATATGAAAGATCTGCTTGCAGAAATTGAGAAACTCCCTCATCACATTGCAATCAATGCAGATGAAATAGCAAGACAAGTAAAGTCACCGCGTTCATCAAACATGGTTGTTCTTGGTGCTGCTTCAACGTTCATTGATGTTCCTTATGCTTCTCTGGAGAATGGAATAAGAAAAATCTTTGAGCGAAAAGGGGAGAAGGTTGTGCAGCTTAATCTCGAGGCGCTGAAAGCTGGGAGAGAATTCGCAGAAAAGCACAGGAAACACAATTAACCGCAAAGACGCGAAGTCGCAAAGAAAACTTAACGTCTTTGCGCCTCTGCGGTAAAAAACTCTAATTCATTCCTGCCGAATGAATAGCATTGAATAGCAACTTAAAAGTTCCGAAGGTTTGGTGGCGGTTCTGAACCTTAAATCCCAAAAGTATAACATGACCTTTCTTCTGCTTCACATCGACTATTGCTGCGCGTTTGTAAAGATAATCTTCACCAAGCAAGAAACCAGATTTGAGTAAATCCTTCGTTGGATATCTTGCTACCACACTTCTATTAAACTGCCCGAAAGGAATTGAAGTAGAAAAAGCAATATTCGAGTTTTGATAACCGATGATCTCTTCCTGCATTCCATAACCAATTGGATTTGTGTTATCAACATTCATCTTCAGCAAAGAGCCGGGACAAAAGAATTCCTCATTCTTAACATTCTTAAGAACATTTGTTACACGTAAACCCAAATCTTCGATTGCAAAGTTACATGCCTCACCAATTGTAATTAAGTAACCACCATCTTTTTCAACAAATGCTTTCAAGTTTTCAACACCAATTCTTCCTATGCCGCTGTCATATTCTGGAGGTTTAGGACGATTGAAGCGAGCAAAATCTCCGCCATAATAACCGGTTTTAATAAGATCGCTGCTCATCTCGGGAATGATAATCACATCAAATTTTTCTTTGATTTTCTTCTCCTTAAAATCTTTGTTCTGCATTACCCTAAAATCAAAATTGTAATTTTCCAAGAGCAATCTTGTCCAACCTTCATCCATATTTGCGGTGAAGGGTTGATACAGACCAACCTTTACCTTTTTTATTTCTTTTATTTTAGTTCCATCTACATCATTCAAACCATCGACTTGAACGTGAAGCTCGTTTGCAAAGTTCGCTAAAAGTTTCTGAGTTTTACTATCATTAGAGATTATAACAGAACCCGGGTTATATGTTTTATTATTTGATTCGACCTTTTCTGTACTCCAAAAAACTTTTACATCTTCCTTCTGAAGTTTGTTTATGAGTGATGAATTTACATTCAATCCTGAAGGCGCAATAAAATATTTTGAATTTGAACTTTGAACATTTCCTTTTAAATAATTAGCATCAGTTAATAATGCCGTATTTATTTCCACTGGTTTATCAATTGTAAAATGTTTAACACCCATCAAGTAAGGAAGTGTCCACCCTGCAACATCATAAGGTTCTATCGGATTTTCTTTTTTTGATTTTCTGAGATCGGGATAAAACTGTTCTTCAAATAAATCTTTAGCATAGCGCCCATTTGGCTGAGCAAGGAAGATCACATAGCTTTGAGCAGAATAGGTTACATTATCTATTTTGGTTTCGTTCTCCAACCAATTTACTTCAACTGCTCCTTCTTGAAGAATCTCAATCATTCTTGAAGTTGTGACAGGATCATTCTGATTACGTGGAATTATGTAGGCGTAGGGATTTCCTGTTTTACCTTTTTCAATTGCATCTTTTCCCATGAGATAATAATTGTAGAGCAAATCCTCCTTAAATCGTGCCGAGGTTTCAATCAAGCTGTAAGTGAGAGCGAGTTCATAATCAACAATGTTACGCAAACGCCACCAGCCGCCGCGCCAAGGACTTGGATAGTTTGTTCGAATATCGTAAGTAGTTATTTCTTCCGTAGCTTTAACCTCGGATGGATCAATATAAATGGGACTTGCAATGTTGCAGCTTGCCATTTCTGAAAGCAGAGAAATCTGATTATGCCATAAACCGCAATCGCTTGCAGGACCTTCCCACCAGCCCTCGAAAAGCGCTTGATCAATTATTCCCGTGTAACCTTGCTTTTCCAAATCAAGTGCGGTCAATCCACCAATAACTTTTTGCCATCTCCAAATTAATGGATTAACATTTGGGTTGATAGGATCTTTGTAAGGAACAACGAAAAGTCGCGCACCGCTGCTGCCCATTTGATGTTCATCGAGCCAGATTTGCGGAAACCATTTATTGTATGCAATGTTAATTACACTTTTTGTTTCGGGAAGATTGAACATGAACCAATCGCGGTTATTATCGTGACCGGAATAAACATGATACAAATAAGGAAGCGAACTTCCCTCATACTCTGTGTTGAGATATTTATTGTACCAGTCAACAACCATTGTTAATCCATCTGGGTTTATTGAAGGCATGATAATAAAGATTACATCATTTAGCGCCTCGTTTATTTTGGCCGGAGCTTTTGAAGTGATAAGATTGTGAACAAGCTCCATTGACATTTGCGCTGAGCCAAGTTCAGTCGAATGAATGTTGCATGTAACCAGTACAACAGTTTTACCATCTTTGACAAGCTGTTTTGCTTCGCCATCTGAGATTTTTCTTGGATCAGAAAGCTTCTTGACGATATCGCGATACCTCTCCAAGCTTTTTATATTCTCTTCAGTACTGATAATTGCCATGAACATATCACGCTTCTGAACTGTCTTTCCGATTTCTTCGTATACAATCATTTTAGAATTTTCAGCGAGATGCTTAAAATATTTCTGGATGGTTTCATAATCCGCAACTTTATAATCAGCACCGACTTGGAAACCTAAAAACTCTTCGGGAGATTTTAGTGTTTGCGCATTGTTATTTGGTGAAAGGATAATTGTAAAAAGAAGGATGAAGTAAAATAACGTTTTCATGCTGCCTCCGATTAATCGAAAATATTAAGAAGAAATAATTTCAGTCAAACTTAAAAAAATATCCTGTAAATGAATAGAAAAATTTACTGGATTGAATTGAAGAATTTTGAATATGTAATCTTTGCGATGTGGGCAATCATCAAACAAACCATTTGCAATGAGACTCGAAATAAATATAAGTTTAAAGGTGAGGTGGTGGGGATTGAAGTAAGTTAGAAAATTTCATCACTGTCATTGCCAAGGAGTCCGTCAACTGACGGACGACTGAAGCAATTTCTGGAACAACACAGATTGCTTCGCTTCGCTCGCAATGACACATACAAAAACGACATAACGAGAGAGGAACAACCCAAGCTATCTAAATCAAAAAGAAATGAGATTGCTTCACTTCACTTCGTTGCGTTCGCAATGACTTGATGGTTGTTGTTGCGAGGGACGATACTCCCGAAACAATCTAAAAAGGAGCATTAGGGGATTGCTTCGTTTCATTCGTAATGACCTGTAAAAACAGATTGCTTCACCTACTAAAGTGGGATTCGCAATAATTTATAAAAAATGAATAGCAGAATTACACCATCTTTTCAATGTTCCAAACAAAAGCATGAAGCCCCTGTTCTTCTGCTTCTATATCAACTGCTTTTACTTTCTCAAGCAATAGATCAACCAACTCATCTTTTATGACTGTTAACGCAACAGCATTTTGACTTGGCCAGATATGCGTGCCTAAATGCGGTTCTCCTTTTTCGCTGCCCTGCCCGTGAACGTTTAAAAATCTAGTAAAGCCGCGAATGTTTAAGCTTCCTAAAGCTTCCTCAATTTCTTCAGTAATTCCGTGATTATAAACTATCATTACTGCTTTCATTTTATCTCCTTAATCAATTTCTTTTTTCTTTTTAATTCTTGTTTCGAATACCGAATAAAGTACCGGCACTAACACTAATGTAATTAGTGAAGAGAAAAGCAATCCGCCAATGGTTGAAACACCAAGCGGTTTCCATATTTCCGAACCTTCACCTGTGCTTATAGCAAGGGGTAAAAGACCCAGCAATGTTGTTAGTGTTGTCATTAGCACCGGGCGTAACCTGTTTCGCCCTGAATATATGATCGCCTCACGAAGAGCAATACCTCTGGCTCGCGTAATATTTGTAAAGTCAACTAATACAATGGCATTCTTAACTACAATACCAACGAGCATAATGCTTCCCAGAAATGCAATTACACTGAATGAAACTCCGGTAACAAAAAGACCAATAAAAACTCCGGTGAATGCAAATGGAACGGAAAACATTATTATGAATGGATCGAGTAATGATTCGAACTGTGCCGCCATAACCATATAGACAAGTATTATACTCAGTGCAAGCAGAAAAAATAAATCTTTGAATGTATCTCCTTGCTGTTCAATTTGCCCGCCATATTCAATTGTGGTGTTTGGAGGAAGTTCAATTTTTGAAACAAAGTTTTTAATATCGGCGGCTACTTCGCCAAGAGAACGACCGGTTACATCAGACAACACACCAATTACTCTTTCCTGCTCTTTTCTTTTTATTGTCGGAGGTGAATATGCCTGAACGACTTTTCCAACATCTTTTAGTCTTACTGTTGTGCCCAACAAAGTTTTAATTGGCAAATTTTCTATTTCGGAAATATTATTTTTTTTATCGGGAGGTAAGCTGACAAAGATGTCATACTCATCACCAAGCTCTCTGTACTTTGTTGGAGTTAAACCATAGTAATTATTTCGTAGAGTATTGCCTACGATTGCAGTATTTAATCCACTCAGCGCCATTTTATCTCTTTGCAAAACAATCTGAAGTTCAGGGCGAGGATCACCAATATCAATTCGAACGTCGCGTGTTCCGTTTAGTTTGATCATGAAATCTTTAAGTTTATTAGCAACCACATAAGATTTTTCCAAATCAGGACCGATAATATCAATTTGTACGGGAGCACCTGTTGCACCTGTTAAAAAGGAAGCAGCACCGGCAGTATTCACACTAAAACTTTTAATTCCAACAAATGATTTTAATTTTTCACGCATCACATCCGCCATTTCAAAAACCGATCTTTTCCTATCATTAATTTTAGATGCTCTGAATTGAAATCCCGCAATGTTTGCACCTTCATTTTGACCAAATAAAATTGATGAGAATCCGGCATCATTAACGCCAGATCGGGCAGAGACATAAACAACCTCGGGAAATTCTTTTTTCATTATTTGTTCTATCTGCTTAACATATTCAACTGTTTCTTCTAATCGCTTGCCGGGCTCAAGTTCTAATGATAATTGGAATTGAGCTGAATCGGATTTGGGAATGAATTCTGTACCGAGTCCCGGAATAAGTGCCAATGAACCGACAAAGATTAAAAGAGCAATAACGATAACTGATTTTTTGTGATCTAACGCCCACTCTAATATTCCTTTATAAAAATTATCTAAGCTATCCAGCATCTTTGCCAATGCAGAATCTATCTTTTTAAGCAACGGGTTCGTTATTGATTTTTCTTCCTTTCTAGATTTTAACATCTTTGCTGAAAGCATAGGAATTAATGTAAGAGCAGCCAATAATGAAACAAGTATCATCACTGTTACTAAATATCCGAGTTGATTAAATAAAATTCCTGCAATACCTGAAATGAAAACCAATGGAAAAAATACAGCGACAATCGTGAAAGTTGACGCAGCAACAGCAAGCCCAACTTCTGCTGAACCAAAAATTGCAGCTTCTCTCGGGCGTGCACCTCTTTCAACGTGGTGAGAAATATTCTCAAGAATTACTATCGCATCATCTACTACCATTCCAACTGCAATAGAAAGAGATGATAATGAAATGATGTTAATTGTGTTACCCGAAAAATATAAATATATAAACGCACCGATTAAAGAAACCGGTAATGTTAGTACGATAATAAATGTTGCCCGCCACTGCCTTAGGAAAAGTAAAACAACTATAACCACAAAAAGTCCACCGAGTAAAACTGCTTCAGTTAGGTTGCTTACAGATTGTATGATGAATTCGGATGAATCCTGAATGATGTTAACCTTGACATCAGAGGGCAAGTTCTTCTTAAGCTGTTCTAATTTCGCTTTTACATCATTTACAACCTGAACGGTATTAGCACCGGATTGCTTTTGTACAATAATTTGTAAACCCTTATCGCCGTTCAGTCTTACATTAATTGTGCGGTCCTTCAAGCTGTCTTTTACAACGGCAATGTCTTTAAGATAAACAGCTCTTCCATTTTGTGACCCAACAACAATATTTTTTATTTCATTTGCATTAGTAAATTCGGCCGGCACACGAAGATTATATTCCATATCACCCATTTTTATTGAACCGGATGGAAGATTAATGTTTTCTGCCTGAAGCACCTGACCGATTTGAGCAACCGAAATGTTATACGCTTCTAATTTTTTCTCGTCAACATGAACAAGAATTTGTCTTATGGGTCCACCGAAAGCCTGAACAGTACCAACACCGTTTTCTCTTTTTAATGGATCAATAATTTCGTTTTCGACTAATTTATTTAATCCAAGGTAACTTTCGTTTGCTTGAACAGCAATAAACAATATAGGAAAAATGTTTGTGCTGAATTTGAAGATAGTTGGATCTTCAGCATCATCCGGCAGATTTCTCTTAGTAAATTCAAGTGCAGATCTAATATCATTTGATGCTTCATCGAGATTTGATCCGAACTCAAACTCAAGCGAAACAACAGAAATGTTATCAATCGAAGTTGATCTAATCTTTTTAAGATTGGTGACAGAACTTAATCCGCTTTCAATTTTTTTACTCACATTAAGTTCAACATCCTGAGCGCTTGCTCCTGGATATTGTGTGAGAACACTGATTATCGGTGGTTCTATTTCGGGGAATAAGTCAATGGGTAATCTTTGAAATGATACAAAACCAATAATGATGATTGCCACAAAGAGCATTATTGTTGTAATGGGCCGCCTAACCGATACTTCTGGTAGATTCATCATTATCTCCTTATTTTGCTTTGGCTTTTATTTCTACATTGCTTCCATCTTTAAGCAAACCTTGTCCTCTTGTCACAAGAAGATCACCTTCAGATAAACCGTTCGTAATTTCAACTTTCGAATCGAATTCTTTGCCTAAGGTCAGATCAACTCTTTTTGCGGTTTTGTCTTTAACAACAAATCCGTAATAAGCCGATGAACCTAATTGTTTAAGTGAAGCAGAACGCTGAATAATTATTCCATCAGTTGTACCAAGTATCATCTTTGCACGGACAAACATTCCTGGTCTTAATTTTTGGTTAGGATTGGGAATTTTAACTTCTACTTCGAACGTTCTTGAAGCGGCATTTATTGACGGATTAATTCTGCTTATAGTTCCTTTAAAAACTTCATTCGGATATAACTCCGATTGAACTTCGACTGTTTGATTCAGCCGAACTTCTCTGAAGTTGATTTCGCTGACGTTCAACAAAAGTTTTAAAGGATTTATTTGCATTAAAGAAACGATTGTTGGAGCACCAACTCCACCTGGTGCAAGCAAAAACACTTCGCCGTCATTTAATTTTTTTGCAGTAATTATGCCGCTAAATGGCGCACGAAATTGTGTGTTTGACAGTAGGAGTTGATAAGTTTTTTCAGCTGTTTCATACCCGGCTTTAACTTGATCAAATTGTGATTGTGAAATTGACCCGGTTGTAAAAAGTGGTTTTAATCTATCGTAATTATCTTTTGCAACTTGGTATTGAATTTTTGCTTGTGCAAGCTGTGTATCATCCATTTCAAAAAGTAAATCGCCTTCCTTAACACGCGAACCTTCTTCAACATATATTTTTTCAATTCGTCCTGTAGTTTGAGCACCAAGATTTGCTTCTTTCCAAGCCGCAAGAGTTCCAACAAGCTCAATTTCTCTTTGAATGCTTGATTTCTTTACAACCGAAACTTCAACCGGAATTGCAGCATCTGAAATTTTTTGTGAGTTATCTTCTTCCTTTGAACAGCTAATAAAAACTATTGAAAAAAGGAAAATTACGGCTGCTAATTTTAATTTATTCATTTATTTATCTCCTAAATTTTATTTTATTTAATTTTACCTAAAACATTATCAAGATCAGCTTCTGCAACTTTTAAATCATATATTGCCTGAAGCCGGTTTAATTTTGCTTGCCGTAATGCAAGTTCAGCATCATTCACTTCAAGTTGGATAGCAACGTTGTTTTCTAATCGCCGCTTTGCAATTTCATATCCTTCTGCTGCCTGGCTTACTGTTTTATTTTGTCCTTCTATTCTTTTTACGGCTTGTTCGACTCTGTAAAGAATACTGAGGGCTTGAGTCTTAAGTGCCTCTGTAAAATTTCTTTTCTGCTCAACTGCTTGATTAAAACCAATCTCTGCCTGACTTACCCTTGCCTGTGTTTTAAATCCGTTAAAAATTGGAATTTGCAATTGTAAACCGAGCACAAAAGTTTTTACCCACTTATAATTGGAAAATTTAAAGTCGTTGGCTTGAGCTTGATACTGATAATTGCCAAAGCCCGCCAATGTAGGTAAGTATGCAGATTGCTCCAGCGAAACAGCTCTATCATTCAGCTTTACCTGGTTTTCGAGAATGGCAAGCTGCGGATTATTATTAATCAGTTCTTCAATTACGTCTTGTTCAGTCGGTATTTGATATGGTTCCTCAAATTCAAGATCACCTGTAACGTCAATCTGTTGAGTTGCATCAAGCCCAATTGCGACTTTAAGCGCTTCAAGAGAAAGTTTATAATTATTTTCCATTTGCAGCACAATCGGTCTTAAATTTTCAACTTGCACTTCTGCACGAAGTACATCATAATCCGAAAGTGTTCCGGCTGAATTTAGTCTTTTAATATTCTCAAAGTTATCCTCAGCATTTTTCAAACTTTGCAGCATAACATCTTTAGACTCTCTTGTAAGAATCACAGCAAGAAATGCTTTTTTAACATCACCGATAATTTTGTTTTTAACACTTCGATAATTTTGCTGGGAAATATCAAACGCGTCTGAAGCTAATCCGATTCCCTGATATAACGACCAAGCAAAAAGGGGAACGGATAATGATGCAGAAGCTATATATGAATTATCTGCACCAATTTTAAGAGTTGGACCAAATGGAGAACCCGGCGGCATGAAAATTACGGGCAGATCAATATACCGCTGATATTGACCACTTGCATTTAGCTGAGGGAAAAGTCCGCTGCGCGCTTCTCTTAATTTTTCTTCCGATTTATTGATTTCCATCGAGGCAATTTTCAAATCTGCATTCTTTTCTAATGCAAGGTTTATTGCCTGATCTAAACTCAGCACTGTAGTTTGCTTGGTTTGTGCTATCAGCAGTACCGAAAAAATTGAAATTAATAACAGAACTTTTTTCACTTAATTATCCTCCGAATGATTTGATTAACTCTTATTTTTTTTCTAATGATGTATCGAAATTCCGTCAAATATTAATTTTACTGCAAAAATCATTTCATCAATTGCGTTTGTAAAATCAATCGTTTTGCTGACTGTGAAGGATGCAAAATAAAATTCGCGATGACGAAGAGCTTCAGATATGGTTAAGATAAGCCCAGCTACTTTTGTTGTGTCGCATTTTTTAATCTCCTTTTTCTTAATGCTCTCATCTAAAATTGTTTTTAACATCTCGATTTCTTTTTTATGAATATTTTGGATGTGCACATACATTTTACTCTTAAATTCAAGAAGCACTGAAGTTGAAATTTCGTGCATCTTGATGGTATCTCTCACATAATCGAATTTTACTTTTTCATAGTTAATAATTTTGTCAATAGCCGTATCTGATTTTTTTAAAGCTTCCCCAACAATTGAGCAGAAATTTTCTTCTTCTCTTTTCATTACATCTTCAAGCAGTGCATCCTTATTTGTGTAATAGTAGTAAAGAGAAGATTTTTTCATCCCAAGTGCATTAGCAATATCATCGAGAGTAGTTTTAGCAAATCCATTTTTTGCTAAAAGCTCACGGGCAGTTTGTAGGATTAATTCCCTTTTGGTGTCGGTTATTTGAGTTGTCATAGTTTTCAAACTTTTTAATTGATTGTTCGAAACTTACCAACATTTTCCTTTCTGAACAAGTTCCAAATGTTTTTAATTAAATGTTGGTTTCATTTAGTATGATTTTTAGAATGAGTTGAATTGCACTACCCGGATTATAGGGGGTAAAATGGAAAATCCCGTTTAGCTTGGGCATTGATTGGCGGATTGACCAGTTCACTCTTACTAACGCTTCTTATTGTTCCGTTAGTTTATTCCAAAATGGAAGAGTTAAGAATATCAATTCCCAACTTTGCAAAGAGATTAGTTCGACGAAAGTAAATTTCGGAAGTACCGATTATCGAACCGGAAGCTGCAAGAACAAGAGTAGATGATTGATAATGAGAGCTTCGGCTCTCTTTATTAATTTATAATAAAAAATGGTCATTTATTTACTTTCACTTGAATTAATCAAAAATTTTTTTACTTTGCAGATAATTACAAAGGTTAACTTATGAGAATAGTATCTATTGGGGAGATTTTATTCGACTGTTTTCAGGACAAGAAGGTAATTGGTGGAGCACCGTTTAATTTTTTTTATCATGTTTATAAGCTAACGAATAACGCTGAGTTTATTTCCCGGATAGGTAACGATGATGATGGAAAATCAATAATTGACTTTTTTAGAAAGAACGACATGAACAACGATTACATTCAAATTGATTATGAACATCAAACCGGTATTGTTGAGGTGAATTTAAACGAAAATGGAATCCCTAATTTTTCAATTCTTCCAAATCGTGCCTATGATTTTATAATTCTAAATCGTCAAATTACCAAACTAATTGATGCTAACACTAAGTTACTTTATTACGGCACACTTGCACAAAGAAATGAGGTATCTCGAAAAACCATTAGATCCATGCTAGGAAAAAACTTCAAATATTTCTGTGATATTAATTTAAGAGATAACCATTATTTAAAATCAACCATAGTTGATAGCATTGAAAATGCAGACGTACTAAAATTAAATGAAGACGAACTTAAGATTGTTTCGAAACATTTCTCATCAGGATCATTTGATCTCTATTCTACCGCTGAAAAGCTAAGGAGTAAATTTGAAATTGATGTATTAAGCGTGACTCTAGGTGATAGGGGAGCCATATTAGTTGATAAATCAGGTATTAATGTGCAAAGTTATCCAGCAGAAAAAATACTGGATACTGTAGGAGCCGGTGATGCTTATGCAGCTATTCTTTGTTTAGGCTACTTAAATAAAATACCTATTGAAAGACTAAATTATCTGGCCAATAAATTCGCCGCAGGTATTTGCAGTGTAAAAGGAGCAATTCCCCAAAATGATGAAATATATATTCAGTTTAGAAAAGAAATTGCCGGATGATGAAAGGTTATTACATACAATTATATAATATTCATGGACTTTTTAGAGGAAGTAATCTTGAATTAGGTAGAAATTCCGATACGGGCGGTCAAACTAAATATGTTTTAGAATTAGCTAATGCTATCAGTGAAAGGAATGAAATTGACAAAGTGGAGATAATAACAAGATTAATAAGCGATAAAAATTATTCTCAGGATTATTCGGTAGTATCTGAGACAATAAATGATAAACTGAAAATTATACGGATCGGATGCGGTGGAAAGAAATATATTAAAAAAGAATTACTTTGGGATCATTTGGAAGAGTTCTCTGATAATTCAATAAAATACATTAAAGCTAACCATTTACTTCCCGATATAATTCATTCTCATTATGCCGACGCTGGTTTAGTTTGTACTACATTAACAAAATTTTTTGGTGTTCCGCTTGTTCATACCGCTCATTCATTAGGAATTGTAAAGATGAAAAGTCTTTTACAGCAAGGTTACTCACCTGAAGAGATTGAAAGAAAATATAATTTCAGAAAGAGAATTCGAGCTGAAGAAGATGTAATATTTTATGCTGATAGAATAATTACAAGCACCCGTCATGAAATTGGAGAGCAATACTGTCATTATAATAATCTATCTTACGAAAAATTCGTAATTAATCCGCCTAGCATAGATCTAAATCGGTTTTATCCTTACTACGACAAACCGATCGATAATCATGAAACTCAAATTATTCGCATAAATATCAGGGAGGAGTTTTGGAAATTCTATACACGGTTGGATAAACCAATAATTTTATCCATTTGTCGTCCCGACAAGAGAAAAAACATTTCAGGATTAATAGAAGCCTATGGAGTGGATAAAGAATTGCAACAGTTGGCAAACCTTGCCATATTTGCCGGTATAAGAAAAGATATTCAGCAAATGCCAGACATTGAGCGAGAGGTGCTTACTGAAATTTTACTCCTTATGGATAAGTACAATCTTTATGGAAAGATGGCTATCCCCAAGAAGCATGATATAGAACTCGAAGTTCCGGAATTATTTAGGATGGCGGCTGAATCCGGCGGTGTGTTTGTGAATTCTTCGTTAAGTGAGACATTCGGATTAACATTGATTGAAGCTGCTGCCAGCGGTCTTCCTGTAGTTGCAACAAAAATTGGCGGTCCTACTGAAATAATTAATAACCTTGAAAACGGACTTCTTGTTGATATTGTTGATCCTAAAAACATTTCTGCGGCAATCAAGAAGATAATTCAAAACAGAGAGTTGTGGAAAAATTTTTCCTTGAATGGAACTGATAGAGTCGAAAAATTTTACTCATGGAAGTCTCACGTAGATAGATACATAAGTAGTTGTGATGAGATAATTCAAAAAAGAAAAATATCGCCAAAAGCATTTATCTCAATTGGAAAAAAGCTTCTTCAATTTAAAAAGATGATGATATTTGATATTGATAACACACTCACTGGTGATTTAGAATCTCTTTCACAGCTTAATGAACTTATTCATAATACAGAATCTAACATTGGAATTGGTATCGCAACTGG
>Ga0209619_10002260_pt1 | contig 13958 bp, 9 predicted proteins | sample Rifsed16ft3_FD_184011 | JGI IMG/M metagenome (GOLD analysis project Ga0209619, IMG submission 184011) | Soil microbial communities from Rifle, Colorado, USA - sediment 16ft 3 (version 2) | ecosystem: Environmental > Terrestrial > Deep subsurface > Rock core/Sediment | place: Rifle, Colorado... | reverse complement strand
TGCCGTCGCCGCGCAGGGCGGCCACAACGTAATTCGCCTCGTCCTTCCAGCGGCAAACGATCCCCAACTCGCTCCCCGGCGGGCCTTCGAGCAGCCGGGCCTCGACCTCAATCGTGAGGTCCTGCTCCATCAACCCGCGGTACGGGGACAACCACTCCACCCCGGGCGTGTGGATCGTGAACAGCAGCCCTCCGTCGTCGTAGGCCACCTGGCCGTCCGCATCCTCCTGTATGCCGAACCCGCTGGATGGATCGGAAAAATCATCGGCAAAGGGAATCGACGGTACCGGGGAGGTCCCAGTCGCGGCGGACAGCCCCGGAAGGGAGACAGCCTTCGTAGGCGGGGCGGCCGCGGTCGGGGAGGAGAAGTAGACGGCCAGGCCCCCTCCAAAGATGCCGACTCCCGCCAGGCAAGCGGCACCAGCCAGGACGACCAAGCCAACCACCAGCCCGCGCGAACGCGACCGCGACGGTGTCGCCGCGAGTGTCGCCGAATCACGATCCGCTGGCGTCGCGCCCGTGTCGGCGAGGAGGCTCCGTGCAAAGGCGCCGGCGGAAGCGGGGCGGTCCTTGGGATCCTTGGCCATCCCGGAGGCGATGGCGGCGTCCAGGCCGCCGGGCAGCGCCGGCGCTAAGGCGCGTGCCGAGGGGACCGGATCGTGCATGTGCCGGACCATCATCCCCAGGGCGGTCTCGGCCTCGTAGGGTTTCTTGCCGGTGACCATCTCGAAGGCCGTGACGGCCAGCGAGTAAACGTCCGAACGCGCATCCGGCGCTTCACCGCGCGCTTGCTCGGGCGAGGCATAGGCGGCGCTCCCACTGTGAGAGGCGGCGGCGAGGTCGACAGTCGTGGCGGCGATCCCGAAGTCGCCCAGGTAGACATTGCCGGCTTCGTCCAGCAGCAGGTTGCTCGGCTTGACATCCCGATGGGTGATGCCCCGGCGATGGGCGGCGTCAAGAGCGTCGGCCACATCGGCGATCCAGCGCACGCTCGTCTGGACATCGATCGGGCCGGACTTCAGCCGGTCGGCCACCGTGCCGCCGCTCAGGAACCGGACGACCAGGTAGGGGCTGCCGTCATGCTCTCCGTAGTCGTAGAGCGGGACGATGTGCGGATGTTCCAGCTGTGCGAGAGTCGAGGCTTCGCGGCGGAAAGTGGCCAGGCTTTGCGGATCGACCCGGCCAGCGGTCAGCAACTTGATGGCGACCAGCCGGCGGGTGGCCAGCTGCTGCGCCCGATAGACGCGGCCCATGCCCCCGCGCCCTGCCAGGGCCTGGACTTCGTATCCCGGGAAGTCGAGGGGCGCAGTCTCAGTCATCGGGCGGCGCAGGACGGTCGAGGGGCAGGGCGCGTGAGGTTCATCTCGGAATCTCTGTTTCGGTCAGGCTTGCCGATGAAGCCAGCAACTGACGCGGGCGGCGACACAACTCGCCCGAAGCTCCTCCGGTCGCTAGCAACCGCGAGCCCTCGACCCGTTGAATTCACTCGATGGAGAGCCGGCTGACACTGTCGCCGGATTGGTTGGCGGTCCATAGGGCACGGCAGTTCGGCCCGCACGAGGCGATCAGCAGCGACACCGGATAGCCGGCGATGGGGATCGTCTCGACGACCTCGGCCGAGACCGGGTCGATGCGGTAGACCTCCCCGGCTTCGGGCGCGGCGGCCCACAACTGCTCGCCGTCGAACCACAAGGCTGTCGGGGACGACCCCAGATCGATGCGCCGAAGGGCCGTCGGGTCCGCCGGGTCGAGCTGAATGATCTGCCCGACATCGCTCAGGCCGATCCACAACGTAGCTCCGTCGAGGGCCACGGCCGCCGGCACGCCGTCGAGCGCGATCGTCTCGAGCACACGAGCGCCGTCAGGCTCGATGCGAACCAGGGACTTGCCCTCCTGATTGATGACCCATAGGGACGCCCCGTCGAAGGCGATCGCCACCGGTCCCTTGCCGACCTCGATATCGGCCAGGATTTGCCCGTCCGAGGCGATCTTCGTCACCGTCCCGGCGAAGGCGTTGGCGCTCCACAACGACTCACCATCCCAGACAAGCGCGGATGGGACGTGCGGGAGCGCATACCGGCCGATGACCTCGCCCGAAGCCGGACTGACCGCCGACACCGTCTGTTCGAGGGAGCTGGCGACCCACAGGTTGTCGCCGTCGAAGGCCAGCGCAACCGGCAAATCGTCCACCTCGATTGTGCCGAGACTCTGCCCGCAGACGTCGGGAGCAGAGCCGCAATCGGAGACAGCCAGCTTCGTCAGACTGTTGTCGAAGAAGTTGGCGACCCACAACGAACTCCCATCGAACAATAATGCCCGCGGCTCGTCGCCCACGGGATAGCTCGTGGGGCGGTCTCCCAGGAGGCTGGTGCTGCCAACGAAGAGAACCACCGCGGCGATCCCTCCGAGAAGCAACAAGGCGGCCGCGCCGGCCGCGGCGAGCGCCGGAAGCCGCCAGGCGGGCGCGGCACGTCGAGACACTACGGAGCCCCGGGCGCCGGCGGAAGCGACGGAAGAAACCAGCCTGCCGCCGGGTGTCGAAGCAGTCACCGTCGCCCGCGTTGGCGCTCGAGCCGATGGCGACGCGGGGACATCGGCGCCGGCGGTCAGCCCCGCCCGCAGGGAGGCCATCAAGTCGGTGGCGCGTTCCGGGCGCGCAAGCGGATCCTTGGCCAGACCGTCCGCCAGGACGGCCTCGACCGCCGGCGGGAGGTCGGGGGCATAGCGGCGTATGGGAACCGGTTCTTCGCTCAGATGCGCCGTGATGAAACCCCAGGCGGTATCGGCCTCGAAGGGCAACCTTCCCGCGAGCATCCGGTAGACCAGGACGGAAAAGGCGTAAATGTCGCTCTGCCGCGTGAGTTTCTCGCCGCGCGCCTGTTCGGGAGACATGTACGCCGGGGAACCGAGCGTACTCCCGGTGGCGGTGAGGTCCTGCGTGCCGCTGATCGACTTGGCCAGCCCGAAGTCGGCCAGGTAGGCGTTGTCGGCGTCGTCCACCAGGATGTTGGCGGGCTTGAGGTCGCGGTGAACGATCCCGCGGTCGTGTGCGAAATCGAGGGCCAGCGCCACCTGGTCCAGCAGGCGCAGCCCGTCGCTGCGCGTCATCGTACCGCCTTGCAGACGATCATGCAGCGAGCCGCCCGTCATGAAGCGCATCACGATGTAGGGGCTGTCGTTGACTTCCCCGAAGTCGTAGACGGGGAGGATGTGAGGGTGCTCCAGCCGCGTGATCATGTCGACTTCGCGGCGGAAGCGATCACGCGCATCGGCGGCGCCGGCGAAAGCGGCCCCCAGAACCTTGATGACGACGGCGCGCGGAATGGACGGCTGGTCGGCCTTGTAGACCGCGCCCATCCCACCTTCGCCGATTTTCTGGACGATCACGTACTGACCGATCGTCTGGCCGGGAGTCAGGTCCATGGAGGTGTGTCCCTGCGATGGGCGGCAAGTATAGCCCGGCTGCCCGCAGGCCGGAGGGGAGGAGGTTGAGGGAGAGGCCGGCCGAGGAGGAGGTCCGGAGGCTGGACGTGCCGCTGTCACGCATCGTCGATGACTTTCAGTGCTACCTTGGCACAGCCCTCCGTTCGACAATGGTGGCGATCTCGTCCTGCCGGTCTCGGGTGTCCGTTCAACATAGAGTTGGTGCGGCCGGGATGATCATCGGCTCCTGCCCGGCCCCCAGACCTGAAGGTGCCAGGACATGTACACGAGATTCCTCCGCTCGATGCGGACGCTCCAGGACGCCAGGAGGGGCCGGGCAGGGAGGGCCGCCATCGGCCTGACACCTTTCGACCTGGCGCAGCGATCTTGGGCTCGGTCCATCGCCGCCTACACGGAGGTCCCGCTTCCCTATCGGCCTTTCTTTGAACCTCTCCAGGCGGCCGGAGTCCCTTTCCCTCTCGTTGTGATTGCGCCCACCTACGAGGGCTTTCTTCACCGAGAGACGGAGAAGCTGGTCTGCGCCGCGTCGGACGAGGTCTGCGTCCTGGAGAGGCACGGCGCCAAGTTCGACGTGGTCCGTTACCCTCTCCCCCGGATCACCTGTCTCGAAGTCAGCTCCGTCCTTCTGGACGCCCGGATCAAGATCATGGGCCTGGAGGGGGACGGCCTGGTACCCATCTCGACGACCATTCGATTCAACGCCGTAACCGACTTCCTCTTCGCCCCGATCGTCGCGAGAATCCGAAGGGGAGAAGCGGGATCGAAGGCGGCACCCGCCGCGCGATCAGATCCCTTCAATGCGTGGGGCAGGGACAACTTCAAGTTCATGAACTACGCCAAACGAAGCCTGGTGGGGGACGAGGTGACCGTCCAGGCGGTTCTTCAGCGCGAGATCCGCGTGGGAGTCCTATCGGCGTTCGGCCGGACCTACCGCCGCACGCTATCCCCGACGCACGCGACGATCCTGACCGACCGTGAGCTGATCACGATCGAAGAGATCCTGCCCAAGGGCGACCGGGAGCGGTACGGTGGGCTATGGGGCTACATGCCGCTCGATCGGATCGAATCCCTATCGATGACGGGGGTCCAGCGTGACCTGGTGACTCTGTGCGTCGACCTGTTCGGCGGTGGCCGCCGGCAATTTCAGTTCGAGCCTTCGGCGCGAGAAGAACTGGCTGTCCTGGTGGGAAAGTTCACTTCCCTGAAGGAGGAGAGATCGCGGAAAGCGGCCAGGCCTTCTCCAGAGTGAGCGACCCCGGGGGCCGTCCGCGCCGTGCGCCCTGTGGATCTCGCTCAAGAGCCTTCCTGGACTGCCCCGCAAGTCAGCGCGCGATCCCGTCGCCCTGGCCCGCCATCTCAGGACGACCCGTCCTGTCTCTTCAGCCCTCGCGTGTCGCCAGAGGGCGGACTCACTTCTGCCCGTAATGATCCTGGTAGCGGCGGTGGAGGGCCGCCACGATCTCCGCCGGGATCTCCTCCGGATGGCCCAGCTGCAGCGCCAGCCATGAGGTCCGGGCCACATCCTCGACCATCACCGCGGCCTGGACGGCGTCGTCGGCGGTCGGGCCAAGCGTGAACACGCCATGGTTCTTGAGCAGGACGGCACGCGATGGGCCGATGGACTCCACGACGACCCGGCCGATTTCTTCCCCACCGATGGGGGCGAACCCTCCGCAGGGAATTGGCCCGCCAAACGCATCGGCGTGAGCCGTCAGGTAAACCGGGATCGACCTGGCATTGGCGGCGAACGCCGTGGCATAACGGGAGTGGGTGTGGACGATCCCGCCGACGTCCTGGCGGTGGCGGTAGATGTACAAGTGGCTGGCCGTATCCGAGGAAGGCTGCAATTCCGATTCCCGGATGCGGCCGTCGAGATCGACAATCACCATGAGCTCGGGACGAAGGTCCTCATAGCGCACCCCGGAGGGTTTGATCACCACGAGCCCCGTGGCCGCATCTCGGGCGCTGATGTTGCCGCTTGTTCCGGCCACAAGGTCGGCTCTGGGCAGCTCCAGGTGCAGGCGGCAGAGGCGCTCCCGCAGAGAGTCAAGCATGGACGGCCTCCGCTCGGCCCCGCACCTCGGCCCTCCAGCGCTTCAGCCGCTTGAGGACATCGTTCTCGCCGCGGCCGAAATAGTCGTGCAGCCGCAGGTAGTCGGCAAAGAGGTCACTGTAAGCGGCGTGGCGCTTTGGATCCGGCAGGAAGGCCTCGTCCTTCAGGCGAGCCATTCGCTGCGCCGCATCGTAGATCGTGTCGTATCCACCCGAGCGTGCACCGGCGGCCACGGCGCCGAACATCGCTGAGCCCAGGGCCGGCGTCTGTTTCGAGGAGCTGACCCGGATGGGGAGACCGGTGACGTCGGCGAAGATCTGCATCAGTAGCCGGTTCTTCTCGGGCAATCCACCGCAGGCCACCAGCTCATGGATCGGGACGCCGTTCTGTTGGAATGTCTCGACGATCACCCGTGTGCCAAAGGCCGTGGCTTCGATCAGCGCCCGGTAGATCTCCTCGGGCCTGGTGGCGAGAGTCGCCCCGAGAAGAACGCCTGACAGGTCCACATCGACCAGCACCGATCGATTGCCGTTCCACCAATCGAGGGCCAGCAGCCCGGATTCGCCCGGCTCGAGGGCGGCGGCCTTGCGTTCGAGCAAGGCATGCAGGTCGGTCCCTTGTTCGGCGGCTTCCCGTTCAAGTCGAGCCGGGACGCAGTTCTCAACGAACCAGGCGAAATGGTCCCCGACGCACGACTGCCCCGCTTCGTAGCCAAAGAAGCCGGGGATGATCCCATCTTCCACACAGCCGCACATGCCGGGGACGATGTGTTCCTCGCGTCCCAGAACCATGTGACAGATGGAGGTGCCCATGATCATGACCATGCGCCCGACGTCGGTGACCGTGGCGGCCGGCACGGCGACATGGGCGTCGACGTTGGCGACGGCCACCGCCGTGCCAGGCATCAGGCTCGTCCAGGCGGCCGCCTGCGGCGTGAGGCCGCCAGCCCTCTCCCCGACAGACCGAATGTCCCGGGACATCTTCGTCTCGACGACGGTGGCGAACCCCGGGTGAAGGGAGCCGAAGTAACCCTGCGGAGGAAACCCTTCCCGTTTCGACCAGAGGGCTTTGTAGCCGGCGGTACACGAGTTGCGCGTCTCTACCCCCGTCAGCTGCCAGACCACCCAATCCGCCGCTTCGATCAACCGATCTGCCGCAGCGTAGATCTCGGGGGCCTCGCTTAGAATCTGGAGCGATTTGGAGAAGAACCACTCCGAAGAGATCTTTCCGCCGTAGCGATCGAGCCAGGCCTGCCCCATCTCCCGGGCGACCCGGTTGATCTCGTCCGCCTCCGGCTGGGCGGCGTGGTGTTTCCAGAGTTTCACCCAGGCGTGCGGCTCGCCGCGCCACGGCGCCAGCATGCACAGGGGCGTTCCGTCCGACCGAACAGGGAGCATCGTGCAGGCGGTGAAATCGATCCCCACACCGATGACGTCTTGGGGGGACGCCCCGGCGTCCTGGAGCACCCGAGGGATCGCGACCTGCAGCGTGCGGAGGTAATCCTCAGGGTCCTGCAGGGCCCAGTCCGGCGTGAGCGGGACGCCCGTCCCCGGCAGCCTCTCGTCGATGACCCCATTGGCGTAGGCGTACACCGCCGTCGCCACTTCGTGCCCCGTGCCGACTTCGACCAGGACGGCTCTGCCGGACTCCGTCCCGAAGTCCACGCCGATGGCGTACTTCATCCGCAGGCTCTGCCGCCGCCGGCGTGGGCGGCCGTCGACGCGCTACCGGGCATTTCCGTTGCCTGCGTGATGGTAGAGATCCCAGCCCATGTATTTGCCAAGGCCCTCCTGGAGGATCGAGGCGCAGCGCGACGGGTTGATGGCCACATGGTGCTCGTACCCCTGCTCACAGATGTGCGCCAGCAGCTTCTGCAAGGCGTCGATGTGAACGACCCCGTACCCGCCGAAGGTGCGCAGGGGGTCATTGGTGAGACGGCCCTCCCCGAAATAGGCCCGGATGCGTCCGTGGAAGTCATCGGGTGAAACGCGGCAGTAGGTGAAGGGAGTCTCCCGCACCCGCCCGACGATCGTGCCGTACGTATTCTCTTTGCCCACCGTGCCGGCAATGATGGCCTGATAGTCCATCGTCGGGATGTCTTCGGGGGCGATCCCTTCCTGGGCGAAGATATCTTTGGGCAGATTGGAGCAGTGAAAGATGACGGCCTTGTCCGGGTCGTCCCCGTAGTTGTTGTTCCAGTCCACGATGGCGCTGGGTTTCTCCGTTGCCAGAACCATAGCATACATGCCGACCAGTCCGGCAACGTCCGTCTCACAGGCGGAGGGCATGAGGTTGTTGCTCATCATGCTCATCAGCGTGCACGGCACGACGCCGTAGAACTCCTCCATCGCCGTCCAACATTGCAGCGCCGTCGCCACGACTTCGTTCTCCTGCATCCAACCATCGATGGCGACCCCCAGCTTCGCCATCCGGGTCAGGGCCAGGGGAGGCACGCCTCCGGTCGGGACGTAGCCTGTGATCTCTCCCATCTTCTGTTTGACTGCCGAGTCGGTGTCGCCGAGCTTCAGGGCCCGTCCGAAGATCTCGGACAGATCGACCGTCTCGACCGAGATGCCGGTTCGCTCGAGGAGTTTCTCGCTGAAGCGCACGGTCTTGAACGCCGCCGGCCGGGCGCCGATGACCCCCAGGCGGACCGTCCGCAACCCCCGCACCATGCGGCACATGGCGGCGAAATCCCGCAGGTCGGCTCGGAAGGCCTCGCCTTCGGGATCCATCGTGTGCCAGCGGGTCAGGCTGTAGCGGATGCCGTACTGGGCCAGGTTGTTGCAGCAGGACATTTTGCCGCAGAAGGAGTCGCGTCGATCGGCCGCCGTCATTTTCTCGGGGTCGTCCGGGAAGGCATGCACCAGCACCGGGACCTCCAGGCCGGCCCAGCGGATGGCATTGGCGATCGCCGTCTCCTCGCCGAAGTTGGGAAGCGTCACCAGGATCCCGTCGATGTCGTCGCGATGGGCCCGAAAGAGGTCCGAGCACTGATGCGAATCGGCGAGGCTGAAGACCGCCCCGAATTGCGATTGGCCTTCGCCCAGGCAGACGGCCTGGATGCCTTCGGCCTCCAACACCTTCAGCACCGTCTTGCGCCCGCTGTCGCACAGGTGCGAAGGAAAGAAACCTCGATTGCCCACGATCACGCCCAGGGTTACCGGCCGAGCCACGCTCTTCATTCCGACCTCCAACACTTCATGATGGAAACACCACCCGCGAATGTACCCTCGACCCGGTGCCGCACAACCGGTCTACCGGTCTGAAATGTCGATCGCGTAGTTGGCGAACAGCCTCGCCTTTCCCGTTTCTACGCTGAGCAGGATGTAAAGCCCGCGGATTCCCGGGGGGACGGCGACGTTGGTCTTCCAATCGGCCACGCCTCCGGCGGCCGTGATCGGCACGGACACGATGTCCGGGGTCTCATAGAATCCGTACAAGATGCCGTCCTCGCCGATGACCGGCGGGTTCCCGATGTGCACATAGGAGGGGTATTCCCCTGGATTGGCGGACTTCCAGGTGAACTCGAGCCCGTCCTCGGTCCGCTGAACATCGGTCAGCTCGACGGTTACCTTGTTGATGGCTTCCATGACGGCCGTCGAAGCCCGAATGAGGCCGTCCACCGGATCCCCCACGGGGTACGACAGGCCGTCGACGACCAGGTCGAGATCGATCTGCACCGATGTGTCCACCCGGCCTTTGTCTTGCTCGTAGTAGTTGTAGTCACCGGTGACATAGCTGTAGTCGATGGTGATCGTCGATCCGGGCGCTAGGGCCGCCCCAGGGCACTCGACGTAGATCATCTGGATTTCCGGTTCGGCCTTCGTACCGGAGACATAGCCTCGCAGCTGGAATCCGGGTGCCAGCCGGTGGCCGCCGGTTCCCACGAACACGGTCTCACATTCGCGGTCCTCGCCCGCGCTATGGAGCACTGCCGGCGCACCCGCTTCGGCCTGCATGGCGCTCCAGGCCCCGGTTTCGTTCAGAAGGGTGAGATCGACGTGCAGGTCCCCGGCCTCCGTCGTACCAACGTTTGTCGGGATTGCTCGCCAACCCTTCGATTCCGCGGACGACTGAGCCTCCAGGCCTTCCGGCAAGACGATGTAGGCGCAGGCAACGCTGAGCAGGAGAGGCGCCAGAAGCGGCGCCATCGGGATCCGTCCCTGATTCATGCTTCCCAGTGTCTCCTCTCCTCCATGGTTCCGACCATCCACCAAGCGCCGCCTACGGGCCGGCTTCGAATTCGGGAATGATGCCCTTGATCAACGAGACGACCTGCCAGTAGTCGGCGGGGGCGTCCGTTCCACCATCGACGCCCCGCACCGTCTTGGTCTCACCCTGGTCCGATACCGTGATGTAGTACCCGTAGCACTGCCCGCACGGATTGTGCCAGGTGTTGTACATTTCCGCGGTGAACCAACCGTGGTCCCGGATCCTCCCCAACAGATCCGTGACGGCCTCGACCGTCGCCGATTTCTCGATTCGGTCGATCCCGTTGTCCCCGACGATCAGCCCGTCGGGGTAGATGGCGTAGATCTCGTCCAGGCAGCGAGGACCGCCGTTGCGTTCGTAAGCGATCAGGGCCCCCGCCTGTACCAGGCTGTCGGCCAGTTCCTGGCGGAAGGGTTTGGATAGGCACCGGCCCGCTTCCTCTGTGCCAGCCGCCGGGGTTCCCGAATCCTGCGGGCGGGCAAGGAATACGGCCAGGGCCGCCACGCCGACGACGGCCGCGCTCGCCGCCCACATCCGCCGGCGGCGTTGAGCCGATGGAGCGCCGGCGGCGCCGGCCTGCGCCAGGGCTCGACGGCGGCGACCCCGGCGCGCCACTAAGACGCTCTGGACGGCGATGAAGACGAACGTAAGAAGACCGATGACGATATTCGTCCACCAGGAACTCAGACTGCCGTTGAACTGGATCAGGGTCTGCGTGATACCCAGAATGAGCACGCCGAAGAGTGTGCCGAGGACATAACCCGAGCCGCCGGCCAGGGACGTGCCGCCCATCACCACGGCGGCGATGGCCCGCAACTCATAGCCCGACGCATACAGCCCGTGCCCGGAGGCGACGAAGGCGGCCAGGACGATCCCGGCCAGCGCGGAACAAAAGCCGTTGAAGGTATAGACCATCACTTTGGTGGACGGGACGGGCAGGCCCATCAGGCGGGCCGACTGCTCGTCGCCGCCGATGGCGTACAGGGACCGCCCGAACTTGGTGAACTGGGCGACCAGGGCGACGACCGCCAGGACCAGGAAGGCGATGACGGTCAGGATCGTGATGAAGTCGCCGCGTTGCGCGACCGGATCGCTCAGCCCGGGGATCAGGAGCCGCGTCAGGGACAGGATGCGGAAGAACGGGTGATCGATGGCGATGGCGTCGTCGCTGATGAAGAAGCACATCCCCCGGGCAAACCACATGCCCGCCAGCGTCGCAATGAAGGGCTGCACTTTCAAATAGGCAATGAACCCGCCCATCGTCGCGCCCAGCGCCATCCCCATCAGCAGCACGACCAGGACGACGAGCCAGGGGTTGGCGCCTTCGCGCAGCATCGCCGCCGTGGCCACCGTCGTCAGTGCGATCACCCCGCTGACCGACAGGTCGATCCCGCCGGACAGGATCACCAGCGTCATGCCGACGGAGCTGATCAGCAGGTAGCTGTTATTGGTCAGAATATTGAAGAACACTTGCGGATCACGCATCCCGGGATAAAGGAAGGCGCCCACGACATAGGCGGCGAACGCCAGCAGAGCCGTCGCCAGCAGCGGAATGAACCGCTGATTGTTGGCAACGAGCGCCGCCGCCTTCTCCCTCATGGGCTGGCCTCCTTCCTGGTCCCGAGGCCGCGCAAGAGGCCCCTTGCCTGTTCCGAGTACACGAGAATCACCACGATGACCACCAGGCCTTTGATGGCCTGGAGCGCAAAGGCCGGGACGCCCAGGGCATACATGGACGTGGTCACGGCCTGCATGACGATGGCGCCCAGCAGGCTGGCCAGGAGCGAGAACCGTCCTCCGGCGCCGAGTACGGTCCCGCCGATCACAACCGCCAGAATGGCGTCCAATTCGTAGGTCAGCCCGATGTTGTTGGCGTCTGACGTCTTGATGTTGGCGCTGGCCACGAGCCCCGCCAGGCCGGCGCACAGTCCGCAGATGACATACGCCAGCAGCTTGATCCGCTTCTCATTGATCCCGCTGAAGAAGGAGGCCCGGGCGTTGATGCCGACCGACTCGATGAACATGCCGATCGCCGTCCGGCGGGTGATCACCCAGATGGCGCCATAGACGACGGCCACCAAATAGACGGAGAAAGGCAGGATGGCCCATCCTTGCCCGATGAAGGCGTACGGTTCATAGAAAATCTGAATGCGCACTCCGTTGGTGATCAGCTGGGCAATGCCTCGTCCGGCGATCATCAGGATCAAGGTGGCGACCATGGGCTGGATGCGCACATAAGCCACCAGCCACCCGTTCCACAACCCACACGCCATCGCCACCAGCAGGGTGACCAGGATCACCACCCAGAGCGGCTGGAAGGTGAAATGCGGGTCGTTGATCAGCCTCATCAGGTGGGGCGGGAGCTCTTTGGCCAGCACGTACGGATTCATCAACAAAGCCGCCACCGAGGCGGCGATGGCCATGACCGCCCCCACGGAGAGGTCCACCCCGCCGGTGGCAATCACCAGCGTCATGCCGATGGCCAGCAGCATGATCGTCGAGGCGTTCCGCAGAATGTCGATCAGGCTTCCGTAGAGGTTCATGCCTCGCGGCTGGATCGAGAAGAACCCGGGGACGAGGATGGAATCGACCAGCAAGATGAACCCCAACATGACCACCGGGAAAAACAGCTTGCTCTCGGTGGCCCTTCTCCAGAGCTGTCGGCTTCGAGGCGGTCGCATCACCCACCCCCGGCCATCGAGTGCATCAGAACCTTCTCTTCCACGCCCCCATCGTATTCGGCCACCTTCCGTCCTTCGCTCATGACGGCAATGCGGTGGCTGCAGCGCATGACTTCCTCCAGCTCCGAGGAGATGAAGATGCAGGCCTTGCCTTCCTCGGCCAGGGAGAGCACCAGCTTCTGGATCTCCGCCTTCGTACCGATGTCGATCCCGCGCGTCGGCTCATCGAGGATCAGCACGTGCGGATTCACAGCCAGCCACCTGGCCAGGATGACCTTCTGCTGATTGCCGCCGCTCAGGTTCTTGACCGGGGTTTCGAGCGACGGTGTGGAGATGCCCAGCAGCTCGACATACCGTTCGGCGATCTCGTCCTGCTGCGGCCGGCGAAGGTACTTGAACCAGCCCTGGCCCACCTGAAGCGCCAGGATGATGTTCTCCCGGACGGAAAGGTGCTCGACAACGCCGGCCGCCTTTCGGTCTTCAGGCGTCAGGACCAGGCCGCGGGTGATCGAAGCGAACGGGGAGAACTTCGCCACCACCTTCCCTTCGACCTCCATCGAGCCGCTGTCGGGAGATTCCAGCCCGAACAGCAGCCCGGCGGCCTCGGTCCGACCCGATCCCACCAGGCCGGCCAGGCCCAGGACTTCGCCCGGGTAGAGCGTCAGATCGAAGGGGTGGACGTCCCCGCTCAAGCCGAGCTCGCGAGTCGTGACGACGGGCTGCGCTCCGATCTGTTCCCCGGTGGCAGCCTTGATCTTCGACATCTCGTCGAACTCGGTGATCGTCCGTCCGATCATCTTCTCGACCAGGTCCATGCGCGGCAGGGACGCCGTATCGAAAGTGCCGACCCGTTTTCCATTGCGGATGACGGTCACGCGGTCCGAGATCCGATAGACCTGGTCGATGAAATGCGTGATGAAGACGATCCCGACCTGCTGGCCCTTGAGTCTCCGCATCACCTCAAACAACTGGTCGGTCTCGTGGGACGACAGGCTAGAGGTCGGCTCGTCGAGGATCAACATCTTCGCCGATTCAATCTCGAGGGAGCGGGCGATGGCGACCATCTGCTGGATGGCGACGGAGTAGTCCCCCAGGGTGCGGGTGACCTCGATGTCGATTCCCAAGACCCGCAGCAGAATCTCGCTGGCCTCCCGGTTCATCTTCTTCCAGTCGATGGCTCCGAGACGCGTGGGCTGGCGACCGATCAGGATGTTCTCCGCCACGGTCAGGTTCGGGCACAAGTTGATTTCCTGGTAAACGGTGCTGATGCCCAGCGCCTGGGCATGCTGCGGCGAGCGCACGACGACCTCGCTGCCCTCCAGCAGGATTCGGCCGCTGTCGGGTTTCTCGACGCCCGTGAGGATCTTGATCAGGGTGGACTTGCCGGCTCCGTTGCCGCCCATCAACGCGTGGATCTCACCGGCGCGGAGATCGAAGTCGACTCCGATGAGGGCCTGCACTCCGGGGAACGATTTCGAGATTCCCTGCATCGAGACGAGCAGGCCGGTGGGGTCTCGCTCTGGCATGGGCACCCTTCCCTCCAGGGTGGGGCGAGAGGAGCGGCGG
>Ga0209619_10002254_pt1 | contig 13998 bp, 8 predicted proteins | sample Rifsed16ft3_FD_184011 | JGI IMG/M metagenome (GOLD analysis project Ga0209619, IMG submission 184011) | Soil microbial communities from Rifle, Colorado, USA - sediment 16ft 3 (version 2) | ecosystem: Environmental > Terrestrial > Deep subsurface > Rock core/Sediment | place: Rifle, Colorado... | reverse complement strand
CTACCACAAGGGAGGGAGGGGTCAAGGGGATTTGCCACTAGATGTGGTGGATTTCTCGCGAGGAAACCCCTACCCGGTGGGGCGATGTGGTGCAAGGGCCGTGCCTGTGCTAAGTTGCGCTCACTTCCCGATCCCAACGAGCATGCTGCGCATCCTCGACCGCTACATCTTGAAGGAGGTCACTCCCAGCTTTTTTCTCGGAATCGGTGTCTTCACTTTCGTCCTTCTCCTGAACGAGATCCTGCGCCTCGCCCAGCGTCTGGTGACGCAGTCGGCAACCGCCTCCGAGACCGCCGGCATCCTCTTCAATCTTCTCCCGAGCGTTCTCTGCCTCACCATACCCATGGGTTTTCTCCTCGGCGTCCTGATCGCCCTCGGCAGGCTCTCCGCCGACAGCGAGATCGTCGCGATGCGGGCGAGCGGCGTCAGCCTCTATCGCCTGCTCTTCCCCATCCTGGTGACCGCCGCCGCCGGGTGGATGGTGACGTCGCACCTCATCATCTCCGTCCTTCCCGACTCGAACCAGAGGGTGCGTCAGCTTCTCTTTCAGGTAATGACGTCGCAGGCGGGAACCGAGGTGCGGCCGCGGGTGTTCTACGACCGGCTCTTCCCCAACCTCATGTTCCTGGTCATGGACACGCCCACTGGCGCCGAGTACTGGCAAAACGTCATCCTCGCGGATCTCGCGACGCCGGATTCGCCGCGGGTGACGTTCGCCGAGGAGGGGCGGCTCCTCGTCAACCGCGACGAGAGGACGGTATCCTTCTACCTCAAGAACGCGGAGCTCCATCAGGTATCGCAGAACGAGCCCGACGACTACCAGCGACAGGTCTCCTCGGAGATCTGGCTCCCGCTTCCGACCGCGAGCTTCTTCCCGCCGGAGGACTTCGACGTGCCCCGGGGCGCGCGCGAGCTCCGTCTCGCCCAGCTCCAGACGGCGTACGTCGAGACCGGCCTTCCCGTCTATCTGACCGAGATCCACAAGAAGTTCTCGATCCCCTTCGCCTGCTTCGTATTCGGAGTCCTCGGGCTCGCGCTCGGCATCCGCAATCGGCGCGACGGCCGATCGTGGGGGTTCGTCGCGAGCCTTTCTATCCTCTTCACGTATTACGTCCTCATCGACGTGGGCGAGAGTATGGCCAATAGCGGACGACTCTCGCCGCTTCTCGGGATGTGGGCCGCGAACCTGGTGCTGGGGGCCGGGGCCGTGTTCCTTTTGGCGCGCGCCGCCCGCGAGGCCCCGATTGGCTTTCCCTCCCTCTCGGGTCTCGCCCGAGCTGTCGGCGCGCGCCTGGGTCGTCCTCCGGCGCCGGCCAGAGCGAATCGTCCGGTGGTGATCCTGCGGGTGCCGCGATTCTCTCTCCGCTTCCCCAACACCATGGACCGGTACGTCGCGCGGGAGTTCACGCGTTATTTCTTCCTGATCCTCGCGGCGCTGGTGGTGGTCTACGTTCTCGGACTCCTCATCGATGTCATCGCCGACGCCTTCCAGAACCGAATCAAGGGGAAGCTGGTTTTCCAGTACCTCGCGTTCGAGCAACCGCAGATCCTGTTCTTCATGCTTCCGCTCGCGACCTTGATGGCGACTCTGGTGAACTTCGCCATCTTCACCAAGACGAGCGAGCTCACCGCGGCGAAGGCCGGGGGGATGAGCCTTTATCGGCTGTCGGTACCGGTCGTGCTCCTGGGGCTCCTTGTGAGCGGCGCCTGCTTCGCGCTTCAGGAATACGTGCTGCCCTATGCCAACCGCCGCGCAGCCGAGCTCAAGGACGAGATCAAGAAGCGGCCCGTCGAGACTTACAACGTTTTCGACCGGCGGTGGATGATGGGCCAGGAGAACCAGATCTACAACTACGCCGTCTACGATCCCGCGCGGCGCCGGTTCAACGGTCTCGCGGTCTATCGCTATTCCGCGGAGCCCTTCGGCCTCGCCGAGAGACTCTACGCCCGGGAGGCGGACTGGATCGCCTCGGAAGGGGCCTGGACGTTCAAGAACGGGTGGCGAAGGAATTTCCGGGAGGGGGGAAAAGTCGAAACGTTCGACGAGCGAAAGGTTCTGGGAATGGAGCCTCCGTCCTATTTCCTCAAGGAAGAGAGGCGCTCGGAGCAGATGACCTACCTCGAGCTCAGCCGCTACGTCGCCGACATGAAACAGGCCGGCTACGACGTCGTGCGTCTCGAGGTGGCTCTGCAGTCGAAGTTCGCGTTTCCCCTGGCGGCGCTAGTGACGGTCCTCATCGCGATTCCGTTCTCCTTCACTCCGGGAAAGAAGGGAGCGCTCTACGGAATCGGGATGGCGATCGGAATCGGCCTTTCGTACTACGTCACCACGCGTCTGTTCGCCTTCATGGGAGAGACGGCGATGCTGCCGCCGGGTATCGCCGCCTGGGCGCCAAATGCCCTGTTCAGCGTGGGTGCCCTCTACGGCTTGTTCAACGTGAGAACCTAAAAGAAGTTTTGGCTTTACGAAGCTGCTTTCCTGAGCTCCTCCGCTTTGTCGGTCTTCTCCCAGGTGAACGTGGGCTCGTTGCGCCCGAAGTGCCCGTAGGCGGCGGTCTTCTTGTAGATCGGCTTCCGCAGGTCGAGGTGGGCGATGATCCCCTTGGGCGTCAGCGGGAAATGCTCGCGGATGAGCTCCGAAAGCTTCCGCTCTCCCACTTTCCCGCTTCCGAAGGTGTCGACCATGATCGAAACGGGATCGGCGACGCCGATGGCGTAGGCGAGCTGCACTTCGACTTTCCGAGCGAGTCCCGAGGCGACGATGTTCTTCGCGATGTAGCGGGCCACGTAGGACGCCGACCGATCCACCTTGGTCGGATCCTTTCCCGAGAACGCGCCGCCGCCGTGGCTTCCGACGCCGCCGTAGGTGTCGACGATGATCTTTCGTCCGGTGAGCCCGCAGTCCCCCTGGGGGCCTCCGACCACGAATCGGCCGGTGGGGTTGATGTAGTAGCGGGTCCGGTCGTCCAGGAGCTCCGCCGGGATCACCGCCTTGATCACCTGCTCTTTGACCTCCTCTCGGAGGGTCTCGATCTTCACCAGATTGCTGTGCTGGCAGGAGATGACCACGGTGTCGATCCGGACCGGGCGGCCCTCGTCGTACTCGACCGTGACCTGGCTCTTGCCGTCGGGGCGGAGGTAGTCGAGCGTCTCGTTCTTCCGGACTTCCGCGAGCCTCCTCACCAGCTTGTGGGCGAGGATGATCGGCATCGGCATCAGCTCCTCGGTCTCATCGCAGGCGTAGCCGAACATCAGCCCCTGGTCGCCGGCGCCGCCGGGGTCGACCCCCATGGCGATGTCCGGAGACTGCTCGTTGATGGTGGAAAGGACGGCGCAGGTCTCGTAGTCGAACCCGAACTTGGCGCGGGTGTAGCCCACGTCGCGGATCGTCTCTCGCACGATCCGGGGAAGGTCCGCGTAGGTCTTGCTCGTGATCTCCCCGGCGATGATCGCGATTCCCGTGGTCACCAGAGTCTCGCAGGCCACGCGGGAGTTCGGATCCTCGGCGATCAACGCGTCCAGAATGGCGTCGGAAATCTGGTCGGCGATCTTGTCGGGATGTCCCTCGGTCACCGACTCTGACGTAAATAGATGTCTACCGTCCTGGCTCATTGTGCTCCTCCGGTCCTCCTGGATGGGTCGCTGACTTCGGCAAAACGTACATTTTTAGCACAAGGGCCGATCGAGATCAACGCTTCCGCTTGAACCAAGGCTCTGGGTGAGATTCAATCCACGGGTGCCCCGGAAAATCGAGAAGAAGGGGGCGGCCTCGCCGCGGAACCGGCCGTCGAGGGGGATGGGCGCCCGTGTTCCTCGCCCTCATGCCCGGCCCGCAATCCCGCCTTCGCCCACGCCGGTACGCGATTTCGGCTGGGCGATCCTGATCTACGCAGTCGCCACGGTGGTATTGAGCTACCCGCTCGCCTTTCATCCGGCAAGCCTCTCGCGGCTCGACAACGGCGACGCGCGCTTGAACGCCTGGGCGATTTCCTGGGTCGCTCACCAGGTGGTTCACGATCCCCTGCGTCTCTTCGAGGCGAATACCTTTCACCCCCTTCCTCATTCGCTCGCCTACTCCGAGCATCTCGCGCTCCTCGGAATCCTGGCACTCCCGCTCCTGCGCTTCACGGACGATCTGGTCCTCACGAACAATCTGCTCTTGCTCTTCTCCATGTGGGCGACCGGCATGGCGATGTACGTCCTCGCGCGCACCCTCACCCGGAATCACCTCGCCTCTCTCCTCGCGGGGCTCTTCTTCTCCTTCGCCGCCTTTCGCTTCAATCGCCTGCCACATATCCAGATGCAGCTCTACGCCTTTCTCCCCCTCTTTCTCGCCTGCTGGCACAGGTACCTCGAGGAGCGGAGAACAAGGGACCTCGTTCTCATGGGCTCGTTCTTCGTGCTCCAGGCCCTCTCGGGAACCTATCTGGGGGCAATCTCCGGAGTCGCGCTCGCGACCGCTCTTGTCACCCTCGCGCCTTTCTCCGGCCTTTCTCGGAGAAAGGCTTTCGGCGTGGTGCTGGTCCTTGCCGTCGCCGCGGCGGTCCTCGCCCCCTTCGCTCGTCCGTACCTATGGGTTCATCGCGAGCTCGGGGTGGAGTGGGACCTTCCCGGAGTCGGCTCGCTCTCGGCGACTCCTTCGTCCTATCTCGCGTCTTCTTCTCACCTCTATCGAGCGTTGAGCGAGCACCTCTGGCGAGACCAACCTCCGACCGACTACCTTTTTCCCGGGGTCAGCGTTTCGGTGCTCGCGCTCGCCGGTGTCGTCACGCTCGCACGGACGCCGGGCCGCCGGCAGATTCTTCTCTGCTACTCGCTCATCCTCATCCTGGGCTTTTCGATCTCCCTCGGCCCGCGAACGCCTGTTTACCCGTTTCTCTACGAGCACGTGATCTTCTTTCGCGGGTTGCGGGCCCTCACGCGCTTCGGGCTTCTGCCTCTTCTTTCGATGGCGGTCCTGGCGGCGGCGGCTCTCGCCTGGCTCCTGGAGACGCGGGGCGGCCTTTCCCGGCCGAAGCTCTGCACTCTGGCGATCGCCGTCTTCTTCGTCGCGGAGTCGACGGCGCTCCCGTATCGCCTCGAGCCCTGGACGGATGATCCGCCCGAGGTCTACCGCTGGCTCGTGGAGGCCAAACCCGGTCCGATCGCGGAGCTTCCGTTCAAGGTCATCGACACCCAGTACATGTTCTGGGCCCGACACCACGGATTTCGCCCCATGCTCAACGGCGACAGCGGCTTCGTGCCCATGTCGCACCAGTGGATCAAGAACGCGTTCGCCCGTTTCCCTACTCCCGACGCCATCGCCCTTCTGCGGCGTCTCAAGGTCCGATACGTCGTGCTCCACCTCGGCGCGTTTCGCGAGGGGGCGCTGCTCCGGCTCCTCGGGGGGATGGAGAAGCATCGTTCCGACCTAGTTCCCGTGCGAGATTTCGGGCGCGATCTCGTGTTCGAGGTCGTCCCCAATAGGGGTCCGTCCGAAACGCGGCACCGGCCAGAGCTGGCCCGAGTGAACGTCTCTGGCAGCGTACGCGCCCTATTCGACGGCGACGTGAACACCGCCGTCTCTCTCCCGGGGCCGGACTCCACGGTCGCTCTCGACGTCCCCGCCGGGGCGATGCTCGCGGGCCTGCGGCTCCACTATGGAGCGGCGCCGAGAGTTCCCGTCGAGCGGATCGAGATCCTGAGAGAGACCGAAACGGGCGTCGAGATCGTCTGGGCGACGGAGTCCGACTGGCCCGCGTTGACGGAGCTCGTCTCGGGTCTCCTCGAGACCCCGCGCGACGGAACGCAAACGATCTATCTGGATTCCGCCGTCCCGCCGCTCACGGGCCGACCGCAGCTTCGTCTTTACGGCCTCGACTCCGAGCCCCCCGAGCTTACCGAGATCGAGGCCTTGACGGCGGTCTCTAGCAGGTAATGATTCGCTAATCCCGGCTGAACACCGGGAAGGCGATCACCAGCTCGAACCCCATCGATCGATAGAGGTCGAGGGCCCGGTGGTTGTCCCGGCTGACCATGAGGGACAGGCCGTCATAGCCCATGTCCGAAAGCCGCTGGACGACGCGGGAAAGAATTCGGCGGCCCAGACCAAGGCCCTGGTAGTCCGGGGCCACCGCCAGCTGCGCGAGATGCGCCTTTCGGGTCGAGGTCTCGGTCACGATGGCGAAGCCGACTGCGCGATCGGTCCGCGGGTCGCGGGCGACAGACGACGCCTCGAGGATCGCCCTGCCGCACCCCCGCTGGCGGAGGACGTTCGTCAAGAGCGATCGACATCCCTCGCTCGAGCGGTAGAGCTCGTTCATCCGGGCGTCGATCCCCGAAACGTGGGCGCTCTGCATGACCTGCGATACCTCGGTCAGGTTCCAGGACTTCCAGGTTCGATAGGCGAACGGGTCCGGCGCGGGTGACTCGTCCGCGCGAGAGCTCCGGGCTCTCAACGGCAGACGGCGGAACTCGCGCACGAAACTCTCGAAACCCTCCGCTACGAAGCAGGGCACGAGCCAGGGCGCTTCGAAAGACAGGAACTGGCTTTCGATGCGCGAGACCCCTCGGAGCGCGAGCTCCCGAATCATCGCGCGCACCAGGAGCGGGCCGACGTCTTTTCCCCGCCACTCGGGACCGACCGCGAGACCGGTCAAAACCCCGCGATCCGACTCCACGAGGAAGTACCCGTACGCCGCCGTCGACGAGCCGCACCGAATGGCCTTCCCCTGTACTCCGCCGCACTCGAGGGCTCGCCGAAAGGCGGTGACCGCCGAGGAGACGTCCCACGACAGCCGATCACGCCAAAGGGCGAGCTCGCGTCGGAAGAACCCCTCGAGCTCCGAGGGGCGGATCGTATCCAGGTCCACGACCCGGAGCTCTGGTTCCTGAGACTCGAGAAGAAGCGTGCTCATTCTCGACGCTTAGTCTACTCCCAAGTAGTGCGCGCCCGCCCTCTCGGCTCGAGCGGGCGTGCTACCATCGAACGCGATGCAAGCGGTCATCATGGCCGCGGGTCGATCGACCCGCACTTATCCTCTGACCGCGACGAGACCGAAGCCGCTGGTGCCCATTTGGGATCGGCCGCTCCTGGAGCACCAGCTCCGCCAGCTCGACGGGCTCGTGGACGAGGTCCTCCTGGTCGTCGGTTTCCTGCGGGAGCAGATCGAGGGTCGGTTCGGCGATGCCTTCGGGGGACTCCGCCTCCGGTACGTGGCGCAGGAGCGGCAGCGCGGCACGGCGGACGCCCTTCTCGCGGCGCGGCCCCACGTCGACGCCCGCTGCCTCGTCCTGAATGGTGACGACTTCTACCACAGGGACGACTTGAGGGGACTCTCGGAGAGGGGACGCGGGGTTCTCGTCACCCAGGCAAAAGACCCCGAGAACCGCGCCGTCGTTCAACTGGAGGGGGACGTAATCACCGGCATCGTCGAGAAACCGAAAGATCCGCCGAAGGATGCCTGGTGCAGCGTCGGAGGGTATTGCGTCGAGGGGGACGACCTGCGCTACCTCGACGAGGTCGTCCCCAGCCCTCGCGGCGAGCTCGAGCTGCCGGACTTCATCCTCCGGTTGATCGAAGAGAGCGTGGTCCGCGCGAAGAGCATCGAACGGTTCTGGCTTCCCATCACCTATTCCTGGGACGTGCTGCAGGCGGCGCTCTTCTTGTGGGAGGACCCCGCTCGAGCGCGAGAGCTCGGTCTCGTCGCCGAAACGCCGTCCGCGATCCGCGCCCGGGGCGACGTGACTCTGGGGCGGGACGTCAGAATCGAGGGACCGGTCCGGCTCGGAGCGAACGTCCGCATCGGGGACGGGACGCGCCTGTTCGGCCCGATCGCGATCGGCTCCGGAGCTCGGATCGCGGAGGAGGCGGTCGTCGAGCGGTCGATCCTTTTTGACGATGTCGTCGTCGGCGCGCGCGCTCGCGTTCTCGATTCGGTTCTTGGAGAGAGAGTTTCGATCGGAGCCGCGGCCCGCATCGAAAGCTGCCCCGGCGCCGAGCTCGCGATCGACGTCAAGGGAAAGCGGGTAGTCCCCGAAATCGCGCGGCTCGGGGTGGTGGCGGGGGACGGTGTCTCGATCGACGCGAGCGCGGTCGTGCCCGCGGGAACGTTGATTTAGCGCAGCCAGCCCGGCGGAATACCCGCGCGCCGAGCCTCGTCCTGAATCTGCTTCCACTCGAGCTCCGCGGCGGCAAGCTCTTCTTTCGCCTCCCGCGTCAAACGTTGGAGGTGGTCCAGGGACTCGATCACCGTGTTGCCGTATGCGTCTACATAGCGACTGTCCGCGGGCAGGACGAGCTCTTCGAAGAACTGAACCGCCTTGCGGGCCTCGGCGATGCGCCCCCGCGCGTTCGAGACTTTCGAACGCCACTCCGCCTCGCTGCGCTTGCGCTCGCGGCTTTCTTTCTCGAACCTGTCGCCGTCGTCCTCGAGCTTCTGGTCCACTCCGGAAATCACCGCCTCATCTGCCTCATTGGAAGGTCCATCGCTCGGCTCGGGTTCCTCGCCGGCTTCGCCTTCGGGAGCTTTCTCTTCCTCCTTCTCGCCGAATACCTCCTCTTCACTGAACTCGCGCGCGGCAACGCCCTCTTTCTTGTTCTTGTCCCGCCGCTCGCGCTCTTTCTTGGCGACGTTCCCGAGACTCTGCCCAGCGGAGACGAGCGGAAGGGAAAGACAAATCAGGAGCAGGCAGACGGTTCGGAAGATTCTCATATGCCCCCCCGGCGTATGGTCAGTTTTTGCTGCGAGAAAGCGACCGGAAGTACTCCTCGACGAGCTGCCGGTAGTCCGGCGGCACCTGGTCCGAGCCCGCGAGGTAGAGCTCCTCTTCGCCTATCCCCTCGAGCTCGCGCCGGAGCCAGTACTCGAACTGCTTCAGGTCAGCGAGCACGTCCTCCTCGAGCTTCTCGAGGCCGAGCGGGTTCAGGAAAATCTGCTTCCTCTCGAACTCCTCCATGCGGCGGATGATCTCCGCGAGATCCGGCACGTCGAGGTTCTGACGAGCGAGCTCGCGCCTGAGGTTCTCGGCGTCTTTCACCCGCTCGCGGAACTCCCGGCGGAGCTGCCGGATCTCCTCGGTCGAGAACGCGCCCGGCTGATAGTTGGGTCCGTTCGGAGAGCCGGAGCCCAGGAACGCCTCGCCGCCTCCCTCCTCCTGCGAGCCTGTGGGATCGGAGCCACCCGACTGGGATCCGGCCTGACGTGACTCGGAGCCTTCGGAGCCCTCGCGCTGACCGTCCGAAACCTCCCCTTGGGAGGACTGACCCTCCTGACCCTCCCGAGACTGCTCGCCCTGGCCGCTCGGCTTCAAGCCCCGACGCTTTTCCTGCTGGCCTTGCTGGCCTTGCTGGCCCCTCTCGCGGATGCGCTCGGAGAGGGATTCCAGGTTCCGCACCAGGTCCCGAGTCTGATCGATGGCTTCCGTCACTTTGGTCTCTTCGGATTTCCCGATCGAGCCCGCCGCATCCTCGAGCTTCTGCCGCAGGTTCTCTACGTCCTCTCCGATGAGGTTCTCGAAATTCTGCGCGTACTCGGGCGAGCGACCCTGAACCACTCCCTTGGAGTAGCGGATCTTCTCCTTGAGCTTGCTGTCGCGGATGGAATTGGCGGCATCCTGAATCTTTCGCGAGGCTTCCTTCTGCTCGCTCCGGCCTTCGCGCGCCATCCGATCGAGGTGCGACTCGAGGTTCGCGACCTCCTCCGCCAGCTCGTCCTTGCGCTCGAAGATTCGCTGCACGCGCTCGCCGGAACCTCCTCCGCCCTCGGCCCCCTCTTCGGTAAGGCGATTCACTTCGGAAGCGACCCGCTCCTGCTGGGAGCGGATTCGCTCCATCTGCTCCCGCGCATCGGCCATGTCCCGATCGAGACGCACGGAGCGGTTCTTGTCGAGAAGCCGGCGCGCATCCTTGAGCTTGTCGAGCGCCGAGAGCCCCTCTGCGAGCGCTCCCGCCTCTCCCCGCGCACCGGCTCGCCGCATGGAATCGGCCGCTTGCTGCAGCCTTCGCGCGGTGTCCTCCAGGTTGGGGATGGACTGCTCCCGCGCGAGCCGCTCGAGTTTTCGGGCGAGCTCCTCGGTCTCCTCGGCGAGGTCGCGCTGCCCTCCTCCGCCCCCGGCTCCCTGATTCTGGAGTCGATTCGCCTGGCGCTTCAGCCGCTCGTTCTCCTGCTGCTGCCGGCGAGCCAGCTCCTGGAGGCGCTGCAGCGCTTCGTCCACTTCATTGTCCGAAGACTGCTGCGCGCCGCGCTCCACCGTCTCGTACTGGTTGCGCAGCTTGTCGAGCTCGAGCTCGAAAAGATCCGCCAGGTCTTCGGCGCTCGCCGCCTGGCCGCCCCCGCCGCCTCCGGACTGGAACGACACCTGGACGTCACGGAAGATCGCGTCCGCGCGCTGGAGATGCTGGAGGGCGCGCTGCTCGGGCGGGAGCGCGTCGTCGGGGTCCTTGGCCGCGAGCTTCTCCTCCGCCGGACCCATCTCCTCGAGAGCCTTCTTCAGGGACTCGCTGATGGTCGCGAACTCCCCGTCCATCTCGGTAATCCCGCGATTGGTCATGCGCCTCAAGAGGTTCTCCACTTGCTCGCGGAGACGCCCCTGCATGAGGGCGACGGTGGTGAGGTTCTCGTCCCAGTCGCGCTTGGCGTACTCGGCCTTGTCGCGGATGAGCTTGAAGGTCGCAGCCACGATCTGGCGCTGGCGGACGGAGAGCGTTCCCTCCATTCCTCCCCCGCCCCCGCCCCCGGGCATCCCGCCCTCGGCCTGGCTGTAGCGGCGATCGAAAGGCCGCGCCTCGATGAAATAGATATCGGTGCTCGCGATCCGAGAGCCGCCGGCATCCGTCGCGCGGGCGAAGTACGAGATGAAATCGCCGGGCGCGAGGCCGAAGTCCTCGAGGAAGAACGTGTGCCCCGCGACCATCTCCTTTTTCTGCCCTCCCCCGTACAACCTGTAAAGCGGGACGACCTTCTCCTCCGATCCGTTGACGGAGTAGACCAGCTCCACCCTGGAGAGCCCGTAGTCGTCCTCGGCCTTCACCTCGGCGAACACTTCCTCGATCGGGCTCACCTTCGAGTCCCGGCCGGGCTTGGAAATTACGACCGACGGCGGCTGATCGGAGAGAACTTCGATCGCGTAGTCCGGAGACGCGGGGCGGGAGTTGCCGTCAAAGCCCTGGAGCTCGATGCGATAGAAGCCGTCGGCATCGACGTTCAGCGTGGCCGATAGGCTCCCGTTCTCGTCGGGCTCGAGCGGCATCGGCCCTTTGCCCTCGACCCGAAGCGACCCCCCGGGGACCTGGACCGTGGGATGGACGACGACCTTCACCTTCGTGCCCCGGAGCGCGGCCACGTCGCCGCCGTCCTCCACTTTCTGAGGGGAGAGCCCGGTGTACTCGGGGAAGAGATACTCGAGGTCGATCTGGCGCACGTAAGGCAGATCCGAGACGGCGATGCGGAAGAGCTCCGAGCGAACGCCGTTCGCCTCGACGAAGTACTCCGTCGAGGACTCGAGGTCGAACATCATGAAAGCGTAGCGACCCTCGGCTTCGTCGTAGGTCATGGGCCAGCGCTTCCACTCGCCCTCTCCGCCTTCCTCGCTTTCGAGCTTCATCGCGATCTCGGTGTCTTCGCTATCGAACCCCGAGAGCTGGGCGCTTACGAGCTGATCCGCCCCGCGGGCGACGTCGACGTTCCCCGGCTGGACCTGGATGGCGTAGGGGCTCGCCGCCTGGGCGCTGCGCAGCGGGTTGAGGAGGAGGGACGCGCCGTAGCGCAGGAAGCCAGGGCTCAACAGCACCGCGATCATTCCCGCGACAGCCGCTCCGAACAGCACCGCCGAGCTCCTCTTGAGCGCGTCCTGCTCGATTCCGTGTCCGTAGTCGATGCGCTCGCAGCGCTCGACCGTCTGCTGCACCAGCCTTTCGACGAGGGCCGGCGACAGGAATCGCCGCCCGTCCTTGTCTTCATCAAGAGGCTCGAGGGGACGCCCCACCTCGACCGCGGTCGAGATCGCCTCTTTCAGGGAAGGATCGTGCTCCTCCATGTAGCGCGCGACCTGCTCGTCGGCCACCTTCTTTCCGAGGGGCCGGTAGATGAACCGGAGAAAGAGCCCGAGAAGTGCCAGGTAGGTGAAGATCCGGAACAGCCGGACGGACCAGGCGCTGTAGCGGAAGTGCTCCATTCCATAGGCGGAGACGGCGAACGCCACGAGGCCAAACAGGATGAGGAGCGCGATCCCCTTGACCACGTTCCTGAGCCGCCACCGATTGCGGACGTAGTGGACGACGCGAATCAGCTGCGGGTAGCCCTCGGTTCCCAGGATGCTTTGCATGACCTCACTCCACCGGGGTCGTTTCTTTTAGTATAGCCCTTCACCGTCCCGCCATCGAGAGACGATTCGACAACAGGGTCTCGCTCGCGAGGAGAAGAAGGGCGCCCGAAAGGAGAAACCACCAGTACCCCTGGCGCCCCTCCTGCGCCTCCCGGCTATCGCCCAAAACGGCGCCGCCCGAGCCGGGGGCGCCCGTTTCCCGAAACGTCACCGAGGCCACGAGCTCCTCGGGATCGAGCGGGGAGAGGTCCGACTCCGCGGTGTCCAGGTTGACCGCGACACTCGAGGAGGAAGCGCCCGCCCCCGTTCCCGCGCGCCGGATGTCGTAGAAGCCCTGTTCCTCCAGAGGAAGAAGCGCCCGCGCTTCGGTCCGCGGCAGGATGATCTTCCGAGACGAGGGCGAGGTGATCACCAGGTCGAACGAGCGCCCCGAGGCGTCGTCCTCGGATTCCCCTTCCAGCACCATCGCGAGATAGCGATCGACGTCCAGGACCTCTCCCACGGTGTGCCACGAGCTCGCCTCGGCGTAGGAGGCGGCCTCCTTCACCAGCTGGTGCATGAACGGGAGGAAGACCGGCTGCCGCGCGAGATCGTTCCAGAACGTGTCCAGGGTGGAGGTCCAGACCAGAACCCGGCCCGAGCCGAGCCGACGCTCGACGAGCGCGGGGACACCGTCGTCGAAGCGCGCGAGGACTCCGTCGCTCACGTGAGAATCGAAGGCGCGGTATCGGAAGAACTTGGCCCCCGAGAAGTCTCCGCTGTGGGGTGCGTTGAAGACCTCGAACACCGGGCTTCCGTAGTCGAGGTACGAGAGGGTCCCGCCCCAATCGCGGGCGCGGTCGACGACGCCTCCGAGCGCCGCCGGAAGAAGCGGGCCCACAGCCTCGGTGAAGGAGTTTCTCGAGCTTGCCTCCCCCAGCACCAGCACCAGCCCACCCCCTTTCTCGACGAACTCAGAGAAGAGCTTCGCCTGGGCCTCGCCCAATGACGGCACGTCGTTCAGGATCACGACGTCCGTGGAGAGGTCGGAGGCTCGAAGCTGCGAAAGCATCTTCGACTCGGTTCGGAACGAGGGCCGATCCCCAATCTCGAGAGCTCTCTCGACGTAGAAGCTCCGCCGGATGCGCCGCGCGCCTTCCTCGAGGTTCAATACCGAGAGCGCCTGCCCGGGAGAGAGCACGAAATGGTAGACGTTGTCCGAAGGGAGTGCGTCCTCCTCGAGCCGGATGGTGCCTCGAGCCTCTCCTGCCGGCACCGTCACCGGATCGAAGCCGATGGTGGCCGACGTGTTGGGCGCGAGCAGAAGCGGCTTCGTCTGAAGCGCGCGCCCGTCGATCACGAGAGAGATGCGGCTCGCGAGCGGGGCGCCGTCCGCGGGAGCCTTTCGGGTCACGCGGGCCGAGGCGGTGAGCCGCTCTCTTCCCGAGGCTTCGTCGCGCTCGAGGCCCACGCTGGTGAGTGAGAGGTTATCGGTCTCGGCGGAGCTGAGGTCGACGGGGGTTAGCACCGTCCCCGCGGGGAGCCATACGTCGTCGTCTTCCCCCTCGAAGCCAAGCCTTTGGAAGTCGGTCACCAGGACCACCTCTTTCCGCGAAAGCTCGGAGTCGTCCAGAATCTACTGACAAAATGCGACCGGATGCTCGTCGGCGGGGGCATGGCGAACACGTTTCTGGCAGCCGAGGGCCGAAACGTCCA
>Ga0209619_10002251_pt1 | contig 14007 bp, 15 predicted proteins | sample Rifsed16ft3_FD_184011 | JGI IMG/M metagenome (GOLD analysis project Ga0209619, IMG submission 184011) | Soil microbial communities from Rifle, Colorado, USA - sediment 16ft 3 (version 2) | ecosystem: Environmental > Terrestrial > Deep subsurface > Rock core/Sediment | place: Rifle, Colorado... | reverse complement strand
TCGCTCAGCCCGCCGTTTTCGAGGCTGGGTTCGGCCCATCCGACGCCTACCCGGCTCCATTCAGCCAGGTCATAGCGGCCGCGCAGCACGCCTTCATTCCCCAGGGCCACAATTGCAACATGATCCTCCCCCTGCCTGATGACGACGACATCGTTAGCTCTCAAGTCGAGATCTTTGCCACACACAAGCAGCATCCCATAACCGGAAGCAACCCGCTCCATGTACGCTCGCCGCGAGGCGGGCACCGACCAGGCGACCTGCCACGTCCGGCCCCCGTCCGTGGAGGCCTCCACCTTTTCCTCGCCTGCGACCCGATAACAGACCTGATCCTGCGCGGGGACGCAAACGATCTTGGGTAGCTGAACCGGGACAGCCGCGGATTCCAGGATGTCGGAGGGCAACGTCTCGGGATCCTGGTAATCCCACGCCTGGCCATCACTCGTGCTCAGGAAGGCGTTGCTCACCGGCTCCCAGGCCGTGGCCAGTGCATATAGCCCTCTGTCGGTCGACACCAGGTGGGTGATCGGCTGCTCGGGGGGGCATGGGGCAGTGGCCAATGCCGCCAAGGATGCCAGACCCAGTGCCAGGAGCGATCGCCGCATGGGCGGAGGCGTCCTGAGCGAGTCGAGCGAGGTCAACAACGCAAACGAAGGAGCCAGCGCGACGAGGGTGGTTAGGTCGGTCGGATCGAGAGCGATCCAGATGGGGAGGCCTGAGGCAAGGCGAAGCAAGCCGTTCACGGCGACATTCAACGGAGGGTGGACCTTGATGGCAGAGAACAGGACAGCCGTCAGTAGGTACGCGGAAATCGCTGGAATCCGAGGGGTGATTCGGGCAGCGGAGGCAAGTCTGGGTGAAGGGGTCAGCAATCGGGAGAGAGCGAACCCTGCCAGGCCAAGCAGCGCCGTCAACAGGAATGGGAAGAAGAACAGCCCGGCGAAGTCACTCAACTTGCCGGTCAGCGTGGACGGGTACAGGCGCTTGAGAAAGTGGTCGTTGACCAGGAGGAGCCCGATGCACGCCAGGGTGAGCGGGTGGCCCAGCGCGGACAAGCTGGGCCTTATGCCACGCCACGCCTGGCCTGGTTCTCGGGTTCTGCCGCAGGTTCCGGCCAGAGTGGTTGGTCGGGGGATCATGGAGGACGGCCTGTGGGACTGCGGTCCGGCACAACTATACGGCAGGCCGGGTCAGTCGCAAGATGACTGTCGTCCGGCCTGCCGGTGGTACGCGCGCCGATCGTTATTTCACCCGAGGCCGGGTTGGCTGGCGCACTTTCTCTAAGGGGGAGGCCGACCGGAAGACCCGGACGGTGACCGCCCCTTTGATCCCCTTCAGTTTCACCGAGCGCGGCCGGCCCGCGCCTTTGGGGAGCCCGGCGGCCTGGACCGCTGCCGGACTCACCAGGACTTCGCCATCAGCCGCCTCCGACGAAAGCCGGGCGGCGAGGTTGGCCCCAGTTCCGAGTACAGCGATCTCGTTGACGCCGTCTTTTGAGCCGACCGCTCCGACGTAGACATCCCCCGTGTGTACTCCGACTCCGATCTTTATCCAGGGCACGGAGCCCGGCTCGTGACCCGTCGCTAGAAGAAGATCCGAAGCGGCCTCCAGGGCCACCTCGGCATGATGATCCCCGGCGAACCTCGGCGCGAACAACCCGATGACCTGGTCCCCGATCAGCCGGCCGACCATGCCGTCGTGGCGGACCAGGACATCGGCGGCGGTCTTGTAGAAGCGGTTGATGAGCTCCTTGAACGCCTGGGTCGATGTCGACTCGGCCAGCATCGTCGAGCCGCGCACATCGGCGAATAGCAACGACAGCTCGACCTCGGCCCCGCTTTCTTCCTTGAGGGCACCCTTCTCGCACATGTTGCACAGGCGGGGCGTCAGGCTCGAGGGGCCGACGCCCATCAGGCTGACGATGAACCCACCGATACCGGCAAATGGGACATGGCACTCCATGCAGCGGGGCGACCCGGGGAGGACGCTGTATAGCCTCTGCTCGAACTTCAACTGGGACAGCTGCTTCGGGCTGAGACCCTGTCTGAATTCCCCGGTCAGATACCAGTACCAGATCTCATCGAAGTCATTGTTTCGACTCACCGCTTCGCCCATGGCCGCACTCTCCTTACCTGAGTCGATAAGTATCGGGTAACCACCCCGAGCGATTCTAGCAGGTTCTACAAGGGACTGGGCACACGGTTGATGCGAGGCGCAATCGGGTCCGATCGAACGCAATCGACGCATGTGTTCGAGCGCCGATGAGGTAGCTCAAGTGGGCAAGCCATCTTCCGAGCACGTCGGCCGGCAGAGGAGACCACGCTGAGGGCCGATATCACCTTTAGAGATCATGAGACGCTGGCCGAGCATTCCAAGCGAAGCGTCAAGGCCGAGGGCTGGGGCGGTCCGTGTCTTGAGGCAAACCGTCCCATTGCGACAGCCCGGTCAAGCGGGCGGTGAGATCCCAGAGTTTCCCGCCTGGCTCCGGATCGTAGGCGTAGTCGAAGGCCCGGATCTCTCGACCGTCTCGGTAGAACTTTCCGGTCTCGCCGCGGAACTCCGGCGCGACCGCCAGCCTGACTAGGCCTTGTGCGGCCTGTTCCGCCGGCTTAGAGAAAAGTCCGATTACGAAGCGCATCAGGCCGGGCGACTCGCGCATCAGGTCGGATCGTAACAGCCCGGGATGAACTGCGGTTGCGGTGACGGTTGTGCCCTCAAGGCGTCGGGCGAGCTCGAAGGTGAACAGCAGGTTGGCCGTTTTCGTGGCCCCAAAGGCGTTCAATGAGCTGAACCGCGCCTCTCCCTGCAAGTCTTCGAAGTCAACCTGCACCGTCGAAGGCGCGGTGACGTTCACGATCCGGGCCTGATCGCTTCTCCTCAATCCATCGAGGAGCAAGTTCGTCAGAAGAAAGGGCCCGGCATGGTTGACGGCGAACATGAGCTCCAGGCCGTCGGCCGTGACCCGTCTCTTGGACGCATACACGGCGGCGCTGTTCACGAGCACGTCGACTCTCGGATGGCTCTCCAGGATTCTGGTCGCGACATTGCGAATCGAGGCCTGTGAGGCGAGGTCTCCGATGAATAGCTTGACTTCGGACTGGCCGCTACGCGAAGCAACCTCGTCGCGGGCCGCTTCACCGCGTGCCCGATCCCGGCAAAGCATCAGCACGGTCGCACCCTGCGCGGCCAGGCCCAATCCGGTCGCCAGTCCCAGCCCGCGGTTGGCGCCGGTGACGATACAGATCTTCGGATCCGAACTCAAACCTGTCAGCATCTCACACGCCCTTTCCCTAGACCGTCGAGGAAGCCGTCATCGCCGGTTGTCGTCCATTCAGTGAGATCACCCAGCATGAGCCACGACACCCCAAATCGCCAAAGCCAGGTCCACCTTGTACCGTGGGCAGTCGTTCTCGTCCAAGTCAGCTCTGGCTATCGCGCACTGCGTTTTCGTTCTCCGAGTCGTCGAAAGCGCCTTCCATGGCCCCGGGCCGAACGTCTTGAAATATGGCGAGCTCATTCCCGCTCGGGTCATGAAAGAGGCAGCACGGGCCGTTCGGGATCTCGAACGGTTCACCCTCGGCTGACCAGCCGCGCCCGGTGAGGGACTTCAGCGTGACCTCGAGATTGGCCACCTCATAAATGGGCAGACAACTCGGCGCGGGCCGGTGGTCGGCCAGGAGAAACAGGGGACCTTCGCCGAGGCGGACCGCGGCCACGCGCGCGCCGAAGGCCTCGAAGTGCCAGACTCGCTCCGCCCCGAGTACCGACCGGTAGTAGGCCAGATCCTGGTCCATGTCGCGCGCGCCGACGTAGAGGAACCTCAGCCGACCAAAGGGGGTTTCCATCCTGACCTCCACGCATGCCCGCGAGGGCCATCTAAGGACGTGGCGCTCGGTGGCGCTCACGCTCCTCATCCTGGATATCGCGGCATCCCACTCGCGGCATCACGCCCGGCCTGTGACGAAATCACATGGTCCTCGCGCCACTGCGAGAGCGAGTTCTCCATCACAAGCCCCCTGCCCTGGCACATTCGAGATCTTCCCGCGTAATCCAAGCTTAGGGTGGGCTGTCACCGGTGGGAGCCGCAAGGGAGCATACCGGATCCATCTCCATCAGGATCGATCCGCATGCCGGCCTGGTCTCGGCGGGGTCCGTCCCGATACCCTTGGTGGATTCATGCCAACCCAACTGGGACACATCCTCCGGTGTGGGACCGGCGGGGAGCGTAAGTGAGTTCATTCCCCGCAGCCGCACGAACGACGGACAACGAGGCGGGTCGGCAGGATCACGCTGCTCGGGCGGACGGTCCCGCCGTGGATGAGCGTGCGCAGCATCGAGATCGCTTGCCGGCCCATCTCGTCCATGGGCAGCCCAACCACCGTGAGAGGGGGATCGACCAGCCCCGCCGCGGGCGGATCCTCGAGGCCGACCAGGGCGATTGGATCGGGTACTCGCAGCCCCCGGCTCTTGATCGCCCGGAGCGCCCCGATCGCCAGGTCACCGCCGGCGGCAAAGATGGCGGTCGGGGGCTCCGGCATACTCAGGAGCTGGCCGGCCGCCGCCTGCCCCTCCTCGGCGGAGGAGTCGGGGCACGTGACGACCAGCTCCGGGAAGGACGGGAGCACCCGCTCGTCGTGGGCACGCATGAAACCCTGATGGACTTGAGGGACGTTGGGCCAGGTGGTCGGGCCGGTGATCAAACCCACCCGGGTGTGCCCGTGGCCGAGGAGGTGGCCGACGCCCTTCCAGGCGCCGGTCAGTCCATCGAACTCCACTCTCGGACCGGGCGCCTCGGGCATATCCGCGTACACGATCGGGGGCAGAGCATAGGCCTCAAGCAGGCTGTCAGACAACTCCGGGGCCCCCGCCAATCCAAAAGATACGATCACGATCCCGTCCACGTTTTTGGCCACGAGCCGATCGAGACCTCGGGCGACCCCGGCGGGGTCGTTGTGCGTGGTGAGGAGGAAGACCAGCATCGGCTCTTCCTCGGCCGCGGCCTGAACGGCCTCGAGGAATGGGCCGTAGGAAGCCGTGTGGCCTGGGATCAACACCCCGACTGTCGCCGTCGGAACGTCCGGCGCCCCGGGTCTATGCCGGCTTCGATCGTAGCCCAGCACGGTCGTCCCCCTGCCGCGGCGGGAGGCGACCAGCCCGTCCGCCTCGAGCTGCTGGTAGGCCGCCCGGACCGTGTGCATGTTGACCCGCAGTCTCTCGGCCAGGGTTCGGATGGGGGGCAGCCGGTCGTCCCGCCCGAGACGGCCGCTGGCGATCAACCAACCGATCTGCTCGGCCAGTTGGGCGGCGATCGGAATGCGGGCATAGGCATCGATGCGCAGCTGGTTAAAGGCGTTCTCCATCGGCAGGCTTCCCAATCGGTCACTTATTCTATAATACTAGAATTCTATAACAAATGCAGAGAAAGCGGCCCCTTCGCATGAAAGTCTTCGGCGTTCGAGGTCCGAATGACAGCGTGAGTGTGGCAGACCGAGGGATGGGTCCGCAGGACCATCGGGTGAGCTGGATTGACCTGGAGGAGGAGTCGCTGATCGAGCGCCAAGTCAGGCGCCGGCGAAGGTTGGGTAGGCCGAGTAGGCGAAGCGGGCCGCAAATCCCAGGAGGACCAGGCCGGCGGCCAGGGTGACCCCCAGGCCGGTCAGGAAGCCCCGCCGGAACCCCCGCCCCAGGCCGTTCTGGATCACGGCCACGCCCGAAGGCCCAATCGGCGCCGCCAGCGAGATCCCCAGCAGGATATTACGGACGACGAGATCCATGGGACAAGGCCCTTCGGCTGCGATCTCCTCATGGATGCCTCGACAGACCGGGGGCAGTTTCCCCGCCCGGATCCCCTGCCGGCGCTCCTTATGGCCGCAGACGAAAGGTGGCTCGCCGCGCGTGATTGATCCGGCGGTCCGGCGCCTCGTATTTTGTGTCGGATCCCTGGGAGCCCTTAGTCGGCTAGATGCCTAAAACTACCCTGGGAGGCCCAGGGTGCCGGGGGAAGGCGCGTCGAGCTCTGTGCCTGGGGAGAACAGGCCAGGCGGCACTTAGCCCGGGCTTACAGGGCCTTCATGCGGTTGTTCTTGGCGTTGTGCTCGACTTCGGCCAGCCCCAGCGCTTCCATGACCGGGGGAACGTAGTTGGCGAAACGGCCGCGCAGGCCCTTCTTCAGGCCATACCAGCCACCGACTGGATTGTCCTTGGCCCGACCCCAGGCCTCGACCGTGCCGGCCGCCGCCGGCTTTTGCTCATCGGCGCTCCCCAGCGGCATCCAATCGCCTTTCGCCTTGAGCATCACCTGAAGGTCGTCGAGGCAGCGCAGGTGGTAGCGCAGCTCGGTCTTTCCCACCGTCACGACCAAGGCCGGAGGATCGGCCGCCGGATCCCGATAGGCCATGTATTCCGACTTGCCCGGCGGGGTCAGGAGCACCCACGGGCTGTCCTTTGTCCCCTTCCCCTTCACCGCTGCTTTCGCCATTCTCCACCTCCAGCCTGAAATCTGACTCAACCTCTAGAGTGGTGTTCTTCGCATCCGTGGACGAATCCCTCGATCGGCGGCCAACGCCGACGTCATTTCCCGGGGTATTTCTTGATCAAGTACTTCACCGACTTCTGTATGAGCGTCTTGAGTGTCGGGAGATGCACATCGTCGAGACTCTTGATGTAGAGGCAGGCCTTGCCCGTCTTGTATTTCCCGAGTCCGCCCATAAGGTCGGCGTAGCCTTCGAAACCGGACATGATGTACAGGGTCAGGTTCTGCTTACGGGGTGAGAAACTGACCAGAGGCCAATCCCCCTCCCGCCCGCTGGCATACTTGTAGTGATAGCGCCCGAAGCCGACGATGCTGGATCCCCACATCTCGGCGGGGGCCTTCGTGGCCTGGGCCATGAGATCGCGTATCACCAGGCTGTCCTTGCGTTTTCTCTCGTCCGTGATGCCGTTGAGGAACTTGTCAACGCTGAGGTCGGTCACCTTCGTCTTGAGCTCGGCCACTGTCTGCTCCTTGGAGATCATCCGCCGCGATCGGCGCCGCCCGGGGCGGCCCGGCTGGCGGACGCCGGACGGTGACCCGAAAATGCGATGGAGAGAAGTTTATCAGAAGCGTTCGGGGTGTGTGAAGGAATGCGGCTGGCTATTCGTCTACGCAGACCGGTGTCGGAAGCCGGCAGACAGGTCAGGACGAATCGAACGCGGGTACCCGGGGTTCGAGCCCCTCTCGCCAGGTTTCGTCCTGGCCGATCTAGTAGAGAGGAGCGATGTCAACCTCCCAAATCGGCGGACCCAGACTTATCACTGGCCCGAAGCGTGTGTTCGATGAGGTCCAGGGTTGGTTTGAGGCTCCCGCTCGGTTGCCCCCATCGCCAGGCCAGCGCCTCACGGATCAGATCCGCCCATCGTCTATCCATGTTGATCCAGGAGTTCAAGCAACCCATCCGGATACAGCGGCGCCCTTCCCTCTCGAAAGAGGGCCAACGACTTCCACATGGCCTCGATCCGCACACCCGCTTCCTGGCCGACGATCAGCCCCCGCTTGTACATCGACACGTCGGCGAATTCGCCCGCGTACACCAGAACGATCTCGTGTTCGGGAACACCTTCGAGCGTGAAGATATTCTCGAGTGTGCCCAAATAGCGGAGCCTGGTGATCTCGACGCCGATCTCCTCGAGGAATTCGCGCGTCACCGCCTGTTCACCCTTTTCACCGAATTCGATCGTGCCCCCCAGCGGACGATAGAAGGTCACCTGTTTATGCGAGTCCCTTCCTTCGGAAACGAAGATCCGCTCACGGTCGCGGACGACGCAGATGGCGATGGGACGGACGTGGCGGCGGCGCGGCGGGGGCGACACCCCTTGTTCACCTGGTCCGGGACGTCTGCTCACTGGGGATGCGCCGCCTTGATGTTCTCGGCGGCCAGGCGCACGGTCTCCTCGATCCTCTTCTTGCGGGTCTCGGCCCTCTTGGCGTTGGTGATCCAGTACAGGATCACCTTCTTCGATGAATCGTTGAACGCCTCGAAGTTCCGCCTGGCTTGGGGGTTCGCCGAGAAGGCCCGCCTCAAGTCCGGAGGGATCTCCAGGCGGTCGATCGCCTCAAGCCTTGTCCACGAACCGTCCCGTTTCGCTGCCTCGATCTTGGCCAGGCCCGCAGGTGCCATTCGCCCGTCTTCGATGAGCTTCTCGACCCGACGCTTGTTGGGGTTCGACCAAACGCTCCCCGGCTTGCGGGGTGTCATCTGCAGTCTGAAGCGGGTTTCGTCCAGCGAATTCGTCCGACTGTCAATCCAGCCAAAGGACAGCGCCTCTTCCACGGCCTCTTCGTACGAGATCCCGGCGATCCCCGACCCCTTCTTGGCGATGACGAGGGTGATCCCGGCAGACGAAGCATGGTTGGCGCTTAACCATCTTCGCCACCCGGCTCTCGTCTTCGGCTGCAAGGTCGGCTTTTCTTGAGGATCAGCCGGCATTTGAATCCAGCCTGTGGTTCTTATCGGACCCTGGCTTCATCTCGACCCGCTCTCCCGGACCACCGTTCGTCCCCCGTCCCGTTCCACCAGGGCTTCCGCTCGGGCGAGACCACGCACCGCCCATCTCATCGGCCCGCAGAGCTTGCCTTCTCGCGATACATGTCTCGATCGGCCAGATCGAGCAGGGCGGCTGCAGTCATGTCATGCCGTAATGAGGCGCACCCGATGAGAATGCAAAGAGCGCGGTCCCCGGACTTCATTGAATCAACGACCGATGGTCAGCACCAGCCGCTCGGCCAGTCGCAGGGCTTCTGCGGATCGAGTGAGCAGTGCGCGTCCGTCTGGGTGTGACCAACTCCCCAGTTTTACCAGATATCGCCTGGGCTCCTCGAGGTACTTGTCGGGCCTCCGACCCCGCTCACGATTTGCGGCCGACCAAATACCAGGTCGCCATCTCACCCTTGCCCTTGATCGGGACTCTTCCCCGGGGAACACACTCGAATTCGTCCTCCAGCAACCGATACGTCCCTTCGGCGATGTGCACCTTGCCCGGGACGCCATGCGACTCCATCCTGCTGGCGATGTTCACGGTGTCTCCCCATAGATCATAGTGAAACTTGGTAGTCCCGATGACCCCCGCCACCAGCGGACCGGAGTTGATCCCTACTCGGAATTCGATCTGCCTACCTTGCCTCCCCGGGAGCATTCCGAGCTCTCGGATCATCTCGAGCGCCAGATCGGCGATTGCCTGGGCGTGATCGGGCCGTGGAGTCGGAACACCGGAGGCAACCATGTAGTTGTCGCCAATCGTCCGGATCTTCTCGAGACCCGATTTCTCAACGAGGCGATCGAACAGCGAGAAAGTCTCGTTGAGCCAGTCGACGGCCTCGGCCGGCTGCAGCTCAGCGAACAAGGGCGTCGATCCGACGATGTCGGCGAACAGTACACTCGCCGATTCGTAATACTCGGCGATCGTCCTCTCTCCGGCTTTGAGTATCGGTGCGATCTCTTTGGGCAATACGTTCAGCAGTAGACGCTCGGAACGCCCCTGCTCTTCCTTCAGCAGCTCAAAGGCGCGATTTCGTTCCCGGACGAAGGTGTAGAGCAGAATGAACGCGATGCCGGTGACTGCCCCGATATTCAGCACGAAGAAGAAGGGCACGACGAGTGTTGGTGGGAGATTATTGGAGGCGCGCGCGAGAGGTTGGAAGATCCCCCCCAGAATCACCAGGGCCAGGTAAACCAGCATCCAGCGCGGCGCCTGCCGAAGCTCAGTGAAGAGCAGCGCCCCGAACGGACACAGGACCGACCACAGAATCACGGCGCTCGAATTGACAAAGCCGCCCAAAGCCAGCATGACCAAAAAGGGAAGCAGGAGGATTGCGATGAGCTGGATACTGCGATAGAGACCGTAGTTGCGTGTGAGCAGGAACAATCCCAGGCTCAACAGCGAGAGCAGGCTGTAGGCGATCGGGATCGCGCCGGCGATCGGTTCATCAAAGATCAGATAGAGCGCCCCCCAAAGGAAGCCGGCCAGCATGATGAGAGAGCTCGACCCGACTAGGAGCGAGCGGCGCAGCCTGTGCTCATCACTCCCTCCCCTTTCGACGACTTCGTCCAGGACTCGCCCAACATAGCTTCGTCGTTTCGCGGCGATCGTTCCCATCGTTTCCCTCACCTTTGGAACAATAACAACTCCGGGAGGCTACCTCACCGGTCTGTGAATGGGACGGGCCCTCGAGAGAAGGAGCGCAATCAGGCCGAGGACGGCTCCACGAAGGGTGGGGACTTGCCCTACTGCGCAAAGCACACAACAGGCGGGACATGACAGGTCCGGGATTCAGGGCCACCCATTCCTACAGTCGGATGTTCAGCGCCTCTCGTGCCATGAGCCGAATCGGGTTGTAGTCCTCGTCGTCCACGGCCTGAAGTCTCCTGATCTTCCCCTCCCCCAGGATCAGGCGGCCGTCCTTCTCGTTGTGCATCTCCGTCAGCGCTTTCCTCACGGCGGTACGTAGACTCGACTTCACGCTCTTCAGGATGACAAAGGGTGGGATCGGACTTGGCCCGAGGCTGGTGAGCACGCGAAGCTCGTTGTCAATCCTGACATCGATGTCTCGCGCCAACTCCAGCACCGTGCTATCGATGGCCGAGGCATCTGCGGTCCCATCGATGACCATCTCGATCGATCTCTCGTGCGAGCCGGACTCAATCGCAGTCGCAAAGAAGTCCCATCGGGCTCCCAACGCTGCCAGCGCGGCAAGAGTGACATTGTAGCCGGAATGAGAATGGGGCTCGTTGTAGGCCCATCTCGCACCACGCAGGTCTCCGAAGTTCCGGTGATGGCTCTCGCGTCTCACGATCACATCCGAGAAGTAGATCGGACGATCCTGGTAGCGTTCACCTTGCATGACCGGAGCAACCAACAGCTCCAACTCAGGCCTCCCTCGATCCGCCCTCCATACATATGGAAGACCGCAGATCCACGCGATATCCACTTCACCGATGTCCAGCAAGCGCTGGCGTTCCTGCCATGGCGCGTCGATCACGAATTCGGTCTCGATCACTAACCGTCTCGCAAGGTAGGAAGAGATCTCCCGGACGATGAAGTCCTGGTTGGGAGCCTGGATGGTCGTGATCCGGATCGTCTTCAAGTCGCTCCTCTCATGAACGCGATTGGATCGAGGCTACTACGATCGCTGGCCGCTCCGGATCCGGCGGGTCTGTGGCACCCCCATCGAACGGAGAGCTTGGGGAGAGGGGAAAGGCCGGCAGGAGCATGATTGAGCCTTCACCGCCCGAAGCCGACGAGGCGTTCTCGGTTCGTTGCTCCCGTTGAGTATACACGTCCAGTTCCTCACCCTTGCTTGCTTCGAGGATCGGGCTCTGCTCGGTCCATCCTCCTTCACCACCCAAAGTGGTTAGTTAGGTGACAACCCAGCGGATCCTCACGCTCGGGAGTCGCCTAGTTTTTCGCCGGCCGGGCGGTGGCCCATGCACGCCGGAAAATCCCCACGCGCGTCTCAGCCCGAGAAAGGTGGCCTGACCCCCTGCGGTTGGACGTGGATCGTGCGGGGCGTTCGTGTCCTGATCCTTGGGCTCTTCCGAAGGAATGCGATCGTCCGGGCCGCGTGGCGTTCGGACCCGTTGAGCGCCAAGGCGCGCGGCCGAGGGTGTGTTCCTAATGGGCGGAGGAGGCGCCTCGAGCGGCGTCGGGATCCGAGACAAGTTGTCCCCCGCGAACCGTAGCCCCGATGACGATCCCGGCGCTGATCAGGACGATGTTCTTGATGATGTACTGACCCTCCAGCGTCGGGGCGTAAGGGATGTGCGTGAAGACCTGGGTGGGATAGAGGAAGAGTGGGGTGATCGCGCCAAGCATCTGCACGAAGAGCAGCAGGAGGGTCACGCGCATGAACAGGCCCAATATCAGACCGACCCCGATCAGGGATTCCCAAGCGGCAAGAAGGACGATGGACACGCCGGGGGAGAGCCGCCCCATCGTGAGCGTGTCAATCGTCTGCGTCGCCAGCCCCTGCGCCGGGCTGAGGCCAGGGAAGAACTTGAGGATGCCGAACCAGAGGAAGACGACGCCCAGGCTGACGCGGAGAAGTAGAACTCCGTACCGCGCCATCCATCGCGTGATGCGCTTGTCGATCCGGTCGAAGCCGGCCCGAAGAGCCTTCATGGAGAATCCCTCCTGGTGGTTGTCCCCTGCCGCGAGATGCGAGATCGACGGCTCGGAGACCATCTGGCACAACGGTATCGCCCGCCTATCTGCCTGCTCGGCTGGCCGAGTGTTCTTCCGGGACGATAGTGCTCCTCAAGGGCAGGCTTCCAGGCGGCGATCATCCGTCATCGATGGGTGTCTAGTCTCCGGGCAAGCGACAAGGCTACATCCCCAGCAAGACTCGAAGTAGCCTCATGCAGATTTCGGCGGTTCCTCCGTTGACATCCAGCTCCGGATCCCAGGTCGACATCGACACCGCCCTGACCTTGCCGGTGCCGGCCAGGAACTGAAACACCTGGCTCAATTCGTCGGGGGTTGGACCGCCGCTGGAAGGGTAGCTCATCGCTGGAGCATAAGCTGGATCGAGCACATCCGTATCGAAATGGACAAGCAAGGGCGCCTCGGGCAGGGAGAAAGTGAGCAGATCGGTCACGCGGGGAAGCCGGTTGACTTCTGACCGCTCCAAGGCAATCTTCTCGCCCGGGTCGAGATCCCGGGCATCGGTCAGGATGACATGCTCCTCGGCCAACCGGCGAAGACCGGCCGCAGCCGGCATCGTCTGCTCTCCGCGCCCGACCAACATCGCCAGCGGCATCCCTCCCACGAACCCGCTCGGAGTAGTTTCCCACGTGTTGAAATCCCCATGTGCATCAAACCAGATCAGTCCGGGATCGATCCCTGCCCGCTGCATCCCGGCGGCCACCCCGATCACCGAACAGCAGTCCCCGGCGATGCTGACCGGGCGGTCTCCGGATCGGAGGGCTTCAGCGACCTTGGAAGCCAGAGACTCGTGCAACATGGACATGCCAACCTGCTGTGCCGACTCAGGCAGCTCCCGCAGATTCAAATGCCAGTCCGGTTGTGAGAACGTCTGAAGCGCGGGGAGCGGCTCAACCAAGGAATAAGGCGTGAGAATGAATCGATCTTCCATTCGATTTGCCAACCTCAGCATTTAGCCAGAGCAGAGCCGACGGTTTCGAGCCCTGGACTCGCATCCAGCTGTGCCGTCCGGCTTCGGCTGGACACGCAGGCACGGGTGGGCCGGCAGCCTGCCTGAAGGACCTTATGCGGACGAGACGTAGCGGACGTCGTCCAACCCTTCGAAATCCGAGTCCTGGGTCCAGAGGATGGCGCCCGAAGCGCGTGCGCTGGCCAGGATGATGCTGTCGGCCGTCGGCAGCTTGACTTCGGCGGCGATTCTAGCGGCGCTGAGAGCGAGGGTCGCGTCGAGATCGACGACGGAACCCTGCTGCATCAGCGCGACCGCAACCAAGGCTTCGCTCTCGCCTCTCTGCTGATACACTCTCTTGAAGACCTCGTAGAGGCTGATGCTGGGGACGAGAAGCTCGGCGGTTCTTAGGATCGGGGGCTCGAAGAAGGAGGCGTTCTTTCCGTCGGCGAAGTACTCAAGCCAGCCCGAGGAATCGACGATATTCATACGCGGTCGCGTTCCCTTTTGACCTTCGTATCGATGCCCCTCAGGAACCCCTTGGCTTTCTTGAGGGGGACCAACGGTATGAGCTCGATTCGCCCCTCGTATTGAATGACCTGGACCTTCTGGCCAGGCCTAATGCCAAGCGATCGCCGGACTTTGGCAGGGATGACAACCTGGTACTTGGGGGAGACGGTCACCTGGTCCATACGGAACTCCTATCGATGATGAAATCGTTTTACGGGCCAATTATAGCAAGAACGAGGTTCGCACGCAAGCCAAGGCAGCCTGCCTATCGGTTTCGCCTGCCTGCTTGCCTGCCTGTCCTGGTGTCTTTCCAGGGCCCCCGAAGTGTAGCGGAGGTGGGCCCCGGCGCTTTCTCG
>Ga0209619_10002249_pt1 | contig 14010 bp, 18 predicted proteins | sample Rifsed16ft3_FD_184011 | JGI IMG/M metagenome (GOLD analysis project Ga0209619, IMG submission 184011) | Soil microbial communities from Rifle, Colorado, USA - sediment 16ft 3 (version 2) | ecosystem: Environmental > Terrestrial > Deep subsurface > Rock core/Sediment | place: Rifle, Colorado... | reverse complement strand
TGCAGGACCTCGGCGCCGTGCTTTTCGCGACAGGCGGGACCGCGTCTTTTCTCAGATCCCATGGAATCTCCGTTGCGGACCTAGAACAGATCACCGGGCAGGGCGCAATCCTCGAAGGCCGCGTGAAGACGCTTCATCCGAAGGTGCACGGCGCGATTCTGGCGGTGCCGACGAGGGAATCCCACGTCCGGGACTTGACCACGCTCGGCGTCGAACGATTTGACTTGGTCGTCGTGAACCTGTACCCGTTCGAGCAAACCATCGCCCAAACCACATCGGAAGAAGATGCCATCGAGAACATCGACATCGGCGGCGTCGCCCTGTTGCGGTCCGCCGCCAAGAATTCGGACCATGTGGTCGTCGTCTCCGACCCGCGTCAGTACGGCGATGTGCTCGCAGAACTCAGACAGAGCGGAGACATCAGCCTGGAGACGCGCCATCGGCTCGCCCTCGAAGCGTTCGCGCGCACGTCGGAGTACGACGCGACGATCACGAACTGGTGGTCCCATCGGATGGGGCACGCGATGCCGCCGTACCTCCGGATCGCAATCGACAAGGTCCAGGACCTCCGATACGGAGAGAACCCCTACCAGAAGGCCGCGTTCTATCGCGACCCCGACGCGCGGGCGCCGTCCCTCGCGGACTGCGAGCAGCTCCACGGAAAGGACCTGTCGTTCAACAACCTCCTCGACTTCGATGCTGCGCTGGAGCTCGCGCTCGAGTTCGACACCCCCGTGGCGGTCGTGATCAAGCACGGGAATCCGAGCGGGGTGGCGGTGCGAGACGCGCTTGCGGCGGCGTACACGGCCGCGTACGCGGCGGACCCGAAGGCCGCGTACGGATGCGTCGTCGCGTTCAACCGGACCGTGGATCTCGACGTGGCGAAGGCGATGAAGGGCCACTTCATCGAAGGGGTGATTGCGCCCGCGTTCGAGTCCGATGCGCTCGAGCGGCTGCAAAAACGGGAGAACATCCGCCTCATGCGGCCCCGCGGAGCGTGGAAGGCGGCCCCTGGGTGGCAGTTCATCGACATTCGCGGCGGGCTCCTCGTCCAGACCACGGAGGCGCCGACCCTGACGCCGGATCAGCTCAAGGTCGTGACGCGCGCGAAGCCGACGGACGAGCAAGTCCGGGACCTGCTCTTCGCGACGAAGGTGTGCAAGCACGCGAAGTCGAACGCGGTCGTCCTCGCGAAGGACCTCGCCACGGTCGCGATCGGCGCCGGGCAGGTGTCGCGCGTGGACGCCGTGCGTTTGGCGGTGATGAAGTCCGAGGGCCGCGCGAGGGGCTCCGTGCTCAGCAGCGACGCGTTCTTCCCGTTCCGCGACGGGATCGACGAGGCCGCGAAGGCGGGGGTCGCCGCGATCCTGCAGCCCGGCGGCAGCATCCGCGACCAGGAAGTGATCGACGCCGCGAACGAACATGGAATCCCGATGGTCTTTTCCGGCGTGCGGTTCTTCCGGCACTGAGGGGCACCATGGCACGGACGAGGGTCGGCGTCCTCGCGTCGGGGCGGGGCTCGAACTTCCAGGCACTCGTGGATGCGGTGAAGCGAGGGGAGGTGGACGTCGACCTCGCCGTCCTCGTCTGCAACGTCCCGGGCGCGCGGGCGATCGACCGCGCACAGGCGGCGGGCGTCCCCGTGGCGGTGATCGACCACCGCCCCTTCGGGAAGGACCGGGAGGCGTGGGAGCGGGAGGCGGCGAAGGTCCTCGCGGAGCATCGCGTGGACCTCATCGTCTTCGCCGGCTTTATGCGCCTCGTCACCCCGTTCTTCATCTCGCGGTTCCCGAATCGCATCTTGAACATCCACCCGTCCCTCCTTCCCGCGTTTCCCGGAGCGCACGCACAGCGAGACGCCGTGGAGCACGGGGCGAAGGTGACCGGGGTCACGATCCACTTCGTCGACGCGAGCTTGGACGGCGGTCCCATCGTCCTCCAGAAGGCGGTACCCGTACACGACGACGACTCGGAGGAGTCGCTTGCGACGCGGATCCTGGAGTGGGAGCACCGGCTGTACCCCCTGGCGGTGAAGCTGTTCGCCGAGGGGCGCCTCCGCGTCGACGGACGCCGCGTCACGGTCGACTGGAGCGGGGTGGATCGCCCGCCGACGCCCTAACTGATGTGGGGGAGAACCTGCGCGAGCGAGGTGATCCGCGCCGTCGGTTGGATCTTCCCGACGTCCACTCCCAGGTTCGCCGCCAGCCGTGCGTCGTTCGCACGGAACATCTCGTGCTCGTCGTTCCCGCGGTCCACAAGGAACCCGCGCATGCCGACCCGCTGCGCGCCCCACACGTCGCTGACCAGGAGGTCGCCGACGTAGATGCAGTCCCCGGGCTCGGCCCCGATGCGCTTCGCAGCCTCCATGAAGATTCCGGGATGCGGCTTCACGAACCCGTAGTCGCGCGAGAGAACGCGAGCGGGGACCCACGCCGCGAGTCGTTCCTCCCAGGGCCGACCCAGCCCGAAGATCGTGTTCGACACGAGGGCGGTCGGCAGGCCCCGGCCCCGCACCGCCTCGAGGAACGGCACGGCGTCGTCGTACCACGCGACTTGGTCCGCGTTCCGCTCCAGCGCGCGATCGGCCGCCCGCCGCAGGGCCGGCTCCGTGGGCGCGATGGGTTCGCCGAGCGTGTACATCGCAAGGGAGAGGACCTGCTCGACCGTGTGCTCCCGCAGATCCCGTTCCGTCATGCTACGGTGGAAGGACGCGGCGTAGTCGAACGCGTCTTGGAACAGATCCAGATCCCTCAGGAGGCCTTCCTCCACCATCGCGTCCCCGAGATGGCGACGGATCGAACCCGGGCGGGTCGCCCTCCGAAGGGTCTGCCAGTCGTCGAGGAGGACGGCGGCCGGGGACACGTCGCGACCCCATATGGGTCAAGCGGGAAGAACGCTTCGGCCGAAGAGAAAAAGCAGGCCGTTCATGCGAAAAGACAAGAACGGCCTCGTTGTGGAGGGATGCTTGTGACTCAGGATTCCGTGGACCATATTTTAAGATTTGCCCACGTGCGCGAAAGAAGTGGCTGTCGGATGGGATAGGGTGCGATTCTTTCTCACGACAACTCTGTGCGTGGTACGTTTTCGACTGGGGATCGAAGTCGCGGTTCCGTCATGAGGGCGAGCCGCGACAACAGTCTTAAGGTCGAGGGTCGTCATCCGCGCCGTCATGCGCGGCGTGGGAAACTACGCGACATTCTTCACGAAAGCCCCCCAGATCAGCCCGAAGCACAACTCGACCCTCGAGGTGCTGCGCACGGTCATCGACCCAAAGCGTCCGGCGGCGGCGGTGCTCGATTTCGTCGTGGGCCATCTTCGGGGCGCGTTCTCTCACTACACCTGGGTGGGCATCTACCTCCTCGAGGGAGATACTCTGAAGCTCGCCGCGTGGCGGGGGGCGCAGGCAACGGAACACGTGTCCATCCCGATCGGGCAGGGGATCTGCGGTCTGGCGGCGCGGACGAAGCAGACCGTGGTCGTTCCGGACGTGTCGAGCGATCCGCGCTACTTGGCGTGCTTCCCCAGCACCAAGTCGGAAATCGTGGTCCCGATTCATGCAGAGGGGCGCGTCCACGGGGAAATCGACGTCGATTCGGACTCGCTCGACGCGTTCCGCGAGGCGGACCGCCGATTCCTTGAAGTCGTCGCTGCGGATCTTGGGCTGTATCTAAAGTCGCGCGACTAGATCGCCCGAGGCCACCGCACCGGGAACCCTAGTCTTTCACGACCTCTCCAATCGCCATCCGCCGGAGCACTTTCGTGATCCGAATCTTCACCTGATCCCCGACCTTCGTGCCGGGGACGAAGACCACGAAATTCTCGATCCGTGCCAGCCCGTCCCCTTCCCGTCCCATGTCCTCAATCCGGGCTTCGTAGATCTTCCCTTCCTCGACCGGGGAAGGCCGGAAGCCCCCACCAAATTCCGCCATACCGTCGCTCCTAGCTACCGTCCGTAGCGTCGTCGCATTCTCTGGACCGTATAAAAGACTATGGCGGTTCTCCGCGGGCGGATTACGCCTTTTTCGGGGTTCCGACGTCGTAGTCGAAGGAGGGGCGGACGAGGCGGAGGGAGAGGATCAAGAGCACGATGCCGACGAGCAGGACGAAGAGCCCCGCCGCCGCGAACAGTCGGTTCAGCGACCCAAACACGTCGTACGCGTCCCCGACGAATGGGATCCGGAGCGCGTCGTGGAGCCAGCTCCCGAGCGCGAGCCCGGGGCCGCCCGCCAAGACGAGGATCAGACCGCCGAAGAACAGGATCTTCTCCATGCGTTTTGGCTTGGCGTCCCCCTCCTCCTCCGGCGTGTGCAGGAGCTCTTCCGCGAAGATCTCGCCGCAGGAGGGGCATTCCTTCGCCTCCAGTGCAACCTCGGCGCCGCAACTCGGGCATTCCGCAGCCTGCTCAGGGGGGGCGGCCATTGACTGCGCGGACGATGGCGGGAGAGGCCTAATAATCCTTTCCTTCCCTTTATCCGCAACGCGGCGCAAGCGGCCGGTCTGGCGGTGAGTCCCACCGCCGCCGAGCCCCCCGTTTCAGGTTGCGAATCCAGGGCGGAATCGTTTTCTAGGACCCTACCGTAAACGAGGGGTGTGCGCGTCGAGGACCTGTGGTGGCGGCTCGAGTGGCACCGGGTCCAGGCGATGCGGGGCATCGGCGGCCGCGTGGAGGATCGGGGGAACGTCGTCCTCGTTCTGAATCCGGACCTCCCCGCAAAGGGTTTCAACTTCGCCTGCAAGGTCGACGCGGGAGACACCTCCAAGGAGCAGGTCATCGACGTCGTCGTCGACGCATTCCGCGCGCAGGGCCTCATCCCGCACTTCCAGCTCTGGTCGATCACGCGCCCCTCCAACTTCTCCGTGGATCTCTGGCAGCGCGGCTTCCAGGAAGACGGGGAACTCGACGTGATGGTGTGGAAGAAGCCCGCGGCCCTCCCCCCGCCGTCCGGCGTCCGCGTACGCCCGGCCTCGACGGTCCCGGACATGGAGCGGGCGGTCGAGCTCGTGCTCAGGGGGTTCGACTTCCCCATGGAGTGGAAGGATGTGCTCGTCTCCTCCCTCGCCTCGGAACCGGACGACGTCCGCGGCCAGACGTTCCTCGCCGAAGTCGACGGGAGGCCGGCGGGGGTCGCATCCCTGGTCACCACGGGCGATCGAATTTCCGGGATCTACAGCGTCACGACCTCCCCGGAGTTCCGGAGACGGGGGGTTGCGACGGCACTCAGCCAACGATGCATCGACGCGCACCGGGAAGGCGGCGACGAGATCCTCACCCTGCAGGCCTTTCACGGGAGCCCGGCGCAACGCCTGTACGAGAAGCTCGGGTTCGAGACCGCCTATGGCCTGACCCTCCACTCCCTGCCCTAGCGGGGCGACATCACGCGGCGCGCGAGGGAGGGCGCGAGGTCCCCGGCCGGTTCGCGGGCCTCGGCCGGCAGGGGATTCCCGTCGGGGTCCCGGCGCCAATGGTCGAGCACCTGAGTCACGGCCACGTTCGTCCCCTGGATTTCAAGCACGACGCCGTTCCTCAGGTTCGCCGTCCACGTCGCCTCGGCACGGTCCCGGGTGACGGCGTAGTACGGTCTCTGGTATGCCCACCAAACGACGACGAAGGTGCGAGACCTTCGAGCCTGAGCCATCGCACCCGCGCACGGCACCCTCGCGGAAAAGTCTTCGCCCTACCGACCCTATCCCGCGAACCGCGCGCCGCATCGGCATTGGGTCGCGTCCTCGGCCACGCGGGACCCACAGAGGGGGCACTCGTAGCCCACGATGTCCTGGGGTTCCTCGAAGATCGCGCCGCATCGGCATCGCATCGCATCCTGGTCCACGAGCTCCTCGCACGAGGGGCACTGGAACAGCTCGCCCGAGGCTTCCCTGCGGGTGAGCGCCTCGAGTTCCCCGAAAATCGCGTCGACCTCCGTGCGGGAGTACACGACCGGGGCGGCGGCACGCCGGGGGGCCTCGTAGGACCGCCCCGGGGAGATCGGTGTGAGACACGAGCGGCAGCGGGTCGAGGACCGTGTGTTCGTTCCGCCGCACTTCGGGCACGGGACCGTACCCGTCTTGTTTCGCACCTTCTCCCGAACAGCTAGGTCTGGGGATGTGTCGAAACCCAAGAGAACCCCGCGCGCCCGCCCATCGAGCGCGGCGGGGATAATGGCTCGCGCGTGAATGACGGGCGCTGATTCTCAGTCTTTGGACCGCCCGCTCGTGACTCGGTGCCTCTGGTCATCCCTCGCCGCGCGAAGGGCTTAAATCGCCCCCACCCATCGGAGCCGTCCCATGGCGCGAATTCTGGTGGCGGTCGCCTGGCCGTACGCGTCCGGCCCGCGTCACATCGGCCACGCGGTCTCCACGTTCATCCCCGCCGATATCTTCGCCCGCTACCACCGGATGAAGGGCGACGAGGTCCTGATGGTCGGCGGCTCCGATATGCACGGGACTCCGGCGACCGTGCGCGCGGACGAAGAGGGTGTGTCTCCGGACGTGATCGCGAACCGGTACCACGCGCTCCATACAAAGAACATCGAACAGCTGGGCGTCCGATATGACTTGTATTGGAACACGGCGGATCCTCATCACAAGGAATGGGTCCAGCAGATCTTCCTGACGCTGAGGGAAAAGCACTTCATCGACGATCGTGTGATGACCTCGCCATTCTGTGCCGCCGGAAATCACTTCCTGCCCGATCGGTACGTCGAAGGCGAGTGTCCCCGCTGTCACTTCGCCCGCGCGCGCGGCGACCAGTGCGAGACCTGCGGACGCCTCCTTGACCCCTTCGAGCTGATCAACCCGCTGTGCCGAGTGCACGCGACGCCCCCGACCCCGCGGGAGACGAGACACGCGTTCTTCCGGCTCAGTGCGTTTCAGGAGCCCCTCGCGAGGTGGATCGCCGACAAGGGCCATTGGCGGCTTCCCGTGGTCACCTTCACGAAGGCGTGGCTCCAAGAAGGCCTCCAAGATCGACCGATCACCCGCGATATTGACTGGGGGATCCGGGTTCCGCTGACAACCGCGGAGTGGGAAGGGAAGCGGATTTACGTCTGGTTCGAAGCCGTCGTTGGGTATCTGACCGCCACGCGCTTCTATTGGCAGCTCCAGGGGCGACCCGAAGTTTGGAAGGAGTGGTGGTACGACCCCGAGGCGAAGCACTTCTACTTCATCGGAAAGGACAACATCGTCTTCCACACGATCTTCTGGCCCGCAATCCTGATGGGATACGACAGCGGACTCGTCCTGCCACATGACGTGCCCGCGGCGCAGTTCATGAACATCTCGGGGGAGCGGATGAGCGCGGGCCGGGGCCGTGGCGTGTGGCTCCCGGACATGCTCGAACATTTCGACCCCGACCAGCTGCGGTACTACGCGACCGCCGCGATGCCGGAGCTCAAGGATTCAGACTTCACGTGGGAGGACTTCGCGCAGCGGAACAACTCCGAACTCCTTGCGGTGTACGGGAACTTCGTCCACCGGACCCTGACGTTCGCCGCACGAAATTTCGGAAACCGAGTGCCGGCTGCGGGCTTCCTCGACCCCCACGACAAGGCGATGGTCCGCAACGTGGAGGCCCAGTGGAAGAAGGTCGGACAGAACCTGGAGTTCTGCCACTTTCGTGACGCCCTCCGGGAGGCGATCCAGCTCGCGCGATTCGGAAACCAGTACTTCGACGCGAAGGCTCCCTGGGACCTGGTGAAGACGGATCGCGAGAAGTGCGCGACGGCCCTCCACACTTCCCTGCAGGCCGTCCGGGGATTGGCGGTGATCTTCGCCCCATTCCTGCCCTTCTCTTCGGCACGACTGTGGCACATGCTCGGGCACGACGACGACGTTCACGCGCAGCGTTGGGACGCGGCCCTCGAGGACATCCCGGCGGGGCAGGAGCTTCGGGTGGGAAAGCCCCTGTTCGCGAAGATCGAGCTCGGGGCCGAGGGCCCCGCGAGCGAGGCGGACCGGTTGGATGTGCGCGTCGCGCGGATCCTCGACGTGCAGGACCACCCGAACGCGGACAAGCTGTACGTGATGGAGGTCGACCTCGGGGACGAGCGGCGGCAGATCGTCGCGGGCATTCGAGCGAACTACTCGAAAGAGCAGCTTCGCGGAAGGACGATCGCGTTCCTCGCGAACCTCCAACCCGCCAGGCTACGGGGCATCGAGTCGAACGGCATGCTCCTGGCGGGCGAGGACGAGAGGGAGGTGGGAATCGTGCTCCCGCCGGAGGAGGCGGGCGTTGGGGTGCAGATCCTGGGGACGAAGGGGGCGCCCCGGATCTCGTTCGAGGACTTCTCGAGGCTGCGCTTGCAGGTCGGCGACGGAGGGCGGGTCTTCTTCCTGGGAACCGGGGCGAACCGCATCCCGCTGGAGGTGGGGACGGCTCCGCTTCGCGTCGACAAGGGCATTCGGGATGGGTCGCCCGTCCGCTGACTCCTCCAGGACCTCCTCCAGTCAGGGTACGCGAGGGAGGAGCGCGAGCAGGTCTTCCAAGAGGCGGTACGTGAACCCCCAGACGGCCCGCGACCCCTCGACGAAGGCAGGCATGCGCACGTCACGATCTCGGATGCGAATGGTGGCCGTCGCTCGCGTGCTCCTCAAGTCCCACAGGGGCACCCATGCGGTCGAGGCAACCTCCGGCCCGAGGCGCGGCTCCTGGTCCATCATCCACCGGAAGACGAAGGGGAGGACGAGCAGCTCGGGCCGGTTCGCGGGAGCGCGCGCCGCCATGCAGCCGATCGCCTCGGCGGGATCCGGCGCGACTCCGATTTCCTCCTCGGTCTCCCGGCACGCCGCGGAGAGGAGGGACTCGCCCTTCTGGCGGCGACCTCCCGGGAAGGACCAGTGCCCGGACCATGGGTCCGTCTGCCGCTTCGCCCGCTCCATCACGAGGACCTCGAGGCCCTCGCGCTCCCGGAGGAGGACCGCGACCGCGGCGGACGCGTCCCCGTACATCCTCGCGCCCTCCTCCACCGCCAAGAGGCGAGGGCGCAATGCAGCGAGCACGGACCGACATCCGGGTCGACGCCAAAACGATTGCGCCGCCAAACCTTAAGCCGCGCATATCCGTGCGGCCGGCGTGCGCTTGGACCTTCACTCCCACTCGATGTACTCGCCGGACTCCAAACTCGATCCCGTCGAGATGGTGAAGGTCGCGAAGGCCAATGGGCTCGACGGGCTCGCGATCACCGACCACAACGCGATCGCGGGTGCCCTGAAGGCGCGGGACTACGCGCGCTCGGTGGGGTTCTTCGTCCTCGTGGCCACCGAGGTGTCGACCGCGGACGGACATGTGCTCGCCTACGGCGTCTCGAAGCCAATCCCGAGGGACCAGCCCGCGCGCGCCACGGCGGAGGACATTCTGGCCCTGGCCGGCGTCCCGGTCGCGGCCCACCCGTACCGCTTCTGGTCTGGTCTCGGTGAGAAGGCGGCGATTGAGGCGCCGTTCGCAGCGTACGAGGTCCAAAACGCCCGGACGCTGCGGCGCGGCAACGTCCGGGCGCACGCGCTCGCGAGGCGACAACGGGTCGGCGAGACCGGGGGCAGCGACGCACACTTCGACCATGAAATCGGACGCGCCGTGACGATCGTCGAGGACGCGTCGACGGAGGAAGAAGTCCTCGAAGCGCTGCGGCGGGGGCGCACGCGGGCACATGGGTTCGACCGAGGCGCCCGGGCCACCGTACGTTACGTTTCGAAGTGTGTAGGGCAGTGGATCCTCCGGGGGATGCGCCGAATCTAGGGAAACGTCTTTACGGGACCGCTCGGATGGGATCTTCGTGGCGCGAGCCGCAAAACCCAAGAAGGAGGCAGAGCCCGAGAAGGTCGACGAATCCGCCTGGCAGGACTGGTGGGCCCTTCGCGATGAGCTCGGGCAGCGGCTTGGCGGCAGGAACGTGACGGGCATGTCCGACGCCGAGGTGCTGGATGCCGCGCGCAAGGCGAGGGAACGGAAGGAACGGAAGTCCTAGAGGTGCTCCTCGACGCGCTTCGAGAACCTCGCGATCTCCGCGCGAACGGAATCCACGTTGGCGGCGCGGGAGGTGCGCAGGACGAAAATCGCCTTCGGCCCGTCGTTGATGATCAGGATCTTCGAGGACTCGAGTTCGACGACGACGTTGTCGAGGCGCTCCTTGAGCTCGCTCGTGGCGGTCTCGGCTGCCCCGAGGAGAATCGCGAACATCGCGACGAAAGTCTCCGCGTGCGCTCCCTGGGGCACCGCGCCGGCGATGTGCATGCCGCTCCGGGAGACGAGGACCGCGTCGCTGACGCCGGGGACGCTGTGCATTTCCTTCAGAATTCCCTCGAGCGCCGGAATGTCCGACATGACCCGTCCTCGCGCGACCCATCCGAAAGGCGGCTTCGGGGCTTATCCGTCGATTCTCGGATAAAGCTTTTCGTGCACTACGGAGGGTTGCGATGCTTCGCGTTCTGGCGTGGTCGCGGGAGCCCGTCGCGCGCCATCCGTACGGCCGCGTCTACGGCGCGCACCGCGTTCTCCACGCGGTCCTCGGCCTGCTCCCACGTCATGCCCGGCCCCGTGATCCCCAAGCCGATCGGTTTCCGGTTCGCGAGCATGAGGTCCATCAGCGCGCGGGCCACGGCGTCCCCAATCAGCTCGTCGTGTTTCGTCTCCCCCTGCACGAGAGCGCCGATCGCGACCACGGCATCCACGTCCCTCCGTCCGACGATCGCCTTCACCGCGAGGGGGATCTCCCACGAACCCGGGACTCGCACGACCGCGACGACCTTCACCCCAAGGGCGTCTGCCTTCTCCCTCGCGGCGGCGAGCATCTTCTCGGGAATCGGCGCGTTGAACTCACTCGCGACGAGGGCGATGTTCACGTAAAACCACCTGGATCGGTCCCGCGTCCGCGTGCCCCTGGCGTTGGCCCGTCCCCGCCATCGCGGCCAGCTCCTCGGGCTTGAACAGCATCCGCCACGCGTTCACCGCGTGCTCGCGCGCGCGCCGCTCACACAGCCCTGCGAGCTCCCGCTCGTCCTTCGCTTCCGTCTCGTACACGAATACGCCCAGAATCGGTATGTTCGTCATGAGTTGCGCGTGCTGGAGGGCGTGGTCCGCGACGGTCGCGCAGTCCCGGTCGATCGGGGCGCCCCCGACGTATCCGCACGCGACGACCAGGTCGCACCCGCGCGCCTCGATCAGCGTCTTGCACGCGACGGGCAGGTCCTTGATCCCGGGAACCGTCGTCCGGAGTATCTCGAAGTCGCCGGGCCGGTCCTTCAGCTCGTCGACGACCGCACGGCCCATGTCCCAGCGGGCGAACGTCGTGTCCGCGACGCCGATCCGCCTACGAGCCCTTGGCCCTCTTTTGGCCGACATGTTCGATTTCCCCCAGACGCTCCTCGAGCTTCAGGTACTCTGCGACTCTCGCGACGATCCGGCGGGTCCCGTCGAGGTCCGCCTCGAACTTGGGCAGCCGGACGACCCTCGTGCCCGCCAAGCCCCGCCTCCGGCATTCGTCCGCGATCCGCGCCTCGTCGTGCGATTGGTCGAAGCCCAGGGCAATCACGTCCGGGCGGACGTCCGCGAGGATCTCGTAGATGTCCCCCTCGTTCCCGAGAATCGCGCGGTCCACGGGCTTCAGCGCCGCGACCATCTCGACGCGCTGCGCCTCGGACACGATCGGTCGGTGCTTGAACCGTTCTGCGGTGCTTGCGCGGGCGACGACGACGACGAGCTCGTCGCCCAGTTTCTTCGCCTCGGTCAGGTAGTGGATGTGCCCTGGGTGCAGCAGGTCGAACACCCCGGTCGCCATCACCCGGACCATGAACGCCACGCCTCGAGGATCTCCCGCCCCTCGAGGAACACGAGATTCCGGGCGTCGGCATATGCCTTTGCGTCCGACTTCCTCAGCGCGCGGCCGTCGTCGCCGAGCATCTCGCAGATCGTGGCGGACGGCACGAGGCCCGCCATCGAGACGAGGGCGGTCGACAATTCTGTGTGCCCCCTCCGCTCCCCGAGGAGTCCGCCTGCGGGATTCAACAGCGCGACATGCCCCGGCGCGCGGAACTCCTCCACGAACACGCGGCGCGCCCAGCCGTTCTCCCGGCGCATGGCCTCGCGGGCCACCTCGGCGAACCGGGCGATCGTCCGCGCACGGTCGTCGTCCGTGACTCCGGTGTACGTGTCGCGATGGCTCACGGTGATGCTGAACGCAGACCGCCGGTCGTACGGAAGGGCCTCCGGGACGAGATCCCGCAAGATCGGGTAGGTCGCCGAGGAGGCCTGGAGGACCTCCGCCAGGTAGGGGAGCCCGAGCTTGTCTCGTGCCTCGGGAGGGACCGTCGTGCAGATCCAGCCGCCGGCCTCCTTCCGCATCGCACGGACCCCCTCCGGGGTCACGAACTCGCTCGCGATCGCGAGGTCCGTCTCCTCCTCGCGGCCCTCGCCGTCGTACACGAGCACGAACCGGCCGGCGCGCAGGTCTGCGATCGCCCGGGAGACGGCGTTCTCCATCCGGACGAGCCAGCCCGGGGTCCTGTATTAACTTTTTTGTAAGTACCGTAAAACAGGTACGCGCTCCCCTGGAAACCCCTTTAGCGGAAGCGCCGATACCGCGCCGATGCTCGACGAGGCGGAGGTCCGGCGCGTGGACAAGGGTGGGGCCGCGGAGCATGTGAGATCGCTTCCGGACCAGGTTTCCCGCGGCCTCCAGCTGGGCCTCAAGCTCGGGCCATTGGCGGCGGACCGTCGCGTCGCCGTTGTCGGGATGGGCGGCTCCGGGATCGCGGGGGCCGTCCTGGGGTCGTGGTTGGCGGCGGAACGCGGGCAGACCCTCACGGTCGTGCACGACTCAAGGCTCCCGGCGGGGTTCGGGGAGGGGGATCTCGTGATCTCCGTCTCGTATTCCGGGAACACGCTCGAGACGCTGGCGGCGACGAGGGAAGCGTTGGTGCGCGGCGCGGACTTGATCGGGATCGCGTCCGGCGGTACCTTGCGAGACCTGTGCGCTGGTCACGGCCTCCCGTTCCTGGCGGTTCCCCTGGGGCTCATGCCGCGCTCCGCGTTTGGATACCTGTTCGGGGGGTTGGCGGCGCTGTTCCCGCAGACGACCGCGGACGTCCGTACTGCTGCGGAAGCACTGCGTGTGCGCGGCACGAAGCTCGCGCCAGACGTGCCCGAGACGAGGAACGCCGCCAAGAAGCTCGCCACGCGACTGAATGGGCGGACGCCGATCATCTACGGCACGCCCACGTACGCGCCCGTCGCGCGCCGCTGGCAGACGGAGTTCAACGAGTACGCCAAGGTCCTCGCGTGGGCGTCCGTCCTTCCGGAGGCGGATCACAACGAGCTCGTCGGGTGGGCCGAGGACCCCGCCGCCAGACGGTTCGCGCCGATCTTCCTGCGCGATTCGGCGGAGGCCGACGACCACAGCGTGATGATGGACGCGACGCGGGACCTGGTCCGCGGGAAGGCGAAGGTCGAGGAGATCAGGACGGAGGGGCCCACGCTCCTTGCGCGGATGCTCACCACCATCCAACTGGGGGACTGGACGAGCTTCTACCTCGCGATCCTCCGGAAGGTCGACCCGACGCCCGTGGCGGTGATCGAGAAGCTCAAGGCGCGCCTCTCGAAGCCCTGAACCGAGCCCCTACCCGGACGGTTTCAGAACATCGTGTTCTGGTTCGCGGACTTCTCCGGGATCTCCTGCATCACGTCCCAGTGTTCCACGATCTTTTCGTTCTCGAGCCGGAAGATGTCGACCGCCGCCATCCCGCGGGTCCCGGGGACGGGGATGAACTGGCTGTGCACCGTGACGAGGTCTCCCTCCGCGATGAATCTCTTGAAGTCGACGCGGAGCTGGGGGGCGCTGTTGAGGAATGCGCCGATTCCTTGGACGAACGCGTCAGGTCCGTCCCCGATCGTGGGGTTATGCTGGCGGTAGGTGTTCCCGACGTACATGGCCGCGGCGTCGCGCGGCTCTCGCCGATTGAAGGCAAGGTCATAGAACTCGCGCACGATTCGTTTGTTCGTCTCGAGCTGGCCCGGAGCTGATG
>Ga0209619_10002248_pt1 | contig 14012 bp, 10 predicted proteins | sample Rifsed16ft3_FD_184011 | JGI IMG/M metagenome (GOLD analysis project Ga0209619, IMG submission 184011) | Soil microbial communities from Rifle, Colorado, USA - sediment 16ft 3 (version 2) | ecosystem: Environmental > Terrestrial > Deep subsurface > Rock core/Sediment | place: Rifle, Colorado... | reverse complement strand
CCGTCCTCGCGTGTCTGGCGGCTCTCGAGGCGGCTCTCGCCGGAGCCGGCGCGCTCCCCGATTCGCTCGCTGACGTCCCTCCCCGGACGCTCGAGGCCGCGCTCGAGGCCCTGGCCAAGCGGCGCGGCGCCGAGGCGCTGCCTCTCGTGTCGGCCGTGGCGGAGCGCGGCCGGACGAAGGACGCGCGGAAGGCCGCGCGCCGCGTCCTCTACCGCCTCGAGCAGGCAGGCGTGACGCTCCCCCGTGCCGCGCCGAAGCCGGTGGTCCAGCGCGGGTCGGAGAAAGCGCTCAGCGCGTGGGTTTCAGCCGTGGACGGGAGCGGCTCCCGCGCGGTCTGGATCCTCTTCGAGGGCGCATTCGGCGGCTGGGCGCTCTGCGCCCTGATCGTGAACGACCAGGCCGGCATCCTGGAGGCCGCGGGTGGCGCCATCTCCAAGAAGCGGCTCGAGGGCGAGCTCCGCTCGCTCCGCGAGAGCCAGAAGCTGCCTTGGGTCGAGATTCCCCCGGCGCGCGCCACGGCGCTCGTCGCCGAGGCGCTGGCGCTCCACGCCCGGCTCGGCACCGAGCCGCCCACCGAGTTTTCCCGCTGGCGGCCGTTCTTCGCCGATGTTCAACCGCCCGGGGAGCCCGAGCCGCCGCAGATCGACGACCCCGCGCTGCTTGATCACTCGCGGGAGCTGCTCGATCTGCCCGAGCTGGCGAGCTGGTTCCTGGATCCCGGCGACCTCCAGAGCGCCGCCCTCGAGCTGCTCCAGGCCCAGGAGAGCCGCCTCGTGCTCTCCGACCAGCAGAAGGGCGAACGCGAGGCCGCCATCGTCGAGCGCGTCGTGGACGCGGCGTTCACCCCCGAGGCGCGGCGGCTCTGGGCGCGGCGGCTCATGGAGATGGCGTGGATCTTCGACGCCACCGGCCGGGAACGCGACGGCCGCCTGGCCCGGGCCACCGCCGGCGCGCTCCTGGACGGCGCGCGCGCGCCGCGCCACCTGCCCTTCGCGAGGGGGCTGGCCGAGCGCGGCCTGGCCTTTGCCTCGGAGGTCACGCTGGGGCGCGTCAGCGCCGCCCAGGTCAGCCGCACTCCCCAGAGACCGTGAGATACCGCGCATGGACCGTCGTTCGAGCGCCGGCTTTGCCGGCGCAACCCCTGGGGGGAGGTGTCGGAAGGGGGGCGGAGCCCCCCTCCGAGGAATGATCACCGACGTTCCCGGCATCCGGGTCGGGCACGTGACGGACCCGGTGGGCCTGACCGGCTGCACCGTCGTGCTCACCGACCGGCCGGCGGTGGGAGGCGTGGAGCTCCGCGGCTGGGCCACGGCCGTCCACGGCCTGGACTTCCTCGACCCCCGCCACCTGGTCCCCACCCTGGATGGCGTCCTCCTCACCGGCGGCAGCGCCTTCGGCCTCGAGGCGATCTTCGGCGTCATGCAGTACCTGGAGGAGCGGGGCGTGGGTTTCAGCGCCGGGCCCACGGTGGTCCCGCACGTGGCGGGCGCGGTCCTCTTCGACCTCGCCGTCGGCGATCCCCGGGCCCGCCCCACCCGCGCCATGGGCTATCAGGCCGCGGTGGCGGCGCGGCCCGGTCCCGTGGCGGAGGGCAATGTGGGGGCGGGCACGGGCGCCACCGTGGGCAAGCTCTTCGGGCTGCCCCGGGCGATGAAGGGCGGGATCGGAAGCGCCAGCGGGAAGCTCGGCGAGGTGGTCGTGGGCGCTCTGGTCGCCGTCAACGCCCTGGGGGATGTCCGCGATCCTGAAACCGGTCTGCTTCTGGCCGGCGCCCGCGACCGGCCGGACGGCCGGACCCTGGTGGACACGGCCGAGGCCCTCGCCCGGGGGGCCGCCCCCCCGAGCTTCACCCCCCAGCACACGACGATCGGGGTGGTGGCAACCAACGCCCGCCTCAGCAAGCCCGAGGCGACCAAGGTGGCGCAGCTCGGGATGCTCGGCTTCGCCCGGGCCCTCTCCCCGCCCCATACGGCGGTGGACGGGGACACCCTCTTCTGCCTCTCCGTGGGGGACGCCCCCGCCGACCTCACCCCCCTGGGGCTGGTTGCGGCCGAGGCCGTGGCCCGCGCCATCGCCCGGGCCGTCCGGGCCGCCGCCTCCCTCCCCGGCCTCCCGGCGGCCCGAGAGCTCTGAAATTTTTCACTTGCCGAGCCTCCCCAGTTGGGCTAGGTTGGGGAAGCGTCCGCGGACAGTTACCGTTCGCGATGTGAACCCAGCAGCTGCATTTCTAGGGAGAGAGCCGTGCGTTCACGTTCAAGCGGACTGGCCCAGTGGGTGCTGTTCGTCGTCCTCGCTCTCGGGCTCGGAGGCTGCGCCGGACTGACCGGCATCCTCCGGGATACCCCCACCGCCGCACTCCCCGAATCGCCCCCGCCGGACCGCAGCGTCGCCGCGGACGCCCACGCCCTCGCCGCCGAGCGCACGGGCCCCGATCTGAGCGTGGTCGCCCTCAGCCTGGACGCCGACGAGACGCGCATCGAGTTCGCCTGGCCGGCAGACGGGGACTCGCCCTACTCCCTGGACGCGCCCCAGTTCGCCATGGCGGCCGAGGCCGACGCCACGGACGTCGCCCAGCGGCGCGCCGGCCCGCCCCCGGACGTCGTGATCGAAGAGTACGATCCCTGGGAGCCCTTCAACGAAGGGATGTTCGAGTTCAACCGCTGGCTGGATCGCTGGATCCTCAAGCCCGTGGCCAAGGGCTATAACACGGTCATGCCCGATCTGTTCCAGATGATGATCGGCAACGGCTTCGACAACATCCGCGTCGTCCCGCGCTTCATCAACTGCCTGCTCCAGGGCAAACTCGTCGGCGCCGGCAGCGAGCTCGGGCGCCTGGTCATCAACAGCACCTTAGGCATCGCGGGCATGTTCGACCCCGCCAAGCAAGAGTTCGGTATCCAGAAGTGCAACGAGGACACCGGCCAGACGCTCGGCGTGTGGGGGTTCGGGCCCGGCCCGTACCTCATGCTGCCGTTCCTGCCGCCGCTGACGGTGCGCGACGCCATCGGCTACGTGGCCGACGGGGCGATGGATCCCCTGGTCTATTTCCTGCCCTTCATCTGGACCCGGCTGGGGATGAAGGCCGGGGACACCGTCAACGATCGCTCGGTCAACCTCGACCTCTACCAGGGCTTCGAGGAGACGACCGTCGAGTTCTACAGCGCTCTCCGGAACGCCTATCTCCAGCGGCGCCTGAAGCTGATCAAGGAGTAGCCCCTCCCGCCGCTGTCGCCGCCTTCTCGGGGCGCGGGTGCTCGGTCGAGACCCGCGCCCTTTGATTTTTACGGCAGCCGGATCGCGTGATAATCCCCGACCGGGTTGCCGGGGACATCCGCCAGCCTGGCGGGCAGGGCCGTCGGCTGAAGCGAGGGCTTGGGGCGATAGAACTTCTGCTCGCCGACATGATAGAGGTAGCTCTGATCCAAGAGGGCAAACGAGAGACTCAAATCCTCTCCCGGAAAAGCCGTTGGCGGTCGGCTCCCATCGAGCGGAATCAGCATGGTCGATGGGAGGAGCATTTCGCCCTGTAGGACAAAAGAGAAGATCATGGCGGTGGTGCGGGTCGCCGGTCCCAGGACAGGGCCCTCGGACGCGGGGAACTGATGGACGACCTTCGCCTTCGGGGTTTCCGGATCCCAGACCAGGAGGGTCGGCCCTGCGGTCCCACTCCCTGTCAAGAAGACCACGCGCTCACCTCCGGGCACCGGACGCGAACGACGCGCGTCGTCGAGTGTGGCGGGCGACCGCACGACCTCACTCACTGTGGTCATGTGTCGGATGGCCTTGCAAGAGGTGGGGAGGCAGAGATAAACGGCGTCCCCAGAGACCTGACGGGCATTCATCTGAAACGTGGAGAGCCCTAACCGCCCCAACTCATCCTTCAGATCCCCCCGCAGCCATCCGTCCGCGGAGATCGTCAGGATTCCCCCTTGCGACGGCGGCAATTCCGTCAACTCCCCGATTGGCGGCAACCCGTCCGGCGAGACCAGGGGGAGCGCGAACCACCCCCGGTCGTAGACGCCCGCCAGCGGCCCTCCGTTATAGGCCTCGAGCCCATGGTCCGCGACGATGGCTCCCAGACGCGGGGCCTCCAGGAATGTCTCGCGCCCCTCCTCGCTGGAGATCGTGATGACGGCCTCAGCCGTGGAGGCCACGACGCGACCCTCCTTGAGATCCACGACCGCCCACAAAAGGGGATTTACCTCCGCGGGAAAGGACGGGGTGAAATCCACTTGCCCGGTGACTTCGGGCCCGGTGGAGGGATTCAGGCCGTAGAACGGTAGGCTCACGCGTGGGACGTCGGGCTCCGTCAGCCATACGAGGACCAGCCCCAGGAGGCGACCGGACGCGCTCGCCGCCACATCTTGCAGGTACCAGACATACGGGCGCCACATCGTCCAAGAGTCGGCCTGGCGCGCCAGATCCAGCCGGATGGGGAAACTCTCCGCAAACCTCACAGTCTGACTGACGGGCGTCCCGATCTGGAGGGGGGTGAATTCCAAGGTGGGGCCGATGTAATTGATGGCCCCGGGCTGACCTGGAATCGGCACGTACTCATATATCCCCGTCACCTGGAAAGTCGGGACGAGCTGCCGGTAGTGGATGGTCTGGGAGAACTCCACAGTGGTGTCGAGCGACATCCCGAAGGGAAAGGCCGCCTCGTTCTTCTTGACGACCGGTACCTCCGGCCCGCCGGGGGTGTTCACCGTCACCAGCTCCATGGATCCCGGCTGGCGCCCGACCTCGTACGCCGCCACGCGATTCGGCTGACCCGGCCCGAAGGGCGTGCGAGCCACCAGGAGGCTGTCGCCGTCCCCCCATCGAACCTCCTCGAATTCGGCCGCGGTCAATCCCTGGAGGAGAAACACCCCCTTGGGCGTCCGAAGTCTCCAGCGGGTGCCGTCGGAGAAAACTTCCTCCACCCGCACACCTCCGAGGACCTTGCCGACCACCCCGCCGGGGAAGGTACCGGTTTCAGCCTCCTGCCCCAGCGTTCCCTTGTAAACAACCATGAATCGCTCGGTATCCCCAGGAACCCGAAACCGCGCGGACTCAACCGGTGCGCCGCTCTCCGCCGTCACCGTGAGATCCTGATCCAGCGCCGCGGCCGGGTCGCGCTTGCCGGTGGGGTCGGTCGGTCCATCGGCATACAGGGTGAGAGTCCCGCCCTGCAGCACATCCGTGGATGCGTTGGCGCCGCTCACGCGAACCACCGATGGATCATTGGGGTCCGCCGGCACCAGGTCCACGTCGAGCTTTCCGCGGAAAAAGTGGTCGAGCAGACCCGCCGCGTAGCCCACCGCACGGGGGAGCAGGACGTCGCTGACGGAATCGTAGTTGAGCGTGTTCAGGGAGAAGAGCGGGAACAATCCGCGTGTCTCCAGGTGCTGATCCCACACGGAGCGGCTCGTCACGGGCACATCTTCGGTAATCTCCCCAGTCACTGGGTCACGCGTCGTCACCATGCCTCCAGTCACGGGATCCCGCATCCTGCGATTGAACAGCCTCACTGCCCCCGTTAGCGGCGTGCCGCTGATGGTTAGGGCCGAGATGGTCACCTCGCGCTGGCCATAGGCGTCGGGGCTGCACGGCGGCTCGGGGAGTCCGTCGCAGTTGCGGCCCAGGTTGGTCCCGGCCGAGAGGAAGTTCCGGCTGGAGAAATCTGCCAGGCCCGAGAGAGTGGGATTCGTCCAGTAGTCGCGGTAGGCCTGAAAGCCCACTGGCGAATAGCCGTCCAGGAGCAGCGGGGGACTCGGCAGGCTCCGAGCGCGGAAGGCAATCCCCCGCGCCCGCGTTTCCATGTAGTCCTCGAACCAGCTATGCTCCCCGGCGATGAACTGGAAGCATCCGGCATGTGGATCATTACGGGTGTGCTGGGGTTGACCCGTGTCCTCCAGCGCATGAATAACGTGCCCCAGCGTCCGGAAGAGAAGGGCCGTGTTCCGGTCCCGCTCGTCGCGCGTTGGAGCCGTCAGCGACCTGAGTTGATAGACTCTGGCGTCAAGGACGGAGAATTGATTCTGGGTGTCGTCCGGGCCCCGGCCCTGCAGTCCCAGGGCCCAGTCGGGCGCGGGGAAGCCGCGCTCAAGGCCAAGGACTGTGAGCCCCCGGCCGCCTCGCTGCACGTCGAGGAAATGATTGAGAGGTCGGTCCATCGCCGACGGAGGGTTCAGCGGCTGCCGGCACCCCGGGTGCGGTTGAAAGTCGTCCTCCCGAATGGCGCCGGCGGTCATCCAGCCGCGCAGGGTACCGGTGTTTCTGAACCCGGCGAATACCGTCGATTCCCTCCCTTCGGCGCTCTCTTGATCGAAGAGGTCGCTCACCTTGATTCCCACGTCCTCCAAGTACATGCGTACCCGCTCTGACGTATCGAAGGCGCGTCCCGACACCTTGGCATGAGTCATCAGCTCGTAGGCGCTGACGGACTCGCTCTGGGGCCAGAGCAGCAACACAAGGAGTAAACCGGCGACGACTCTAATGAGCTTCATCGGTGCCCCTCCTCGAAGAATCTCAGCACCGCTTCCACCGATGAGAAGAACTGGCCAGGAGATCGAAATCGCGCAGGGACCTTCTCGCGCTCGGCCCGCACGTAGCGCACTCGATTCGCGTAAGGGCCGCGAAACTTGAGAGTTTGCTCGTCGCTTCGGGGGGTTGCGCGACCGACCCACACTTTCTCCAGTTCCTCCACCCACTCCTCGGGCGTCCCTCGAAACGGCTCCAGGAAGTACGTCTGGCCGTCCTGGCGGAGTCCACGGACGCGGGCGGTCTCGTCCGTGCCCGGGACGTTGAAGATTGTCAAGACCTTGTACCCCGGCTTGAAGAGGCTGATGACCGGATCGTGGTTGAGGACGAGACCGGCGGTCGAGTCACGGATCGGCCCCCAGGGCGGGAAGGCGATGACCCCGTCGGAACCGGTCACCGCATCCTGGACCATCAGCGGCCCGTTACGTCCATGAGAGCCGTACATCTGCCATTCGGCCAACGCGTGCACGTCGGCCAGTGGCTGGCCTGTCTCCCGGTCTGCGACGGCGATTCGGAAGCCGGGACTCTCATAGACACAGTACCCGAACCACCTGCAGAGGATGTTGGCCTCGGCCAAACGCGGGACAAGAAGGCCCGCTAGGAGAAGCAGCCCGATTCCGATGGCCCGCCGCAACCCTACATCTCCTCGATCAGCCAGCGGCCGAGGCTATCTCGACGGAAGTAAATGAAGTAGAGGAATGGAGCGCCATTCTCCTGCTGGACGATCGCCGTTTCGGCCAGATCGCCGACCTGCTCCAGGACCTCGAGGTCTCCGAGACTCGCCGCAACCGCCGGCAGATCCGTTCGGAGTTGCTGGAAGACCGTCTGGAATCGTGGCTGGAGGTTCGGGGCGAGGTGCGCGAGAGCCCCGGGGACATCTCCGGCTCCGAGACGGGCCTTCAGGTTCGTCCACAGACCCTGGAAACGGGTCGTCACGGTTTGCGGATCCTCGACGTTCACGACGGTGGTCACCGTGGATTGCGTCCCCCCGGCATCGGTGATTGTCGCCGTGGGGAAGTAGAGACCGGGCCGAGCGTACGTGAAGGTTTGGCCGTCCCGGCTCGGTCCGATAAAGTCCACGATGCCGTTCCCGTCGGCATCCAGCGCGATGGTGCCCCCAGTGGCCCTCAGCAACGAGAAGACCACCGTCAGGGGCGCCACTCCGCTCGACGGCGCAGCCACCAGGTCGCCCACTTGGATCTCCCCCGGCGTGCCGGAAAGAACGACCGACACTGGAGGCGATTCACCACGGTTACCCGCTCGATCCACCGCGGCGGCCTCCAGGACCTGTGGCCCCGACCCCAACTCCCGCGGGTCCAACATGAACCGGTAGGGCGGTGTTTCAGCCACAGATCGGGATGTCCCGTTGACCGCCAGCTCGACCTGAGCGACGCCCGAGGTCGCGTCCGCCGCCTCGACGAGAACTTCGATGGGGCCGACGACGACGGCCCCTGGAGCCGGCGCGACGATCCTCACCTCGGGCCGCGTGTTGTCAACCGTCACCGGAACGCTCGCGCTTCTGAGGTTGCCCGCCCGATCCCGGGCGAGCGCCGACACGACCCGCAGACCGTCCGGCACCACCGCGGTGTCCACGCTCACCCTGAATGGCGGCGCCGCGTCGAACCCGACCGTCAACTCATCGAGGCGAAATTGGACATCGGCAATCCCGTTCAAGTCCGTTGCGCGGGCCTCCGCGGCGATCGTACCACGAAGGAGCGCTCCCGCCCGCGGGGCCAGAAGCTCGAGTGCGGGTGGCTCTTCGTCCTGCGTGATGCTCAGTGGGAGCGGCGCGGAGGTCAGCCCCAGGCCGGCGCTCCCGGTGGCGAACACCAGCAGGTGGTTTTCCGCGTTCCGCCGGAGCGGCACCCAAACCCTCGCAGATCCCACGTCATCAACCGCCACGACGAGGGGGAATTGGCCGCCCAGAACCGTCAGCCGAGCGCCTGCTTCCGCCCTTAGCCGAAGGGCAACCTGGCGTTCACCAGTGACGGCCGGAGGGAATTCATCGACGACGGGCGCGCGCGGAGCGGCGAAGCGAAGAATCCGGCCGGCGTTGCCGTCGGCCAGGTGGAGCGACCCATCCGGGGCAAACGCCAGGCCTCGCGGATCATCCAAGCCCGCGGCAAAGAGGGTCGCGGCGCCGTCCTCCGCAATTTTCAGGACGACGCCGCGGCGCCATGGCTCCGCGGCGAGGGATTTAGCGCTGACAAAATACGCTCCCAACCGATCAGCGGCAAGTCCGACGGGCCCCGCAAGCTCGCCCGTCCTGACGGGTTGCACGGGACCAGCCCGGCCGTCGGGCTGGATTGAAATCTCATAGAGGGTTCCGGCCGGGTGGCGCTCGCCCCTCCGTCCCCGCGCCACCAACCGGAGCGCGTCCTCTGCCACCGCCACGCCCTGAAGCCCGCGGAACCGGTCGGCGAACACCGTCGCGATGCCATCAGGCGAGACCCTCGCCACCAGCTCGGGCTCCACCTCGTCGCCCTCGCCCTCCTCGTCCCCGGAGGCGAGGCTTTTCGCCGTGACGTAGAGGTGCCCGTCAGGAGCGACGGCGACCCACCGTGGGTGCCTGATCCAGGAGATCAGCGATGTTGCGCCGCCTCCGGTCTCCAGTCGAAGAACTTGTCGTCGTCCCTCTTCGACGACGACCAGCCGGCCTTCCCGATCCACCGCCACACCCACTGGATGCCTGAGCCGTTCCATGACGAGCGCCCGCGCGCCATCGGGCGCAACCCGAAGGAGCGTTCCCGCTTTCGCGTCCGTGACAAACACCGCGCCGCTTTCGTTCACCGCGACACCCCGAAGATGACCAAGGCCTTCCGCGACAATCTCTACCGGTGCCAGGGCAGACACGACCGCCTTCGATTGACGCGCCGACGCGGGCAGGAGCAGGGCGGCCAACGACAGAAGCGCGGCGATTCCGATGGAGACTCGCTGTCGTCGAACCATGACAGAGAAACCTTGGAACGAACGTGGGCGGGATGCTACCGGCGGGATGCGGGCGTGTCAATGCCCAATAAGCGATACAGACTAGAACGTCAGCGTGTCGCCCGGGCTGATCGGAAAGACCTGGGTCGTCGTCTGGCCGAGGAAGCTCTGGTACTCCTCGGGCGTCCCCTTCAGCAGGGGGAACGTCCCGTAGTGGAAGGGGATCGCGTAGCGGGGCTTGAGCATCTCCCGGGTCGCGTCACGTCCACGTGCCCCAGCGCGTCCAGGTTCTTGTACTGCGGGGGCGTTTTCGGATTCGGGGTGAGGAACGGATCGATGACGATCACCTTGCCGGTCAGCGAGGTGAGCTTGGTCGCGGCGTGCCCCAGCCAGTGGACCTCGACCGTCGCGCTCATGCGCCCGCGCCTCCTGCCCCTCACCCCACCCTCCCCTCACCTCACTCATAATCCCCTCACCTTCATCCTCTCCCCCCCGAGGGGGAGAGGGCAGGGTGAGGGGGAGAGGAGAAGAGGTGAGGGGCATCGAGTGGGAGGGGGCTCGGAGCGGCATCATCGTGCCGGCTAGAATGTGACCTTGTCGCCGGGGCCGATCGGGAAGACCTGGGTCGCCGTCTGCCCGAGCGCAGCCTGGTACTCCTGGGGTGTCCCGCGGAGCACCGGGAACGTCGCGTAGTGGACGGGGATCGCGTACTTGGGCTTGAGCATCTCCTTGGTCGCGTAGGCGGCGTCCCGCGGGTCCATGCCGAAGTGGCCGCCGATGGGGATCATGATCAGGTCGGGCTTGTAATAGTCGCCGATGAGCTTCATGTCGCCGAAGAGCCCGGTGTCCCCCATGTGGTAGAGCTTGAAGCCGTTCTCCAGCTCCACGATGTACCCGACCGGCTCACCCGCGGTGTAGGTGGTGCTCTTCTTCGTCGCCGGGTCGATGAGCGTGAGGTCCGAAAAGTGCTCGGCCCGGACCTGGGTGACGGTGATCTGGGGGCCGGCCGGCTGAACCTTGCCGCTCTTGGCGAAGCCCACCCCCTGCGCCGCCGGAACCCAGCCGATCTCCACCAGCATCCGGATGAGCGTCGTGGACCCGAGGACCTTCGCGCCGGTGCGCTTGGCGAGGTCCGCCACGTCGCTCGACCCGTCGGTGCGACCGACGGTGCCGAGATGATCGCCGTGAGCGTGCGTCACCAGGATCATGTCCACGTTGCCCAGCGCGTCCAGGTTCTTGTGCTGGGGAGGCGTCTTGGGGTTCGTGGTGAGCCACGGGTCGATGACGATCACCTTGCCGGTGAGGGTGGTGATCTTGGTCGCCGACTGCCCCAGCCACTGGACCTCCACCTTGGCGCTCTGGGCCCACGCGGGGCCGGCGGCCAGCGTGAAGGTCATGGCCCCTGCGAACTTCAGAAAGTCTCGCCGCTGCATCTCCATGTGTGCCTCCTTGTATGGGTTACCACCTTCATCCTCTCCCACTTGAATGCCCCTCACCTCTTCTCCTCTCCCCCCTCACCCTGCCCTCTCCCCCTCGGGGGGGAGAGGATGAAGGTGAGGGGGTGTGAATTGCCTTCCAGATTTTCTCCGGGGTGAGCGGCATGTCTACGTGGCGGACGCCGAAGGGCGCCAGCGCGTCCACGACGGCGTTGACGATGGCCGGGGGCACGGCGATGCAGCCGGCCTCGCCCGCGCCCTTGGCGCCGAGCGGGTTGCGCGGCGAGGGCGTCGTGGTCTTGTCGAGAACCGGCACGGGCACGTCGGCGGCGCGGGGCACGGCGTAGTCCATCAGCGTCCCGCTCAGGAGCTGGCCGTCGGCGTCGTAGACGATCTGCTCCAGGAGCGCCTGGCCCACGCCCTGGCAGAGGCCGCCGTGGAGCTGCCCCTCCACGAGGAGCGGGTTGATGACGGTGCCGCAGTCGTCCACCCAGAGGAGGCGCTCGAGGCGGATCGCGCCCGTCTCGCGCTCGACGCGCGCCACCGCCACGCAGCAGCCGAAGCTCCACATCTCGCCCGGGGCCTGGAAGAAGACCGTGGCGTCGAGCCCCGGCGTATCGCCGGGCGCCAGCGCCTGGCCCTTGTAGGCGGCGTCGGCCACGCGCTTCCACGGGACCCGGCGCTCGGGCACGCCGACGACCTGGAATCCCCCGGGCACCGGGACGACGTCGTCGAGCGCGGCCTCGAGCAGGTTCGCGGCGATGCGTCGCCCCTTGTCGCGCACCTCCGCCGAGGCCTTGGCGAGGGCGCCGCCGCCGAGGGAGACGCTCCGGCTTCCCATGGTGCCGAAGCCCTGGGGGGCGTTCTGTGTGTCGCTGTGCTTGACGGCAACCTCGGCCGGCTCGACGCCGAGGAAATCGGCCACCACCTGGGCGAAGGTCGTCTCGTGCCCCTGGCCCTGGGGGCTCGACCCCGTGACGGCGGTGACGGCGCCCGTCCGCTCCACGCGCACGCTCCCGCTCTCCCAGCCGAGGCCGCACGGCTCGACGTAGGTGGCCAGCCCGATCCCCAGGATCTCCCCCCTGTCGCGCGCGGCGGCCTGCTCTTTCCGAAGTTCGCGGTACCCGACGAGGGCCAGGGCCTTGTCCATGGCGCGCTCGTACTCGCCCGAGTCATAGACCTGGCCCATCACCGTCGTGAAGGGAAAGCGATCCGGAGGGATGAAGTTCTTCCGGCGGATCTCCGCCGGGTCCATGCCGAGGGCGCGCGCCGCCTCGTCCACGAGCCGCTCGATCAGGAACGCGGCCTCGGGCCTGCCCGCCCCGCGGTACGCTCCGATCGGCGCCGTCGTCGTGAACGCGCCCCGGGACTCGATGTCGCAGGCCGGGATCACGTAGGCGCCGGGGAGGAGCCGGGCGTGGTTCCACGGGGTGACCGCCGCGCTGTTGACGAGCGCGGTGCCGAGCGGGCAGACGATCCGCGCCCTGAGCCCGAGGATCGCCCCGTCGGCGCCGACGGCCAGCTCGCCCTCCGAGACGCCGCCCCGCCCATGGTTGGTGGTCAGGAGATCCTCGCTCCGGGAGGAAATCCACTTGACCGGCCGCGCGAGCTGCACGGCGGCCCAGGCCACCAGCACGTCCTCGCGGTACGGCGCGGTCTTGACGCCGAAGCCGCCGCCCACCTCCGGGGCGATGGCGCGGACCTTGCCCTCGGGAATCCCCAGGATGGCGGCGAGCTCCGAGCGAACCCGGAACGGCGCCTGGGTCGAGGTCCAGACCGTCAGCTCCTCCGTCACCGGATCCCAGGCCGCCAGGATCGCCCGCCCCTCGAGGGCGACGGCGGCGAGCCGCTGCTGGACGACCCTCACCTTCGCCACGCGCGCGGCGGCGGCGAACGCCGCTCCCGCATCGCCGTTCCGCCAGCTCTGGGCGAAGGACTGGTTATCCCCGAACTCTTCGAACACGACGGGCGCCCCCGGCCTGAGCGCCGCCTCCGGATCCACGACGGGCGGCAGCGGCTCGTACTCCACCTCGATGAGATCCGCCGCGTCGCGCGCCTGATACGGGCTCTCGGCCACGACGGCGGCGACCGGCGTGCCGAGGGCCCACACGCGCTCGGCGGCCAGGATCGGATGCGGCGGGACCTTCATCGCGGGGAAGATCCGGTTGACGGGCATGGGGCCGAGGTGGGCCACGTCGGCGCCGGTGAAGACCGCCACGACGCCGGGCGCCGAGCGCGCCGCCTCCACCCGGAGCGCCGTGAGGCGGGCATGGGCGTAGGGGCTCCGGAGAAACGCCGCGGAGAGGCAGCCGGGGGGATTGAAGTCGTCCACGTAGCGGCCGCGCCCCTGGACGAGGCGCCGATCCTCCACGCGCTTCAGGGGCCGCCCGATGTAGTTGCCGTCAGTGGCCTGCGCCATGGGTAACGACGCATTATCCCGGCCGCCTCGAAGCCAGTCAAGGGCCGCCGGGGTTGCGAGGGGTCCACCGACAGGGTAGCCTATAGACATGGCCAGGCGCGCCAAGGTCATCCGCTTCCCGAAGTCGCCCCCCGAGCCGCCCCAAGCAGACCTCGTGGAGGTCCGCCGCTGCCGCGACGAGACCGAGGCGCTAGTGGTAAAGAGCCTCCTGGAGAGCGAGGACATCCCGTGCGTCCTGCGTTCCCGCCTGGCCCACTCGGTTCACCCGTTCACCGTGGGCGCTCAGGGAGAAGTCACCGTGCTGGTGCCGGCAGAGGAGGCGCCCCGCGCCCACCTCCTCCTCGCGCGGACTTCCCCTGGCCCGTCCTTCCCATAGGGGCTCACCATGAGGGGCAGGGTCGCTCCCGTCATCCTCTTCCTCGCCCTCGGCGTCCTGGGCGCCCCCATCGACACCCCCGCCCAGCAACCCGGAAAGGTCTACCGGGTAGGACTCATCCTGACCACCTCGCCGCTCTCCGAGATGGCCGGGTCTAACCCCGTTCACCCTCTCATCCGAGCGTTCCTGCACGCCCTGCGCTCCCTCGGCTACGTGGAAGGCCAGAACCTCGTCTTCGAACGCCGATCTGCCGAGGGGAAATTCGAGCGGTTCGCCGAGATCGTGGCAGAGCTGGTCCGCCTCAAGACTGACGTGATCGTGACCGCCACCA
>Ga0209619_10002247_pt1 | contig 14014 bp, 8 predicted proteins | sample Rifsed16ft3_FD_184011 | JGI IMG/M metagenome (GOLD analysis project Ga0209619, IMG submission 184011) | Soil microbial communities from Rifle, Colorado, USA - sediment 16ft 3 (version 2) | ecosystem: Environmental > Terrestrial > Deep subsurface > Rock core/Sediment | place: Rifle, Colorado... | reverse complement strand
TACTTGTCGGCACTAGTACAAACCGGGTACACATCTGACTGTCACCTATCTTCCCGGTTGCGCCCCTCCGACTTGGCGTCACGGCTGACTACGAACCGAATCTCTGTCTCCGGCCCTATCGGCTCCGCCGGGTTAAGCGAGATGAGCCCTTCAGCCTTCATTCGTTCGAGCTCCACCACGATCCGGTTTATGGGAAACACACCACGCAGCTTCGATACGACATCGTCGACTGTTGTGCGAGACCTGATCCGTCGTGAGGTCCGTAGCTCGCGAACTAGGTGCTCGCGGATTGTCTCTTCGCGCGCCTCCGTTTCGACCTGACGTGAGCCCATGATTGCCCGATCCAGCAGGTGCCGCATTTCTCGCCGAACAGCCATGACCTGATCCCCGGCAATTTGCTGGGTCTGAAGAATAGAGGATAGCTGCTCCTCCATTCCCTTCTTCAACTCCGCGATTTTGTCGTCAGCCTTCCTCTCGACTTCCTCGATGGCCTTGGTCGATTCAGGATCATCCGCAGGCCACATGTGCTTTCTCATATCCGATACCGTATCCCGCATCATTGAGAACGTATCTGAGTACAGCTTGTCGAATAGCTTCTCAAGACGCTCCACGCTAGCCGCGATGCCCTTAGCGGCTTCAGTGGTAGCCTTCGACGCTTCGCTCGACATTCTAAAAAATACGATTGACAGCCAAATAGCGCCAACCGCAAGGACGAGTGCCGCAACCGTGGCGATGAGGGACACAACATCGAGGACGGTCATGTTGCTCCCGTTTGCAGTGCGGTTCCGCTAGAGTTCATTCGCGTGCCTCCGAGCTATTACTGTGGACAGGTCGCCATATGCCGCTTAAAAGGTAATACGGCAACGCCGCGACCCATTGCAGCGTCGCCAGTCGTCGGATGCGGCCCGCGGCTCGAACCGTTCCTCTTTCCTGTCCACTCGTTGCGCTCTAACAGCCGAAACCGTCGGAGGACAGCGCCTGCCACGCGCCGGGACGAGTGGGTTGCGGTGGTCGTACAAGCCACGATGCTAGCCATCATAGTTCCGCTGATGGAGCGCCCGCAAGATCTTAGTAATCCGTAAGACCAGGAGAACCTCGGAGGGCCCATTCGTGTCCCGAGTTCGACTTGGACTACCCTGAGTCTTTGGCGATGTGATTCCTGGATCTGTTCCACCGTGGAACGTCCGGGAGGTCAGAATGCGACTTTCAGTGCCTGGTACATCAGGTACCACCAAGGGCCTGTGAAGTGCGACTTCTCGCCGCCGCCCCCTCTGTTTCACGGTGAAACAGTTCGAGCATCCTGCCGAGTCTGGGCGCTGCTGAGACGCGGCGGAAGCCACAGCGACCGCGGAGTCAACGCTCGCGACCCCCGATCGGGGCTGTTCGATTGGCCCACGGGAGCCGAGCGACTCCGCGCGTCGAGTCCTCCGCACCAGCCTCCTCCCGGTACCATCTGCGTCGAGGGCAGCGACTCTCCGTCACACGAGCCAGCACATTTGCGCAGCGCTGTTCGGTTGCGGTATATACCCCTCTGGCGAGCGCCATGCCCTCTGAACTCTGCCGCCCGCGGAGAACCCCGGGCGGCGCCGCGGCGATCGTCAGTCCGGTCGTCGGTCGAGCCAGGCCCGGACCGCCTGCGCGAAGCGCGAGAAGCGCGCCGGCGCCACCGCCAGGTGCTCGGCGACCCGGTCGGGGTCGACGCGCAGGTAGCCGTGCACCAGGATGTTGCGGAAGCCGCCGAGGCCCCGGAGCTCGTCGCGGAGCGCGGGATCGATGACGCCCACGGTCCCGAGCTGGACGATGATGTCCTCGTAGTCCCTGGCGCTGGCGCCGAACTCCGCGCTCAGGATGTGATTCCCCACGTCGAAGACGATCTCGGCGCCGAGCAGCAGCCCACGCTCGACGGCCCAGGCGTCCCTGAAGCTGTCCCGGAGCGCGCGGCGGTCCAGGCGGGCGAGCTCCTCGAGCCGCGAGATCACGTCCTCCAGCCGCAGGAGCCGCTCCCGGACGGCCTCCGGCCTAAGAACCACGCGAGCGCTCCGCCTGCCGCTCGCCCGCCAGCCGCCACTGGGTCTCGCGGTAGGGCGTGAAGTCCCAAAAGCGTGTCCGCGTCCGGGTGACGAACTCGGTCTCGATGTCGTCGTCGCGCGCGAAGAGGCAGCGCCCGCCTTCGACCACCTCGTGCGCGAGGACGATCGGCGCGTCGTTGAGCGAGACGAGGTCGATCGGGGCGCCCGTCGCCTCGGCGAGATCCGCCTGGCGCCGGCCGAGCTCGTCGAGGGAGAGCGGCGGGTCGGCGAGCACCGCCAGATCCACGTCGCCGACGGCCGAGCGGGCCGGATCGGCCGCCGACCCGAATACGTACACGAGCCTGACCCGCCGGTCCGCCGCCAGCAGCTCGGCCGCGCGTGACGCCGCGCGGCGCGCGGCGTCGCCGGGGACGCTCGCCCTTCGTTCCACGGCCCGAGCATAGCACCCGCATGTGCCAACCCACGGGCGAGGCCGACATCCGCCCATCGCCCCCGCACACCGGATTGCCCTGCGAATAGGGCAACTGCACCGCCCTCGCGAACAGTGCAGCTGCACGCCTTCCATGATGAGGACGAACCAAATTAGCGGTTGACAAGCCTCCTTGATCCGCGGATAGTCCGTCCGCCAATGCTGTGGGAGACGCTTGCGGGGCTGCTCCGGGGACCTATCAGCGGTCCCGCGGCTCGACGTTTCCCGACGGCATTTCCGGATTCAGGCCGCCGGGCACCTCGCAAGGTCGCGGTGCTCTGGACTGTCGCCGCGGGCCTGCTGATCGCCTTCGGGCCGGGGCCGGCACACCCGCAGCCGTCCGGCCCCACGGCGGCCGACGCCGGCCGCCCCTCGGGCCGGCCTGCCGTCTTCGAGCCGAACGTCGGCCAGGTCGATCCCCGGGTGCGGTTCCTGTCGCGGGCCCGGGGCTACACCCTCTACCTGACCGATACCGAGGCGGTGCTGGCCCTGAACGGGGGGCCAGGCGACGGAACCGTCCTGCGGATGAGCCTGGTCGGGGCCCAGCGCTCGCCGCGTGTCACGGGAGTGGGAAAGCTCCCCGGGATCGTCAACTACGTCATCGGCAACGATCCGACACGCTGGCGGACGAATATTCCGACCTACTCCGGGGTCAAGTACGCGGGCGTCTACCCCGGCGTGGACGTCGTGTACTACGGGCGGGACGGGCAACTCGAGTACGACTTCGTCGTCGCCCCCGGCGCCGACCCCCGTGCCCTCACGCTGGCCTTCGAGGGCCCCGACAAGCTCGACGTGGACGCCCAGGGCAACCTCGTCCTCCGGACCGCCGCCGGCGAGCTCCGCCTGCGCAAGCCGCTCGTCTACCAGGAAGTGGACGGCACGCGGAAGCCCGTCGCCGGCGCCTACGTCCTCAAGAGCCGAGACCGGGTCGGCTTCCAGGTGGCGGCCTACGATACCGGGAAGCCGCTGGTCATCGATCCGGGTCTCGAGTATGCGAGCTACCTCGGAGGGAGCAGGGACGACACGGGCCTCGGCATCGCCGTCGATGCGGCCGGTAACGTCTACGTGACGGGCTCGACCTCCTCACCCAACTTCCGAACGACCGTCGGCGCCCACGATCGCAAGCTCGGCGGCCACACCGATGCCTTCGTGACGAAGCTCGACGCCGCGGGCCACCTCGTCTACTCCACCTACCTCGGCGGGGGCGGGCCCGACGCGGGCCACGCGATCGCGGTCGACGCGCTCGGCAACGTCTTCGTCACCGGAGAGACCCAGTCTGCCGACTTCCCCGTGACCACCGGCGCGTTCGACGGCTCGAACAACGGCGCCACCGATGTCTTCGTGACCAAGCTGAGTCCGAGCGGATCGGTTCCCGTCTACTCGACCCTCCTGGGGGGCACCGGCAGCGAGGTCGGCCGCGGCCTGGCCCTCGACGGGTTCGGCAACGCGTACGTGACGGGCGAGACCGACTCGTCCGACTTCCCCGCCACCCTCGGCGCGTTCCGGACCGCGCTGGCCGGCGCCTCCGACGCCTTCGTGACCAAGCTCGATCCGTTCGGGTCGGCGCTGCAGTACTCCACCTTCCTCGGCGGGAGCCTGGCGGACTCCGGCCGGGCGGTCGCCATTCACTGCACCTCGCCGGACGACCCGGACAGCTGCAACGCCTACGTCGCGGGCGCGACCGATTCGCCGGACTTCCCCACGACGGCGGGAAGCTTCCAGCCCACGCCCGGCGGGGGCACCGACGCCTTCGTGGCGAAGCTGAACGCCGACGGGTCAGGGCTCGCCTACTCGACGTTCCTGGGTGGGAGCGGCGCCGACGAGGCCCTGGGCATCGCCGTCGACCTGCTCGGCTCTGCCTACGCCACCGGCGGGACCACGTCCTCCGACTTCCCCGGTCCCCCGACGCAGCTCGGGAGCGGAGGGGCGGGCGACGTCTTCGTCGCCAAGCTGAGCCCCGCAGGATCAGCCCTCGCGTATTCCACGCTGCTGGGCGGCGCGAGCAGCGACACCGGTCGCGCGATCTCCGTAGACGGCGCCGGGAAAGCCTACGTGACGGGGGAAACCGCGTCGGCGCCGCCCGCCGGGTTCCCTGTCACTGCCGGAGCGTTCCAGACCGCCCCCGCCGGGGCTTTCGACGCGTTCGTCGCGAAGCTCGACGCCGCCGGGTCGGCACTCGCCTACTCGACGCTCCTCGGCGGCAGTGGCGACGACGTCGGCCGTAGCCTCGCCCTCGACGGCGTCTCGGGCGTCTGGGTCACCGGGCACACCTCCTCCGGCAACGCGCCCTTCCCGACCACCCCCGGGGCCTTCCAGAGCGGCCTGGCCGGCGGGCTCGACGCCTTCGTCGCCAGGCTCGATCTCAACCAGCCTCCCGTCGCGGTCGGCGACGCCTACGGCATCGACGAGGACTCCGTCCTGGTCGTGCCCGCGCCGGGCGTGCTCGCGAACGACACGGATGCCGACGGCGACGCTCTCGCGGCCGTCCTGGTGGGCGGGCCATCCCACGGCGTGCTCGCGCTCGGCGCCGATGGATCGTTCACCTACACCCCGAACCCGAATTTCAACGGCGCCGATTCCTTCACGTACCGGGCTTCCGACGGTGCGGCCGGCTCGAACGTCGTGACGGTCTCGATCGCGGTCGCTCCGGTGAACGACGCGCCGACCGTGGCCGTGCCCGTCGCCGACCTGAGCGTCAGCGAGGACGCCCCCGACTCCGTCCTCGACCTCTCGGGAACCTTCGCCGATGTGGACGTCGCCACGAACGGCGATGGGCTCACCCTCAGCGTCGTGGGCAACTCCAACCCCGCGCTGGTGACCACCGCGCTCGTGGGAACGACCCTGAGCCTCGACTATCAGCCGAACCAGCACGGCTCGGCCACCATCACCGTGCGCGCCACCGACTCATCCGGGGCCTTCGTCGAGGACACGTTCGTGGTCACCGTGACGCCGGTCGACGACGCGCCGACCGTGGCCGTGCCCATCGCCGACCTGACCGTCGCCGAGGACGCCCTTCCCACCGCGCTGAACCTCTCGGGGACCTTCGCCGACGCCGACGGTGACGCGCTCATTCTCAGTATTGTCGGCAACACCAACCCGGCTTTGGTCGGCCCGAGCCTCGCGGCGACCGGCCTCACGCTGACCTACCAGCCGAACGCGAACGGTGTCGCCAGCATCACGGTCCGCGCCACCGACTCGACCGGCGCGTTCGTCGAGGACACGTTCGTGGTCACCGTCACCCCGGTGAACGACGCCCCGACCGTGGCCGCGCCCATCGCCGACCTGACCGTCGCCGAGGACGCCCCTCCCACCGCGCTGAACCTCTCGGGGACCTTCGCCGACGTGGACATCGCCACCAACGGTGACGCGCTCACGCTGGGCGTCGCCAGCTCCAACACCTCCCTGGTCGTGCCGACCCTCGCCGGGACCACGCTCACCCTCGCCTACCAGCCGAACGCGCAGGGCGTGGCCACCATCACCGTCCGCGCCACCGACTCGGCCGGGGCCTTCGTCGAGGACGCCTTCGGGGTGACGGTCACGCCCGTGAACGACCCGCCGGTCCTCGCGGCGTTGGATCAGACCGTGGACGAGGGGCAACCCTTGCAGTTCGTCGTCGGCGTGACCGATCCCGACGGCGACGCGCTCATCCTGTCGGCGACCGGTCTGCCGCCGGGCGCGACGTTCGATCCCACGACGCGGGCGTTCTCCTGGACGCCGAACGCGGCCCAGGCCGGGACCTACCTGGTCTCGTTCACGGCGAGCGACGGTCAGGCGAGCGACACGGAGCGGATCGTGATCACCGTGAACGACACGATCCTCGACAGCGACCTGGACACCGTCCCTGACGCCGTCGACAAGTGCCCGTTCGTCCCCAACCCCGATCAGTCCGATCTGGACGGTGACGGCCTGGGCGACGTCTGCGACCCCGACCCGAACGCCTTCCAGGCCCTGGTCCAGGCCACCGTCGCGGACGTCTCCGCGCCGTTCTCCTCGAGCGGCCACGTCGTCGGGGAGTCGGTGCTGGTCACGGTGGAGGTCACCTTCCACCCGCGCAGCGACACGCTGGGCTGCTACTTCAACGTCCGGCCGAGCCCCTACAACGTGATCCTGAGGGTCCTCGACCGTGCGGGCAACGTGGTGATCGCCCAGCGGGTGCCGGAGGGCCCCCCGCTCGTCATCACCTTCCCCGGCGGCGACCTCGGGGAGATCTGCGCGACGGCCCAGCCCTTCACCACCGCCATCGAGGTGACCGACTGGCACACGCTCGCGCCCGGCGTCTACACGATCGAGACGAACTACGAGAGCCACGGCGTGAAGGACCCCGACCTCGGGCCGACGGGGATCTGCCTGACCGGGGCCAACAACTGCTTCACGCCGATCTGGCAGGGGACCGCGCCGGCGGCGCTGACCATCGCCATCGGGGACCAGTGCCCGGACAGCGGCGGCGCCTACGGCGAGGGGGCGGGCGGCACGGGCTGTGCGTTCGCCGACAAGGTCAGGGTCACGTCGAAGTTCACCAGGGCGCCGATCCCCGGCGTCCAGGTGCGGGTGTTCGACCGCAACAGCGCCGAGTTCCGGGCCGTGGCGGGCAGCAAGAACCCGAACAGCTCGCTCTACGGGACGATCTTCGAGGCGGACGCCGGCCGGGTCGGGACCTGCGTGACCGACGTCGACGGCGTGTGCTTCGCGGGAGAGGAGCGGAAGGGCGATTACCTGGTGATCATCAAGGGCCGCGACTCGACGGGCCAGGTCGTCTACGACGGCAAGCCGTCGGCGCCGAAGGACTTCGACGCCGCGACCGGCGTGGCCTCGAAGGAGTTCCAGATCCCATGAGCACGGCGAGAGCGCTGACGGGCAGCCTGGCGGGCCTGCTGGTGTGGCTCGGGATCGGCGCGGGCGGCGCCGGGGCCGGGGTCATCCTGCCCGTGGACCCGGTGACGAAGCAGCCGATCGTCGCGTCGCCGGTCACGGTGTCGATCTTCCAGGGAGGCGTGGACGTCACGGATTCCTGGCTCCCGACGCCGGGCCAGACGGTCCAGGTCGTGGTCAACGGCCTGGCGAGCCCCACTCTGAGCCTGGTGTTCGACGCGGTCACGGCAGCCAACCCCGTGGCGAACAACGCCCTCACGACGTCCGCCTATCCGGGCGTCTGCACCAACTTCGGCTCGGGTACCGGCGCGGACTTCACCCTGTCCGGCGACCAGCTCGCGGCCGAGGACTGCGGAGGCATGGCCGTCGTCCTCGTCAACGGGACTCACCACTTCGTTCTGCCCCAGGATTCCGACTACGACGGCATGCCCGATCTCTGGGAGGCGCTCCACTGCCCGTCGAGCACCCCGAACTGTCTCCAGCCGGCCGCGGATATCGACGCCGGTCCCCTCTCGGGCTCGGCCTGCTGCGACGGGATCGCGAACTTCGACGAGTACCGGGGCTTCAGGGTGTCGGGCGCGTACACGCGGACTCATCCGGGGTTGAAAGACCTCTTCGTCCACCTGGTGAACCCGCAGTGCCAGACCAGCGCGGGGAGCACCCAGAGCCTGCTGGTGGGGCCGAGCGCCTATCCGACGGGCGGGGCGTCGCTCTTCGCCAACATGGACGCGCTGCTCCCGCCCGGGCCCGCCGGCCCACGGATCCACCCTCTCTGCTACACGCCCGGCGCGACCCACGGGACCTGCGACGAGTGGGTGGACAACCTCGCCGGCTTCTCGCCCTTGACCGGCTTCGTCTTCCAGCCCGGCACCGACGGGCCCATCTCGGACCGGAGCATCAAGAGGAACGCGCTCTACGGCCCCGCCGTCCAGAAGGGACTCCGGATCACCGAGTGCCTGGACAACTCCTTCTCGAGCCCGCTCGGGGTCGCCGCGATCGGGACGCCGCTCGGGTCCGACAACGCCCTGATCTACACGCGGCGCGTCGCGGACTTCATCAACGGCCTGATCGACCAGGGCGCGGGCCGGCGGCTCAGGCACTACGCTTTCGAGGACGGCTCCTGGGTCGTCAGGTTCGAGTCGGCCGGGGCGCCCACGGACGCCGACCGCGGCGTCATCATCTCCGCCGCGCTCCAGTTCTACGTCGGGATGGAGCTGGTCCACTCGCTCAACCTGACCCCGACGGAGGTACTGGTCCGGCGGACGTCCTACGGCCACCACCACGCGCCGCTGACCGGATCCGGCGTGGACCAGCAGATCACCACCAAGATCGACAAGAGCGCGTCGGGATTCAACTCGTTCTACATTCCCTGCTGCTTCGCGCCGGGCGACCAGACCGACTTCGCCCTCCGCTGAGCCGGCGCAGGAGAGGAGAGACCATGGGATACAGAAGCATCGTGTGGGCGCTGGGCCTGATCGCGCTGCTCGTGGCGCTGCCCGCCGCCGCGTGGGCCAACGGCGCGGCGGGAGGCGCCGGTAGCTGTCTGGTGGACAACCCTGGCGGGGGAGCCGTCGCCGTCCGCGGCGCCGCCTCGGTGCTCGTCCACGACGCGTATGTGATCGACTCCACCGGCAACATCGTGGACATCAACTTCGGCGACGTGACGACCGACTTCACGCTGGTCCTGGAGAAGGGGTCGGTCGCGGCGACGTTTCGGACTCGCCTCGTGACTCCCGTCGTCGGGCTCGACAACGAGAACCTGGCGTGCCGCCTCCTGAATCCCGAAGACACGTCGGACGCGGGTGTCATCGCGGCCGTGACCGCGCTGGTCGAGCATATCCGGACGACCTTCGGGCTCCGGCCCGGCGGGAGGTTCGTGATCACCCCCACCTCGATCTCGGGACCGACGCCATCGAGCGCCATGCAGGTCCCCGGCACGACGGCGGCGACCAACGTGGTCGGGCTGACGATCTGGTGGCAGCCGCTGTAGCGACGGCCCCCCTGCCTCGCCGGTTCGACCCCGGCGAGCAGGTGGCCGCGCCCCGTGAGGCCGCGATCCGCCTCCGGGATCCCGGCCTGGCCTGTCTCTCCGCCGGCCTCCTGGTCGTGGCTTTCCCGAAGTTCGACCTCGGCGCTCTCGCCTGGGTCGCGCTGGTGCCGCTCCTGGTCGCCCTGGAGGGCAAGGGTCCCGGCGCGGCGTACGCTCTCTCCTACCTGACCGGCCTCCTCTCCTTCTTCGGCATCTGCTACTGGATCTGGGCCGTGCCGGGCTGGAACCTGATCGACGGATTCCTGATCGGCGTGCTCTACCTGCCCCAGTACGTGGCCCTCTGGGGCCTCGGGCTGGCGTGGCTCCGGCGGCTCACCGGCGTCTCTCCGGCTCTGGTCGCGCCGCCGCTCTGGGTGACCCTCGAGTACCTGCGCTCCAGCGTCCCGCTGCTCGCCTTCCCCTGGATGCTCCTCGGCCACTCGCAGCACGCCTACCCGTCCCTCATCCAGATCAGCTCGGTCACGGGCGCGTACGGGCTCGGCTTCCTGATCGTCCTGGTGAACACGGCGGTCGCCGGCATCGTCCTTCACCTGCTCCGGCGCTCGCCAGCGCCCGCCGCCAGGCCGCGGCGTTTCCCGCTCGCGGCGCCGGTCGCTGCGGCTGTGCTCCTGGCAATGACGCTCCTCCACGGCCAGACCGTCCTGTTGAGCGCCGCGCCCGCTGAGGAGGCGACCATCGCGCTGGTCCAGGGCAACATCCCCCAGAACCAGAAGTGGGACCGCTCGCGACGGCAGATGATCCTCGACCGATACGCCGCCCTCACGCGGGAGGCGGCCCGGTCGTCGCCGCTGCTCATTGTCTGGCCGGAGACGGCGGTCCCCGGTGACGTCGAGCACGAACCCGAGCTCAAGCGCGCGATCGCCCGGGTCGCCGTCGAGACGCGCAGTCACCTCCTGGTGGGGAGCGCCGAGCACGCGAAGTTCAGCCGGCGGGACGTCGGCGACCGCTATTACAACAGCCTGTATCTCTTCGCCCCCGACGGGGCGATCCGCGGGCAGTACCGGAAGATCCGGCTCGTGCCGTTCGGCGAGTACGAGCCCCTCGGGAGCGTCCTGACGTGGCCGCGCGCGATCGCGGCGGCGACGGGCAAGTTCCTGGCGGGCGAGCGGTACACGCGCTTCGCCGTCGGCGGGGTGCCCTTCGGTGCCGTGATCTGCTGGGAGGCGATCTTCCCCGACCTCTTCCGCGAGTTCGTCAGGGGCGGGGCGCGGTTCATGATCGTCGCCACCAACGAGGCCTGGTTCGAGAAGACGGCCGCGCCCTACCAGCTCCTGGCCATGAGCGCGTTCCGCGCGGCGGAGAACGGGGTAGCGATCGCCAGGGCGGCGAACACCGGGGTCTCGGCGCTCATCGATCCGTTCGGCCGGGTCACCCGCCGGCTCACGGGCCCCGGGGGCCGGGACCTGTTCGTCGAGGGCGTCCTGGTCGGCGGCGTCTCCCCCGCCCGCGGGCCGACCCCGTACACCCTCTACGGTGACGTCTTCGCGTATATCATGGTGGCCGTCACCCTCCTGGTCTGGGGAGGCGCGCGCTTCCGCCCGCGCCGGAGGAGGGCATCACCCGACGAGGAGCATGGCGCGCGACACTGAGGCCGTCACCCTCGCGCCCTCCGGGCGGCCGCGCGCCGCCGGTCGCGCGCGGTTTCAGTCGCCCGTGCGCCGGATCCTCACGCTCACCGGGCTCGCCCGCCCTCAGCTCGCGGCGCGGCTCACCTTCTTCGGGCTGATCCTGGTCGTGGCGGCCGCGAGCGCCGTCGTCTTCGTGAACGCCCTCGGCTGGCTCGACCGGCCCTTCGCCGGGTTCCTGGTCAACCCGCGCATGGTCGTCGCCACCGTGGGCCAGTACCACTGGACCGGGCCGGACGCGGGCGTCCAGAATCCGGACCGGATCGTCTCGGCGAACGGCCGCCCGATCACGTCGATGCGCGCGCTGGACGCGATCGTCGCCGCCACCCCGGCCGGCCACCCGGTCGACTACCTGATCGCCCGGCGCGGCGCCGAGGTCGAGGTCTCGGTGCCCACGATGCGCTTCGACTGGACCGACTGGGCGACCATCTTCGGCATCACGTTCTTCTCCGGGCTGGCCTTCGTCCTCATCGGCGTCGTCGCCTTCGTCCTCAAGCCGGACGCCGAGGCGAGCTTCGCGCTCCTGGTCGCCTGCTTCCTCCTCGGGATCTACTCCATCATCTCCTTCGACGTCTTCGCCACCCACTGGGGCTTCGTGCGCCTCTACCTGCTCGCGGACGCCTTGTTGCCGGCGGCGTTCGTCCACCTGGCCCTGGTCTTCCCGGAAAAGCGCCGCCTCGCCCGCGACCACCCGTGGGTGCTGCTGGCGCCGTACGCGCTCGCCCTCGCGATCGCGGTCCCCTACGAGGTCTTCTACGGCCGCGGCCCCTACGTCCTGCTCCAGCGGGCGACCCGGCTCTACGCCGTGGCGGGCGCCCTCCTCCTCCTCGCGTCCACCCTGCACGCCTGGCTCCGGAACGCCTCGCCGCTGGCCCGGCAGCGCGCGAAGGTGCTGCTCGTCGGCGCCGCCCTGGCCTTTCCCATCCCGGCGCTCGCCCGCTACTCGGCCGTGGTGGGCGGGGCCTTCCTCGGTGTGACGCTCCAGACCAACGTCCTGGCCGTTCCGATCCTCATCTTCCCCGCGTCCATCGCCTACGCCATCGCCCGCCACAACCTCTTCGACGTCGACGTCTACATCAAGCGCGCCGTCGGCTACGGCATCATGACCGCCCTGGTCGGTGCGACCTACCTCTCGACGCAGACCGTGATGAACCAGCTCATCCTGGCGGCGTTCGGCGAGGGCGGGGGGCGGATCAGCCCGATCATCTTCGCCCTGTCGGTCGTCCTCTTCTTCAACCCGGTGAACCGCAAGGTCCAGGGCACCGTGGACCGCGTCTTCTTCCGGAGGAAGCTCGACTACAAGGAAGCGATCAGCGCCGTGAGCAACGCGCTCGCCTCCATGCTGAACCTGGACCAGATCGTCCAGCACGTGATCGGCACCGTCCGGAAGGAGATGTTCGTCGACCGGGCGGCCCTGATCGTGCTCGCGTCCGAGCGGCGCGAGTGCCGCACGTTCGTCGTCGGCGATCGGGTGAACGAGGTGGCGGCCGCGGTCCCCCAGGCGGCCATCGGCTACGACGATCCCCTCCTGGCCCTGATCCGCGAGGAGCGAGCGCTGCTCACCAGGTACGACCTGGAGGAGGATCCACGCTACGTGGAGGCGCGCGAAGGCTGTCTGGCGAGCTTCGCCGCGGTGGGGGCCTCGCTCGCGGTCCCGCTCGTCTACCGGGACGAGGTCAAGGGCGTGCTGGCCCTCGGCGAGAAGAAGTCCGGGGAGTTCTACGCGCGGGAAGACGTCGACCTCCTCACGACCATGGCGAGTCAGGCCGCCGTGGCGATCCAGAACGCGCACGCCCACGAAGAGGTGGTGCGCTACGCGGAGGAGCTCGCGGCGAGCCTCCGCCGCATCCAGATCCTCGAGTCCATCAAGACCAACCTGGCCAAGTTCGTCCCCAAGACCGTCCAGGACCTGATCGAGGAGTCCCCGGAGGCTCCGGTCTTCGACAAGCGCGAGGCCGACGTCTCGGTGCTGTTCGCGGACATCACCGGCTACACCCGGCTCAGCGCCCAGATGGAGCTGGAGCAGGTGAACCGGCTCGTGGAGCGCTACTTCAGCGCCTTCCTGGACGAGATCATGAAGCATGGCGGCGACGTCAACGAGACGGCCGGCGACGGCCTCATGGTCATCTTCCGGGATCCGGATCCGGGCAAGCACGCCCGGTCGGCGGTGCTGGCGGCCCTGGGGATCCATCGGCAGAGTCAGCGGATCAACCGGGAGCTGCACGGACAGTTCGAGCCGATCACCATGCACGTGGGGGTGAACTCCGGGGTGGCGTCGGTCGGCGCCACCAAGATCGAGGGCGCCGCGGGCACCCGGTGGACTTACACGGCCTCGGGACCCACCACGAACCTGGCCGCCCGGCTGGCCGCGCTGGCCGAGGGGGGCGCGCTGGTGATGAGCGAGGAGACGCGGCGCCGGCTCGGCAACGAGTTTCCCGTGGAGGACCTCGGCCCGCAGTCGCTGAAGAACGTCGCGCATCCCGTACGCGCCTACCGGCTCACGGGCGCCGGCGACGCGCCAGTGGCCACGCCGCCGTCCGTCGAGCGCCGGCGGCACCCGCGCAGACCGGTGTCGTGGCTGGTCCGCCTGTGGGCCGGCGCCGAGCCGGTCGTGGGGCACGCGGTGGACGCCGGCGCTCACGGCCTCTGCGTCGGCAATCTGCCCATCGCGGCGCTGACGGTCGGCCAGAGCTACCGCCTGGAGGTCCTCACCGGGGCGGACGGGGAATTCCCCTGCACGGGCAAGGTGCTCTACTTCAGCGACCGCGGTGTCTCGTTCAGGATCGACGAGCCACTGCCGGTCGAGTAGCCGTGCCGGTTCGTCGGCGCACGCGGCAGGCGATCCTCGCCATCGGCCTGGGTCTCGCCGCCCTGCTGCTCGTGATCCTCGGGCGAGCGCTGTCCTTCGCGTCCAGGCAGGTGGCGGTCGATCCCGGAGCGGCCATCGCCGTGGATGTCGCGGAGGCCGCCG
>Ga0209619_10002246_pt1 | contig 14019 bp, 10 predicted proteins | sample Rifsed16ft3_FD_184011 | JGI IMG/M metagenome (GOLD analysis project Ga0209619, IMG submission 184011) | Soil microbial communities from Rifle, Colorado, USA - sediment 16ft 3 (version 2) | ecosystem: Environmental > Terrestrial > Deep subsurface > Rock core/Sediment | place: Rifle, Colorado... | reverse complement strand
GTCCAGAATTCTCTTTGCGAGCTTGAGGCCGGGGCCGAAGCCGGTCTGGCGCGCGGACAACTGGATGCCCGCGACCGCGGCCTCGAGCGCCTCCTTGTCCGACGTCGGCTGATTCAGGACCTCCGCGCGATCCGAGAACACGATTACCGACGCGAGGTCCTCGCCCCCGAGGGACTGGATGCGGCCTTCGACTTCCGCTTTGGCCCGCGAGAGCCGATCTTCATAGCCCATGCTGTAGGAGTGGTCGATGAGGAACACGACCTCGCGCGGCCCGAGGGACGAAGCGGCGGAGGCGCTAAAGGACTCGAAAAACGGCCGGGCGAAGGCGAGGGCGATGAGGAGGAGGGCCAGCGACCGGAGCGCGAACAGGAACAGGTGCCGGAGTTTCTGCCTTCGCACCGATCGATACGGGATCTTGCGAAGGAACATGAGCGACGGGAAGGGGACGACGTCTTTCTTCTCCCGGTGCGTCAGGTGGATGATGACCGGGATGGCGATGGCGAGCGCACCGAGGAGAAAGAGGGGCGCGAGAAAGCTCACCTGGTCCTCGTCAGGCGCTCGCGGCTCGCGAGGTAGTGAAAGAGCGCGTAGTCCAGAGGCATCGAGGTGTCGAGAAGGGAGTAGTCGATCTGGTTGTCCCCGAGCGAGCGGGTGAGCTTCTCGACGTGCTTCTGGACCAGGCTTCGGTACTCGTCCCGCAGGTAGTCGGGAATGATCGGCACCGCCTCTCCCGTCTCCAGATCCTGGTAGCTCGCCGCCTCCGCGTAGGGGAACTTCAGCTCGGCGGGATCGAGCACGTGGAACACGATGAGGTCGTTTCCCTTGTAGCGCAGTCCCTTGACGGCGTCGAGGATCGCCTCCGGCTCGTCGTAGAGATCGGAGATCAGGACCACGATCCCCCGCCGGCGAATCGCTTCCGCCACCTTGAGGAGCGGCCTTCGATAATCGCTCGGCTTCTGCGACGTCACCCGATCGATCGTATGGAGCACGATCTCCAGATGCTTCGCCGAGGGAGGGACGAACTCCACGATGTCCTCGTCGAAGGTGACGAGGCCGATGCGGTCGCGCTGCTTCTGGGAGAAGAACGCGAGCGATGCCGCGAGGAACCTCGCGTAGTCGAGCTTCGTGAGGCCTTCGCTTCCGAAGCTCATGGAGCGCGAGACGTCGAGCAGGAGTGTGAAGCTGGTGTTGGTGTCGGCTTCGAACTCCTTCACGTAGAAGCGGTCGGTGCGGGCGAAGAGCCTCCAGTCGATGCGGCGGATGTCGTCTCCCGGCATGTAGGCCCGGTGCTCGGCGAAGTCGACCGACCGTCCCAGGTAGGTCGAGCGATGGAGGCCGCTGATGAAACCCTCGACCACCGATCGAGCCAGCAAGCTCAGGTTCGAGATCCGCGCGAGGACGTGGGGATCGATGAAGCGGAACCGGCGATCGCCCTCGCTCGCGGAGTCGGCTCGATCGGGGCGATAGGATCGGGGGGCCACGGCGCTCACTCTCCCTACATCCTCGACTTCGGAGTCGAGACACTCTCGAGGAGCTGGGCCACGATGCGCTCGGAAGTCACCCGCTCCGACTGTGCGTGGAAGTTGGTGAGGATGCGGTGGCGGAAGACCGGCCGCGCGAGGGCCTGGACGTCGTCGTAGCCCACGTGGTAGCGGCCCTGCATGATGGCCCGCGCCTTGGCACCGAGGACGAGGTACTGCGCCGCGCGCAGGCTGGCGCCGTACTCCACCCACTTGTTCACGAAATCGGGGGCGCCGTCGCTCCCCGGCCTCGACGTCCGGGCGAGACTCACCGCGTAGCGCATGATGGCATCCGACACCGGCACCTTCCTCACCAGCGTCTGGAACTTGACGATGTCCTCGCCCTTGACCACGTTCTCGAAGTGGTAGTCCTGGACCGAGGTGGTCCTGCGCACCACCTCGAGCTCGTCCTCCTCGGGGAGGTAGTCAATAATGATGTTGAACATGAAACGATCGAGCTGGGCCTCGGGGAGTGGATAGGTCCCCTCGAGCTCGATCGGGTTCTGGGTGGCGAAGACGAAGAACGGCTCTTCCAGGGTATAGGTGCGCCCCTGGATGGTGACCCGGTGCTCCTGCATCGCCTCGAGAAGCGCCGCCTGGGTCTTGGGAGGGGTGCGGTTGATCTCGTCCGCGAGCACGATGTTGTTGAAGATCGGCCCGGGCATGAAGACCAGCTCGCGCCTTCCGGTCTGAGGATCCTCCTGCACCAGGTCGGTGCCGGTGATGTCGGAGGGCATGAGGTCCGGCGTGAATTGGATCCGGGCGAACTTCAGATCGAGCACCTGGGCGACGCAGTGCACGATCAAGGTCTTCGCCAGACCGGGGACGCCGGTGACGATGCTGTTGCCGCCGACGAAGAGCGAGAGCATCACCTGCTCGAGCGCGTCCTCCTGGCCGACGATGAGCTTCCGGAGCTCCCGGGTGATGTTGCCGTAGGCTGCTTTCAGCCGATCGGCGAGGGCAATGTCGTCTTCCGACTCGAGGGCGACTTTTCTTTCTTCAGCCAAAGGTGGTTCCTTTCTTACTGGGTCTCAGTGGGACTCAGTGGGACTCAGTGGGTCATGCCGTAGATGACGTAGTTCACTCCGAGCTTGAAGGCCTCGTTCGAGATGTCGATCGGGACCCAGCCCGTCCCCGACCACTCCCAGTATTCGCCGATGTCGTGGTTGTAGTTGGCGATGACCATCAAGCGTTTGTTGGGATCGTTGTCCTCGAAAACACCGTAGTAGACGGGCTTCGCTTCGGGAAACGTGGGGTGGGTGAAATCGAGAGTCTCGATATAGAAGAACGAGTCGAAGATCGGATGGCTGACGTCGAGCTGAACCAGGTCGTACCCCGGAAGCACCCGGGCCATCTGCTCCTGGAAGATGTCCCATTGCCAGTCCATGATGAAGTCGTCCACCACCAGGAACCCGCCTTTGAAGAGGTAGGTGCGAAGGCTCTCCGCCTCTTCGTCCGTCGGGCTCCAGAATCCGACCTCGCAGAGATAGGCCCAGGGGTATTTGAAGAGCTCGGGATCGTCGAGGGCGTAGATGTTCCCCTTTCCCATGTTGGGCGCGATGGTCGTGTGGTGCTTCAGGATGTTCATCAGGTTCCGCTCGCCCTGGGGATAGTCGTGGTTCCACTTGAGGTCGAGCCCCCACTGGTAGTTACCTCGCCCCCAGCGGGTGGGCTCGAACTTGACCCGCACGAACGTGAACATGCCGTTGTACGGAAAGTTCTCATAGGGGACGTCGAACCCCTGAGAGCGGCTCGCCGCGAGAGGCAGCGCCGCCGCGATCGACAGCAGGAGGACCCCGGAGAGGCGAATCATCCCTCGCTCCTCGCGGAGAGCTTCATCAGAAGAGCCAGCCCGTCCTTGAAGCCGGGCGCCAACTCGAGCGCCCGAAGGAGCTCCCGCTTGGCGTTTCGGGTGTCGCCGGCCTCGTAGTAGGCGAGAGCCAGCTCATAAAGGCCCTGAGCGCGGTCGGTCGTAAGCGCGACAAGCGCCCTTCTCTCGACGACGACGTCCTCCCTCCGCCCGAGCTCCTGGTAGAGAGCGGCGAGCTTGCGGTGGGCGTCGGCGTCGAAGGGATAGATCGCGATCGCCCGCTCGAGGATGGACGCCGCCTCGCGGGTCTTCCCGAGCTTCTGGTAGATCTCGAAGAGCTTCACGTGGGCGTCGTAGTGGTTCTCGTTGAGGTCCACGAACGTCTGGAGCTCTTTGGCGGCGCGCAGGGGATCGCCGCGCTCCTCGAAGATCTGGGCGAGAAGCGGATACGGGCTTCCCGCCTCGCCGTACTCGGGAAAGAGCGACTTGGCCCGCTCCAGATGCTTTTCGGCGCGGTCGGTCTCGCCCGCCTCGAGCAAAAGCCGCCCGGTCTCGAGTTGGGCGATGAAATCGAATTCGTCCTGCTCCGCGCGGGCCCGGAGCTCTTCGGCGGTGACCGCCGGCGCGGGCACTCCGGACATCCCTTCTGGGGGCTCTTCGGGAGGGAGCCTCAGGGAATTCGCCTGGGCCTCGAACCGCTCCTTCAAGTAGCCTTCGAAAGCGGTGTCGAACTCCGAGAGCTCCATCTTCAAGACGTTCCGGAACACGTCGGCCGTGGGAAGGCCGTTCCCGTACGAGGCCAGCATGTCGCGGATCGCCGAAAATCCGAAATCGCGCTCGATGAGCTCGGAGACGAGAGACGCCTGGTAGTACGAGATGCCGATCTGCTGGGGATAGGTCGGGCGCATGAATCCGTTGTTGAGCTCCGCGATTTTCAGGAGCTTCCCCCGCTGGTAGGCGGCGAGAAACGCGAGGCTCACGTCGTCGCCCCAACCCGGGCGCGCGCGGCGCTCCTCGAGGACCGAAAGACCTTCCGAGAACCAGCGCGGCACCTTGTGGTCGGTCGCGCCGAGAGTGACGGTGTGCGCGAGCTCGTGCCACAGCGTCGAGGCCCAATTGAACTGCCCCTTGGGGCGCGCCGACGGCGAGTCGACGGCGATGACCGGCCCGAAACAGACTCCGAGCGCCCCGAGCCCGGGAAGGCCCAGGGTCCTGACCGAGAAGTCCCCGTGAGAGGGATAGACCTCGATCCGGATCGGAGTCTCCGGGTGGAACTGGTACCGCTCGGCGAGCGACTCGTAGGCTTCCTCCGCGATCCGCTCGACGTAGCCCGAGAGAAGATCCGATTCCTTCCCCTCGATCGCGATCTCGAACCTCGAGGTCTTGGTGGTGACGTAGTCGGGATAGGTATCCATCAGATCGAGCGTGTTCTTGATCCAGACGTTGTAGGGGTCGCCCTCGAACGAGCGCTCGAGGCTCTTCCGTCCCCCCTCGATGTCGCCCAGGCGGAGCTGGTTCAGGCCGAGAAGGCCGTAGCCCTCGAACGAGCGGGAGTCGAGCTCGACCGCTTTCGCCGCGAAGTCCCTCGCCTCTCGATAGAGGCGGTTGTTGACGGCGATGTTCGAGAGCTTGTTGTAGAACGAGGCGTCCTTGGGATTGCGCGCGAGCGCGCGCTCCTCGACCGCGCGAAAGGGGGCGTCGTTCCCGCTGAGAAGCTCCGCCGCCGCGAGAATGGGAAGCGCCTCGGGAGAGACCGGGTTCACCTCGAGGGCGGCCTCGACTTCTCGACGTGCGCCCTCGTAGTCCTCGAGCCCGAGAAGCTGTTCCGCGAGAAACGCGCGGGCGGCGACGAACCGGGGATTCACCGAGAGCGCTTTCTCGGTGAGCACCTTCGCTTCAGGAGAGCCGTCGAAGTCCATCACCTGCGCGAGCCCGAGAAGCGCCTCGGGGTGATTCGGGTTCACCGCGAGAGCCTCCTGAAAGCTCGGGTTGGCGTCCTTACTGTTGTACTTCTCGAGGAAGAGCTCGCCCGCGCGGATCGAAGGGGTGAGACTTAAGGGATCCTTCGCCTTCGCCTCGTCCAAAGCGCGGAGGGCGTCCTTGAAGAGCTGATGGTCGGTGACGCCGAGATGCTTGCACGCCATCGCGACCGCGGTGAGCTCCTCCGCCGAGAGATTCGAGCTCCGGTTGTAGACGTCGATGAACCGGTCGAATCGCGCGATCGCCTCGTCGACCGCACCCTCTTCGTGGACGAGGACGGCGAGGTTGAGCTCGGCGGTGAGCACATCTTCAGCCTTTCCGGCGACGGCCTTCTCGAAAGCCTCCCGCGCCTCCGCGATGCGCCCCGTCTCGTAGAGGATCTCACCTCGAACGTTCGAGAGCGCGACGGAAGCGGGCTCCCGGCTTTCGAACCGCTGAATGACGGAGAGCGCCTCGTCGTAGGCGCCGGTGAGCCTCAAGGCCTCTACCCAGCCGCGATAGAGCCTGGACGTAGGATTCGCGGTCGACTCTTTCTCGAAACCCTCGATGGCCTCCGCGTAGCGGCCCTCACGAAGAGCGGCGTGGGCCTCGTCGAGCGACGCTTCAACCGGGCCGCGATGGGTGGCGAGGTAGCCGAGGGCCACGAGGCCAAACACCGTGAGGATCGACCGAGCGCTCACCGCTTCGACCGTTCCTCGATACGCTGGGTGACGGACGCGAGCTCCAAAAGGAGCCGCTCGAGCTCCTGGAGGTAGGTCTCTTCGGGCATCGAATCCTTCTGGAGCTTCAAAGCCTCCACCCTGCCCTCGAGCTCCTGCCGGCTCTCGACGAGCCCGGCGAGCTCAGGGTCCGCCGCAAGATCCGAAGGCGAGAGCCCCTCGGCTACGGCCGCGGCGCCCATCAGGAATGCCGCCCCGGCCCGAGAGCCCTCTTTCTTGGAGGCTTCGGAGGCCGCGCTCCCGTCCCCGTCGTCATCGAACTGCGCGTGCTCGGTCTTGAGGAGGTTTTCTTCCTCGTAGAAGCCCGCGACGCGGAGCCGCGCGTAGTCGAACGCCTCCATGACCGAGACCCGCTGGTTCTTGTCCGTGTCCCCCGAATCGCCGGAATAGGCCTCGACGAAATACCGTCCGAACTGCGCTTCATTCCGCTCGAAGCCGGACTTGGTGGCGGTGACGACGATGCGATTCGGCTTCGCCACGACTGGCAGAAACGCCCCGCTCGCGCTCGCGGTATTCACGAACACGATCTGCTGCTCCTGGAACGGCAAAAGGAGCGCGTCGAAATCCGAGGCACTCAGATCCCGCCCCGGCAGGTTGAACCGCGCATCCTCGTTGTCATAGCTCCCGTGGCCGATGAGCAGGAGATAGATCTGATCCCCCGGGCCGACCGAGGTCGAGAGCTTCGAAAGGAGCGAGGCGACGTTCTCTTTCGTCGACTTCGCGTGGATCGCCTCGGGAGCCATCTCCGGGCTCTCCCCGAGGTAGAACACCCGATCCGCCGCGAGTCCGTGGCGGGCCGTCGCGGCGTCGCGCATCGCCATCGACCACTGGTGAAAGCGCTCTCGATGGGCCTCGTCGCCGCCGATACCGGCGATGATGATGACGTACGTCTCCTTCGCCTGCGCCACGGTCGGGCTCATCGAAACGAACGCCAGGGCGAGAAAAAGAAGACCGCCGGGTGTCATGCCAGCCCCCGGTACTTGCGGTAGCTCCACTCGGCGCTCACCAGGCCCACCATCAGCAGGAACAACGCCGGCATGTCCCAGAGGTCGCGGCGTTCCCGCACCGTCGCCCCGCCCTCGGTGTAGCTCATGTCCTCGGGGAGGCGCGAGACCGTTTCCGGCCGATAAAATCCTCCTCCGGTCTCGTTGGCGATGCGCGAAAGCAGCGGCGCCCTCATCTCCGCCTGGAAATACTCGTCGTCGAGGTCTTCGATCTCCATGTAGCTCGTCGCCGTCCCGAGGAGCGCCCCTTCCCGTTCGGCCTGGACCGCGACCTCGAAGATCCCCTTTTCCCCAGGAAGGAAGCCCGCCCGGTACTCGCCGTCCTTGTCGACGGTCCACTCCATGGGACGCTCGACCACGTCCCCCGAGGGCGCCCGGACGGTTGCCTGAACCTGGGCGTTGTTCACCTTCAAGAAGCGATCGTCGTCGACTTCCGCGGTCAAGACGACGCTCTCGCCTGGTGCGTAGCGGCTCTTGTCGGTCGTGACCGCGACCTGGTCGGGCACGTAGCTCACGAGCCACCTCAAAAGCCTCCGCCAGAAGAGCTCGTGGGTGAGGTCTTCGAGCGGAATGTCGTGGTGCATCTGCCACTGCCAGGAGTCGTTCACCGTGAGGGCGATGGCTTTCCCCCGGCCGTAGCGCTGGAACACCAGGATCGGCTGGTCCGAGATTCCGTCTCCCGAGCCCTCGAGAAGCGTCGTCGCCCCCGGCTTCACCGAACGGACGTCGTTCAACGTCGAAAGCGGGGGGAGGGTCTTGAAACGCTCGGCACTCGATTCCAGGTCGGAGCCGAACTGGGTGACGGGATGGGTGGTGCCGAAGGGCGTGGGCTCGACGACGAGAGAAGCGAAGAATCCGGGCGCCGAGACCTCCTCCGTCTCAGGCGAGATATCGACGGCCTCGAGCACCACCGGGAGCACTTCCTCAACAGGCGTCCCCGCGTAGCCTCCCTCGGAGAACGAGAGTCTCCCGCCGAGCACGAGGAGTCCGCCGCCGCGCTGGCTCACGAAGTCGGCGATCATGCGGAGCTGGTCGTGAGTAAAGTAGCTGGCCTCGATGCTCCCGAGCACGATTCCCCGATAGCGGAAGAGCTCCTCGCGCGTTTTGGGGAAGCCGCTCGCGAGCTCCTCGGCGTCGTCTACGTCGAGCCGCAGGAACTTTCCTTCGGCCGTCCGCTGGAGGCAGACGAGCTGCAGGTTCTCGTCCTCGGTCACCGCGCGGCGGATGAACTTGAGCTCGAACCGCGGCTCCCCCTCGAAGTAGAGGATTTTCTCGCGGCGATCCTCGACCTCGATGAGCTGCTCGCGCGAGTTGTTCTGGGTGACCATTTCCCCTTCGGCGACCGCGACTTTGAACCGGAACACCCGGGCGCCGGGCGAAGGGACGGTAAAGTGGACGCGCACCGTCGTGGCCTCTGCCTCCCCGGTGAGGGTCACGTCCCTGGAGTTCACGATCCGGCCGTCGTCCTCGACGTCGAGACGCACGGTCTCGCCGTCGAAGCCGCGCTGCGACAGGGTCACGTCCACGACGAGGGAAGATCCCTCGAGCACCGTCCGCGGCGCCTCGACGCGAGAGACCTCGATGTCCCTGGTGAAACGCTCCCGCCCAAGGCCCACGGTATGGACGGGAACTTTCCTCGCCTGGAGGTCCAGAAGCGTGTCGCTGATGGCGTCGGTCGAGTTGTCGGCGCCGTCACTCACCAACACAATCCCGGCGAGAGGGACGTTCGAAAGCTCGGAGACGCTTCGTTCGAGCGCCCGCGCCAGGTGAGTGCTCGGGCCGGCGAAGCCGAGGCTTCCCGGATCGGAGAGCCGATCCGCCGAATCGGAAAAGCGGAAGAACCGCAGCATGAACTTTTCGGACAGGGCCTCGGCGAGAGCGCTGCCTTCGGGCCCGAAAGTCTCCTGGATGAAGGCCCCCCGGGCCTTTCCTCCGACGTCCGCGATCTGCATGCTCCGCGAATCGTCGAGGAGGATCCCGACGAAGCTTCGCTGCGGCACCACGGTTGAGAGCACGAGCGAGGGCCGAAAGAGACAGAAGACCACCAGCAGGAGGATGGCCACGCGAAGCCCGGTCAACACCAGGCGGTCCCGCGCCGACGCCTTTCCCTGGATCGCGCGGTAGCGAAGGAGCGTCGGAACCGCGATCGCTACGCCGGCGACGCCCGCGACCACGACCGGCCAAGACACGCCGAGGCTGAGCTCTCCCCTGTCGTAGAGCAATGGGCGGTACTTGAACAGGAACTCGAAAAGGCTCTCGAACCAAGACGGCATCAATGACTCATTGCGTAGATGATGAAATTCACGCCCATCTGGTAAGCGTAGGTCGAGAACCGAAGCGGGTAGTACGGGTTCTCCGCCCATTCCCAGGCGTCGCCCAGATCGGTGTTCCAATTGATCACCACCATGAGGCGGCCCTGCTCGTCGAAGATGCCCTTGACCTCCGGGTAGTAGCCATCGGACTCCCACGTGGGACCGCCCTGCATGCCCTGACCCACGTTCGGCACCTGCACGATCTCCTTGACGTCGTAGAAGCAGTTGAAGATGGGATGAGTGAGCGGAATGTCGACGATGGGATAGCCGGGGAGGATGCGCTGGAACTGGGCCTGGAAGTTCTCCCACTCCATCGTTCCCCAGAAATCATCGACCACCAGGAATCCTCCCGCATGAAGGTAGCGCCCTAGGCCCTCCACCTCTCCTTCGGTCAACGCCATGTAGCCAACCTCGACGGTGTAGAGGAACGGATATTTTCCGATTTCGGGGTCGGTGAGCCGGACGGGATTTTCGAGCTCGTACGCATCGAGGTTGGTGAGGCGCCTCAGCCCCATGAGGAACTGCCGGTCCGCTTTGGGAAAGTCAACGCTCCAGCTTCGGAAGTCGCGAAACCGGTAATAGCCGGTGTACGCGGCCCGCGTGAAGTAGAACTGCCGCGGGCCCGCCGAGGGTTGCGGGATGAAATCGTCTTCCTGTCCCGGCCCGAACGCGTCGGGAAGGGACAGGATCGGGGACTGGGGAGCGGGCGGCGCCGCTTTCGCCAGAACCCGGTCCTTCGGCGCGGCGAGGATTTGGCGGACGGGAATTCCCGCGGGCGCGGCCAGTCCCAGGGTCAGCGCCGCAAACGCGACCCGTCGGTACGCCAAGTTGTGCGTTTTGCGCTGCACAACACCCCTCCCAGCAACGACCCCGCAAGGGCTAGGCCGGGCGCGCTTGGCGGGATCGCAGCGGCTTCGAGCTTCTATTTTTAACTCTACCTCAATTATACGCCACGGATCCCTCGAACCTAGGACTTTCACCACAGGTAGGGGCTTGGTTTCGCGGGCGCTTTCCCCTAGAATCGGCGCCTTGCGAAAGGCAGGAGGGCCCAATCCATGAATCAATCGAGGATTTCGAGAACCATCTTTGTGTCGGGGGTCGTCGCCGCTCTCATCGGGGCGTGCGCTCCGGCACCCGAGGAGACTTCCGAAGCGACGCCCGCGGCCTCGTCCGACATGCCGAGTCCCCCAGTGGCTTTCGGTGTCGTGCCGGTGCCCGCCGACAACCCGACGACACCGGAGAAGGTCGCGCTCGGCCGACAGCTCTATTACGACAGTCGCCTTTCCGCGGACGACAGTCGCTCCTGCTACTCGTGCCATGTGTGCGAGAACGGCCTCACCGACGGAAAGCCGGTAGCCGAGGGGGCGCTCGGCAAGAAGCTCACGCGCAGCAGCCCGAGCCTCTGGAACATCGCCTATCACACCGAGCTCTACTGGGACGGAAGGAGCCCCTCGCTCGAGAAGCAGGCGCTCGCCGCTTGGACCGGGGCAAACATGGGTGCGAACGCCGAAGAGACCGCGGCGAAGATCAACGCCATCGAGGGCTACCGCACGCAGTTCCAGCAAGCGTTCGGCGCGGATGCGACGCCCGACAACGTCGTCCAGGCGATCGCTTCCTACGAGCGCACGTACCTCTTCTGCTCCGACACTCCCTACGACCGTTGGCAGGCGGGGGACCAAAGCGCGGTGAGCGACGCGGCAAAGAGGGGCGCGGAGCTCTTCGTCGCCAAGGCGGGCTGCGGCAACTGCCACTCGGGTTCGCTCTTCACCGACATGAAGTACCACAACGTCGGCATCGGCCTCGACAAACCCGAGCCCGACCTCGGGCGCCATCGGGTGACCAATGCCGACGCCGACAAGGGAGCGTTCAAGACTCCGACCCTGCGCGACATCACCCGGAGCGCCCCGTATTTCCATGACGGGAGCGTCGCGACTTTGAAAGAGGTCGTGGACCTCATGGTTTCGGGCGGGATCGACAATCCCAACCTCGACCGCGTGAACCTGAAGAACACCAACCTCACCGAGGAGGAAAAGGCCGACTTGATGGAGTTTCTGAAGGCTCTCGAGTGCCCCTGCCCGCTCGAAGCACCGCCGCTGCCACAGCCAACCCAGTAAGCCCAGGAGGGATAACCCTCTCGAAGGCGGCCTCCCCAATCCCAATGGGGGGCCGCCTTTCTTTGCTGTTAACCCAACCAGCGGTGGTCGACGACGAAGGAGAAATCCGGCTTCAGCTTGCGGACCAGGATTTCGGCGGTGAGCGCTCGCCCGCCGGCGGAAGCCAGGAGGTCGTCGATGGAAACGCCCTTCGCCGCGGCCATTTTCTGCCCGGAGTCGAGAGCTCCCGGAGTGAATTGCAGTGTGCCCCGGACCGGGCTTCCGTTCTGACCCGACACCGAAGCGGTGAACGGGTGGTTTTTCTCGCCCTCGCCCGGCTCGCGCTTTTCGAGAACCAGCTCGTACTTTCTGTTCCTGACCGTGAACGTCGCTCTCATGACGGCGGAATTTATAGCACAGGTGGGAGCGCGGTCAGCGCTTGGGGGTGGGCTCTTCGGGCGCGGGACCGAAATATCCGCGCCGCGCGCGGACCTTCACGTCCTCGCGGTCGACCTCCACTTTGATCTTCCGGTACTTCCCATCCTGTTTGCTGTTGGTCGAGACGTAGCCCAGGGTGTACTGGCTGAAGAGCTCCTCGAGGAGCTTGTCGTAGAGCTCGTCGAGCTGCTCGAGACTGTCGCCGAACGCGTAGGAGCCTCCGGTCTCGCCCGAGAGCTGCCGGAGGAAGCGTCCGTCCTCGAAGGTCCTGGAGTTGCGGGCCTGCGAGGCTCCGAAGTGGATGGTGTGGATGGTGGCGTCGGAGAGCTTCACCATATCCATGACCTCGCCCACGGAGAGCGTGCTCCGCGAGTCGACGCCGTCGCTGAAGACCACCAGGGTCTTCTTTCCGTCGAGCGTGTAGATGCGCTCGAGAAACGTCGCCACCGCGTCGTAGAGCGCCGTCCAGCCCTCGGCCTTAACGTCGTAGATCCGATCGCTCAGGAGGCGCTGGTCATCGGTCGAGTACTGCGAGAGGCGGATGTTCTCGTCGAAGTCCATTACGAAGAGGTTCTCGGTCTTCGGAAGGTTGGTGAGAAACTTGAGCGCGGCGTCGCGGACGAGTCGGATGTCCTCCTCCATGCTGCCGCTGGCGTCGAGCAGGAGGCCGATGACCTGCCGGCCCGAAAGCTCGTCTTTCATCTCGGGAGGAAGGCCGACCCAGGATTCCTTCAGGCCGGCGGCGAATAGCCGGATATCCTGGCGGACGCCGTCCTCGAGAACGGTGAAGTCCTCAACTTTGAGATCCGTGATGAAATTCCCTTCGTCATCCGTCACCGCAACGGCCACCGAGACCATGTCGACGCGCGACTCGAAGACGTAGGGGACCTGCTGGCGCTCCTGCGCCGAGACCGAGGAGATGCCCAAGAGAGTCGCCACTCCCATACCCACGAAAGAATCCCCGTGGGACCTCATCAGATGATCCCTTCGATCACCCGCACCGCGAGCTCGAAGCGGTTGAAAGGCGGCATGAGATAAGCGCCCTCGGCGAGATTACGAGCGGCGCGGAAGGAGTCACGAGCGATATCGATCCCCACTTGCTGCGCCCGCTCCTTCCCGGGGGCTTTCTTCAGAAGCTCGCGCACCTCCGCCGGCACCGCCATCCCCGGCACCTCGTTGTGAAGGAACTCCGCGTTGCGATAGCTGGTGAGCGGCAGGATCCCGACGAGAACCGGAATGCGCGAGCCCGAAATCGCCGAGAGAAACCGCTCGAGGTACTTCGGCTCGTAGACCGGCTGGGTCAGGCAGAACTCCGCGCCCGCCTCGACCTTCCTCTCGAACTTGCGGATCTCGGCCTCGAAGTCGGTGGCCCCAGGATTCGCTCCCACGCCGATATGGAGCGGCATCGAGGCGCCCAGTGGATTTCCCGCGAGGTCGAGCCCGCGATTCAGATGAGACAGGATCTTCACCAGCCCCACGGAATCCACGTCGAAGACCGCGGTCGCGTAGGGATAGTCCCCGAGCTTCGGAGGGTCGCCGGTCACCGCGAGGATGTTCCGGAGCCCGAGAGCGTAAGCACCGAGGAGGTCCGACTGGATCCCGATGAGGTTCCGGTCGCGGCACTGATAGTGAAGGATGGTCTCGACTCCGACCCGCTGCTCCAGGAGCACCGCGAAGCTCAGGGCGCTCATCCGCGCGCTCGCCCGCGGCCCGTCGCCGACGTTCAGGAAATCGACCTCGTTCTCCTTCAGCCACTGCGCTCGATCGAGAAGCGGCCCCGGGTCGGCGCCCTTCGGAGGATCCATCTCGACCGACACCACGAATTTGCGCCCGAGGCTTCGCGCCAGGTGGGACTTCTCCTCGCGCGGGAGCGGCCGCTGCTCGGGGTGGGGCTCCGTTTCCTTCGATACCTCGATCACCGTTCGCGAGGGTCCGAGCGCTCTCGCGATGCCGACGATGGCGCCGATATGTCCCGGAGTCGTCCCGCAGCATCCGCCGATGATGGCGACGCCGGACGCGAGAAAACGCTTGGCGTAGTGCGCCATGTACTCCGGCGAACAGAGATAGAGGACTCGTCCCTCCACCACCTCCGGAAGGCCCGCGTTCGGCTGCACCGCGAGCGGAAGGGTGGTCGCGGCTCTCA
>Ga0209619_10002244_pt1 | contig 14023 bp, 16 predicted proteins | sample Rifsed16ft3_FD_184011 | JGI IMG/M metagenome (GOLD analysis project Ga0209619, IMG submission 184011) | Soil microbial communities from Rifle, Colorado, USA - sediment 16ft 3 (version 2) | ecosystem: Environmental > Terrestrial > Deep subsurface > Rock core/Sediment | place: Rifle, Colorado... | reverse complement strand
ATGGTGTACCCCGGGCCACCGTTGCCGGTGCCCTGGGGATCGCCGCCCTGGATCACGAAGCCGGGCTCCACGCGGTGGAAGATCAGCCCGTCGTAGAAGCCCTTGCAGGCGAGGAAGACGAAGTTGTTCGTCGTCACCGTCACGCCGCTGTTCAGCTCCACCACGATATCGCCCTTCGACGTGCTGATCGTGGCGACGTACGTCTTGCCGGTGTCGATGATCTGCTCCGGCGGCTCGTCGAACTGCTTGTCGTCCGACTTCTCGCAGTCGGCGAAAGATAGTGTGCTGTCCCCGCCACCGCAGGCGAGAGCGAACGAACCGAAAGCTAGGCCCACACCAGTTAGAAGCGCGATACGCTTGGTCGTCCTACTCAAAGATCGCACTCACAACCTCCTCGATGCTGCGCTGCACGTCCGCGTCGTCGCTGAGCGCCCAGACCACGCCCACCTGGCAGGCGCGTCGCGGTCCGATCCCTTCGGCCACGAGCCGGGGGCGCAAGACGGAGAGCCCGGCCTGCATCGCCCGGGCGGAAATCAGCATCTCGGGGACGTAGTATTCCTGGATCTCGAAGCGCCTGCCCACTTCTTCCATCGCCGGGATGAGCCCCTGGCGAAGGATCGTCTCGGGTGCGGCGCCGGAGGCCAAGCTGGCCTCGACCGCACGGCGAGCCTCATCAGCCTGGCCGCGAACCACCGCTTGGAACACATCCCGAAAGAGCTGCATGTTGGTTAGTATCGCATCGGAGGTGGACCGCTGGCAAGGGACCTGCGCAAGTCGACAGAGCCTCGCCGGACGAGAAGCGTGAAGAAGTGATCGGGCGCGGCCTCGAAGGCCTCGCCCATTCGCGCACACCGTCCGAGTGCTCTCCTCGGAGCACGGCGAGCCTCGCAAGGCACGTTCCCGCCGTCTCCCTGGCGGGGAGAGGCCGACAACCGCGAGCCCTCCAGCTGCGCCGGTGCCGGGCTCGGGCGACACCGGCGCAGCTGGAGAGTCTCCTCGGAACGAAACTCGAGTGGACCCAGGGTGCTCGGCCTGGCGCGACGCGCGTGGGAGATCGAGGCGCTGGAGTATCGGACCAAGGGCCGTCCGCGGTCGCGAGGGATCGCAAGCCTGTCAGCGGAGCTGGAACAAAGCAGCCTCAGAAGGCGGGCGCGCTCGTCGCCGGGGAGACGTACCAGAGGTAGTAGGTGGCGATGCCGAGAACGGCGACGAGGATAAACAGAACGAGGGTGGCTTGCATCAGGCGCTTCCACAAGCGCACGCGCAGCGGCCTGGGCATCAGCCCGTTCATGAGCAGCACAAGGTAGAGCCCACTGATCTCCGCCAGACCGCCGATCGCGGCGTGTAGGGCAGGCATGGCATAGGAGGCCTCTCCAATCTGCCCCGGGATCCCCGGGCCCACGTTCTGCCAGAAGGAAACCTCCATGATGAAGACGATCAGAACGAGAAAGAGCAGCACCATGGCGGTCTGGATGTATTGGTGGGCCGAGACGTTTTTGGACCGCACCGCGGCGAAGCCCACGAGCAGGCCGGCGAGGATCAGCAGGGCCGCGATCAGATTGAGATCGGCGAGGAACGTGGCCCGGGTCCCCAGGAACCCTGGGGAATCGGCCAACCCGCTCGACCGCAACGCGAAGACTGTCAGCGAGAGACCGAGGACGAGCGCCGCGACGACCAATCTAACGGTGATCTTGGTGGTTCGGTTGGGCGAGAGTCTCTTGGCTTGAACGGACATCCAGGCCTCCTGGGGGCGCAAGTAGGGAAAGGCGATAAAGACACTCCTATTTTACAGTCGAAATGCAGCCAGCGGTGAGCCTGCGGCTGGAGCCTGCTCCGCACGGCAGACCTGCCCGTGCGGGCCGAGGGCGCCTGTTTGCCAACTTCCGAAGTTTGCCGGACTTCGGAAGCTGGCGTGGGCCTACTCCGGCCGGTAGGGAGCCAACGTGTCGATATCGCCGACGAAATCGGGGAGCCCGGCGTGCCCGAGGGATTGGCGCACGGCCATGGCCTCGCCGAGGTGATACCAGTAGTGATAGGTCGTTCGCAGGAGAAAAGTGCCGACGTTGGAGAAGCCCTCGGCCAGGGGCACTTCCAGCTTCTCCGTCGAAAGCGAGTCGAGCCAGGGATCAGCCGCCTCGGTGACTGCGTGCCACGCGGCCCACGCTTCTTCGAGCGGGGGCGTGCTGGCCGGAGCGCCGTAGGCGAAGAGCTCGTTGACCTCGGGGAGGAGGAGAATCCCCTGCGCTCGAAGCATCCAATATCGCTGCTCCTGCCATGCCAGATGGCCGATCATCCAGCTAATGCAGTTCATCGGGAGAATGCGCCTACGGGCGTCGCCCTCGGAAATGCCGGCGAGCCCGCGCCCGAACTCGCTGCGACTGAAGCGGAGCTGGACGACCAGCGGGTGCGTCATTTGAGCATACTCCTGGTCCACTGAACGGAAGATGCGCGGGCGGTCGGCCTGCCCATTTCGGACGCACGGTGACCGAGTCGGGCCGAGCCGCGGGCCGGAGCCGGTCCCACTCACCAAACTCTGGCACTGCACATCCTGCCGGCAGCCAATGACCGAGCCCCCACAGGAGCCCAGAAGCTCCAGTGTCAGCGCCTCGGCGCTCTCCGGTCGCCCGTGGAACTCCGCGGGGGTGTCTTGAGAGAGGGCGATCCGCCATCTTGCTGGACACGAAATGGCGACATCCAGGCAGAGGAACCGGACCTCCCTCGTCTTCCTGACGTACGCGGCGTCCCGAGATGGGCGAATACTCCGCTTCTTACTTCTGCTGCGCTCCTGGCAGGCTGGGTCCTGACTGGAAGCCCGGAATGCGCGGCCTAGAAGGCTTCAAGCGTTCCGCGGCGCTTGGCCTGAAACTCGAACCAGCGGAAGAGAGAGTAGCCCAGGAGGATGTAGAGCCCGCCGAGCAGGAACTCCCCGGCCAGCAGAGGCGCGACCTCGGCCAGCGTGGAGCCGGCGATGAGCTGCCGCGAAGCGGCGATGCCGCGGGTGAGGGGCAGCGCCCACCCGACGCTCTGCATCCAGCCGGGCATCTCCGTCAGCGGGATGTTGGCCCCCGAGAAGGCCAGGAGCAGAAAGTAGAAGGTGTTGTTGACGAACATGGTCTCGATGCTCACCAGGCTGACGCAGCCGAGGAGAAGCCCGAGGCCCGAGGTGCTGAAGGTGGTGATCAGGATGGTGAGCGCCAGGGCACCAAGATCGGCCTGCGACAGATCCAGCCCGAAGAGGAGCACCCCCCAGGCCAGCCCCATGATCACTCCCAACATGCCGTCCAGCACGTGGAAGAACGCCCGTCCCGAGAAGAGCACCAAACGGTTGGCCGGGGTGCCGAAGATGTAGGGCAGAGCGCCCGACCAGCGGTCGCCGCCGATGCTCATGGTGACGCCGTAGATCCCGTTGATCGAGGCCAGGTGGATGGCGTTGCCGATGGCATAGAAGGCGGCGTTGCCGGGACCACTGGCGAAGATGCCCATGAGGGTAAAGAAGAGGATCTGCGCCAACGGCATGACCACCTTGGAGGCGAGGTAGGTGTGTGGCTGGAGCCAGCGGAAGAGGGCGATATACGAGAGGAGTGCCCCATCGATGAAAAGTCGAAGGTTGAGGACGAGCTTCCTCATGGCGGCGTCCTACTCCAGCCTCAGGGTGGCTTCCGAGCGCGCCTTGCGCAGCATGCGCTCGATGAGCCGGCCGGAGATCAATAGGTAGATCGCTCCGAGGAGGAGCATCATGCCCCAATCGAAGGCCAGCTCTTCGAGGCTGGCTCCTCCGGTGGATGCCCCGTGCAGGGCCCGCGCCGCCCAGAACGGCGCAAGGAGGTAGCTGAAAGGCGTCGTCCATCCCGGCAGGAGGGCGATGGGGAAGAGGAAGCCGCCGAGCATGTAGATGGGAAACTCGATCGCGTTCTGAAAGTGCTGCACGGCCGGGCTGAGAAGGAAGAGGGGGGCGATCACCAGGCCGAAGGACACGAAAGCGACCATGGTGAGGAGCAGCGAGACGGCGAAGAGCAACGGCTGCTCGACGGAGAGAGGCTGGCGAAAGAGGATGGCCGCCACCGTGTAGGAGGCGACCATGGACAGAAGCGACTGGAAGACGACGGCGGCGTTCTTGCCGAAGACAATCACAGCCACAGGCGTGGGTTGGCCGACCATCAGCTCAAGGGTCCCGGTCCAACGCTCCCAGTTGATGCTATTGCCACCGAGGAAGAGAAGCGTGGACCACAGACCGGTCATCCCGCTGCCGACGACAACGTAGAGGGCGTTGGCAGCTCCGCGCTCGACGAGCATCCACATGGCCATGATGGCGATGATGAGGGGCTGGACGACGATCGTAAAGAGGACGAACGAATCGGGTGCGTTGATGCGCAGCGTGACCTCGAATGCGGCCAAGCCCGCCCGCACGTGCTGCCGCCACAGGCCGGGCTTCATGCCTCGCCTCCAACCAACCGGACGTAGGCATCTTCGAGGGTTGGCTCGCGCACGATCACCCGGCCGACCCGCAGCCCGCTCAGGACGCCCACCAGATCCGGCACCGCTTCCGAGCCGCGCCGAGTCTGCACTCGGAGCGACTGGCGCTGGTCGACGTTTTCCAGGGAGACGGTGTCGACGAAGGGCAGGCTGCGGACGCGTTCGAGCACATCCTGCGGGACGCCGAAGACTTCCATCTCGACGACCGCCAGATCGGCGACGTTCGATTTGAGCGCCTCGGGCGTATCGAGGGCGACGATCTTCCCCTTGTTGATCACCGCCACGCGCTGGCAGAGAGCGTCGGCCTCGAACATGTAGTGGGTGGTGAGCAGGATCGTCTTCTTCTCGGCCTGCAGATCACGGATCACCTGGCGGAGCTCGCGCGCCCCCACCGGGTCGAGGCCGATCGTGGGCTCGTCGAGGAAGAGGACCTCGGGGTCGTGGAGCAGGGTGCGGGCGATATGCAGGCGCTGCATCATGCCGCGCGAGTAGCCTTCGACTTTCTCCTTGCCGCGATCCGCCAGGCCGACGAGCTCAAGCAGGGAGGCGATGCGTTTGCGGGCGACGGCCGGTTCGACGTGGTAGAGGCTGGCGAAGTAGCGCAGATTGTCGATGCCGGAAAGGCGCCAGTAGAGGCCGCGCTCGCCGCCGAAGATGAAGCCGATGCGCGCCCGGATCTCATCGGCCTGGTGGACGACGTCTTTGCCGAGGATGAGGGCCGTTCCGCCCGTGGGGATGAGCAGCGTCGTGAGCATCTTGACCGTGGTCGTCTTGCCGGCGCCGTTCGGGCCCAGGAGCCCGAAGAGCTCCCCGGGCCGTAGCGAGAAGCTGATGTCGTCGACGGCAACGACTTCCTTGGCCTTGCGGCGCAGGACGCCGATCGTCGTGCGGTAGACGCGCCTCAAGCTGCGGACTTCAACGGCATCCACGGCTCTGCCTCCAACGCTGCGTGGGCGGCAAAGAAGGACCGTCGCTCCGAGGGCAGCCTCACCCTGCCTGGGGCGAACGGCAGAAGGAGTATACCATCCGGAAAGTGGGGATACGTCCCCCGCGCGGGTGAGCGGGAAAAGGGGGAAGTGGAGATGAAGGCGCGGGTGCGGAACCCCGCCGGGGAGGAAGGCGCCGACCTTCCGATTGGACTCCGGCCGCGGCGTGCCCCGCCGGTCATTCCTACTTTACAGCCCTCGTATAACCAGCTATAATGGTTTTGGTGGTTACAATGGAAACAGCCGAATTGACCTTTACGTCGACCCGGATGCCGAAGCTGATCGGCGGCGCTCCGTGCCTGGATTTCGCCAACACGGCCGACTGGCACGCCAGCGAGAATCCGCTGGAGCGGCTGACGACGTACACTGGACTGGTGTATTGGAGCTGGCATGCCGGGATCCTGAGCCCGGTGACGGCGCAGCGGCTGCTGGCGAAGGCCGCGAAGCGGCCGCGAGAGGCGGAGGCGGCGCTCGACCGCGCCGTACGGCTGCGGGATGCCTTGTACCGCATCTTCCGGGCGCTGGCGCACGAGGAGGGGGTGGACGAGGAAGAGCTTTCGGTGCTGAACGCCGTCCTGGGGGAGGCGATGGCGCGGTTGCGGGTCGTGAGGCAGGGGGACGAGTTCACCTGGGAGTGGGAGGGGATGGAGGGATCGCACGAGGCGATGCTTTGGCCGCTTGCCCGCTCCGCCGCCGAGCTGCTGACCTCGGAGGATCATCACCGGCTGGGCCAGTGCGCCGATGAACGGGGCTGTGGCTGGCTCTTCCTCGATATGAGCAAGAACCACAGTCGCCGGTGGTGTGACATGGAAGACTGCGGGAACAGGGCCAAGGCGATGAGGCACTATCGGCGTGAGCGGGGGATTCCTCTGGGCTAAGTTTCGGCGCGATGGTCCGTGATGAGTGATCGGTGAACGGTGATCAGTGATGAGTGGGACCTTTCGTTGCCAACAGGGAACCGATCACCGAGTAACCGATCACCGATCACTCTGCCCTGGGTGCCCAGGAGCCCCAGCACCTAGCCGCGCAGGAGAGGATGAATCATGACTGAAGGCGTCGATCGGGTTCTCGAAGGGGTGTCGCGGCGCGGGTGGCAGGGCCGGGTGGTCCGTGCCGAGCGGGTGGGCGGTTTGGGGAACGCGATCGAAAGGTTGAGGGCGGAAGGGCTTCTGGATGAGGCCTTCGCTGGGGAACGGCTCTCCTTCTTCTCGTTCGATCTCCCGGACGACTTGCCCGAGGCGCGGTCGCTGATCGTGATCGCCGTGCCCGCGCCGGCGGTGCGACTCACCTTCCATTGGAAAGGGGCAGCCCGCGAGGCGGTGCTGCCGCCCACGTACGCGGGCTACAACGCCACGACCCGTCGCGTGCAGGATGCCGTGACCTCAATGCTGGAGGAAGGCGGCTGGCGCTCTGCCCGTCCTTTGCTGCCTCTCAAGACACTCGCCGCTCACAGTGGACTGGCGACGTATGGCCGGAACAACATCACGTACGTGCCGGGAATGGGGAGCTACGCGCAGCTCGTCGCCCTCTTTTCCGACCTGCCGTGTGAGGAGGACGTCTGGGGTGAGCCGGCGATGCTTGAGCGCTGCGAGGCGTGCCGGGCCTGCTGGAAGGCCTGTCGGAGCGGGGCGATCCCTGAGGGCCGCTTCCTGCTGAGGGCCGAACGCTGTCTCACCTACCATAATGAGCGCCAGATACCGTTCCCGGATTGGATTGAGCACGGCTGGCACAACTCTCTGATGGGCTGCCTGCAGTGCCAGCGGGTGTGTCCGGAGGACAAGCCCTTCCGTGAATGGGTGGAGGAGGGCGAGGCGTTCAGTGAGGAGGAAACTTCTCTCCTGCTTGACGGGCCGGCCCGGGAGGCCCTCCCGGAGGCGCTGGCGGAAAAGCTAACGAGGCTGGAGTTGATCGAGGATCTCTCTATCCTCGCGAGGAATCTGAGGGCGGTAATCGGTGAACGGTGATCGGTTACTCGGTAATCGGTCCCTTGGTCATATGCCGGGCACCTACCGATCACCGATGACCGATCACTCCACCATTCGGTGCCGAGGTGCCTTAGTGCCCAGGTGCCGATGAGACCCGCGCAAGCGGGCGTACGACAATCCATCCTCTAGCAAGGACCATCAGGATCGGGATGTTCAGCCCGGCGCCTCAGGTTTTCGAGGATGGCGAGGCGGTTCTCGTTCGAGAGGGCCTTGAGCCGGCGGAGACCTTTCGCATCCATCGGGTTCGCTCCTGGCTGGGCTGCACTCAACCGGGAGTGCCAGGAGGATCATGTCGTCGGTAGCGGGAGGCATAGAATTCGCGAATGCTAGACGTGACCTGGGCGATCTCCGCCTCCGTTCCCTTGGGGGCCCCGGGCCATTCGTCCACCCGCGGTCCCCAGAATTCCCGAGGCGCTTCGGGATATCGGCCGATCACATGGACGTGAAGATGCGGAACGTGATCGCCGAGGATAAAGGAATAGATGTGCACCTGGCCCAGGGTTTCCATCAAGGCCCTGGCCAAACGCGTGGCATGGACGGCGATGGCTTCCGCCTCCTCGATCGTCAGGTCGGCCAGACCAGGCGCATGACGTTTCGGCTCGATGAAGAGATGGCCGAGGTAGTGGGTAGTTTCTCCTCCAAAGAGACCGGCGTGCGACGAGAAGATGAGGGCGTCTTGGTAGATCGGCCCTCCCGGGACGCTTTCCTCGCCTCGGTGCTTTCTGCAGACCATGCATTCCGCGTTGGGATCTTCGTTCACCGACCCTCCCCCCGGGGATGGCACTCCGTCGCCACCGCCGTCACTAAAAGATTTCGACAACTATCGAAATAATACACCCAAGAGATTCGCCTAACTAAGGAGGAGACCCGTGCGGGGGGAAGCGCAGAGGTAGGAAGCTGATCGGTGATCAGGATCGGTGGGAGGGCACCGTCCTGGACTGCTGGTATCATCCAGAGCGTCGGGGGTCCGCTGGAATGCATTTCTTGACCGACTCATGGGGCCTCATCAAGGATGTGGTCCGTCGGCTGACGGTGGCGCGGGTCTCCGAGGCCGCGGCGACGATGGCCTACTATGCTCTCTTCTCCCTCTTCCCGCTTCTGGTCGTGTTGGTCGTCGCGGCCAGCTACGTGCTGGAGGGCGAGAGAGCCTTTCGTGCTGTGTTGGAGGCCGTGGGCCAGGCGCTCCCAGGCTCGCAGGCGCTCATTGGGGAGAACGTCCAGCAGGTGATCCGGCTCCGGGGGCCGGTGGGCATCCTGGGGACGATCACGCTGGTCTGGTCCGCCTCTAGCTTTTTCCTTCTGCTCTCGGACAACATCGAGCGAGCCTGGCTCGCTCGGGCGGCTCGGTCGTCCTTTCAACGTCGTTTGTTGGCCCTGTCGATCGTCGTCGGCCTGGCTGTCCTCATGTCTCTGTCCCTCGTGGCCAACGCGGCGCTGCAGGCGCTGCCCCAGATGGAGTTCGTCGGGGGGCTCGCGCCCTTTGGTCTCCATTTGTGGGAGGCGATCTCCCGGCTCCTATCGTGGATCCTGGCCTTCTTGATGTTCCTTACCCTGTATCGCTGGATGCCAAGGAGGCGCGTGGCCTGGCGAGCGGCCATATGGGGCGCTGGGGTGGCGACGATCTCTTGGTTGCTCGCGGGTCAGGTTTTCGTCTGGTATCTCGGCAGTGGTCTGGCCCACTATGAACTGGTGTATGGCTCAATCGGTGCGGTGATCGTCTTAATGCTCTGGATCTACGTCAGCAGCTGGGTTACGCTGGCCGGGGCCCACTTGAGCGCCGCGATCGGCCAACGCGAGAGCGTCGAGAAAGTGGACATTGCTCGGTGAATCGTAAGCGGTGAACAGTGGTCGATTGCCTGGTGTGGGGGCCCTCAGACGCCAGGCAGGCAGGCGCCCAGGCATCAAGATCCCGACCGGGGGCGCAGGTCAGTTCTGAAGTCAGCAGGCTACCCCTTCGAATAAGACCTCGAGTCGTAACCAGCCTCGGATGCTTACCCCGGGATTAGTCTGGTCCGCCAGGTCGAGCGGCTTCTCAGCCGCCATCCCGGCGTGGCGCCTGAATGTTGACGGCACCCCGCATGGTAAGGGAGGTTTGCGTGGGCTGCTCATGCCCCGGACAGAAAAGGAGCGGCTCTCACCCGTGACGGGATTGCTGGCGCGCCCACATGTGATGTTCATCACTACCCGGCGCCAAGCGGGAGAATATTCTAGATAATGAATATGGAATAGGGTTCACGGAGAAGGAGGGAAGGTGGACGAGTTCGAGCAAGCCGCCAGCCTCTTCAAGGCACTGGGCCACCCCGTGCGCGTGCAAATCGTTGAGGTCCTGGCGCGGGACGGTGAGGCCTGCGTCTGCCACCTTGAGTGCCTGCTTGGCCAACGGCAGCCGCAGATTTCCCAACATCTGATGCGCCTCAAAGAGGCAGGCCTCGTGACCGGCCGCCGCGAAGGGCTCAACATCTACTACTCGCTGGTGGACCGGGAGATTCTGCCATTGCTGCAGGCATCCACCAGGATTGCGGAGAGATTTGCGGGTCTAGAGGGCCGGAAGGGGCAGCCGCGCGGCATCGCTGCGCCGACGCGGGAATGCCCCTGCCCAAAATGCAACCTCGCGGCCGCGCCCGTGGTGACTTGATCGATTTGGAGGCGGACGAGTGGAAATCGTCGACGTTGGGCTTCAGCTGGTGCAGGGCGGCCTGGGCAACCTGGCTGCTTACCTCGCTGCCCACGTGCTCCTCTGCCTGGTGCCGGCGTTCTTCATCGCCGGGGCCATGGTGGCCTTGATCCCGAAGGAGTCCGTCACGCAATTCCTGGGCCGCAAGGCCCCGAAGTACATCTCCTACCCGGCGGCCGCCCTCGCCGGCTCGGTGCTGGCGGTCTGCTCATGCACGATCGTGCCTCTCTTCGCCGGCATCTACAAGAAAGGAGCCGGGATCGGCCCGGCGATCACCTTTCTGTTCTTCGCACCGGCCGCCAATATCCTGGCCCTCGTGTATACCGGCGGAGTGATCGGAGCGGATCTGGCGTTGGCTCGCCTCTTCCTCTCGCTGGCTTTTGGGATCGGCATTGGCATGATCATGGCGCTGATCTTCCGCCGCTCAGACGTCCTGCACGACCAGCAAACGGACGACGTCTTCGCCGGCCGGGCGCGGATGAAACGCGGCGCGCTGATCTTCCTGGTCCTCCTGGTGGCGCTCCTCCTCTCGGGCACCCTCAAGATCGGTTTGCTGACGAACGCTTATGGCGAGGTGGATATCCCGATCGTCGGGGTGGACCGGCTGCAGGAGGCGCTCTACCGTCTGGTGCCGTTCGATGCCAGCCGGGGAGAAGAGGGGGTGACGGCCCAGGGGGCGATCCTCATCGGGTTGCTGCTCCTGATCGGAGTGGCTGCCTGGCGCGGTTTGAATAACGTCCTGGAGGGATCCAACCGGTGGACCTGGATGGCGATCGGCCTGGTGGCCCTTACGCTGCTGGTCGCTTCCCTGGGGGTGGAGCCGGAAGAAAGGGGCCTGACCTTGCGCTTCACGGGCAAGTTCTTCGGGGTTGTCTTGGCGCTGGGGCTCCTGTGGCTGGTCGCCCGAAGGTCCCTGACCGGTCACGAGCTGCGCGATTGGCTTTGGGAATCCTGGCGCTTCGTCCGGCAGATTCTCCCGCTCCTGTTCGCGGGGGTGTTTGTGGTGGGGGTGATCCGGCAGCTCATACGCCCGGAGTGGATCGAGAGCCTGGCCGGTCGCAACTCGCTTCTGGGGAATCTGGCCGGGGTGGCCTTCGGCGTCTTCATGTACTTCCCCACCCTCATCGAAGTGCCGATCGCCAACATGTTTCTGAGCCTGGGCATGCACCGGGGCCCTCTTCTGGCCTACCTGATGGCCGATCCCGAGCTGAGCCTGCAGAGCATTCTCATCGTCTCGGCCATCATCGGAAAACTGAAGACCTGGACGTATGTCGCGTGGGTGGCGCTCTTCAGCACTTTGGCCGGGCTGCTCTACGGTCTGTGGGTGGATGGGGCCAGCCTGTGGAACATCCTGGGCTACCTCACGGCATTCCTTGCCCTGTTGGCCGCCGGACTGTGGCTGGCCGGCCGGCGGAGCGCGCCTCAACCTCGGCCGGTGCCGACCCTGGTTGATTGAGGCACCGACTGGAAGCGACTGCGATCATCTCATGGAGGACGCGATGCTGACAATCAAGATCCTGGGTACCGGATGTCCGAACTGCAAGAAGGTCGAGGAGATCTCCCGCCGCGCTGCCACGGGGCTCGGCGCCGAAACCGAGTTCATCAAGGTCACCGACTACGGCAGCATCACGGAATATCCGATCCTGGGGACGCCCGGGCTGGTGATCAATGAGAAGGTCGTCTGCAGCGGGCGTATCCCCAGCGAAGCCGAGGTCTCCACATGGCTGGCGACCGCGTTGGCCGAAGGGAGCTGAAATGACCACCGCCGCGGCTGCCGTCCCCCGTCGCCTCTCAACCCTCGACCGCTACCTGACCCTGTGGATCTTCCTGGCCATGGCGCTGGGAGTTGGGCTGGGCTACTTGCTCCCGCGGGCGGTCGAGGGTTTCAACCAGGCCGTCTCGGTCGGCACGACCAATATCCCCATCGCCATCGGGCTGATCCTGATGATGTACCCGCCGCTGGCGAAGGTTCACTACGAGGAGCTGGGAGATGTCTTCCGCGACTGGAGGATCCTGGGCTTCTCGCTCCTGCAGAATTGGGGCATCGGGCCGATCCTGATGTTTGTCCTGGCGGTCGTCTTCCTGCGCGGCTATCCGGACTACATGGCCGGGCTGATCATGATCGGCCTGGCCCGCTGCATCGCCATGGTCATCGTCTGGAACGAGCTGGCCAAAGGCGACACCGAGTATGCCGCCGGCCTGGTGGCCTTCAACAGCCTGTTCCAGGTCTTCTTCTACAGCTTGTATGCCTACGTGTTCATCACCGTGCTGCCGGCCTGGCTCGGGCTGCAAGGCAGCGCGGTCCACGTGACCATCGGCGAGATCGCCAGGAGCGTCTTTATCTACCTCGGCATCCCCTTCATCGCCGGCTTTCTCACGCGGCTGGTCTTGATCCGGGCGAAGGGCAAGGCCTGGTATGAGAAGCGATTTGTGCCGCGCATCAGCCCCCTGACGCTGGTCGCCCTGCTGTTCACTATCGTGGTGATGTTCAGCCTCAAGGGTAGCCTGATCGTCACCATCCCGCTCGACGTCGTGCGCATCGCCATCCCGCTAGTGATCTACTTCGTGGTGATGTTCCTGGTGAGTTTCTGGATGGGGCGGCGGATCGGGGCGGACTACTCGAAGACGACGACGCTGGCCTTCACCGCCGCCAGCAACAACTTCGAGCTGGCCATCGCCGTGGCGGTGGCGGTGTTCGGGATCAACTCCGGGGCAGCCTTCGCTGCCGTCATTGGGCCGCTGATCGAGGTGCCGGTGATGATCGGGCTGGTGAACGTGGCCCTGGCCTTCAGGCGAAGGTTCTTCTCGCATGAGGTCGTACGGGCACCGGCCGAGAGGCTGCTCGCGTAAGCGAGCTCGCCAGCACTCGGAGGCAAGAAGCCCTGGGCGGAGTGAGGTTCCCGGCCGGCATCTGGAGCCCTGTGGTGAGAGGGGGAGATCCCCGGAGCTAGCTCCTGCCCGGCTCTTCTTGCGCCGGATCAGGCGCGCCTTCAGATGCGTCGCGCTCGATGTGCCTTCGGCGTAAGCTCACCGGATGAGGGCAGGGTGAGCCTTCCAAGGTAGACTCAAGCAAGTGGGGCCGCGGGATCGGACCGCAGCCGCAATTGCCCCGGCAGGACGGGGCCTGGGTGAGGCGGGCTGTGCCGCTATCGCAAGTGCGCCTCGGGCTTTGGAGATGGACCCGATGAGGAGGAAGGTGCTCTTCCTGTGTACGGGCAACTCGGCGCGTTCCCAGATGGCGGAGGCCATTGTGAACGCGCGGCTCGGCGACGCGTGGGAGGCCCACAGCGCAGGAACACGGCCAGTTGGTACCGTCCATCCGAATGCCCTGGAGGCGCTGCGAGAGATCGGGATTGAGCACAACGGGCGCTCCAAGGACGTGGCGGAATACCGAGGGGCTGCTTTCGACCTCGTCGTCACGGTGTGCGACGACGCGGCCGAGGAGTGCCCGCTCTGGCTCGGCTCGGGTCATCGGGTTCACCTGGGGCTGCCGGATCCAGCCAAAGCGCAGGGCTCGGATGCGGAGGTCGCAGCCGTCTTTCGCAGAGTCCGTGACGACATTCTCGCCAAGGTGCCAGCGCTGCTGCGGCAGTCTCTCCGATCATAGTTGTTGGGGGCCAAAGAGGCGTGTCGCCTGACGGGGGCATCAGCCAGGCCCCGCCAGGGGTGCCGCCGAGCGCTCTAGGCAAGGGGTCGCTGACCAGAGATCACCGAAGGACGCTTGACCCCGTCGGGCCTTTGCCCCAGAATGTTCGGACCGCGCCAACCTCACGGGGAGGAACTCCATGAGAACAGTCGTCATCGGCTCGGGCATGTCCGGGCTCACCGCCGCGGCCTACCTGGCGCAGGATGGAGATGCGGTGAGCGTCTTCGAGCAATACCCCGAGATCGGCGGCGTCACTGCA
>Ga0209619_10002241_pt1 | contig 14030 bp, 15 predicted proteins | sample Rifsed16ft3_FD_184011 | JGI IMG/M metagenome (GOLD analysis project Ga0209619, IMG submission 184011) | Soil microbial communities from Rifle, Colorado, USA - sediment 16ft 3 (version 2) | ecosystem: Environmental > Terrestrial > Deep subsurface > Rock core/Sediment | place: Rifle, Colorado... | reverse complement strand
CGCGGGCAAGGCCGGACAGAACGAGCTTGATAAAAAATTTACGGAACGGGCCAGACTTGCCAAAAGCCGGCAGCATTCAAAAACAGCGGCAGGCCTGCCGCCCGAGGCGGTGGTCAAGACCCTGAGCTTCACGCTTTCGAGGATCGGATACGAATTCTGGGGCGAGCGGTTCAGCTTCAGTGTGCCGGCCATGTTTGCTCTTGCCTTTGTCGTGGGCGTGATCGGCGGCATCTACGGCATCGGAGGCGGGGCGATCATCGCGCCGTTCTGCGTGGCCGTGTTCCATCTGCCGGTCTACACGGTCGCGGGAGCGGCGCTCCTCGGCACGTTCCTTACCTCGATTGTCGGGGTGGTCTTTTACAGCGTTCTGCCGGCGGCGAACGGGATGTCCACGTCGCCTGACTGGGCGTTGGGGTTTCTTTTCGGCATCGGCGGGTTCGCCGGCATGTACATCGGCGCCCGCCTCCAGAAATTCGTCCCTCAGAAATTCATCAAGCTCATGCTCGGTATCATGATCGTCTCTCTCGCGCTCAAGTATATCACGCAGTATTTTGTTAAATAGAATTTACCGTATCATTCCGACTGCACGCCTCACTGAACCGCGCTGCCTATCCTTTCCCAGCGCATATGACCATGTTCCCGGTCCCAGGACCAGCAAATGGCACGCACTTTTCCTATCACTTTATTTTTCTCTACAAGTCCAAAAACACGGCTATCCTGACTATTATCTCTGTTATCACCCATTACAAAGAATGAATTCGGCGTCACGGTAACGGGCCCAAAATTACTTCTTGGACCTTCCATCGTATATTCAACATAATTTTCGCTGACGGGATCGCTGTTGATAAAAAGCTGTTTGTCACGAAGTTCAACCACATCACCGGCGACACCTACTACCCTCTTTACAAAGACTCTGCCTTTGTCTTTTGGATATTGAAAAACGATAATGTCTCCGCGTTCGGGATTTTTTGAAGCCTGAGTAAACTTATCAACGAGAAGGCGGTCCCCCGGCAGGAATGTCGGCGTCATGCTCGCGCTCGGCAATCTATATGCCTCAACCAGGAACTCCTTCCAGGCATATGACAATGAAGGACCCAGCGCAAGGCCGGCAAAGACTATGATAAGCACGTAGACATATGCTTTATTATAAAACCTCAGTTGATAATTGCGCCCTGACCGGTGAGCAGTAAACGCTGCATCAAGTATGATAAAGACATGCACGGCGAAGATAGCGGGAAAAACACCAAGATACAATATAAATGAAGGAGCCATAACCATGATGACAAATAAAGCAATTACGATTCCCTGAGCCAAAAAATAAAACAGCGTCCCTTTCTTTGCCTGGCCGTTATAAATCTGTCCGAGCCCCGGAATGAACAAGCTGAAGAGCCCGGCCGCCCACCATTTTCGTGGTTTTATTGCAGTGCCGGAAACAGAAGCGGATTCTTGCGGTATGTTCGATGACATAATTACTTCAATCCCCTGCTCCCGGGCTTCACCGGAACGCCGCCGCTCTTGCACAATGGGCACGTCTCCGGTGTATAGGTGGGAACATCGAGGGTCACGAGAGAATGGTACGGAACGCCGAGCTCGGCCTTCCCGCCGGAACGGTCCACGAGCGAGCCCGCGGCCACAGCCACGCCGCCCGCGTTCTTCACGACCTCTATGGTTTCTTTTGTTGATTTTCCCGTCGTGATGACGTCTTCCACCACAAGCACCCGCTCACCGGGCTTGATCGTGAACCCCCGGCGGAGCGTCAGTTTTCCCTCCACCCGCTCGGCGAAAAGCGCGCGCACCCCAAGCGCACGCGCCGTTTCATGCGAAACAAAAACACCGCCCAGTGCGGGAGCGATCACCGCGTCTATCTTTGTCTTCTTGAAGTTCTCCGCCAGGGCCGCACAGACCCTGGTCGCGATGTCCGGCTGCTGAAGAACGAGGGCGCTCTGAAGATATTGACTGCTGTGCAGACCGGAAGAAAGCAGAAAGTGGCCGGTGAGCAGGGCCCCGGTCTTTTTGTAGATGTCCAATACCTCGTCTGATGTCATGAAACCATTCTACTCCTTTAAGGATACTTTACTTCTGCTCATCTTGCATCTTGAGTCAGTTTATTGAGTCAAAAACAAACCCAATTATCACACAAAGCCACAGAGTTCAAAGAAAAGCTTGAATCTTGAATCTTGCATTTCTTCGTGTCTTCGCCTGCACCCAGCGTTTACGAGTGCGGCGGCGCGAGTGCAGGGCGTGCCTTCGTGTGAGACTGGTTTAAGGTCTTGATTCCAATTCATCGGTCTGAGGCATTGCCTCGTCAATATTTACGTTTTCGTAGCTGATCTTACTTTGCGGCAGCTGATTCCATTTCTTCCACTATTCTCTTCACTGCCGCCCGCCGGTCATTCGCCGTGAGGATCGGCCGGCCGATCACGATATAGTCCGCCCCGGCCGCGACGGCCTCGGACGGGGTCATGGTCCTCTTCTGATCATCCATCCCCGCCCACGCAGGCCGTACACCGGGCGTAAGGATCACAAAATCTCCGCGGATCGCCCTCCGCAGCATCTTTATCTCCTGGGGCGACGCGACCACACCGTGCATTCCCGCACGCTGTGCCAGACGTGCCAGGTGGCACACCTCCCGTTGGAGCGACCGCGTGATCTTCAGTTCCCGTCGAAGGTTCTTTTCATCCATGCTCGTGAGGACCGTCACCGCAAGCATGCGGGGCACGGGCAAGCGGTGTTTTTCCGCGGCCTCCCGCGCCGATGCGACCGCCGCCTTCATCATCTCAAGCCCGCCGAGGGCATGCAGGTCAACAATGCTCGCGCGGAGTTTCACCGCCTCGGCCACAGCCTTGGCAACGGTATTGGGAATATCGTGGTACTTGAGGTCAAGAAAGACCCTCCCTTCCGCGCCGGTGATCCTGCGTACGATGTCCGGGCCGCACGCCGTAAAGAGCTGGTGGCCGACCTTGAACATGCCCACGGAATCCTTCAGCTCTGCTACAAGCCCGAGCGCCTCGCTCTCACTGTCAACGTCCAGGGCAAGGATGAGGCGGTCTTTTGGGGTCACGGTAGTGGTCATGAAGTGTGATAACCATCAAGTATCCAGGAACGAGGGCCGGAAGTCAGAAAAACCTTGAACGTTATTTTTCTTCTGACTTCTGTCTCCTGCCTAATATATCCTGAGAGAACTGAGAAGTCTTTCCTTGAAAATCTCGGCCAGTGTCTGAATGCTCGGCACCGTCAAGAACTCATTCGCATTGTTTGAGAACAATACCCACGACTCGGCGGGAAAGTCCTGGGTTTCCTGCGACATTTCAATATGCAGAGAGACCTTCGGCAGCGCCCTCACGGTGATCGCCATATCGCTTCCAATGATGCTCTGCGCCGGCCGGGCGTCAAAAAGAGGCAGGAGGGATTTCGCGCGGGTTATGATCTCCGCCACATACTGGGTGATGGGAAGCTCCACCTTTTTCCGAAAATTCGAAGACGGCTCGCCACTGAAGTCTCCCAGTGAGCGCCACGGTATTTCCTTCAAGAGCGTGCCGGCTGAGAACAGGTAGTCGAGAATTACGGACACGTGGCTATCGGGTGCGTTCTGCCCGTGGAGAAGGATCCCGCTGCGCTTGACCACATAGTCCTGGCCGAGCATACCGAGAAGCAAGGCATCTTCCTCTTCGCTGTAGAGGGCGCTGATACGTTGGGCGATTTCCGGAAAAGATGCATGTTCCAGGTCTTTCACGGCGGTCTCCATTTCGGTTCGTTTCGGGTGTGATTATACTCATAATGGCCATAAAGAACAACAGAAAAAATGGTGCGGCATGATCAAAAGAGGACAGCGACAGGAAGACAGGGGGAAAAGAAAGCGGCGCGAAATCGCATTATGCCTCTTGCTTGATCCGCTGGATAATCTCCACGATCAACTCTTCGATATTGATCTGAAGCTGGATAATGTCCGGCGGCAGGTTTTCTTCAAAACGGTATTGCGCGCTTTCCTCAAGAAAAAGGCTGTAAATAATTTCTTTTACCTGCGTCTTTAATCCGGCAAACAGTTCCTTGGGAGAGACAAACCCTTTTTCCACCAGGAGCGCGCCCAGCTTCTTGAATCCGCCCGCCTTTTTGTGCAGGAGGAGCGTCGTCTCCAGGTTTTCCCGGGAAAGTTTGCCGTCCCTGATCAGTATCTCGCCCAGACGGTCCTGGGCATCCGTTGATGAGGCGTAGATGATCTGGCCGTCCTTCAGGTGCACGGACTTCTCTGTATCGGCGGTACGGACGGTCAGCGTGCCCGTGGCCATTTTCGTCCCCAATTCTTCCAGAACCTCTGACAGGGGAGTATCTTTAATGTTTCCTGAAAGCGGTATAGACATAACCATGCCGGTTAAAAAAACGATCGTATTGTTACCGTCCCGGGATCTTTTCCGCTTCATCGGATCGAAGGGGCAAAAAATACCCGGTCCTGTTCCGCTATATTAATACTCGAACTTGATCCCCACGCCGCCAAGGGTGGTGTTCCCTGTTTTCAGCTCCATGGTGATCATAAACTTTTGGCTGATCTTCCATTCGAATCCGCCGAAGACATAAAAATTCGTATCTCTATCGTTCGTGTACGAGCCATACTCGGCGGCGAGCTCAAGCCCTCCGTACGGCGTGAATTTATATCCTCTTTCGGTAAGCGGGAAGCCTCTGCTGAAAATGGTCGAGAATGACAGCTCGCTGGCATTGCTGCTTCTTACCCAGGTAGTATCAAACCCCACGTCCACCGCCATGTCAAGGGGAACGCCTTCGGTCTCTTTGATGAGCTGGTACTTGAGGTCCGCGCCGACGAGTCCGCCAACTTTATCATCCGCGCCGAACTCTGCGGTCGTGACGCCGAACTTGACGCCGATCTCAAACAATGCGCCCATGCCGTAGCGAAACGCCGGGTAGTAGCTCTTGTGATCATCACCCAGGGTAAAATGTATTCCGGTCTGGGTCATGCCGGGATCTATGCTTTCTGCCGTCGTAAACTCGTTCTGAGTGAATGTTTTGGGATCTGCCCCGGCCTGCCCTGCGTACAGAAGCAACCCGATCGCCGAGAAAATCACGATGTATCTCTTCATTCTGCTGGCCTCCGATCTTTGCGAGCTGGCTTTTTGTTACTTTTTGTGAACGAACTATATCATCAAACAGGCGCATTGACAAGAAAAAAGATGGTGAAGGGATTACCCGCGTAAAATGAACGCAAAAAGGGGACCGTATTGCCGTGCACCTCGCCGACACAGGAGACACTGCCTCATGCATCCTGCATTATCCGTCTTTGTTCAGCTCTATGTTCCAGTACAGGTAGTCCCGCCAGCTCAACGGCGCGTTCCTGATCCCGATGGAAAGCGTGACCACGGGCATCCACCGCGGCTTGAGCGGCGTTCTGATCAACCTCATGCGCGCTTCACGCGGGGTCCTGCCGCCTTTTTTGTTATTGCACGTCAGACAGGCGGTTACGATATTGTCCCACGTGGTCTCGCCGCCCTGAACGATCGGGGTCACATGATCGAAGGTAAGTTCCTCGGCAGGATATTTACTTCCGCAGTATTGGCAGGTATACTTGTCCCGCAGATAGATATTGGCCCTCGAGAACCTGACTTCCTGATTGGCGCGTTTGACCTTGACCAGTTTGAGCAGACGCAGAATGGAGGGAAGTTTGAAGGAAATAGTGACACCGCGGATTTCCCGGTCGTAGAAGTCGATCACCTCGACTTTGCCCTGCGTGAGCAGGGTGATCGCCCGCTGCCAGGAAATGATCTTTAACGGCTCGAATGTGGCGTTAAGGAGAAGGGTACGTTCCATCGCACTCTTTGCCCAAAATGCTGCCCGACCGCGCCATTCAAGGGAATCCCTGCACTTTGCGGCCGCTAAAACAGTCGGGATTTCACACAGTTAATGTCATAAAATACATAAAACTTTAGAATTTGTCAATAGATTTTAAAAAACGTATAATAGTAACTATGTCCCATACCATTAACGAAAGAATCGAACAGGTATCATCGGCAAAAGAAGACGAGGTAGCCCTCTTCGTCCACGACCCGTCGCCGCGGGTTGTAAAAGCGCTTCTTGCGAACAGGCGCATCGGCGAACAGGAGGTTTTGATCATTGCGAACAGGAAGAACCTTCCCGGAGACGTTCTTGAGACGATCGCAAAAGACAAACGGTGGGCCGAAAGCTACCCGATCCGGCTGGCCCTGGCCAAAAACCCGAAGACCCCGCTGTTCGTCGCGCTCTCGATCTCGCGCTACCTTCGTCTGTTCGATCTCGCAGAAATAGGCCGCAGTCACTTCCTGCCGCTCACCTTCCGGCATAAGATCGAGAACATCATCATGGAAAAAATACCGACCATGCCGCTCGGCATCAAAAGAACGCTCGCAAAAATATCCTCCGGTAATGTATTGCTCACCCTGGTGCAGGACCGGGACACCGGCGTCGTGAAGGCCTGTCTCAACAACCCCCACCTCGTTGAGTCCCACCTCTTCAAGGTTGTCACCCGGCATGATCCGGTCCCCGGGACCATCAGAACGATCTCCGAGCACGAGAAGTGGTCGAGTCGTTATACGATCAGGTTGGCCTTGCTGAGAAACACCCACGCCCCGCTCGCGAGATGTGTTCGATTCCTTGAGGATATAAAAACCATTGATCTGAAGGACCTGTACGCGGACCCGTCGGTCCCGACAGGGATAAAGCCTTACATCCATAACGAACTCATGGAACGGGGAGCGGACGTGGAGAAGGAAGAAGAGGAGCGTATTTATGAAATCGGAGGACAGGATGCCGATGAACAGGATGCCGAGCCGGAGGCCCGGGGCGATGAAAGCGCGCAAAAAGAGACCGAATGATCAATTGTCATTTCCGGCAAAATATGTTATTTATTTTTCAATCAACGTGCCGCTATGTAAGGTCTGTTCTCCTGACTCCTGACTCCTGACTCCTGACTCCTGACCCTCACTTCTCACGCTCCTTTAAGCACTTCCAGTATCTGCTTGTGTATAATGCCGTTACTCGCGAGAATCTCCTTATCATAGACGCTGAACCGTACACCGGAAAAATCCGAGACCATGCCTCCCGCCTCGTGCACGATGAGACTGCCCGCGGCCACATCCCAGGGCTGAAGTTTCAGCTCCCAGTAGCCGTCCAGCCTCCCGGCCGCCACCGAGCACAGGTCGAGCGAAGCCGAACCGCTGCGCCTGACTTCCTGCGACGCCATGAGAAGGGCGTTAAAATAATTCAAATTGTTCATCTTGCTGACAACGCGGTCATAGGGGAACCCGGTTGCAAGGAGGCTGCGGATGAGCGTGTCGGCATGCGAAACGTGGATCGGCTTGTCGTTCAAGTATGCTCCCCCTCCTTTTACCGCGGAGAACAATTCATCCCTCATGGGATCATAGACCACGCCGAGAGTAATTTCGCCCGATCGTTCAAGGCCGATGGACACGGCAAAATTCGGATACCCATGTGCATAGTTCGTGGTGCCGTCGAGAGGATCGATGATCCAGACAAAACCGGAACCGTTCTCTATTCTCGCCTCTTCCTCCGCCATTATCCCGTGTCCGGGAAAGGCGGCAAGCAGGGTCTCGACCGCCGCACGCTCCGAGCGCCTGTCCATCTCCGTGACCAGATTGATCTCTCCTTTATAGGAAATTTCGCGCGTACCATTCAGGTTCTCTCGCAACAGCCTGCCCGCCCTGAGCGCCGCTTCCCTGGCTACGTTCAAAAACTCCTGCATGGGTCCTCCTGAAATCCACCTAAGCCCGTCGCACCATATGCGGTGCATGCCCGGAACACCGGCATTCTACCACACCTGAACAAAAACAAAAAGGGTAAGGCCTGTTTGCCCTACCCTTCATCATCACTGTCGCTCATGTCAAATAAAAAGCCGAAAGAGCTACTGCACTATCCTCTCCATTTCCACGCCGAGGTAATCAGCCAGAAGCTTCACGGTCCGTGGTTTCAGTGTTACACCTTTCAACGTCCGTGATACGGTAACCTTATGAATTCCCAACTCATGGGCTATCTCTGTGTAGCTCAAGCCCTTCTCTAAACGCTTTTTTTCAAGTATTTCAATACGATACATGGCTTTACCCTCTCCCGTAGTTAAATCCATGTTCCCAGCATCTCTTAGATATAATTCAAATACACCTTGAAGTTATGAATATAAATATAGCACATAAATTTACAATTATAGAAAAATTTTTTAAAATTATTTTGCAACATTTTGTTGACATCGTGCAGAAAAAAGGGTATAAAACATTCATTATGTCTCTCGCAAAAAAGCTCAATAAATTGCGAAATAAAAATAAAATGTCCATGAGCCAGGTCGCGCGGCTTTCCGAACTTTCTACGGACCAGCGCGGCAGGATCACCCAGGGATATATTTCGCGTCTGGAATCTGGCAAAGAGACAAACCCAAGTCTCCAGAAACTTCTGACGCTCTGCAGCATCTACAACATCGAACCGAATGAATTCTTCAGTGACGGCGTCAGGAAGCAGGGGCCAAAACATCCCTTCACGACAAAAACAGCCCGCACAACGACCCAGCAGACAGAAACAGGGATCCGCAGAGTAGCGGAAGCCCTGGCCAAATCGCCCAAACATCTCACCCCGCTCTTGAATCTGCTGCAGAGCAGCGCGGGAAATAAAATACTCAGCCTCTTCAACTCTACACCGGAAAAACTTCGGGAAAGATTTCTCGACCAACTGCTCGCATGCATGTCGCAGCGCGCAGGGCACTAACAGGTCGCTGAAAAAGTCTTTTTGCCGTCTTTGGAGCAAAGCGAAGCAATCTCGGTCTTAAAGAAACCAATAACTTCGAGATTGCCACGTCGCGAAAAACGCTCCTCGCAATGACATTTTGAGAGTTTTTCAGCAGCCTGCTAAAGCTCAGGCCTGGAAACAAAATCCAGCATCCAAAACAATCTGCCTCTTCGATTATAATAATGGTAATATCCGGGCCGGCGCGCGATCTCAGCGTCACCGCGCGATCCAGCTATGCGCGGCATGGCAGCCGGTGCAGCGCCTGCCTGTCCGGTGTACTTCAGACCGCGCAAGCACCTCGCTGGTATGACAGCGAAGACAGTCCCTGTTGGTGGGCTTTTCTACACAATTATGCGGCTTGTGGCACTCGTAGCAGTTAAGCCTTGACATCGGAACATTGCTGGCAAAATTCAGTTTTTTCGATTTTCTGTGGCACGGAATGCAGATCTCACGGCTCGGCATGGGATCCCCCTGTTTCTTCGGCGAAAAGGGATGGCATAGAAGGCATGATGTTTTCCCCTTCCCGACGCCGTGTATTTCCTTTCCTTCATGACAGCGGCTGCATGCCTGCGAGTCGGGCTTGAATGAGTGCACCGTGCGGCTATGGCAATCCCTGCATAACAGTTTCTCCCCAAGGATATGCCCGGCGTGCCCCGTTGATCTATTAACGCTGATAAACCCCTGCGCCGCGCTGTCCCAGTGACACTTCGTACACGTTTTCCACGGCGTCACCGCTCCATGGGGCTCGGGCATTTTTTTGCCCGTCGTGAACACAAACTTGACAAGAAGCCTGTTCTGGTCGAGCAGGCCAAGCTGGTGGCATTCCTGGCACACGATGATATTATGGCCGCTCAGCTTCCATGCGGTATAGGCTTCCCCCATGGTGTGGCAACTGCTGCAGAATTCCGGGCTTTTTTGAATGTAGTTATAGTACCGAACGGCGACTACAATGCCGAGAGCGGAGATGACAAGCAGCAATGAAACGATAACGATCTTTTCCTTGGGGCTGAGGCCCCGATCAAGATGGTCGAATATTTTGATGAGAAATTTGTACATGAGCCGATACTTTCAGGAGCCGGGAGCCGGTAGTCAGAATTCAGAAGAGTAAACTCTGATCGAGCTTTTCTCCTGACTCCTGACTTCTGGCTCCTGCCTACTTGATTAATAGCTCCGCGATCTGCACTGCGTTGAGCGCCGCGCCCTTGCGCAGATTGTCCGAAACGATCCACATGTTTATCCCGTTCGGGATCGACTCGTCCTCCCTGATCCTGCCGACATACGTCTCATCCTTGCCCGCAACATCGATGGGAACGGGATAGATGTTCTTCTTTGGGTCATCGTACACAATAACGCCGGGGGCCGCTGAAAGAAGAGCCCTGACCTCGTTTGCCGAAATCCTCTTCTCCGTCTCGATATTCACGGACTCCGAATGGCACCGGAATACCGGCACACGGACGGTCGTGGCAGTTATCCGGATGGAATCGTCTTCCATGATCTTTTTCGTCTCGTTCACCATCTTCATCTCTTCCTTGGTATATCCGTTGTCAAGAAAAGCATCGATATGCGGGAGGCAGTTGAAAGCGATCTGGTGCGGATAGACCTTTGTTTCTATCTCTTTAAAATTCAGGAGCGCCACGGTCTGTCCCGCGAGTTCGTCTATGGCCTTTTTCCCCGTGCCGGACACGGACTGGAACGTGGTGACCACAATACGCTTGATCTTTGCCGCGTCGTGGATCGGCTTCAAGACCACGACCATGCCGATGGTGGAGCAGTTCGGATTGGCGATAATGCCGTTGTGCGCGGCGATGGCGTGTGGATTCACCTCGGGCACCACGAGAGGGACCTTCGGGTCCATGCGGAATGCGCTTGAGTTGTCGATCACCACGGCGCCCGATGCCGCCGCGGCCGGAGCGAACTCAAGGCTCCGCGCGGCACCCGCCGAGAACAGCGCGATATCAACGCCCTTGAAGGAATCCTTCGTGAGCTGCTGAACCGTCCACTTCCTGCCGCTGAAGTCAAGCCTCTCGCCTTCCGATCGGTCGGATGCAAGGAGAACGAGCGAGGACACCGGGAAGTTGCGCTCTTCGAGAATCTCGATCATTTCCCGGCCGACTGCGCCTGTCGCGCCTGCAATGGCGACGACGTATTGAGCTTTTTTCTTGAGCATAAATAAAATTTCACCACAGAGGTCACAGAGAATGATTTACTTTGATTTTAAGCGCAAAATCCTCAGTGTTCTCTGTGGTTAAATATCTTTTTCTATTTCTCCACCACGATCCTCAGCATCCTCCGCAGCGGCTCTGCCGCGCCCCACAGGAGCTGATCGCCGCAGGTGAATGCGTTGAGGAATGTGGGCCCCATGTTCATCTTGCGCAGACGGCCGACAGGCACCGTAAGCGTACCGGTGACCGCGGCAGGGGTCAGTTCCTTCATCGTAATATCACGCTGGTTCGGAACAACCTTCACCCATTTGTTGTGCTTAGCGATCATGTCGGTGATCTCGTTCAAAGGCACGTCCTTTTTCATTTTGATCGTAAGCCCCTGGCTGTGGCAGCGCATAGCGCCCACGCGCACGCAGGTGCCGTCGATCGGGATGGGATCGTTCTCGCGGCCGAGGATCTTGTTCGTCTCCGCCTGGCCCTTCCATTCTTCCTTGCTCTGGCCGTTCTCGAGCTGTTTGTCGATCCACGGGATAACGGAGCAGGCCAGCGGCGCTCCGAAGTACTCTTTCGGATAGGCGTCGGACCGGACGTGCTCGGCGACTTTCCTGTCTATGTCCAGGATCGCTCCTGCAGGATCGTCCAACAGACTCTTGACCGAACTGTGCGCGGAACCCATCTGCTTTAAAAGCTCGCGCATGTTGTTCGCGCCCGCTCCGGAAGCCGCCTGGTAGGTCATGGCGCTCATCCATTCGACAAGCCCTTTTTCGTACAGCCCGCCGAGGGCCATGAGCATGAGCGACACTGTACAGTTTCCGCCGATGTAGTTCTTGATCCCCTTTGCCATGCCATCCTTGATCACCTTCATGTTGACCGGGTCAAGGATGATGATGGAATCGCTCGTCATGCGAAGCGTGGATGCCGCGTCTATCCAGTATCCCTTCCATCCGGCAGCGCGCAGTTTGGGATACACTTCCGTCGTGTATTCACCGCCCTGGCACGAGACAATGGCGTCCAGCTTCTTGAGTTCATCTATGCTCTTCGCGTCCTTGAGCGCCGGGACGTCCTTGCCGACATTCGGTCCCTTCCCGCCCACGTTCGATGTCGTGAAGAACACCGGATCGATAAAATCAAAATCTTTTTCCTCGTTCATGCGGCCCATGAGCACCGAGCCCACCATGCCGCGCCAGCCTATGAAGCCTGTTCGCATCATTTTTGCTTCCTGTCCCTTCTTCTATTTTGAATTTTGCATTTTGAACTTTGAATTTGCTTTAAACCATCCCCGCCACCATGTCCCCTACTTCGGTGGTGGAGTATCCCATCTTCCCCGCGGCCTGGCTCTTCATCTTCTTCATCACGGCGATCATGGCCGCCTCGATCGCCTGCGCTGACTTTGTTTCGCCCAGCGAATCGAGCATCATCATCGCGGCGCCGATGGCCGCCATGGGATTGATAACGTTCTGCCCCGCGTACTTCGGCGCGCTGCCGCCCATGGGCTCGAACATGGAAACGCCCTCGGGGTTGATGTTCCCGCCGGAGGCCACGCCGAGACCGCCCTGGATCATGGCGCCGAGATCGGTGATGATATCGCCGAAAAGATTTTCCGTGACAGCCACGTCGAACCATTCGGGGTTCTTCACGAACCACATGTTCGCGGCGTCAACGTGGTTGTAATCGCGCCTGAGTTCGGGATATTGCTTCGCGCCCATTTCTTCAAAGGCGCGGTACCAGAGGTCGCCGCAATGGGTGAGCACGTTCCTCTTGTGGATGAGCGTGATCGGCTTCGCAGCGTACTTCGGGTCCTTTGCATTGCGCTTCTTCTTCAGCTCAAAGGCATACTTGATGCACCGGTCCACCGTGCGGCGGTCGTACACCATCAGCTGCGTGGCGATCTCATCCTGCGTTCCCACGCGCGTGGCCCCGCCGTGGCTCGTGTAAATGCCGCCCGTGTTCTCGCGAATAACGATGAAATCTATGTGCTCGGGGCCCTTGTCCTTGAGCGGCGTCTCCACGTTGGGATAGAGCTTCACCGGCCGAAGATTGATATACTGGTCCAGGGCAAAGCGTATCTTGAGCAGGATCCCTGTTTCGAGAATGCCCGGCTTCACGTCAGGGTGGCCGATGGCGCCCAGGAACATGGAGTCGAATTTTTTGAATTCTCCGATAGCGCTGTCAGGAAGTGTCTCGCCGGTCTTTAAATAGCGCGCGCCGCCGAAGTCGAACTCCGTGAACTCGAGCTTGAACCCGTTCTTGGCCGCCGCGGCCTTGATGACCTTGATGGCTTCCCGTACGACTTCGGGTCCCGTCCCGTCACCGGGGATTGTTGCGATCTTGTAGGTCTTTGCCATATGATAATTCCTCACAATAGAGTTCTGACTTCAAAAGCGCTTAGGAGAACGGGGGAATAAACTGCGAAATGGGGAAAACAAATCTTGGTGATTTTGCACCTTTTCTCCCCACTTCCCCCTTTCCCCTTATGAAGATTTTATCTCTTCCTTGCACTGCAATCGTCCGTGCGCATCCCGTTGCACTTATCGTCACCAGGGATAAAATCCAGTCCGCAAGAATGCTGCGAAGGTCCGATGGATGAGGAATAGGATGGGTCGAGGTTCCCGCTGTAGTATACGCACAGCTCACAGAATGACCCGGGTTGCTGTTGCTTGCCCGGCTGGAGCGCTTTCATCAGCTTGAAACATGCTGTCAACGCAGGCCCGCCTTCTTCTTGGTATATGCCATGAGCCCGCCGGCAGCGATCAGCTCCTGCATGAACGAAGGCACCGGAGCGACCTTAAATTCCCTGTTCGTCGTCAGGTTACGGATGACGCCCCTGTCCGCATCCACTTCGATCTCTTCGCCTTCTTTGATGCCCTCGACCGCCTCGGCGCTCTCGAAGATGGGCAGACCCATGTTAAAGGAGTTCCGGTAGAATATCCTCGCAAAGCTCTTCGCCACTACGCACGAGACGCCAGCGGTCTTGATCGCGATGGGCGCATGCTCGCGCGAGGACCCGCACCCGAAGTTCTTCTCCGCCACGATGATGTCGCCCGGCTTCATCTTTTTGATAAAATCCGGGTTCTTCGAGTCCTCCATGCAGTGAGAAGC
>Ga0209619_10002240_pt1 | contig 14032 bp, 16 predicted proteins | sample Rifsed16ft3_FD_184011 | JGI IMG/M metagenome (GOLD analysis project Ga0209619, IMG submission 184011) | Soil microbial communities from Rifle, Colorado, USA - sediment 16ft 3 (version 2) | ecosystem: Environmental > Terrestrial > Deep subsurface > Rock core/Sediment | place: Rifle, Colorado... | reverse complement strand
AAGAGATGGGGTTATACTTTAGGAATGCATGATAAATTTAAAATACCTAACCGTCATGGGAATGGTGATTTTGGATGGTGCAGAGGTTGAGGAGTTTGCCATCAGTCGTTGTTGTAACAGGAAAACCGTAATATCTTCAGTCTGGCTATCAGTATGCGTTCTTACTAAGCCAAGAGGAAAATTGCAAAGGAAGAAATGACTGCTGCCTTTTATATTATTCTCTTAAGGCAGATAAAACTTTGTCAAAAAAATGATACCCCTGCCTTGCATCAAAACCTTCCCAACCATCCGATATAAACTCCTGTCCCGTTAATGTCTTTAATATTACCTGATAAGGTTGATGACCCACTTATTAAATCATAATTAACAGTATTTGCCGATGCTATTTCATATATAACATAGAACAAATTGTGTTGATTTAATTCAAATGAGCTATCCAATCCATAAGATTGTGTCGTATGTTTTCCTAATTTTGCTGTAAAGTTTGAACCACCACTTTTTAATGCCTTACTTTCAACGGTGGTTGAATCTTCATCATTATAGATGTAAAATAGCCCTCCTGTTATCCCTGGCGATAGTATAAGTTGTCCTGCTATCTGGGTATTAAGAATATTGCCACCGCTATAGTTGTCTTCGTAACTTCCATCAGCGGACTGTTTTGAACTGCCTCCTTTCATTGTATAATTAACTAATATTGCTATTTGATATGATTTTAAAGATGTTCCAAAATCTATACCTGCAGATATATCAGTTCCCCCCTTTCCCCTTGTTCCTTCATTGTTTTTAGTGGCTTGTTTAGCATCAATAATCTTTGGAGATAAAGATAGTTTATAATTCCCTTTCGTATTACTATTTGAATTACCAAAAAATCTATTCACCTTTTGCCCTGTGGTTATAAGAGAAAAAGAGGCACCATATAAAAACCTTTCTGACCGAAATGTTCATCAAAGGTCAGGGCTTTTTTGATGTTTCTTTTTTCCATTATCAGAAAGCTCAGGCAATCTGTAAAGGAGAAATTCTTATCTTGATATTTTAAAAACATCTCCCACCCTTTCTCAAAATCTTCTTTTGAGATATGCACCATTTCTACCATTGGACTGGAGAGTATGAGTCCTCCTACTTGAGTTGCCTTATCATAACTTATTCGTTTTTTTAGAAAGGTTACTGTTTCATCAAAGACATAAGTGGTGGTAATAAGTTTTGCGGGTTTTTTCTTAAAACTATTCCAGAAAGTAATAGCCTTTTTATGATTCTGGTCATCGGCATCTTCAAGGGCAATAATAAAGGAAGTGTCCAGAAAAATATTCCCCATCAAGCTCCATCAGAGGTAGTTATCATGATGTATAGAGGCATCCTTAAGCCCGCTATGACCGGGATGTCTCCCAAGATTAAATATCGGGTCTTCCTCTACTCTGGTAGGTAGAATGACTATCTTGTCTTTCTCGCACTTAATCTCAGCCTCTTTAATCCCTTTTAGGAGTTTTCTGGGGATTAGCAAACCCTCTTTTTTGACCATTGCTTTCATATATTATAACCTCCTGCTATCTTTAACTTTTTGGTAAAATTATATATTACATTAAGAATAGTGTCAAAATAATTACCACAAATTAATTACCACAAACAAATTTCCCCTTACCCTAACCCTCTCCTGAAAGAGGAGATGGAATTACAGGTTATGCAATATATTAGCATGTTTGTCACAGAACTCATAAGGACTCTCCAATTGTGAGTATATAAGTTCCTCCTGCCAATGGGCATTAAACAGCCTACATCCTTTATCCTGACAGAATGGTTCTCCTGTAATGTGAAAGAATAATGCCTGTGCTGTATATCCCTTACAGACCTCTGTCATACGGGGGTCATTATATTCTATAAATCTCCCCTCAAATTTATTTTTAAACTCTGCAAGTGCTAAATCGTCTCTCCCTATAATTCCGTATTGCTGTTTCATTAAATAAAATTCCCTCGGTTTTGCCGGTGCCTCAACAATTCCAGCAGTGGATATTATTGATGGAAATCCGTATACAGATGACCTTGAATGATACCTGCTGTCATCATCTTCCCATGTGGCTATAAGCTGGTTTGTAAATACTATGTGAAGATGTGCAAAGGAATGCTCATCTTTATAACCACCCCTCTCCCCTCCTTCTAAAGGAGGGGAATAAGGGGCGGTCATTCCTTTAGTTCTCTTAATAAGAGAGTAAAAGATGTTTTGAAGTTCAAAACCATCATAAAATACACCTATTGATTTTGTATCAGGGTTTATTATCTTTCTTCGTTCATAATCTATTTCTCCGTAGAGTGGGTCTGGATTGAGCTTTTGTTTTGAATAGTCTAATACCCTTATACCTGCCAATTTCTCTGCAAGTGAATCAACAATATCATCGGTTTTTGAGGAATCTAATTGGCCGAGAAAGAATGAAATAAAATCTGTCCTTACATCTATTGTAGATTCAGGAAGGAGTGTTTTTAGATATGATGATACTCTTTCTAAATCGGGATTTGTGATAACCCCTTTTCCATAAATGTGAATATAAGAAGGGATACGAAACATAGGGTAGGGAGCAGGAGACAAGAGGAATCTCTCTGCCCCCGCTCCTTACAGTTATTTTTTCTTCAGCTTTTCCTTAATTACCTCTGCACCCTTTTTGCCAGATAGGAGCATTGCACCAAATGTAGGTCCCATCCTCGGTAGGCCGTATACAGTTGAAACTGCCATTCCCATCACAATGAGTCCTGGGTGTACCTCTCCAGTGTATTCAACAACCAAATCCTCTGACCTCTCCACCCACATAGCACCAAATCCCTTTGTCTTTATTAAGCCCCTCTCCTCAAGCTTGGCTACTACACATGCATCGTGTCCTGTTGCATCTACCACAATTTTAGATTCAAGTGCTACAGGGTCAACACATGTAATCTCCCTTGGGAGTGCTGACACAGGTGTCCAGTTTATTACAGCTCCGGCGACTCTGTTTTTTTCTCTAATCACAATATCATCAAACTTTGTCATGTTGATAATCATTACGCCTGCATCACAGGCGGCTGCGATTAGTTTTGAGCAGGCATGAGGGCCGTTAGTCATATATAGTCCCTCAATTACCTTTTCATAGGGGATGCCGAGTTCATCCAGCACCTCCTGTCCGGGTGCCCTTACGGTTATCTTATTCATGAGATATCCGCCTATCCAGAACCCTCCGCCAAGATAGTTATTTCGCTCTACTATAAGAGTTTTTATGCCGCTCTTCGCCAGTTCCTTGCCTGCCATGAGTCCGCTTGGACCCCCGCCTACTATAATTACATCACTCTCTACATACTCATTGAATGTCTTTGAAAAGCCCTCTACTATTGCCCTTGTTACCTCTTTCTCTCCAACATCACTGAAAATCTTTTTCTCTGCCATTTAAATCCTCCCTGTTAAAATTCAATTTAGCCACAGATGAACACAGACATTTAAAACCGTTTAATCCGTTTAAACTGTTTGAACCGTTTTGAATTAGTCAGTGAAAGTCTGTGGCTGAATATATAATTTATTAAAATTTATATTATCTTAACCTGTTATCTTGTGTCAAATTCTTTTCAATATCTCTTCTGCAGCCCTTATTCCTGATTTTGCAGTATGTGCAACACCTAAACCTGGGAACACTTCATCACCGACCTTGAGGAGTTTTCTTACAGGGGTTTTAAATGAGAGGCTGTTAAATCCATAAGGACCAGATAGATTGCTGAAACCTCTCAACATCCCCTGTCTTCTCATGGTTGAACGCTGGTAGTCATCAGGGGTTATGCTGTATGCACAATCTATGAATTCCGATATGAATGGTATAAGTTGTTCCAAATGGTCAATCATCTCTTTTGTTTTATTCTCTCTCTCTATTTCCCAATTAATTTTTCCTGCCTCATCAGGAGATAAAAAATAGGTTGCTGTTATACACCTCTTTCCATGGGGTGCCCTTGTCTCATCCCATCCCGGACTGACAGAAATAAATAGTATATTACTATCACTAAATGGAAGTTCATAGTCCCTCAACATTATGGCATGTTCACCCATTAGTTCAGGTATTACCTTTTCATCTACACCGAGGAGGACTGAAAAAGGCATAAGTCCATTTCCTATTTTTTTATTAATTTTTAAAAATTGATTTTTTTTCTTTTTTTTCTTTATTAGACTACTTTCAATATTCGAAAAGGCAGTATCGGAAATAATCCAGTCTGCCTTTAACTCACTGACTGAATTTCCCTGCCTTACTTTTACACCACATGCTTTATTCCCCTTTAGGATAATCTCTTCCGCAGTGGAATTGTATGTAATCTTACCACCATGTTTTATCAGCTGTTTTTCAAATATGCCTGTTAATACCCTTGCCCCCCCTTTAATTCCATATATCCCCCTCTTTGGTATCCCGAGAATGATTGATAATAGGGGGAGGGAAGCATCAGAAGTCTTTTTGTGTATAAAATAGGTGAGTTGAAGGTCAATGAAATGTTTTATCTCCGACGGATTGACCCATCTGCCAGCTATCTGGAGGATATCCTTTTTCCTTTTTAAGAAGATTGATATTGCAGTATAAAGTTTCTTTAATCTTGTATTTTTATGCGGGTAGTGATTTTTCAGTGAATAAAAGTGGTTTTTATTTAAGAGGTAGTAGATTTCATCTTCTATCCTGTCTGACTCCTGATATAGTTTTATGAGATTTGCCATATCAGAGGGGAATTCCCTCTTTAGCTCTTCATAAAACCTATTCCTCTCTGAATAGATGTTTATCCTGTGATTGGGAAGGATAACCTGTAAGGCGGGTTCTATCTTTCTTATTACAGATTCTCGTTCAAGAAGGTCATTGAGTATATTAAATTCTGAGAACAGCCAATGAAATACTTCCCCATGCCCGAATCCCCAGAAGAGCGATGCGGCTATATCAAAGGCATATCCTTTTTTTAAAATTGAATTGCATAAGCCGCCGGCTGTTGAATTCTGTTCTACAATGAGGACTTTCAATCCCCTCTTTGATAAGAGAGAGGCAGAGGTTAATCCGCCTATGCCTGAACCTATAACTATTACATCGTAATCAGCCATTTTATAGTGTAAGTGTTAGTATCAGTGGCAGAAGCGCTTTTTTACTAACACTACTCACTGACACTAATCACTGTTTCATTTTTTCTATGAAATCGGTATAGAATTCTCCTTTTAGAAAATCCTTATGGGAGAGAACCTTTTTATGAAATGGGATGGTGGTCTTGATTCCTTCCACATGAAACTCCTCCAATGCCCTGTTCATCTTTGCAATCGCATCTTCTCTGTCATGTCCGTGAACTATCAGCTTTGCTATCAAGGAATCATAGTATGGAAGGACAACATATTCGGAATATATGGCAGTATCCACCCTTACCCCTGGACCGCCTGGAATATTTAAAGCGGTTATTTTGCCGGGAGATGGTATGAATTTGTCAGGGTCTTCCGCATTTATCCTGCATTCAATACTATGGCCGAATATATCTACCTCTTTCTGCTTTATCTTCAGTCTCTCTCCGGCTGCAATCCTGATTTGTTCCTTTATAAGGTCAATACCTGTTACCATCTCTGTAACAGGGTGCTCTACCTGTATCCTTGTATTCATCTCAATGAAATAGTATTTGCCATCCCCGTCAAGCAAGAACTCTATAGTTCCGACACTCTGATAGTTTATAGATTTTACTGCCTTCACAGCACACTCCCCCATCTCTTTTCTTAATTTGTTGGTTATAGCCGGTGATGGGGATTCCTCAATTAATTTCTGATGCCTCCTCTGTATAGAGCAATCCCTTTCGCCGAGGTGAATGGTATTCCCCTTTTCGTCCGCCATGATTTGAAACTCAATATGCTTTGGCCTTTCAATATACTTTTCCATGTAAATGTGCGGGTCGGCAAATGCAGCAGAAGCCTCAGACTGAACCACATTGAAGGTGTCTATAAGGTCATCTTTTTTTCTTATAATTCTCATCCCCCTGCCGCCTCCGCCTGCCGATGCCTTCAATATTATTGGATATCCTATCTTTTCTGCAATAACGGCAGCCTCAACTGCAGATTCAACTCTCTCAGGGCTTCCTGGGACAATCGGCACCCCTGCCTCTTTCATTGCATTCTTTGCCTTAACCTTGTTCCCCATGAGCCTGATATTCTCAGGTGTTGGTCCAATAAATTTTATACCGCAGGTCTGACAGATTTCCGCAAGGGACGGGTTCTCAGAGAGGAATCCGTAGCCGGGATGGATTGCATCTGCACCTGTAATCTCTGCCGCACTTATTATACTCGGGATATGGAGGTAGCTCTTGCTGCTTTCAGGAGGACCTATACAGACAGCCTCATCTGCAAATTTCACATGGAGGGAGTTTACATCTGCTGTTGAATGGATTGCAACAGTCTTTATCCCAAGCTCTTTGCATGCCCGTATAATCCTTAAGGCTATTTCACCGCGATTGGCAATTAATATTTTATTAAACATAATTATATCTTTTCAATTACAAACATCGGCTCACCAAACTCAACTGAGTGGGCATTTTCTATTAATATTGAGACAATCCTGCCGCGCACCTCTGATTCAATCTCATTCATCAGCTTCATCGCCTCTACGATGCAGAGCACCTGCCCTTTTTCAATAACATCGTCTTCTTTGACATAAGGGCCAGCCCCTTCAGACGATGCCCTGTAGAATGTGCCTACCATAGGCGATTCAACAATCACATAATTATCTCCATGAGGGATTACTTTTTTATGTTTTATGCCCGCCGTAACTTCTTCTGTTTTAGTCTGCATGACCGTGGCTTGATGAGGTGTTGGCGATGTATGTGTAATATGTCTATGTGCAGAAACCTCAGATGGGACCACGCCCCCTTTTCTTAATCTTACCTTTGTGCCTTTTTCATCAATCTCAAGCTCTGATATGCCGCTCTTCTCAAATAAATCAACAAGCCTTTTTAATTCTTTAATGTCCATATCATCCCCCCCATGGGATTTAGGATTTAAGATTTAGGATTTGTGATTTTAAATCATAAATCATAATTCATAAATCATAAATCATAAATCCATTACTTCACTCTCTCCACATACTCCTCTGTCCTTGTATCAATCTTTACCATATCCCCTTCATTTACAAAAAGGGGAACTTGAATTACTGCCCCGGATGCTATAGTTGCAGGCTTGCTGCTGCTTGTTGCAGTATCGCCCCTGTATCCCGGCTCTGTCTTTATGACCTTCATCTCAACAAATATGGGGAGTGTTACACCTATAGGTATATTATTGTGAAACATAACACTGACAGTGATGTTCTCCTGAAGAAAATTTTTACTCTCCCCAAGCTGCTTCTCACTCACAAATATCTGTTCATAGGTCTCTGTATCCATAAAGTAGTAGTCATCACCGTTTTTATAAAGGAATTGCATCTGCTTCTCCTCTACATCAGGTGTTTCAAATTTATCGCTTGACCTGAATGTCCTCTCAATCAATTGCCCTGTCTTCAAATTCTTTAACTTTGTTCTGACAAATGCCCTTAAGTTTCCAGGGTTCACATGCTGAAACTCTACAATTACATAGAGGTCACCCTCGTACTCAATCTTCAAATTATTCCTGAAATCTGTAGTTGAAACCATACTTTTTTACTCCTCCCTTTATTTTTCTATTTCCGAGGTTAAAACCTCACAACCTTCTTTTGTTACTAAAACCATATCTTCAATCCTCACACCACCCCAACCGGGGATATAGATGCCCGGTTCAATTGTAAAAACCATTCCTTCCTTTATTATATCATCCTGCCCTGCAGCAATTCTTGGATTCTCATGGACTTCAAGACCAACCCCGTGTCCTGTGCTGTGTCCAAAATTTTCTCCAAAACCATTCTCTATTATAAACTGCCGTGTCTTTGAATCAATCTCTGATACCTTTAAACCCGGTTTGATGGATTTTATAGCCTCTATCTGTGCTGCTGAAACTATATTATAGACATTTTTCTGCCTTTCATCAAATCCGCCAACAGATAGTGTTCTTGTGCAGTCAGAATTATAACCCATGCAGCGGGAGCCGAAATCTAAGATTACGAGTTCACCATCCTTTATAGTTTTATCACTGGCTATTCCATGGGGAAGCGCCCCCCTTTCACCGGAAGCTACTATTATATCAAAAGGTATGCCTTCTGCACCCTCTTTTCTTAATTGATATTCCATTTCTATTGCAATCTCATTTTCCTTACTTCCTGCCTTTACGAACTTCTTTGTCTTTTTAAAAGCCCTCTCAATTATCCCTATTGCCTTTTTTATAAATTTTACTTCTTGAGGCTCTTTGACCATTCTCACATCTTCAATTAGGTTTTCTAAAGGGATGAGACTGTTGGAATTTAATTTGTTCTGGAGTTCCTGATAAGTTGAGTAAGGGAGGTGAGACTCAAATCCTATTATCTTCCATTTAAGAGATTTGGCAATCTCTAATATTGAATCAATAATCTTTTTGCATTCCCTTATTTCAAAATTATTGTTTACCTCTTCCTCCGCCTGTGTTTTATACCTGAAATCTGTTAAAAAATATGCCTCCTTTTTTGTTAAGATTGTCCCCGCAGTTGAACCACTGAAACCTGTAAGGTATCTGATATTCTCCCGCTTGAAGGAGATAAATCCATCTATATTATTAGAACTTAGTTTCTCTCTAACCTTTTCTATCCTGTTCACTTGCCGCCAACCACTGTCTTTACTGCGTCAAGGGCAAGGAAATAACCTTTTGAACCGAATCCTGTTATCTGTCCTGCTGCAATATCAGAAATCATGGAATGGTGACGGAATTCCTCCCTCTTATATATATTTGACAGATGAACCTCAATGACCGGAATATTTATAGATAGGATGGCGTCTCTGATTGCAACGCTGGTATGTGTATATGCTGCAGGATTAATTATTATGGCATTCATCCCTCTATCCTTGGCAGTCTGTATTTTCTCAACAATCTCACCCTCATGATTTGACTGAAATGTCTCAAGCTCAATAGAATTATCCTTTGCATGTTTTTGAAGTTGTGTATTAATTTGCTCAAGACTTTTATTGCCGTATTTATCAGGCTCCCTTTTTCCGAGGAGGTTAAGATTGGGTCCGTTTATTATTAGAACTTTCATTATCTATTCTCTATATTTTTTAACCAGCTATTTAGAACCTTTACTGTATCAATTTTTATATCGCTGTTAGTATAATTTACAGCCCCATCAGCAGAGTTTATCTTTTCTGAAAGGTTTTTAACCTTTGATGGAAAAAGTCTTTCAATCTCTTCAAGTGCGCCTTCATCATCAAGGAGATTTTCAAAATCGTCTATCTCTCCTGAATTCTTTTCATCGGATATTGTTGCAATTTGAACAGCAGGCTTCTTCTTTAATTCTGCCTTAGTGGAATTAGTTTGAATTTCAGACGGATGGGCGGTTAAGGTAGCTGGCTGCGAAGCCTTCTGATAATGTTTTTGCAATTTCTGCAAACCCTCCTTAATTATCTGAAAATTTTTATTGTCAGGTATAATAGATATTATTACCTCTATTTCTTTCAAGGCATCGTCTATCCTCCCCTTTTTCCTGTAAATATCACTCAACACCCTTCTTGCAAGGATATTATCTGCAACGGAATCAGCAACAATCCTTAATTCCCTTTCAGCATCATCCAGCCTCTCGCAGTCATAGTAAGAGAGACCTAAAAGCATCCTTGCGCTTATGTAATCAGGATGAACCTTTAATCCCCTTAAGCATATCTGGATAGCTAATTCAGGCATCCCTTTTCTCCTATACATATCTGCAAGGGGCAGAAACAAAAAAGATCTAGTGTTTTTTCTTAATATTTTTGAATAATAAAAGATAAGTAATGAATCAATATCCTTTCTTTTCTGGCGTTTCTTTCGCATATCAGTCCTATAATAATTGAATTTAAATATATCAGAGAAAAGGGGAAAGTCAAGCCTAAATTCAATCTTAAATAAGGATGTACAGAGCTTGCCCTGAATTTGTTTCAAATTAACATGATACCTTTAATTTTCATCCATTATAAGACGGTATTATATCAAAAAATACATTAAAGATTATAGAAAGAAAATGAAAATACAATCTAATCTTGATTTTTACCTATGGTTATAATAGGATAAAAACAGGCTAAAGGTTTAAAACCTTTAGCCTTAAATTTTTTTAAATGTATTATAAAATTAGCCACAGATTCTTACAGAAATGTCATTCCGAACGAAGTGAGGAATCTATATTTTGAGATTCTTCGGGCTTTGCCCTCAGAATGACAGCGGTGCTTGTCATCTGTGTTTATCTGTGTCCATCTGTGGTTAATATTATTTATTTTGTTCTTGATGAATATTATATTTATGGGGACTCCAGATTTTGCCGTTCCAACATTAGAAGGACTGATTAATTCTAATCACAAAATAATTGCTGTATTCACACAGCCTGATAGACCAAAAGGGAGGGGTAGAGAAGTAGTCCCATCACCTGTAAAAGTAAAGGCAGATGCGAATAATATTCCTGTATTACAGCCAGAGAAGGTCAAAGAGCCTGATTTTATAAAAAAAATAAGTGAATATAATCCTGACTGTATTGTAGTTGTTGCATTTGGACAGATCCTGCCTAAAGATATACTCAATCTACCCCGATATGGATGTATAAACCTTCATGCCTCTTTGCTTCCAAAATACAGAGGTGCAGCACCAATAAACTGGGCATTGATTAAGGGAGAGACAAAGACAGGTGTGACATCAATGTTTATGGAGGAGGGAATGGATACGGGAGATATATTAATTCAGAGGGAGATAGAAATAAAGGAAGATGACAATGCGGGAACTCTACACGATAAACTATCCCAGATAGGGAATAATGTCATACTTGAAACACTTGATAAACTTGAAAGAGGAATAATAAAAAGAATAAAACAGGATTCATCAGTTGCTACCTATGCCTCAAAGATAAAAAAAGAGGATTGTATAATAGATTGGAATGCAGGTGCTGAAGATATAGTAAATAAAATCAGAGGACTAACACCTCTGCCTGGTGCATATACATTATATAATGGGAAGAGATTAAAAATAACGAATGCAGACTATAAGAAGCAAGAAGCAAGAGGCAAAAATGGTGAGGTTTTTGAAGTCAACAGAAATGGTATAAAGGTAACTTGCAGAGATGGAATAGTTATTATAAAAAGCCTTCAGCCTGAGGGCAAAAGGGTTATGAGTGCAGGTGAATTTCTTTCTGGGCATAATATAAAAAAAGGAGAAATATTAAGAGGGAGGAGATAGTTAAACTATGAACATCTGTGTTATAGGTACAGGATATGTTGGGCTTGTTACCGGGGTTATCTTTGCAGACCTTGGCAATGATGTTACCTGTGTTGACAAGATAAAGGAGAAGATTGACTCTCTCAATAAAGGGATAATGCCTATTTATGAGCCTGGACTTGAGGAGATGGTGAAAAGGAATGTGGTTGATAACAGGCTCTTTTTCTCTACCGATTTACATGGTGCTGTGGAAAAGGCAGAGATAATCTTTATATGTGTTGGAACACCTTCAAAAGATAATGGAGAGACAGATTTATCCTTTGTAGAGGATGCGGCAAAGGGGATAGCAAAGTCTATAAATGGATACAAGATTGTTGTAAATAAGAGTACTGTTCCTGTCGGGACAGGGGATTTTGTAAGAAAGGTCATTGAAAAGAATAAGACTCATAATACAGATTTTAATGTAGTATCAAATCCTGAATTTTTGAGGGAGGGTTCTGCGATTGTTGATGCCTTATCACCTGACAGGATAATTATTGGTGCATCTACAAAACAGGTTGCGGTAAAATTGCTGGAGTTGTATGCCTCTATTGGTAAACCAATGCTGATTACCGATGTCTATAGTGCAGAGATAATAAAATATGCATCCAATTCTTTTCTGGCAATGAAGATTTCATTTATAAATGCTATGGCAGATATATGTGAGCTTACAGGTGCTAATATTACAGATGTTACCAAAGGAGTTGGATATGACTCCAGAATAGGGCATGCATTTTTAAATGCAGGTCTTGGATTTGGCGGTTCATGTTTTCCAAAAGATATACAATCTCTTGTTCATACAGCCGAAAGATTTAGTTATGATTTTAAACTCTTGAAAGATGTCCTTGATATAAATGAAGAGAGGGTGCCGCACTTTGTTAAGAACATAAAAGATAGGATGGGGGGTATTAGAGGAAAGGTTGTAGGAATATTGGGGCTATCTTTTAAGCCTGATACAGATGATATGAGAGATGCCAAGTCAGTAGAGATAATAAACATGCTTTTTAATGAGGGAGCGGTTATCAAGGCTTATGACCCTGTGGCAATGGAGAATGCAAAGGGGATACTCCCAGCGATTAAATATTGCGTAAATGCCTATGAAGTTTCAGAAGGCGCAGAGGCACTTATTATTATTACAGAGTGGAGAGAGTTTAAACTTCTTAATATGGAGAGGATAAAGAATTTAATGCGTAAACCTGCTATCTTTGATGGGAGAAATATATATGATGCTGAGAGGACAAGGAAGATGGGTTTTGAATATTACAGTATAGGGAGGGCATAATGGAGCGAATATTAATAACTGGCGGTGCTGGATTCATTGGTTCACATTTTTGCGATTATCTACTGTCAAAGGGGCATCATCTAATCTGTATGGATAATTTTATAACAGGTGGCATTAAAAACATTGAACATATCAGGGATGGAAAATTTTTATTTATAAAACATGATGTAACAAACTATATCTATGTTGAAGGAAAACTTGATTACATACTCCACTTTGCATCACCTGCGAGTCCTATTGATTATCTCAATCATCCGATTCAGACACTTAAGGTCGGCTCTTTGGGCACTCATAAGGCATTGGGTCTTGCAAAGGGAAAAAATGCAACATTTGTTCTTGCATCCACATCTGAGGTCTATGGTGACCCTCTTGTTCATCCTCAGGGGGAGGATTACTGGGGGAATGTAAATCCAATTGGTCCGAGAGGTGTTTACGATGAGGCGAAAAGATTTGCCGAGGCAATCACTATGGCATATCACAGGTATCATGGACTAAAAACAAGGATAGTCAGGATATTTAATACCTTTGGACCAAGGATGAGGATAAATGACGGAAGGGCAGTTCCTACTTTTATAAGTCAGGCATTGAATGGAGAGGATATTACAGTATTTGGTGACGGCAGTCAAACGAGGAGTTTTTGCTACATCTCTGATTTGGTGGAGGGCATATATAATCTAATGATGTCAGATGAAAGTGAGCCTGTGAATATTGGTAATCCTAATGAGATGACTGTATTGCAATTAGCAGAAAGAATTTTAAAAAAGACAGGTAGTAAGAGTAAAATAATCTTTAAACCACTTCCAGTTGATGACCCAAAGCAGAGGAGACCTGATATATCTAAAGCAAAGAAATTATTAAAATGGGAGCCCATTGTGAGTCTTGAAGATGGGTTGGATAAGACGATTGAGTATTTTGAAGAAAAATTGGAGATTTAAGGAGGGGATATTTTTATGAGATTACAATTAACCATTGAAATATTGAAAAAAGGAGATTGGTATTTAGCAAGGACATCGGAATTGGATTTTATTTCACAGGGCAGGACTCCTGATGAAGCAAAAAAAAATATTTTCAAGCAAAAAAAATTTTGATATGTTTTAAAAGTAAAAATAAAAGCTTATGAAAAAATTTATCTTCATCTGAAATATAGACTACATTTCCGCCAGCCATATTCTGCCCTGCTGTTTTCCCCTGTACAGAGGCACTATGCCATCCAAAATTTATTCTGTTAATCTTTTTATTTATATCATAAACCTGCGCAACATCCCCTGCTGCATAGATATTTGCAATGTTTGTCCTCAACTCCTCACTAACTAAAATCCCTTTATCGCATTTTATACCGCTGCCAGTCAAAAAGTCTGTATCAGGCTCAAGTCCGAGAGCCACACCTATAAACTGGCATTTTATCTCTTTGCCTTCGTCTGTAAAAACCAGGTATTCTTTCCCGTTGCTGTCTA
>Ga0209619_10002239_pt1 | contig 14032 bp, 14 predicted proteins | sample Rifsed16ft3_FD_184011 | JGI IMG/M metagenome (GOLD analysis project Ga0209619, IMG submission 184011) | Soil microbial communities from Rifle, Colorado, USA - sediment 16ft 3 (version 2) | ecosystem: Environmental > Terrestrial > Deep subsurface > Rock core/Sediment | place: Rifle, Colorado... | reverse complement strand
CTGGTGGGAGCGGGATCGCTTCAAGGGCTGCGTGGTCCCAGGACTCCTCGACGAGGTCTTTCCGCCGGATCTGCCGAACGTCCGCCACGCGAGCATCAACAGCCTGGCTGCAGCCCGGCTGCGCGAGCGCCGCGGTCTGGACTCGATGGTCGTGCCCAATGTCTTCGATTTCGAGCGGCCACGGCCACGGCCCCATCCGGCCATGCGCCGCCGCTTGCGCGCCGAACTGGGCATGGGCGACCGCGGCCTGCTGGTCGTCCAGCCAACCCGCGTGGTGCCGCGCAAGGGCATCGAGCTGGCGATCGAGTTGGTCGGGCGGCTGCGAGACCCCGATGCCGTCCTGCTCGTCACCAGCCCCGCCGGGGACGAGGGACTGGACTACCTGGTGGCGCTTGAGCGCCAGGCTGAGCGCGACGCGGTGCAGCTCCGCTACGCGGCCGATCGCTTCGAACCGGACATGGACGGCAGGCGCCTCGGCCCGGCGCACACCCTCCACGATGCATACCTGGCCGCGGACCTGGTCACCTACCCGAGCCTGTACGAGGGTTTCGGCAACGCGCTGATCGAGGCCATCTTCTACGGCAAACCGGTGGTGGTGAACCGATACCCGGTGTACGTGGCAGACATCGCGTCGCTCGGCCTGGATCTCATCGAGATCGATGGACGTATCACCGATGAGACGGTGGCGGCGGTTCTGGCGTCGCTGGCCAACCCGCGACGCCAGGCGCGGATTGCCCACCGCAACTACGACATCGCCCGGCGACGCCTCTCCTACAAGGTTCTGCGACGCCGGCTGCGGCGGTTGATCGCGCCCGATGGCGCGGGCCAGTGAGCGGTCATGGCGCCATTTCTCAGGTGCGGTGGCTTACCACAAGCGGGATGGGCCAATCGGCGACCCGCCCGGAGGTACTTCTCACCGGCTGAGACGCAGGCCGTCGTGGTCGCCTGCGGCCGCCCCTTCTTCAACGTAGCCCGCCGAGACTGAGAATTACCTCCTGGCTCACTCCCGGCGCCTGCGGCGGGAGTTCGACCGCCCGCCGTCGGGTGCGCCCTGGCCGCACAACTACACCGTGAGGGCGTAGATCCTGTCGCGAACCGCCTCGAGGTCGACCTCCGGTGTCGAGGTACCCCCGGTGATCCCGATGCGAGCCTTGCCCGTCAACCAGGCGGCGTGATCGGTCTCGAGCTCATCGGCATCGGCGATGTGAATCGTCTCGGCGCAGACTTCGGCGCACTTGACCGCCAGCTCCTTGGTATTGGAGCTGTTCTTGCCGCCGACCACGATCATCGCGTCCACCCCCGAGGCCAGCACCACCGAGTCGGACTGGCGGGTCAGGGTCACCGGGCAGACCGTGTTCACCACGCGCAGATCGTGGCAGCGTCGCAGGCAGAAGGCAGCGAACTCCTCCAGCTTGAAGGGCAGGATGGTGGACTGGCTCAACACGCCGATCTTCTTGGTGTGCGGAACGCGCTCCCAGGTGGATCGGTCCATGTCGTCCACCACCACGTGGTTGTCACCGGCGTAGGAGCGCACCCCCTTCACCTCGGGATGGTCCTCGTGGCCGATGATGCAGACCGTGTAACCGGCCGCGGCGAGCTCACGGGCCGCCTTCTGGGACTGGAGGACCCAGGTGCAGGTGGCGTCGATGACCTCCAGGTCGGCCTTGCCGCGCACGCGGTCCAGGTCGTCGGCCGGGACGCCGTGGGCGCGGATGACCAGCGTCCCGCCCTCCACCTGGTCGGCCAGGTCGGCGGTCTTGATCCCGCGGTCGGAGAGGTCGGCCTTGATCCCGGGGTTATGGACGAGCTGACCGAGCGTGGTGACGTCTTTCCCCTCGTCACGGGCGTGCTTGGCCTTGTCGATCGCCAGGCGCACGCCATAGCAGAAGCCGGCACGCTCGGCGATTCGCACCTCGGGTCGGGTGGCTGTGGTCATCCCCCCGATTCTATCGGGCCTGTCCCGTAGCGACCACGGTGTTCCTCGGGAAGGAGCGCCGCGATCTCGCGCATGATCCGCTCAGTGCCGGCTTCGAGGGCTTCGCGGTCCAGCCTGCCGTCCGCCTGGTGCGGCAGGCCGAAGACCGGACCGATGCGGATCGTCACCGCGGTCCGATGCGGGAACCGGCTGCGTCCCGGAAAGATCCGCCCGGTTCCGGTGATCCCCACCGGCAGGAGCGGTACGCCGGCCCGCATCGCGATAAGTGCGGCGCCGAGTTTCGCCTCGCCAAGCACACAGACGCGTGAGCGCGTGCCCTCCGGAAAGATGGCAATCGGCCGGCCCTCGGCAAGGTGTGCGAGCGCCTGGCGCTGCGCCGCCCGGTCGCTCTCGCCGCGCCGCACGAAGAAGACGCCCGCCGACCGCCCCAGCCAGCCGACCAGCGGCCAGTGCCGGATCTCCTCCTTGGCCATGAAGTGGATCACCCGGCCGGTCGAATGGCCGACCGCCGCACCAATGAACGGCGGATCAAGGTTCGAGCAGTGATTCGCCACCACCAGATACGGCCCGGTGCGGGGCACGTGCTCGAGGCCATGTACCTTGCCGCCGCCGAGGAGGAACTTCAGCCAATTGGTCAGAACTGCACCCGGATGGAAGAACCAGGTGCTCATGTGCGTGCGGGGAGATGCGCCGCGATCGCATCCACGCAGGCCGGCACGTCGAGCTCGCCGGCGTCGAGCACCAGCGCCCCCACCGCCTTGCGCAGCGGCGCCACGTCTCGTTCGGTGTCGGCCGCGTCACGCTCGCGAATCTCGGCGAGATATCGGTCCCGGCGGTCGGGACGGCCCATCTCGGCGGCGCGACGATCGGCCCGAACCGACGCGGCGGCGGTCAGGAAGACCTTCAGCGTGGCGTCGGGCAGCACCACCGTGCCGATGTCCCGGCCGACCATCACGGTATCGCCGCGGCGTGCCGCCGCGCGCTGAACATCGAGCATCGCGGCACGGACCTCCGCGTGGCGGCTGACCGAGGAGACGCCGCGGTCCACCCGCGGCGTGCGCGCCGCCCGCGTCACATCGCGCCCGTCGAGCAGCACCGTCTCGCGCCGATCGGTCTGCTCGCGCCGCGGCCGGCGAACGGTGATCTTCACCTCGCGCGCCAGGGCGGCCAGGTTCGGGCCATCGTCCATGCCGATCCCCCGCTCGAGCGCCGCCAGGGTGAGGGCCCGGTACATCAGTCCGGTGTCCACGAAGGTGGCACCAATGCGTTCCGCCAGCGCGTGGCCCACGGTGCTCTTGCCCGACCCCGATGGCCCATCGATCGCCACGTTGAGCGGGCCGCGGCGACGCGGAGTCGCCACGCGGGGACGCGCGCCCGCGAGCGCCTGGACCTCTCGCTCTGCCAGGGGGCGCCACTCACCGACGCGCAGGCCACTCACGGTGAGCGGCCCCAGCCGGGTGCGCACCAGCCGGCGCACCTGGTGCCCGACCGCGGCGAACAGCCGGCGCACCTCGCGCCGGCGCCCCTCCCCGATGCGGACACGGAGCCAGCCGCCGTGCTCGTCCGGGTCGCGGTCGACCTCCTCGGGCGGGGGCAGAATCTCCGCCGCCAGCAGCCGCGCCGGTCCGTCGTCGAGCTCGACTCCGTCCAGCAGCGCCCGCATTGCACGCTCGCTCGGCTCGGAGTCGATGAGCACCGCGTACTCGCGCTCCACCCCGTAGCGCGGATGCAGGACCCGGTTGGCCCATGCGCCATCGTTGGTCAGCAGCATCAACCCTTCCGAGTCCACGTCCAGGCGACCGGCCGGCCAGAGCCGCGATCCGGACCCCTGGCCGAGCAGTTCCACCACGGACGGACGCCCTCGCTCGGCGCGCGCCGACGACAGGTAGCCGGCCGGCTTGTGGACAGCGAAGTGCGCGGCCGGCATCGCGCTCGCCAGAGGTGCGCCGTCCACCGCGATCAGGTCAGTGGCCGCATCTGCGCTCTCACCGACCCGCGCCGTACGACCGTTGACGGTAACGCGACCCGCGGCGATCAGCGACTCGGAGGCGCGCCGCGACGCCACGCCCGCCCGCGCCAGGATCTTCTGCAGCCGCTCAGCCGCCATCGGCCGGCTCGGGAGGTGGCACCACAGCCGCCGGCATGTTGTCGAGCGAGGTGAGGCCGAAGCGCTCGAGGAAGGTGAAGGTCGTCCCGTACAGGATCGGGCGCCCCGGCGTATCGCGACGGCCGACCTCGACCACCAGGCGGCGGTGCATCAGCGAGCGCAGGACGTAGTCGGAGTCGACGCCACGCAACCGATCGATGTCGGCCCGGGTGACCGGCTGCCGGTAGGCCACCACGGCCAGCGCCTCGAGCGCCGCCGGCGTGAGTCGCGCCTCCTGGCGGGCCGCATGGGCGGCCAGGCGCGCGCCGACCTCGGGGGCGGTGACCAGCTGCCAGGTGTCGTCCATGCGCTGCAGGCGAAGGCCGCGACGGTCCTCGGCCAGCGTCTCGGCCAGGCCGCTGAGCGTCGCTTCAGCCTGCAGGCGCGGCACGCCGCCGAGCTCGGCGAGCTCGGCGGTCGTCAGCGGGCGCTCGGCGATGAAGAGCAGGGCCTCGTACAGGACGTCAAGGTCGTCCTGGTCGTCGGGGCCGCTCATCGCACCGTCTCGAGCAGGATCGGGCCGAAGATTTCATCTTGCTCAACGCGAACCAGTCGGCGGCGCACCAGCTCGAGCGTGGCCAGGACGGTGACGGTGGCCTCGGTCCGCGACCGGCAGGTCGCCAGCAGCTGCTGGAGGATCACCCGCCCGGTGGCCGAGAGCGCAGCCTGCAGCGCGCCGATCTGCATGGCGATGGTGATCTCGCGCGCCATGACCTCGGGCGGCTCGGGCTCGGGGTCCGGGATCGCGGCCAGCGCCGCCATGGCATCGGTCAGCAGATGCACCGGGAGGACCTCCGATGGGACCTCGGGAAGGTCGGACTCGCGTGGCTCACGGCGGAACACCGGAGCGGCGAGGTCGCGTTCACCCAGGGCGCGTGCTAGATCGCGCAGGGCACGGTACTCGAGCAGGCGTTGTCGGAGCTCTTCCTCGTCGGGCTCATCGGCCGCATCCAACGCCGAGGGCAGCGGCTCCCCCGGCAGCATGCGACGTGACTTGAGCAGGATCAGCTGCGCCGCAACGGTGACGAACTCGGAGAGCTGGGCCAGGTCGACCAGATGTTCGGCGAGGTGCGCCACGTAGGCATCGGCCAGATCGGCGAGGGGCACGGTCAGGACCTCGAGCTGGCGTGACTCGATCAGGTGCAGGAGGAGTGCCAGCGGGCCGGAGAAGCCCGGCAGGTTCACCTCAAAGGTGGGCTCGTCGGTCGACGCGGCCACCGCCATGGGGATCGACGTCGCGTCCGCGATGCGAATCGGCTCGCGCTCCATCGGTCTAGCTCGCCTCGTCCGCGGCCAGCAGGGCCGCAGCGGCGGCGGCATCAGGTCCCGCTGCGCTTCCGCGAATGAAGGCGGCCGTCCGCTCTCCACACCCGGCTCCGAGGGCGAGAGAGGCCGACAGCTCGGCGTGATGCAGGTGGAGGTGGAAGGGGTAGCGTCGCGACACGGGATCGGGCGACGCGAGACGCCTCAGCAGCGCCGGCGTCAGCGCTTCGAGCAGGACTGCGCCGACCCGCTGCCAGAGTCGCATCCGGCGCCCCTTGGCGGAATCGTGGAGCAGCGCCGCGGCCAGCAGCTCGGGGTCATCGCGGCCGGCGGCCAGGAGGCGGCCCATCACGTCGAGCCCGTGCCGGCGGTCGGGGGTGGGCATGCCCTCGAACAGCTGCCAGGCACCGGCGGGCAGGATGCTGCGTGCGCGCGCGACCTCGTCCGGATCGACCCGGGCGGTGACATGCCCGAAGAACTGCCCGACCCTATGCAACGCCGGTACCGATCATCGCTCCGGCGATCGAGCTGGCAACCCCGAACAGCCACTGCAGCGGGCCGCCGGTTGGCCCGTAGGAGAAGACAACCAGGGCGAGCAGCACCAGGTATCCAAATTGTGCGTAGCGCTGCACCACGAACTGCTGGCGTGGCGGCAGGAGCGGCAGCATCACGTTGTAGCCGTCGAGCGGTGGAATCGGGAGCAGGTTGAAGAACCCCAGGAGCACGTTGAAGTAGACGATCGAGGCGAGCACCAGCCGGACGAAGTCCTGCTCGAGCAGGCCGACCGCGTCGAAGCCACGGAAGACGACCGCGAAGACGGCCGCCATGGCGAAGTTGGCGATCGGTCCTGCGCCGGCCACGATGGTCATCCCGATCGGGCCTGGTCGCAGCGCGTAGCCGTTCACCGGCACCGGCTTGCCCCAGCCGAAACCGGCGATCAGGAAGAAGAGCGCCCCCACCGGCTCGAGGTGTCGCAGCGGGTTGAGGCTGACCCGGCCAAGTGCGCGGGGACGGTGATCACCGAGCGCGTCGGCGAGCGCCGCGTGGCTGAACTCGTGGAAGGTGATCCCGACCACCAGGGCAACCAGGATCCCGGTGATAACCGGCAGGGAGGCGTTGGAGAGCAGCACCTACGCCAGCTCCGGCAGCAGCTCACGCAGGATCGCCAGGAGTCGGGCGGCGCCGATCGGGCCCATGGCCAGCACCTCTTCGTGGGTCACCTCGCCGACCATCTCCGGGGTCGCCTTGTTGGTGACCAGGCTGAAGCCAAGCACCCGCGCGCCGTGATGGCGCGAGACGAGCAGCTCGTGAACGGTCGACATGCCGACCGCGTCCGCGCCCAGGGTACGCAGCATGCGCAGTTCGGCGCGGGTCTCGTAGCTGGGGCCTGACAGCATGAGGTACACCCCCTCGCGGAGGGTCACGCCCGCGCGCTGCGCCGCAGCTCGCGCGCTGGCCCGCAGGGGCGAGTCGAAGGCATCGGTCATCGGCAGGAAGCGCGGACCGAAGCGGTCCAGGTTCGGACCACTGAGCGGGTTGTCGCCCGACAGGTTGATGGTGTCGGCGATCAGCATCACGTCGCCCGGATCGAACTCCGGGTTGATCCCGCCCGATGCGTTGGTGAGCACGACGGTCTTCACACCCAGGCTCAGGCAGGCGCGCAGCAGGAGGGACGCCTGGCGATGCGACCAGCCCTCGTACGGATGCGCTCGTCCGGACAGGATCAGGACCGGGATGCCGGCAGCGCGTCCGGCCACGAGCTCGCCGGCATGTCCGGCGACCGCCGCGGTCGGAACGTGCGGGATCTCGCCGTACGGGATGCGCAGCTGCGCTCCGGGGTCCAGCAGCTCCACCACGTTGCCAAGGCCGGAGCCGAGGACGAATGCGACGAGCGGAGCGTCGAGCCCGGGAATGGTGGCCAACCGCTCACCAATGGCGGCGGCGGCTTCGTCGATGCGGCGCTCGAGCTCTTCCCCGTAGATCCCGTCGGGCAGGGAGCGGCGGGGCTCCTCCACCTACATCCGCTCCAACAGGTCGCGCTTCTTGGCCTCGTACTCCTCCGGCGTGATGAGGCCCTTCTCGACCAGCGTGGCCAGGCTCTCGAGCGTGGCGGCCAGCTGCTCCCCCGGGGACGCCGCGACCGGCGTGGCAGGGGCTGCGGCGGGTGCCGCGGCCGCCTCGGCAACGGGGGCGTGGCTCATCGGTACCTCTGCGACGCGATCGGTCCCGGCGCGCGGTGCCATCGGCTCGGCGCGCTGCATCTGGGGCATCGCCGCGGGCGACTGCATCCTCGACGGGGGCGCGAGGTCAGGCCGCTCGAGCTTCTCCTTCTGGTTGAGCATGGTGATCTTGAACTTCACCGGCTCGGCCAGCATGTTGTAGTCCTGGATGCCGGCCGATTCTTCTGCCGCGGTCAGGATGTCGAGCATGCCGTAGTCGAAGATGCGGCCCAGCCAACTCTGGGTCAGGTGCGCATCGTTGATCTTTTCCAGGCTCGAGTCGGCCATCTCCTTGTTGAAGATCCCCTCGGCCTTGATCAGGCGACGCGTGGTGACCAGGTACTCCTGGTTGCGCCAGGACCAGACCTTGAGACCGATCCAGGCCAGCGACACCAGCAGGACCGCCAGCGACACGATCTGCAGGAAGCCGCGCAGCGTCCACTCATCCCCCGAGGTCTGCCAGATGAGCACGGCGAAAGCGAGGATGGCGCCGATGACGAAGGCCCATGTCTGCGCCAGGATGGCGAACCAATGCTGGCGACTCTCGAAGACGACCTCCTCGCCGCGGCTGAGGAGATTCTTGGCGTAGCTCATTCGGGCGACTCCGCTACTGGTCGGGCTGCTGCTCAGGCTCGTGGATGCGCCCGCGCGTAGACCTCGCGGAGGCGCTCTCCGGTCAGGTGGGTGTAGAGCTGGGTGGTGCTGATGCTAGCATGGCCGAGGAGCGTCTGGACCACCCGAAGATCGGCTCCCCCCTCCAGCAGATGCGTCGCAAAACTGTGCCGGAAGGTGTGTGGAGTGACGCGCGCGGCTATCCCCGCCACGCGTGTCCAGCGACGCACCAACTGCCAGACCGACTCGCGCGCGAGCCGCGTCCCGCGTCGGCTGACGAACACCGCCGCGGTCGGCCGTCCAGCCGTCCATTCGCCGCGCGGGCCGGCAAGGTAGCGATGCAGCCGCTCCCGGGCCTCCTCCCCCATCGGAACTCTGCGCTCCCGGTCTCCCTTGCCGATCACTCGCACCTGCAGCCCCGGCAGGTCGAGGCGATCGGTGTCCAGGCCGGTCAGTTCGCTGGCGCGCAACCCGCAGGCGTACAGCAGCTCCAGGATGGCCCGGTCGCGGATGCCGATCGGATCGTCCGACGGCGGCGCCTCGAGGATGCTGGCGACCTGGTCGGCGGTGAGGACCCCCGGCAGGTAGCTGCCCGGCCGCGGTGCATCCAGCAGGGACGCGACGTCTCGCTCGGCCAGTCCCTCGCGCAGCGCGAAGCCGTAGAAGCTGCGCACCGCGGCCATCTTGCGGGCCTGGGTGCTGGTCCGGCGTCCGGCGCTCCGCAGGGCGTTGACGAAGTCGCGAACCGGCTCGGGGTCGCTGCGCCACGCGCGACCGCCGAACTCGGCAAACTGCGCCAGGTCGTGGCGGTAGGCGGACACCGTGAGTGGTGACAGGCCCCGCTCCACGCGCAGCTCGGTCAGGAACGCCTCGATGGCGGAGAGCAGCTCGGGGTCGGGCGCACTCATCCCGCTGCGCTGCGCAGCAGGGCCTCCGCCGCGGCATGCGCCTCGCTGCCCGCGTCGCTGCCGGCCAGCATGGCCGCCAGCTCGAGCGTCCGTTCCTCGGGGGAGAGGACCCGGGCGTCGGCGACGGTACGCCCATCGATCTCGCGCTTCCCGACATGGACGTGCGCGTCGGCGTACGCCGCGATCTGGGGGAGGTGGGTGACGCAGATCACCTGGTGGAAGGCAGACAGGGCGCGCAGGCGCTCACCGAGGGCCGTGGCGTTTCGGCCACCGACCCCGGCATCGATCTCGTCGAAGATGAGCACCGGCGTCTCGTCCGCCGCCGCGAGCACGACCTTGAGCGCCAAAGAGAGGCGGCTCGCTTCTCCGCCCGACGCGATCCGGGACAACGGCCGCGGCGGTTCGCCCGGGTTGGGCGCAAAGGTGAACTCGACACGGTCGGCGCCGCTCGGTCCGATCTCCCCTGACTCGACCGCGATGCCAAAGGCGTCGACCGGCAGGCCGAGCGGCGGCAGCTCGGCATTGACTCGTTCCGCCAGGCCAGACGCGGCACGACGGCGCTCGACCGACAGGGAGGCGGCGAGCTCTTCGAGCACCGCCCGGCGGCGCGCCTCCTCGGCGCCGAGTCGCGCGCGCAGCCCGTCCTGATCCTCCAGCCGCGCCAGCTCGGCGGCGGTTGCCTCCCCGAACTCGATGATCTCGAGAATCGTGGCGCCGTACTTGCGCTTCAGGTCGTAGATCAGGCTCAGCCGCTCCTCGATGGCAGCCCGCGCCGCCGGGTCCAGGTCGACCGCCTCGCCCAGGGCGGCGCTGTCGCGGGCCAGCTCGGTGGCGTCGGCCTCCAGCCCGCGGGCGCGCTCCACGAGCTCATCGAAGCGGTCGTCGTGCTGCGCCGCGGCGGAGAGCGAGGCGCGCGTGGCGCGCAGGGCGTCCAGCCCCCCGCCGTCGTCGTGCAGCGACCGCGCCGCTTCGGCGGCCGACCGCGCGATCAGCTCCGCGTGGGTCGCGGCGCGCAGGCGCTGCTCCAGCTCCGCATCCTCGTCCGGCTGCGGATCGGCCGCCCGGATCTCGTCAACCTGGTGGCGGAGCAGCTCGACGCGCCGCGCCAACTCGTGGGCATCGATGATCATCTCGCTCGCCTCCGCGCTGGCGGCACGCCAGGCACGGTAGGCCTCGGCAACGGCCGCAGCGCCTTCGGCAAGGTCGGCCACTCGATCGAGCAGAGCGAGCTGCCGCTCGGGAGCCAGGAGGCGCTGCTGATCGTGCTGACCGTGGATCTCCGCCAGCCGCGACCCCAGCGCCGCCAGGCTGCCCACCGTCACGCTGCGGTCGTTCACGCGCGCCAGCGAGCGTCCATCGGCGCTCACCTCGCGGCGCACGATCGCGAGCCCATCACCGGCGGCCAGCAGATCAGCGAGCGGGTCGTCCGGCTCGAAACCCACCTCGTCGAAGATCGCCTCGACGCGAGCCGAATCGGTCCCGGAGCGCACCTGGTCAGTGGCTGCACGCGCACCGAGCACCAGCGACAGCGCGTCCACGACGAGCGACTTGCCCGCGCCGGTCTCGCCGGTGAGCACCGTGAAGCCGCGGGTCAGCGGCAGTCGAACGCGCTCGATAACCGCCAGGTTCTCGACCAGGAGTTCGACGAGTGGCATCGGTATCGGCTCGCGGGTCAGTACGGCAGCAGTGAGGCCTTGGTGCGCAGCAGGTCGTAGAACGGCGTGCTGCCGCCCGGCTCGACCATGCGCAGCGGCGCCGACAGGGCGCGCACCTCCACGGTTTCGCCCAGCGCCATCGGGATCTCCCACTGCCCGTCCAGGCTGATCTGTGCGCCCGCGCCGGCCTGGCGCAGGGTGAGTCGCACGACCCGGTCCTCACCGACGACCACGCTGTGCAGGGGCGAGAGGTACGCGGCGACCGGGGTGATGATCATGTTGCGCAGGCGCGGATCCAGGATGGCGCCCCCGGCACTGAAGCTGTAGGCGGTGGACCCGGTCGGCGTGGCCACCACCACAGCATCGGCCACGTAGGTCGCAAGGTGGCTCTCGCCGACCTCCACCTCCACCTGGATGAGGCGCACCCGCTCACCGCGCGCCAGGGCCACGTCGTTCAGGCAGGCGTGCTCCTCGCGCTCCCCCGAAGCGCGGATCAGGGTGGCCGCGATGCGCAGGCGGTCCTCCACCGCGAAGTCGCCGGCCGCCACCTGGTCGAGGGCGCGCTCCAGGCCGTCGGCTTCGACCTTGGCCAGGAACCCGATCCGACCCATGTTGATGCCCAGCGTCGGCGCCGCCGAATCGCCGATCGCCCGCGCAGTCCGCAAGAAGGTGCCGTCGCCGCCGAGGACGCACACCAGGTCGCTCTTCTCGCACCCACGGGCGATCCCCTCGCGGTCGTCGGCCGCAGCGTCCCAGGCCTCTGCCTGGTGTGCCCGGCACCAGGCGTGGCCGCGCCGCAGAACGTCGGGCACTGCGGGATTGGTGGGGTTGTAGGCGAAGCCGATGCGCATCAGTCGCCCGATCGCAGACGCTCCGCGATCTCCTCGATCCCGCGGCGCAGCGAGGCCAGCTCAGCCGCCAGCTCGTCGGGGGTGATGGCCGCGTAGGAGCGGTCGAGCCCCGCGGCAATGTAGGCCCGCATCAGGCTCGATGGAGAGACGCCCCGGGATCTCGCCACCTCCTCGACCCGCTCGAGCAGGGCGTCTGGCATGCGCATCGAGACGATCTGGCGCATCGTGTCGGGCGCCGGCACGTGCGGCGGCGGTGGCACGGCAGCCAACTCCTCGAAGACGCTCAGCTGCTCGCCGGACGGCGCACCCTTCCGCTTCATCGGTCGCATCGTAGTACGCCCGTCATACCGGCGATGGCGTTAGACGCTCCACCAGCGTCACCCAGGGCTCGCCGGCCGTGTCGTCGGAGGCGGACCGGTGGACGAGCACGGCCAGGAACTCGCGGTTGCCGTCGGCCCCGGTGAGCGGCGATTCGATCAGTCCGGCCGGTCGGAACCCCGCGGCCGCGGCGTCCACCGCGAAGCGCAGCAGAACGGCCCGGTGCGTCGCCGGATCGCGGACGACTCCGCCTCGCGGAACGGAGCCGCGGCCAGCCTCGAACTGCGGCTTGACCAGGGCGATGACGCGACCGTGCTCGATCAGCAGCTGGTGCACCCGCGACAGGACGCGTGCCAGAGAGATGAAGGACAGGTCCAACGTGGCCAGGTCGATCGGCTCGGGAAGACCCGCAAGCTCGCGAAGGTTGGTTCGCTCCATGCTCACCACCCGCGGGTCGGTCCGCAGGCGCTCGAGCAGCTGGGCGCGCCCGACGTCGACGGCGTACACGATCCGGGCACCCCGGGCGAGGAGCACATCGGTGAACCCGCCGGTGGAGGCTCCGGCGTCGAGGCAGGCGCGGTCCGTCACATCGATCTGAAAGGCCTCGAGCGCCGCCTCCAGCTTTGCGCCCGCGCGCGATGCCCAGCGCGGCCGCGCGCGGACCGTGATGACGGCGTCGCTCGGCACCAGCTGCCCGGGCTTCAGCGTGCGGCCGCCGCCACCGCCGAGTTCCACCTCTCCGGCGAGCAGCAGGGAGGTCGCCTCGGCACGCGACCGTGCCAGGTCGCGCTCCACGAGGAGCTGGTCCAGCCGGATGCGGGTCATGAGTGCGGCCTCATCGGTATCGACGTCATGGGGCAGACGCGGCCTCAGGCGGCGGTCACCTTCGATGCCGGTTCCGTGTCGGCGTGTGCGGCCGGCGCCACCAGGCCGAGCGCCTCGCGGATCTGGGTCAGGATCCCGGGCTCATCGATCCGCTGCTGCCGGCGCAGGTCATCGACCGCACCGTGGTGGACGAAGCCCTCGGCGAGGGCCACCTTGAGCAGCGGCACCCGCACGCCCCCGCGATTGAGCGCGTCGAGCACGCCATCACCGAAGCCGCCCATGGCGGCGCTCTCCTCCGCGGTGACCACCAGCCGTCGGCCCACCGCCTGGGCGGCGATCAGGTCCTCGTCGAGCGGCTTGGCCCAGCGCGCGTTGATCACCGTGCTGCCGATTCCGTGGTCGTGCTGCAGCGCATCGGCCACGCGGAGCAGCCGCTGCACGATCGGCCCGAAGCCGACCAGCAGCAGGTCGCCGCCGCTGCGGAGCACCTCGCCACGGCCGATTTCGAGCGGTTCTCCCTGGCGGTCGGGCAGGTCCTCGCCCGGGTCGCGGGGGTAGTGCAGGCTGATCGGTCCGTCGTGGCCGAAGGCGGTCACCAGCATGTCGCGCAGCTCCTGCTCGTCCTTGGGCGAGCCGATCACCAGGTTCGGCAGGGCGCGCTGCGGGGGAAGCGTGAACATCCCCTGGTGGCTGGTGCCGTCCTCTCCGACCAGCCCGGCCCGGTCGATGGCCAGCAGCACGGGCAGATCGTTCTGGCAGACGTCGTGCACCAGCGAGTCGTAGGCGCGCTGGCTGAACGTCGAGTAGAGCGCCACCACCGGGCGCATCCCGCCGAGCGCCATCCCGGCCGCCATGGTCACCGCGTGCGGCTCGGCGATGCCGACGTCGAAGAAACGATCCGGGAAGCGAGCCGCGAAGCGCGCCAGGCCGGTCCCGGTGGGCATGCCGGCGGTGACAGCGCAGATCCGCTCGTCGGTCTCTGCCAGCCGGACGAGCTCCTCGGCAAAGGTGGCGGTGTAGGTCTTCGGTCGGCGTCGCGCCTCGGCCTCCGGCGGGAGCGGCTCCTCGGTCGGATCGATGAGGCACAGGTCGATCGGCGGCAGGCTGGCCCCGTGGAAGGCGACCGCGTCCATCTCGGCGGGTCCATAGCCCTTGCCCTTTGTGGTCTTGACGTGAACAAGCACGGGGCCTGGCAGGGCGAATGCCCGCTCGAAGCTCTCTTCCATCTCGGCGAGGTCGTGGCCGTCAAGGACACCGATATAGGTGATCCCCAGGTCCTCGAAGAACCCCACCTTGGCC
>Ga0209619_10002233_pt1 | contig 14051 bp, 10 predicted proteins | sample Rifsed16ft3_FD_184011 | JGI IMG/M metagenome (GOLD analysis project Ga0209619, IMG submission 184011) | Soil microbial communities from Rifle, Colorado, USA - sediment 16ft 3 (version 2) | ecosystem: Environmental > Terrestrial > Deep subsurface > Rock core/Sediment | place: Rifle, Colorado... | reverse complement strand
GAGCCGGTGAGCATAAAAACGTCGCTCTCGATTACCTCGGCAGACGTGTTGCTCATCGCGGCTGACCCGACTGCCATCTGCAGCGCCACCACACTGGCGGCGTGACACAGACGCGTGCAATGGTCTACATTGTTTGTGCGGAAAAGCGCGCGAAATAGCTTTTGCAGCAGATAATTGTCTTCATTGGTGGCTTTGGCGCAGCAATATACCGCCATGGCTTTGGCGCCATCGCGCTGGTATATTTCGACCAGGCGGTCGGCGGCGTAGTCCAACGCCTCATCCCAGCTGGCTTCGTGCCATTCCGACCGGTCAAAGGCCTGGCTGCGCTCGCCCGGTTTTTGGCGCGTATTTCGGATCAATGGGGTGGTAACGCGTTGTTTGTTGTAGATGTAATCGTAACCAAAGCGGCCTTTGACGCATAAATTTCCGTGGTTGACTACAGAATCAAACGGCGACGTCACGCGATAAATAAAGCCATCTTCGATGTGCAGCTGCAGATTACAGCCAACACCGCAATAAGGGCAGGTGGTCGAGACGATATTCTCAGCTTTTAACATGACTCCTCCACTCAGGCCTGCTCATTGACATCGGGTTCAACGCGGCGGCGCCGGCTGCGGCGTTCACCGCGGGTCAGGTCCATAATTTCATCCGGGGTGCGGCCTAGTTCCAGCAGCCATTGGCGTTTGGGTTTCAGCGCCCCGGTCGGGCAAACGCCCACACATTGCCCGCAAAATACGCAGGTCGACTCGGGCATGGGAATTTCGTAGAAAGTACTGATCTGGGTTTCGTAGCCGCGTCCTGAAAAATTTATGGCAAAGGTATATTGGGCATCTTCCGCGCAGACCTGAACACAGCGCCAGCACAGGATGCATTTGGAATAATCGCGCAGGTACATCGGATTGTCATCGATTGGCAGTGATTGGCGCTCCTCGGCCTGCGGGAAGCGGTCATTTACTGCCTGGTAATCCACTACCATCTGTTGAATTTCAGGTGCCTCCGACAGGTCAACGGTCGACTCGAGCAGCTCTAAAATGGTGCGGCGCGAGCGGATGACCCGTTCAGATTGGGTTTGCACTTTCATCCCTTCACCAACAGCCGCGACGCAAGAGGGAACCAACACCCGGGCACCCTCCACTTCCACCACACAAATGCGGCACAAGGCGTTGGATGTGGTGGCTTCATGAAAGCAAATGGTCGGGATTTCAATCCCGGCTTCGCGCGCGGCGGCTAGAATGGTCGTTCCCGGGGGAACTGCAACTTGCTTTCCGTCGATGGTGAGGTTGATGATTTCGCTCATTACGGTTCCTCTCGTTTAGCGGCTCAAAGTTTCTGGAACCTGGAATAATTGCGGCCAATGCTTCATGGCGCTCAAGACTGCACTGGCTGCCGTTTGCCCCAATCCGCACAATGAGGCGTCGGTCATCGTCCAGCCGGTGTCTTGCAGCCGTTCCCAATCACCCGGCAGGGATTTTCCGTCTAAGACCCGCTTCATAATCTCCAGTTGACGTTGGGTCCCCATCTGACAGGGGTAGCATTTGCCGCAGGATTCCTCGGCGAAGAAGTGCGCCAGGCGCAGGCAGATGTCGCGCATATCGCGGGTCTCATCAAATACAGTGATCACGCCGGAGCCGAGCGGCAAACCCGCGGTTCGTAGATCTTCGAAGCTCAAGCGCACATCCAAATGCGATTCGAGCGCGAATGCCCCGGCTGCCCCGCCAAACAACGCCGACTGGAAAGTATGTCCGCTGCGAATGCCGCCCGCTAAATCTTCCAACAGATCTCGGAAGGGCGTGCCGAACGGAACTTCATATAAACCCGGCCGCATCACGTCGCCGGAAAGGCAGAACAATTTTGAACCGGTCGATTTCTCAGTGCCAATACGGTGGTAAGCTTCCGCGCCCATGCGCAGGATCAGCGGGATATTTGCCAGGGTTTCGACGTTGTTGATTGAAGTCGGTTTGCCAAACAACCCAAAGGTGGTCGGGAAGGGCGGCTTGACTCGCGGAAAGCCGCGTTTTCCCTCGATTGACTCGAACAGGGCTGTTTCTTCTCCGCAAATGTAAGCGCCAGCCCCGCGGCGCAGTTCAATATCAAAATTAAAGCCTTTTCCCAGAATCGCTGCGCCAAGATAGCCAGCTTTGCGCGCCTCGGTTACCGCTTCCTGCATAATCTGGTAGGCGCGCAAATACTCGCCGCGGATGTAGATATAACCTTTGCTTGCACCGACGGCGTAAGCGGCGATGATCAATCCCTCAAGAATGGTATGCGGGTCATCCTCCATCAGCACCCGGTCTTTAAACGTGCCGGGTTCGGCTTCGTCCGCATTGCAAACCACATATTTTGGCGATCCGGTTGCTCTGGCTGTGCCTTCCCACTTGACCCCGGTTGGAAAGGCTGCACCGCCGCGTCCCACCAGCCCGGAAGCCTTGACTTCTTCAATCACCGCTTCAGGTGTGCGGCTTAAAGCTTTTCGCAACGCGCCATAACCGCCGTGGTTGACAAATTCTTCCAGCGACACCTTCTGACCGCGTCCGCAGTTGGCCGTCAACAATGAAATCGACCCTCCCAGGATTGTCCCTGGCTGGTGACCGGTATTTTCGACGATTTCTTCCCAGGTACGCAGATCCGCGTTGCCGATCGGTTTACCCTTGACCAGCACTGCTGGTGCATGCTCGCAAAGCCCCAGGCAGGGTGCCCGCTCAATAGTTACAGAAGGTCTGAATCCCTCATCCGGCGCATGGAATTCCAGATGTTGAGTCAGGCGTTTAAGCATCGGTTCTGAGCCTGCCATGGCGCAGGCTGGGTCGTTGCAAACGTGAATGACCGTTTTTCCGACCGGTTCGCGATAGAACATGGCATAAAAGTCGATGACGCCAAACACCTCTACCAGCGGCACTTTCAAGCTGCGGGCAACTTCAGCGGCGACATGCTCAGGCAGGTAGCCGTAAATCTCCTGGGCTGCGTACAGCGCCGGTAAAAGTGCGGTTCTGCCCTGGGGAGCATATTCTTCCATTGCCACTTTGAGCGGGGTCAGGTCGATATCGGTCATGCGTCCTCCTGGTGAGGGTTTGGGTTGTGACGTGAGGGGAAACAATCGAATTTTACCCGAGAAGGTATAATTATAGTCAATGTTGCTTTCGATTGTCATACAAGCGGGTGGTGAATCGCAGCGGATGGGGGCTAATAAAGCGCTGCTGCCTTTTTTGGGTATGCCATTGATCGAGCGGGTGGTAGTGAGGGTGCGCCACCTTGCTGATGAGGTACTGGTCACCACCAACCAGCCTGCCGGCTTTGAGTATCTGCATTTGCCGTTGATTCCGGACAAGATCCCCGGTCAGGGCGCCCTGGTGGGGCTGCACACGGCCTTGCAGGCCGCCAGCCAACCGTATGTCGCCGTGATTGCCTGTGACATGCCGTTCGTCAACCCGCAGCTGATTGCCTACCAGGTGGAATGCCTGGTGAACGAATCTGTGGATCTGGTCATCCCTTTGACGGAGCAAGGCTACGAACCTTTCCATGCGGTTTACCGACGGGAAACTTGTTTGCCAGCTGTGTCCTCTGCGCTTAAAACCGGAAAAAAACGTATGATCTCCTGGTTTGATCAGGTACGCGTGCGGGAAATCAGCCAGGCCGAACTGCTGCGCTACGACCCGCTCAGCCGCGCATTTTTGAACGTCAATACACCGGAAGAATTCCAGGCTGCCGAGCAGATGGCTCAAGCCAGCGAGGTTTGAGCCGGACTCTCTACCGGTTGGATAGTCCAATTCTCTGATGGAATTAGCCTTTCCGAGTGGGTGTAGACATTGCATTGGTTGCGTCGGGCGTATCCGACCAGAGTGATGCCAAACTCCTCAGCCAGTTCGATCGACATGGAACTCGGCGAGGTGCGCGAGACCAGGATGGTGGCGCCCATGCGCGCGGATTTCTGCAGCATCTCGGAGCTGATTCGCCCGGTTGTGACGATAATGCGCGGACCAGGCTGAATTTTCTCGAGCAGAATCATCCCGGCGATTTTATCCAGGGTGTTGTGCCGTCCAATATCTTCAGCCTGTGCCAGAATTTGCTCGCCGTCTGTCAAAATGGAGCAATGGACGCCGCGAACCTCGCGGTACAGTTCCTGATTTTCTAATAGGCGGTCCATCCAGCTCAGCAGCACATCCACCGGTACCTGGCCGCCTGGGGCCAGTTTTTTAGTGCCTGCTTTGGCGCCATCCGAGGTTACGCCGCCAGTGCAACCGGAGGTCCGCCGCCAATGAGGCGGTTTGTCAACAGGCTGGTTGAGCCAAACATCCACATTATCGCCGTTCTCACACGGGCGCATCACTTCGATCTCATCGAGCGAATGTATGATGGCCTCGTTGTATAAAAATCCAACCGCCAGCGCTTCCAGCTGCGTGGGGGTGCACATAAACGTCAGCCAGAGCTGACCGTTTACCGTTAAACCGACATTGGCCTCGGTGATGATACCGCCTGAGGCTTCTTCCCACCCATGATGCGATATTTTGGTGTATTGGATCGGTGTAAAAGGAAGTGGTTTCATCCGTTTTCCTTAATAAGTAATCCTGGTGGTTAATGTATCCTAATTCTATCAAGTTTAGCTAAATGCAGCCTTAATAAACGACCTCTGGCGGGTTGTGTTACAATCGGCGCGGCCTGTTGCGACCTAATCAGCGGTAGAATAGTACTGCATTTATGAAATTTTATTTCCGTTTTGCCAGCAAATTAATTGTCCCGGGGGTGATCTGCGCCGTTCTGATTTCGGCCTGCAATCTCCCGGCCGATTTGGCTATTGATCCGATCGACGTCACCGCTGTGTATCAGACCGCCAACGCCTTTGTTGGTCAACAATTCGAGACGCCTCAGCCAAAGCCGAGCGCCGCACCTTCCCCCACTGTGCGGGTGATCACGCCTACTATTCAATTGGTTACCAGCGACTCAGGTTCGTCAGCCAGTCCTACCATCCCGTCACGCCTTTGCGATCAAGCAGGGGCAGGCAATCCGTTGGATGTCACCATCCCGGACGATACCCGTCTGCTGCCCGCCGAAGAATTCACCAAAACCTGGCGCCTGGTCAACCTTGGTACTTGTGATTGGACCACCGAATACGCGGTGGTGTGGTTCTCTGGTGATGATCTTGGTGCTGTGCACGAACAGCCGTTTTTAACTTCAATAACGGCCGGCAGCAGCGTTGATTTTGCGGTCGATATGACTGCTCCGACTGCACCCGGCATTTATTCCGGCTACTGGATGCTGCGCAATAGTTCCGGCGAATTGTTTGGCATTGGTCCGAATGGCAACTCGCCATTCTGGGTGCGAATCCAGGTGGTTGCTGTCGAAACGGCGGTACCTACCGTTACAGCCACCCTGGCGCCGACCTCCATTGTTTTGGCAACTGGCTCGGCCAAATTGTCACCCGGCCAGTATTTTGACCTGGATTCCGGACAGGATACCGCCGAAAATCAAGTCGACTTAAAGTTGGAACAATCCGGTTCTGATACCTTCCAATGGAAGCCCGAAAACAACGCCCGTTTCGCGGTGTTTGGCTTAAACCAGCCTACCGAACTGGAATGCCAGTATGCGACTTTAAACGACCAGCCGCTGCCGCTCAGCACCTTCGAGGCTGGCATTTTCCTGTGTTACCGCACCAGTAAGGGTCTGCCTGGGCGTTTGCAGATCGAAGTGATGCCGGCTGGCAGTTCTCCGCTGCAATTGAAATTCACAACCTGGGCTGTTCCTTAAGCCCGCCATTCTACCAAGGAGCCCGCTGTATGGACCTCGACGATACCAACCTGATGCAATCGCTGGATAGCCTGAATATGCTGGCGGAGATCGACGGTCTGCCAAATCAACTGGAAAGCGCCTGGAAATTGGGACTAGAACAGGATCTGCCATCCATGTCGGGAATCAACCAGGTTTTGGTTGCCGGGATGGGCGGTTCAGCCATTGGTGCAGATCTGTTGGCAGCCTACATCGAGCCATTGAGCAGCGTCCCGCTGCTTATTCAGCGCGATTACACCTTGCCGGCCTGGGCGAAAGGCAGCCACACCCTGGTGATCGCCTCTTCTCATTCCGGAAACACCGAAGAAACCCTGTCAGTATTCGAGCAGGCTCAAAAGTCTGGCTGCCAGCTTTTGGTGATCGCCACCGGCGGCAAATTGGCCCAGTTGGCGCTTGAGGCGGGCTTACCGGTGTGGAAATTCGTGCATAATTCGCAGCCTCGTGCTGCGGTTGGGTTCTCGTTCGGGCTGCTGCTGGCTTTGTTCGTCCGCCTGGGCTTTATCCCGGTTCAAGACGCCGACATGGCGGATGCGCTGCAAGCGCTGCGGGCGCAGCAAAGTGGATTGCTGGCAAATGTTCCGGCGGTAAAGAACCCGGCGAAGCGGCAGGCAGGTCAACTGATGGGCCGCGGTGTCGTGATATTAGGATCCGGGCTGCTGGCGCCGGTGGCGCGCCGCTGGAAGGGTCAGGTTAGCGAATTGGCCAAAGCCTGGGGACAGTTTGAATCGCTGCCCGAAGCTGACCACAACTCTCTGGCCGGGATTGAAAACCCAGAAGCCATGTTGACGAATACTCTTGTCATTTTCCTGCGCTCAACTGCCGATCATCCACGCAATAAATTACGCAGCGAGTTGACACAGCGTTCCTTCATGGTCGCCGGTATGGGCACCGATTTTTACCAGGCCAAGGGCACCAGCCGCCTGGCACAACTGTGGACGGCGCTGCATTTTGGTGATTACACCGCCTATTACCTGGCGGTCGCCTATGGTGTTGACCCCACGCCCATTCCTGCCATCAGCGGGCTCAAAGCAGCCATGTCCTGATATGTAATCTGACCATCCCATGAATTTCAACCGCGATTTGCTGCAGGCAGCACGCCGTGACTGGCGTTTGCTGGCATTGACGGTCTTCCTGGGAGTTGCCGGCGGCGTGGTGGTGATCCTGCAAGCGCGCACGTTGAGTGCAATTCTGGCGGCGGTATTTATCGGTGGACAAACGCGGGCAGCGATCGCCTGGATGTTTATCCCGCTGCTGGTGATTTTAGCCGCCCGGGCGTTGATTTCCTGGGGTGCGGATGCAGCCGCCGGTCATCTGGCAGTGAGCGTGAAAGAGAACTTGCGCCGCCAGTTGATAGACCATCTGTTTCAGCTTGGTCCAGCCTTTACGCGCGGTGAAAACAGCGGCGAATTAGCCAATACTGCCCTGCAGGGCTTGGAGTCGCTGGATGCTTATTTCAGCCAGTATCTGCCGCAAGTGGCGCTGGCAGGCCTGGTGCCGTTGACTATATTGGTGGCAGTTTTTCCAGTGGACTGGCTCACGGGACTCATTTTGGGGCTGACTGCGCCGCTCATCCCGATTTTTATGGTGTTGATCGGCAAAGCTGCGGAAGCCGCCACGCGGCGGCAATGGAACAACCTCAGCCGCTTGAGCGCCTATTTTCTGGACACCCTGCAGGGATTGCGGGAATTGAAATTGCTAGGGCAGAGCCAGCGCCAGGCTGAAAGAGTAACCCAGGCTGCCGAACAGTACCGCCTGACTACCATGAACGTCCTGCGGGTGACTTTTTTATCAGCGTTGGTGCTCGAGATGGTGGGTACGATCAGTACGGCTTTGATCGCGGTACAGATTGGGCTGCGGCTACTGCGCGGAGATTTGTTTTTTGAGCAAGCCTTCTTTATTTTGCTATTGGCGCCGGAATTCTACCTGCCGCTGCGTCTGCTGGGTCAACGCTTCCATGCCGGCGCAAACGGAATACAGGCTGCCCGCCGAATTTTCGCGCTACTGAACACACCCGGTCTGCCTGAGCCGGTTGATTCTGGCATTTCAGCAGTTCAAAAAATACAGTCTCCAAAGCTCATTCGGTTCGAGAACGTCAGTTACACCTATCCCGGACAAGCCCATCCAGCGGTAGAGGGAGTCAGTTTTCAACTGGAGCGCGATCAAATGACTGCCCTGGTCGGCTCGACCGGATCCGGGAAAAGTACGCTGGCAAACCTCTTGCTTCGTTTTTCGCTCCCAACCTCCGGACAGGTGCTGGTGGATGGGGTATCCATGGAAAAGATCCCATCTTCAATTTGGCGTCAGCAGATCGCCTGGGTGCCGCAACAGCCAGTCATCTTTCAAACGTCGATCGCTGAAAATATCGCGCTGGGAAAACCTGAGGCAACCTCGAAGGAAATTCAAGCCGCGGCACAGTCAGCCTTGCTTCATGAACGCATCCTATCGCTGCCCGCCGGCTATGACACGGTCCTTGGCGAGGGCGGCGCCCGCTTGAGCGGCGGCGAGTTGCAGCGTCTGGCGCTGGCGCGCGCTTTTCTGCTGGATGTGCCGCTTGTGGTGTTGGACGAGCCAACTGCACACCTGGACCTGGCACAGGAGGTGGTTTTAGAAGAAACCATGCAGCGATTGAGTTCCAGGCGAACCGTGCTGATCATCGCCCACCGCCTGCCGACGGTTTACCGCGCCGACCAAATCCTGGTGTTGGATCACGGGCGCATCGTCGAGGCTGGCGCTCACCGATCTTTGTCGGCTGCCGACGGAGCATACGCCCGTCTTTTACGGGTTTATGGCGGCGGTGAGGCATGAAAACAACCTGGCAGCTTCTGCAATTCTTGAAACCGTTTTCCGGCTGGGTGCTGCTTTCGGTGCTCCTATCCACTGCCACCGTCGCCAGCGGCATCGGCTTGTTGGGCACTTCGGCCTATCTGATCTCGCGTGCAGCATTACAACCCTCCATCGCGGTGCTGCAAGTTGCCATCGTCGGCGTCCGGTTTTTTGGCATTTCGCGCGGAATCTTTCGCTATCTGGAACGCCTCACCGCGCATTCGGTTAATTTTCGCCTGTTGGCCAGGCTGCGGACCTGGCTCTACCGCACCATCGAACCGTTGGCTCCGGCCAGGCTGCAAGATTTTTCGTCCGGCGACCTGCTCAACCGTATTCTGACCGATGTTGACACGTTGGAAAATTTTTATGTGCGGGTGGTGGCGCCCTACGCCGCTGCCGGTTTGACCATCGTGGGTATGGGGCTATTCATTGGCCGGTTTGATGCCCGGTTGGGACTTATATTGGCTGGCGGTCTGATCTTGAGCGGTTTCGCAATCCCAGCGGCGGCTTATTTCGTGAGCCGGGAAGCCGGGCGGGCAGTGGTGACTTTGAAAGCTCGCCTGAGTATAGGCCTGGTTGCAGCCATCCAGGGGATGAGCGATTTGACCGCCTATAATCACGCAGGGAGCACCAGTCAGATGCTGAATGACTTAACTACTAAATTGGCGCGCGCCCAGCGTCACCTGGTTTGGGGCAGCGCCTGGATCAATGCTTCCAACGGCCTGCTCACCAACGTGACCATGTTGGCGGTATTATGGCTGGCGATCCCGCTGGTTGCTAATGGCAGCCTTGAGGGGTTTATGCTGCCGGTCCTTGCCATGCTGGTTTTGGCTTCGTTTGAAGCCGTCTCACCGCTGGCGACCGCGGCACAATACCATTCAGCCAGTCAAGAATCTGGCGCACGTCTGTTTGAACTACAGAGGCTGACACCCGCGGTAACTTCCCCAGAGAAGCCGGCAACTATCCCATCCCCGCCATTTGAGCTTGAATTGCGTAATGTCTCTTTTCAGTACGAGGCTGGCCCCGACGCCGTTTTGCACGATATTTCCCTCATGCTGTCCCCGGGTAAAAAGATCGCTTTGATCGGTCCCAGCGGTGCGGGCAAAACCTCTTTGGTGAACATCCTCCTGCGGTTGTGGGAATTTGACTCGGGTGAGATCTGGTTGAACGGCGATGACCTGCGAAGGTTCCAGCCTTCCGCCGTTCGAGGATTATATTCAGTCATTTCCCAATCCTCGTATTTGTTCAGCGCCACTTTACGGCAGAATTTACGACTGGCGCAGCCGGGAGCTAACGATAATACGCTTCAAATGGCACTCCAACAGGCGGGATTGGCGGATTGGGTCTCAACATTGCCGGAAGGATTGGATACCTGGGTTGGCGAGCACGGTTTGCGTCTGAGCGGCGGTGAACGGCAGCGTCTGGCGATTGCCCGCGCTCTGCTGCAGGATACGCCCTTCGTCATACTGGACGAGCCCACCGCAAACCTGGATGCACTCACCGAAGCTGCCATCGTCGACCAGCTTCATTCTGCGTTCGCTGAAAAATCCGTGTTGTGGATCACCCACCGCCTGGTCAGGCTCGAGCGCATGGAGGAAATCATTGTTCTCGATGCCGGTCAAATCGTTGAGCGCGGCACGCATGCTGATTTAATTAAAACAGGCGGGCTTTATGCCCGCCTGCTGGAATTGCAACAGCGGATGATTCCACTTACTTTTTCATCGCCGCCATCATCGTGATCCGCACCGCGATGCGGTTGATTTCTTTTAATTTGCTGATCAAGTCTTCCGGCTGTTTTTGCGCCTCACTCTGGGCAATTAGACCGCCAAGCATCTGCGTAAATTCAGGCGTGACCATCTCTGACCTGGATTGCATTAAAGCCATCCGTTCGTCGTAATTCTCCAGGCCAAGCAATTCCTCGATCAAAGCCAGTTCAGGCGGGGGGGCGGTGGCTTCCTCGATCACCGCGGTAATTTTTTGCAGCTTGCCAATGCGATCCAGGTCAGCGGCTGCGCGGGCCTTCTTCAATTCTTGGTCGACCAACTCCACAAAGAACTCATCGATTTCTTGAATATGTTCTTTAATCGCATCGCCGGGGTTGGGCGAAGCCAGAATTGCATCCAGTAATTTTTTTGTCTGTAGCATCTGGCCCTGACGCTGATCATCAATTTCCTTTATGTAGCCCAATACTTTTTCGCGCATGGCTTCTAATTGGGCCTTTTTATCACCGTCGAAGGTATTGATCTTTTCGGTCAGCAGCGTGAAGAAGGTGTAATCCAGGCCATTGCGCACCAGACTGACCAGTGTGGTGAGACGGACTTCACTTTCCGCGGAATCGACGAAAATATCCACCAGTTTTTCACGGGTTAAGCCAGTCTTGCTGGCTTCGTTCAGGGTATTGATGACGTCCTGGGCTTCTTTTGATTGCTCCTGGATTTTCTTGCCAATGGCGGTGTTTTCCACCAGTTCCTGCTGCAAAGCTCCCAGGGCGCGGGCGGAGCGTTCGTCACCCTGGGCTAATGTGGCTTCCATCAGGCGCGAAAACATGCTGAAGAAGGCTTCATCGATCAACGATTCTTCTTGTTTGATAATTTCCAGACGTAACTCAGCCGCAGGGATCGACAGCAAACGCTGCAGCAGCGCCAATCTTTTTTGCTGATCATCGATCATCTGGCGGCTGATGCCGTCGCCTTCCAGAATGCGTTCAATCATCGTTTGGAAGGTGAGCATGGATTGTGGGCGCAGGATGTAGGCTTTGCGTTTTTCCAAAGGCAAACGGTTGACCACCTGGTTAATCAACGGACCGATCATCCGTTCCTGCTCGTTCAGCGGCAGTCCCATCTCGGACGGGAAGAAGGTCAGAAGTAATTCTTTTTCGGGGTCGTGATACACCACCGGTGTACCAACCATGCCATCGTAGCCGCAATTGGGGCAGTGCAGTACGTTGACCTGGCCGGAAAGCAGTCGCTGTTTGGCCTGGGGATCTTGGTTCAGATCGAAAATTTGCTCGACTTCGGTAGCCACCAGAGTTTTACAGCGGGGACAGCTCGTTTGAACTTTTGCCATGGACGTTTCTCGCGATTCTATTTAAGTTTTGACTTTTTACACGCCGATTAAGGCGTTTCTTGTTTTCGATTTGCTCATGCTGAGCAGGTGAAATCACTTCGCCCCGTTTATTCGGCGGCGAAGCCAAAATTATACCATTTTTCACGTCGCGGTCAGTTCAGGCTGAGGATTCCTGGCGCGGCATCTGGAAGCAGAAGCGTGCGCCTTTACCGACCTCGGAATCGACCCAAATTTTGCCGTCATGCGCCTCGATGATCGCCCGTGTCAGGTACAGCCCCAATCCAGCGCCTTTGGTATTGCGAGCGGCGTCCGAGGAGCGGTAGAAGCGGTCGAAGACATGGGGAATGTCCGATTGGGCAATTCCCGGGCCTTCGTCGGTTACGCAAACAATCACCGAATCTGGCCTGATCTGCCCGGTTACTCTGATCTGCCCGCCAGGTGAATACTTGATGGCGTTGCTGATCAAATTGGTCAATACCTGACTCATGCGATTTTCATCGGCTAATATGACCGGAAAATCGGACGGGAACTCGTACACAATGCTATGTTGACTGGTCTGGGTTTGCATCCGTTCCGCGATGCGGCGGGCCAGGTCGGGCAGCAGCACATCCGAGCGTTTGATCGCCAGACTATTGGCCTGCAGCCTGGAAGCGTCTAACAGGTTTTCCACTAATTCAGCCAACCGGTCCGTCTCATCTTCGATCACCGCCAGGCTCTCTTTGACGATCGCCCGATCCCAGCGGGCATCTTCGCGGCGTAAGGTGCTCACATAGCCCTTAATAAGGGCTAACGGCGTTTTCAACTCATGGCTGATCACCGACACAAAGGTGCTTTTAAGTTCCTCAGCCTGGCGGAAATGGGTGATGTCGCGCACGGTGGCAATGATATTCACCAGCACATCATCGTTGGTCAACAGCGGCGAATAGGTAATGCCCACCGGCAGCGGCGGCAGGGATTCGTCGATCTTGAGATCGCCTTCAACGTACAGATGCGCGTGAGGGGTCAACGGCCAGCCGCCGGCGACCGCTTGTTCCAATGTCAGTTCGGAGGTGCGTTTGGCCCAGCGAATGACTTCGTCGTGGGATTTACCCTGAATTTCGCTTCCATCAATCATCAGCAGCCGGTCAAGCGCCGGGTTAGAGCGTTCCACCCGTTGACTGGGTGACAGAATCAAAATGCCGTCCGCCACCGAATCCAGCAGGGCATCCAACCGCTGCCGGCTGCGGACCGATTGGGAATACAACTGTGCATTCTGCACGGCAATGGCCGCCTGATCCGCAAAACTGCGCAAGAGCGCCCGGTCGTTGTTGGAGAATTGGTCTGAATACGAACGGAACAGGAAAATGACGCCGACAATCGTCTGGCGGGTGATCAATGGCAGCACCACGCCGTTTAGCAGTCCGCGTGAGGCTTTGTGCGCCAGCTCCACCAGCCGCCGGTTGAGCTCCAACATCTCAAACTGGTCGGCATCCTCGGCTTTGGAAATTTCAGCCAGATACGGCACCAGATACTTCAAAAATGGCTCGGGCAAGCCGCTGGAAACTGGAATACTCCAGTTTTCATCCTCGTCCCGCAAAGCAATCAGGCCTGCCTGCCCGGCCAGCATTTCGACGGATATGGCCAGGATGCGCCCTAGCAGCTTTTCCAGATCCAATTCGCGCGTGATAGCGCGCGAAATTTCGAGCATGTAGTCGCGCTGGCGCACCCGAAAATCTGGAAGCAACATGTGGGACCCCGCTTAAACGACTTCGGCGTCAGTCTGGCCGACAGTTAAAAACTCTTCCTCGGCGCGCGTGATCACCTTGTCGAACATTTCCAATGCTTCTTCCATTTCGCCATAAGTCGTGCACAATGGAGGCGAGACACGGATGACGCTTCGACCGCAGCCCAGGGTGAGCAGACCTTCTTCGAATGCCAGGTCAACGATTCGGTCGCGCAGCTTGGCGGCCGGGTCGCGCGTCTCGCGGTCCTTGACGAACTCCACACCGATCATCAAACCAATGCCGCGCACATCACCAATGGACGGGTGGCGAAGCTGCATCTCGCGCAGTTTGTTCAGTGCGAAAGCGCCGACCGCGGTGGCATTGTGCATGTATTCTTTTTCGATCAAGTCCAGGGTAGCCAGCGAGGCAGCACAGGAGATCGGATTCCCGCCGAAGGTATTGCCGTGCGAGCCGCGCGGCCAGGTGACCACGCTTTTGCGTGCCACCATCAATCCCAGCGGCATCCCAGACGCGATGCCTTTGGCTGTGCAGAAAATATCCGGCTCGACGCCAAATTGCTCGATCGACCACCACTTGCCGGTGCGTCCGTTGCCTGCCTGGACTTCGTCGGCAATTAACAAAATGCCGTAGCTGTCGCACAGCGCGCGCAGCGCCGGGAAG
>Ga0209619_10002221_pt1 | contig 14078 bp, 13 predicted proteins | sample Rifsed16ft3_FD_184011 | JGI IMG/M metagenome (GOLD analysis project Ga0209619, IMG submission 184011) | Soil microbial communities from Rifle, Colorado, USA - sediment 16ft 3 (version 2) | ecosystem: Environmental > Terrestrial > Deep subsurface > Rock core/Sediment | place: Rifle, Colorado... | reverse complement strand
TCAACATCTCCCCTAACTCAACCGACATTCCAATTTACCCCGAACTATCCTTTACTCGTGCAAGAGATCATCTAACTTGCTCTCCGCCGACTGAGCGTATTCGTTAGTCATGGCTCTGGAAGCCTGAGGTTTTCTGGTCTTACTGCCGGACAGAACCAGGCCCAGCTCTTCCCCTATCTCCTTGGCATACAGCCGGACCATGCCAATGGTGGTGCGGTCGTCAAAGATTACCACCAGGATGCTTCTTTCTCCTACCAGGGAAATGTGGATGTGGTCCTTCTTCCCCTGATGGAACAGGACCGAAAACTCCGGCTCCCCTACCAGCCGGGCAATCTCCCGGGTGGAGGCAAAGCTGCCGGCTAAAAGAGCCGCTAGGGCCGTGGTGTCCAGAGAGTGGGTAAATCCCTGACGGGTCACCAGGTGTCCGTCTTTATCTACCAATAAAGTGCACTTGGCTTCTGCCCCTTTGAGCAACTTCATCAAAAGACGGTCGATCTGCTGAATCTCCTCTTCGTAAATCACTAGGTTATCCTGTTTCACTTTTCCACCTCCTTTATGCTCCAATTAAAAATTTTAAGAACCGAACTAGTATGCTTTGCTTTCTGGGTTGGATTGATTCTTCTTTTCTGGGTCTTTGGGGTCGTCCCAAAACCGGCTTCCACTCTAAATCTGCCTTGGAAATCTGCGGCCTGGCTCGGGGGATAATGACGTCCGGCTGGAGCGGAGCTCTCAATTCAGAAACTCTTCGAATCTGAGGCTGGCCAAGGGCGATCGATACTTTCTGGTCTGGCCGGAGAGTGGTAACCGGCTCTGCTTTCGAAAATGGACTGGGCTGGTATCTCTCCCGAATCTGGCTGGGAATGACTTCGGTGGTATCGATTCCCCTGCCTAAGGGGATAGATTTCCCAGGAGCCGGAACTGCTGCAGCCGGCACAACTGTGGCGACGGAGGAAGGCTGACTTTCTAGTGGGGGTGTAACTTGGGTTTTAGCTTTGAGATTTTCAATCACTAACTTGCAGATTCCTTTCAGGGTGTCAAAGACTCCAATCCCTTTGACTGCCACGGCCTCATAGTAAGGGGCATTCCAGTGATTCAAGACGTCCTGCAACTGCTCAATGGTGGCTACTTCTGGCAAATCTCTTTTGTTGTATTGTAAAATCATGGGAATGTCTTCGATCTGATAGCCGTAACCCTTGAGGTTCTCCAAGAGGTTATTCAGAGATTCTTTATTTTCTTCCATTTTAGAAAGCTGGGAGTCGGCTACGAATACTAATCCATCTACTCCTCGCAACACTAGCTTGCGGGTGGCATTGTAAAAGACCTGTCCGGGTACGGTGTAGAGCTGGAACTTGGTGGAGAAGCCTTGAATGGCCCCCAAGTTTAGGGGGAGAAAGTCAAAGAATAGGGTGCGGTCAGTATCGGTGGCTAAGGAGATCAGCTCTCCCCGCACCTGGGTGGGAACTTTCTTGTGGACGTACTGCAGATTGGTGGTCTTGCCAGATAGCCCAGGGCCATAATATACAATCTTGCAGCTTACCTCCCGGAAGGCGTAGTTAATAGAGACCATGGCTCCTTCTTGGCTTTAGCGGTTTTTGAGTCGGTTAGAAGCATTTTTGATTTCTAGGCGCACCAATCCCAGATTGACCTGGGGCTCGGTGGTTACGACCAAGGTCCCTATCCCCACATCGGTCAAGAATAATTTCCCCTGGCTGGCTTCTACGGTGACCTGCCTTAAGGGGGTCAGTTTGATCTTCTCTAAAGACTTATGCACACTGGTGGCAATGGCCGAGGCCATGGCTCCAATGGTTTCATCCTGAATGCCGGAGTGTAGGTCAGCGGCAATGACTATACCGTCCTGGCCTACAATCATGCTGCCGGTGATTCCCTGGGTTTTATTGAGTTCTTCCAGAATTTCGTACATATTCTCCCTCCCTTGTGGTGAGAATCTGGTGAGGATATTTTTCGTTTAGTCTTTTGTTTATTTGCTCTACTACCCTTTGAATTCTGACATTTAAAAGATCATCGGTTCGGCGGTCGGCAATTACTACCAGACGGAAATCCTGGACCTGGTGGACTAAAAGCCTGAGGCGGGGAGTGTAAGTCTCTATCTTCTCGATCCTTTTTTCTCCAATCCGGGCCAGAACTTTCAGACAAGAACTTTCCAAAAGCTCGGCTAAGGGGGCTAAAGCTTCGAACTCTAAGTAGGGATCCCCTTTCTGGGCTAAAATCAATCCCTCCTGGTCAACCAAAAGACAGGCTTCCACTCCAGAGTAGTCCTTGACGTAGCCTAGAATGTCTTCCAGCTGGGCGGCGGCATGCTCGGCTGGAAAAGTCTTATGGCTTAAGATTGGTTCAGATCGATCGGACCCGGTCTCGGACACAAACACCCTGCGCCTGGGACTCTGGCGGTCCAGCCAGGCTGACTTGATTATCAAGGGAGCCGCTACTACCTGAATGAATAGGGCTGGAAAGTAGTTAGATAGACCGTTTTGGATTCCTTCCCCTAAGCTGGTTCCGGCTAAAATAAAGGTCATAAACCCGAACAGGATCCCGCAGCCCCAGCGCAAAAGAGCGGTCTTGAAGGCCCAACCCAAGGAGTCCTGAATCTGGCCCACCGGGAAGATCACCTGCCAAATCAGAAAATAGAGAATCAATTCCAGGCCGGCTACGGCCCAGAAATTCCAGAAGAAGTCTAACCCCCAGTTGTTAGGGAAAAAGACTAAAGGAAGCACGGCCGCAATCGAGCCAAACACAAAGATTGATCTTATATCGCCTGAGGAAGTGGTCTGCATTTTGTTCATCCTGATTTTAAAAGGCTATCTGTTCTGAAATGTGCGAAATCCGCATCTTCAAAGAGCCCAAATTCACATCTGGGTTGGTCCAGAGCATCAGATAGTGAGCCTTTAAGCTCCAGATCCAAATCTTGACTGTGGCGGTTTCAATCAGAAGCTGCCCTAGTTTACCGAAGTCGATCCGGGGCAGATTCTGACTGACGGTCTCGACTATGCTTAAACATAATGGTCCGATCAAATCCGGGTTGGTCTGACCAGAAGTGCGGTTCTCTACCACTAACCCGTCTAAGCCGATGACTAAGGCCCCTTGCACTAAAGGGAAACTCTTCAGGGCATCCAACACCGAGGCCCAGGAATGGTAGTCTTCATCTGAAACCGGGGCTGGTCTATCGAACTGGGATTCTTCCAGGGCCGCAAAGCGGTTGGTCAGATTAAGCAAGGGAGCAGGTTGAACTACTCTCTGGGGGGGATTGACCAGGGGCCGTTCTTTCAGATTCTTGGCTAGATTCAGAAGGGTGCTGATTCCCTCATCCGGGGGCCCGTTTTCTCGCAGACGAAGCAGGGTCTCCTGGGCCCGGTCCAATTCCCCTTTTTTCAGCCAGACCTCTGCCAAGAGCTTTTCAGTAGCCCTGGTCTTGCCGTCTAATCTTACGGCCTGCTCCAACTCTTTTTCTGCCTCCTGGTAAAGTCTTTTCTCGATGTAGATTTTAGCCATCACCACGTGGGCCGGCCCGTATTCCGGATGAATCTCCAAGCCTTGCTTGGTAATCAGATAAGCCCTTTCCAGATCCCCCTTTTTGCGGTAAGCCTCCCCTAAGGCGGCAAAGATTTGTGACCTGGGATTATCATCCAAGATCCTGCGGCACTTCTCTATTCTCTCTTCTAATTGAAAGGCAGTACTTGACATATTCCCCAAATCGTCTGGGTTATAAAATGAATGTGCTTATGGTAATTTGGCCAAAATGCACATAATCTTTATCGACAAGCCTGCCAGATTACTTAAGGGATTGAACTGCCAAGAAAATATCTGAATTTAACCTAGAATCTTGGTGGTGCGGTGCAGGCCTAAGGCTAAAAGAGTCAAAGCCAAGAAGCGGGCTAAAGTAAGAGTTAAGGGAGTAAGGCTGACCCAGCCTGCTAAAGTGGCCATCTCCAACAGCTGGGCTAAGCCTAACAGAAAGAAGGAAAAACCTAACATCTGCCAGGGGAAGGCCAGCTCCCCTTTTTTAAGGAAGGAATAAACCTTCCAGGCTAAATAAAAACAGCCCAAAGCCAGAACAGCAGTAAGTAAGCCAAACAGGATAGCCAGGGAAGAGACCTCTGCTTCCCCGGTTGAAGCCAAAGCCAGCTCTGGCCAGAGCCAGCTTGACAGAGTCAGAAGAGAATACTTTAAGAATTTTCTGGGCATCTCTATTCTATTATCGTATGCTTTAGAGATAGGTTTACAGCTCGGCCATCTTTAAGGCTGTGAATATTTCAGTTTCCAGGGAGTATTTCTTGTTTAATTCACCATTTTCCAGAAGGAGCAGGGTTACTTCTTTCTTCACTTCGGCCATAGCCAGCCGGACTACATTTTCCCCTAAGGCATTGGAAACCACTTTGAGATATTGAAACAAAAGCGAATTTAGGGCCTGGATCAGGCGCATAAGCCTGGTTTCAGAAGGAACCTGACCGGCCTGCTGGAGCAGATATTCCTGGTCTAGATTATAGCCGTCCCTTAGGGCCCCGGCCAGAATGGGATGCAGCCCCTTTTGATTCTGGTAGCTGTCATGGAAAATCTTGCTCTTGCCCATCCCCAATTTACGGGCTACGATTCGCTCTAAGGCGGTATAGGCGGCTGAATAAACTTTGGCCACTAAGACTAAAAGCTGTTCGCTCTCCTGGCGCAACTCTTTCTTGCTCTCGGTAACTTCCCCAGGCAAAATCAGACTCTGACCCAAAAGAGTGTGGACCGCCTTGGCAGTAACAAAATCCCCTAAGGGAGATGTCTCCATTATGTCGGAGTAGCTCTTTTGTCCGTCCACCATCATCAAGACCTGATATTCCTCTGAGGTCAAGGTTATTTCTCTTTGTTTCAGAGCGGGTTGTAAGACGTGACTTAACAGGCGGTTATGCTCTGGAAGGGATTTGCGGATTTCCATCCATTCATCAATCCGGCGGGTCCCTTCCATTATTAGGTTCATGGTATCCAGATTGACTAAGATTTGATCTTCGGGTGGCTTTAGGTCATCTTGAAAAGAAAACTCCCCCTCGGACCAGGAAAACAGGTTGTAGACTATCTCTTCTACTTGAGTTTTCAGATACTGGGTCAGTTCGGCCTTGTTCAAAAGCCCCAGCTCCAGCATAATCGCCCCAATCAGGCGACCACTCTGCTTTTGGAGGCTGACCGCTTTTTGCAGGTCAGTCTTGGTTATTTTCCCCCTCCGCAAAAGCAGATTGCCGATCATATCTTCTTCGGTGTTGGAGGAACTGGCCGAAATCAGATTGCCGTTCCGGAAAAAGAGCTCCTTTCTCTGGCTGGCGTGGGTGGCTAAGAGCCGGCCGCTCTTCTGGCCGGTGCTGATTAACTGGAGAATATCGGGGAAGCTGATGGTTTTCAAGTTGCCGGCGAAACTCATTTATTCCTCTAAGGTTGGCTGGTATTCAAATTTCCCATCCCGGCCCTGGATTTGAATTGCCCCGGATTTCTTGGTCCACCACAGCTTTTGTCCGGGGAAGGTCTGGTTTAGATTGCGCTCTACCTTACGGCTGGTCTTGAAGTCCCAGCCAGTGATTATGATCTGATCCGATTTCAACTTGGTTGGGCTGGTATCTCTATTTTCTATAAACATAGCGTAATTCAGACAGGCTATGACCGGCCGGCTTTCCCTTTGGTCAAGCTGTTCAAAAAAATCATTTTGTTCAACATATGCCAATGTAAAATCTTTGAACTCAAAAAGCGCACCTATTGGCTCATCTCTATTATCGGGGAGAAGCACAGAAAGCTTAACCCCTTCTAAATCAACTGGTTCATCCGAAAGCAGATGGACTGGTGAATGTATAGTCGATAGAGCATTATCACTTTTTGAAGCCACATAGGTCTGCTTGATTGACAGATTGGCATTCAAAGTGGAGATTTTACTATCAATTTTTGGCGCTGGATCTATCAGTACCACAGCGTCCAGAGAGTTGATCCCCTTCTTATACAGAAATGGAACCACAGTTCTCTCTAGGTAGTCAAATTCAACCGGCCGGGTTTCTCGCAAAAAGAGAACTCTTGTGCCGGTGGGCAATTCCAGGAAGATGGCCGTGGCTGGACTGACATCTAAGATGGTTATCTGGGTTGAATCCTTCCCATCAGCACTCAGTTTATCAGTGATGGCAAAGACCAAAGTTAAAAGAAGAGCCAGCCCCAGGCTGAACCTGATTCTTCTGGACTGAGGCGCAAAAAATAACAACAGAAGCAAAACCGGATACAGCCAGAAGACCCAAGCCGGCGGATGGGGCACTTTGGCTAAAGAGAAAGAGAAACTGCCGAAGAAATCCACCATAAACAGAGTGATTTTCAGCAGAAGCCAATTAGCGTAGACAATAACCGCAGCTAAGAGGGGAACAATAAGTGAAAGTATAGATGACAGACTCGCCAGAATAACGACTCCACCCACTAAAGGAACGATTACTAGATTTGAGACAAACCCAATCGGGGCAAAATTATCGAAATAAAAGACAGTCAAAGGAGCCGCGCCCAAAATGGCTGCGGTCGAGACGAAGAAGGGAAGCACCCCAAAGCGGTAGAGGTATTTCGGTTTGGTCTTGACGAGCCTTTCATACGTTTTTGTCATTGGAGGGACTAAGATTCCAATCGCTGCTACCGAGGCAAAGGAGAGCTGAAAGCTGACGTCGTAAAGAGCCTGAGGATTGAAAATTAGAATCAAAAAGACGGTAAATGAGACCAGATTGAGAAAATTTATGTCTCTTTCGGTGTAAAAGGCCACCAGGGCCAAGAGAGCCATAACAGAGGCGCGCACTACCGAGGGTTGAAGATTGGTTAACAGGGCAAAGAAAAGTATCACCAGAGTAAGGAAAGTAAATTTTATCCAGCGAGGAAGTCTTAACAGAGCCGCCAGCAGATAAGCAAAAGCCAAAACCAGTCCCACATTTGAGCCGGAGACTGCCATCAGATGTAAAGTCCCGGTGCGGACAAATTTCTGTCGCAGTTCCTCCGGCATCCCTCTTTTTTCTCCTAAGACAAACCCGGCTAAAAAGTTGCTATAAGGCTCCGGTAAACTTTGCTGGAAATGTCTCAGAATGTATTTTCGGGCCGGAGATATCATTTTACTTAAAATAAAGTTGCCCCCTTCGGAGCGAATGAAAACTTCGCTCTGGGAGTCCAGATTAAGCTGGCCGTAAATGCCTTTGGTATTCAGATAGCGCCGGTAATCAAAAGTCCCCGGGTTGCGCTTCCCCAAAGGTAAAAAAAGGTAGCCGTAGACTGCGATTTCATCGCCGTAGTTGAAGCGATTGCTTGGCTCTTTGATTTTAATCAGAATCTTCCCCTCTACTTCGATTTTCTTCTGCTGCCAGGTCAGGCTGTCAACTTCTACGGTAAGATAGGTGCGGTCTAAACGGATGTCCGGGTCCTGCTCGATTTGCCCGGTCAGCCGGACTTTCTGCTCCAGATTCAGAAAGTTGCCGATCTGATTCCAGGGAAAATCAGAGGTAGCCAATTCGTAGCGCCATAAACCAGCCAGAAAGAGAGTCAGCAAAAGTAGAAAGGACAAAAACCGAGAGGAGCGTTTTAATAAAATTAAAGATAGTGCGAAGAGCAGAATTAGAAAGGTTAGAATTAGATAGGTCGAAAAATCAAAATGGTCAGCTATTACAATACCGGCTACAAAAGATAGTGCGCCCCAGAATGCCGGGGCCCTCATTTCGCTTTTCTTTTAGTCACTAGACTCAAGAGTTGACCCGACTCCGGTATCTTCAAAATTTTGGTCAGCCCCAGATAAGTCAAGCTGGTGATCAACAAGAGCAGAACAATCTGCCAAACCTTTTGAGACAAAGTGGCGGAAGCCAAATCTAAGTGGTAATAGTGTAGGAACAACCAGAGAATTAAACCGGTCCCCAGGGAGGCAGCCAGGATCGGCAAAAAGGCTGACCAGAGTCTTTTGAAGTCTAATTCTCCCATCTTTTTATTCAGGGACCTTAAGAGCAAAAGAAGATTCAGTATCCCGGATAAAGAGGCTGCCAGAGCCAGCCCCCGAAAACCTAAAGGTCTCATCAGAAGCAGGTTTGTAACGATATTGAATGCCACCACCAGGACTGAAATCTTCACCGGAGTCTTGGCATCTTTCAGTGAATAAAAAAGGGAGACCGTTACCCGCACAGCTGCAAAGGCAAACAAGCCCAGGCAGTAGAATAAGAGCGCAGAGGCGGTATTGACTGTATCAGGGTAACTGAATTTTCCATATTGATACAGAACCGCCACAATCTGTTCCCCGGCCACACCCAGGAAAACCGTGGAGGGGATGGACAAAAAGAAGATCAGGCGCAAGGCACTGTAGAATGAAGATAGGGCGCCAGGAGTGTCATTCTCAGCAATTTTTTTGGAAAAAGCCGGTAAACTCACGGTGGCAATCGCAATCCCAAAGACCCCCAAGGGAAATGAGAGTAAACGAAAACTGTAGCTTAAATAGGAGACGCTCCCCTGCGGCAAGAATGAAGCAATCTGGGTATTTACAAAAATGTTTATCTGGGTGGAAGCCAGGCCTAAGATAGCCGGTGTCATCAAGAAGAAAATTTTTCGTAACCCTGGGTCGCCAAAATCCAGAATAAACTGGTAGCGGTATCCCTCTCTTCTTAGGGCCGGCACCTGGATCGCAAATTGCCCGATCGCCCCCAGGACCGCCCCGATGGCCATACCCAGCATCGGCTCCGGCAGAAAAGGAGAAATCAAAAAGCCGGCTGCAATCATCCCCAGGTTCAGCATCACCGGGGCAAAGGCCGGGGTTGCGAAGCGGTGCAGGCTGTTGAGCATTCCCATGGCCACTGCGGCTAAGGAGATAAATAAGAGAAACGGAAACATAATCCGGGTGAGCTGAATGGTTAAATCCCACTTGCCGGCTATCTTTCCAAAACCTGGGGCAATGGCTTTGACCAATAATGGAGAAGCCAAAATTCCCAGAAACACGATTAGGCCGGTTAATAAGATTAAGGTGTTGATGACTATATTGGCGGTTCTCCAGGCCGCCGGCTTACCTGATTTTGCCAAATCTTCGGTGAAGATCGGCACGAAGGCGGAGGAGAGGGCTCCTTCAGCCAGAAGCTCCCTTAAGAGATTGGGGATGCGAAAAGCGGCCACAAATGCGTCCACTCTCAGACCGGCCCCGAACATCACCGCAAAGACCTGCTCCCGCACCAGACCGGAGATGCGGGAGACTACCGTGGCCAGGCTGACCAGGCCGGCTGATTTAATTAACTGGGGAGCTTCCACCGCTTGACAGAATCAAGGTTTTTGAGTATATAGGATAAATCTTAATAGTGGAGGAAATTTGCCCAAGAAGAGTGGAAGAAAAAAATCGGCCTTAAAAGCTTTCCGAAAGAGTGTGCAGCGCAATCTGCGCAATCGGGCCGTTAAGAGTACGCTGAAGACCTGGATTAAAAAAGTGGAAAGCGCTACCCAGCCAGAGCAAGCCGGCCAGGCTTTGGTAGAGGCTTTTTCAAGTATTGACAAGGCTGCCAAAAGAAAAGTCATTCACGACAATCAGGCTGGCCGGATAAAGGCGCGCTTGAGCCGTATCGTCAATAAACTACAGCCAGCCAAGACTGCTTAAAAGAAAACTGGGGCAATTTAAGTTTTAGTTGGGGGTTTGGCAAGAAGTTTGAGACAGTAATAGACTGGGCCAGAAAATCCTGACTGTGCCTTTTATCATTTGTAGCGTCCGAGCTTGTCTCGGACGTTCTTCTCCCTGGGCAAGCCAGGGCGCTACAAAACTAACCCCACCCTAGCCCTCCCCTCTTAGGGGAGGGGATATGACCTCACCCTGCCTTCTCCTGTAGGAGAGGGAGAATTAACTCACCTCTGCTTTATCCTCTCTCCTAGAAAGAGAAGAACAAAAGAGGCGGGGTATGAAAACCCTTCAGGATGAACCACGCCTACGCGATGAGTTAAAGTGAACTTACCTCTCCCTTACCCTCTCCTAAAAGGGGAGGGGACAAAAAAGGCTACAAGTTTGGGCTTGCTTTTTCATACAAGAGAAGTTATATTAAAAGAGAAGGAATCTCATAGCAACCAGGAGGGGTTATGAGTACCATAATAAGAAGAGGTTTGGGTGCAGGAAGGGGGCTTACAGGCTTGATAGTTTTCCTTATTATTTCAATTTTTGCTGCCTGCGATTCGTGGAAAGAGGGCAACCCTTTTGGACCTGGGTTTGCCTATCCGGTTGTAGTACCGGCTCAGGATCGGAATGTACCTGAGTCCGTGCGGGAAAGGTATAGGGAAGACGCCGCGCGTTTGGCTTTGCACAAGGTCGATGAGATAGGCGGACACTTAGCCGAGCAAGTGGAATTGCCTGTTAATCTGATTAATACTATTTATTATGCCCTCATCCACATCTATAACTCTCGTCTGCCTGCCCGAGATTCGGTGATTACTTTGTATGATATCCACAACTACCGGGATTACTATCTATACTGGGTAGAAGTCTGTGCAGATACTGCACAGGCATGGGCAAAAGTCTGGCAGAACGGGCAGCGTTTTACGGGAAACTTAGAAATTGACCGGCTCATCCGAGCTTACGATCTGCAAGTCGTGGATTACTCACCTTTTCTGAGTTGCTGTGACCTAGTGACTTTGCGATCTAATAGATCACTCAACACAGTGGCACTGGCAAAACAATTCGAGGAAATAGATGGAGTCGTGGCAGCCTACGGCGGTGGAGATGGGGGAGATGGGAATAACATTAAGGCCGAATCAAAAGAAAGCTACTGGCAATTTGAATACAGTATCGCTTGGGGAGATTGCCATTTTGGCTGTACCTGTCATCATTTTTGGATCTTTCGGGTCCATACTAATGGCAAGGTGGAGTATGCGGGAAGTTACGGTGATACTGTGACTGGCCTGTGCTATTATTAGTAGGTTAAAGTCATACGAGACCAACATAGGGGCAAGAGGTCCCCGCCTACGGCTCTGTTTTAGCTTTGAGATGGATCAAGGCTGATCCGCCCCGAGTGGCGGATCCAGAGATATCCTCGCTTCGTTCGGAATTATCGCTGTCGAGAAAAACCTCACCTCAGCCCTCTCCTCTAGGAGAGGGAGCTAATTACCCACTACTTATATTGTAGAGGGATTTTTCTGTTCATTGGGATTGCCACGTCGTTTACTCCTCGCAATGACAGGTTTATTTTAACTTACCCCTCCCTAGCCCTCCCTTCAGGGTGAATCCTTCAGGATGAACCCCGCCTACGCGATGCGTTAAAGTGAACTTACCTCTCCCTAGCCCTCTCCTAAAAGGAGAGGGAACAAAAGAGGCGGGGAAGAGATCCCTTCAGGGTGAACCCTTCAGGATGAACCCCGCCTGCGAATTTCAGAGTTATTGCTACCGCCTACTTTGCTTCTGCTCTTTTCTTAGCTCCCTCCAAGACACTGCTTATCAAGTCAATCGGAATCGGGAAAATAATGGTGGAATTCTTCTCGGTGGCAATTTCGGTCAGAGTCTGCAGATAACGCAACTGTAAGGTCAGAGACTGACTGGCAATCACCTTGGCCGCGTCAGCCAACTTTTGAGAGGCCTGGAATTCGCCATCGGCATGGATAATTTTGGCTCTTTTTTCTCTCTCCGCCTCGGCCTGCGCGGCAATCGCCCTCTGCATCTCCTGGGGTAAGTCCACATTTTTCACTTCCACCATGGTGACCTTTATCCCCCAGGGCTCGGTCTGGGTATCGATTATTTCCTGGAGTTGCTTGTTTATCTTCTCCCGGTTGGCCAAGAGGTCATCTAGTTCAACTTGACCGAGCACAGATCGTAAAGTGGTCTGGGAAATCATGGAAGTGGCGTAGAGGAAGTCCTCCACTGCCACGATGGCCTTGCTGGGGTCAATCACCCGGAAGTAGACTACTGCGTTAACTTTGACGCTGACGTTGTCCCGGGTGATGATATCCTGGGGGGGGACATCCATGGTGATGACCCGTAATGACACTTTGACCATGCGGTCCACGATGGGGATCAGCAAAATCAGACCCGGACCTTTGGAGCCGATTAGCCTCCCCAATCTGAAGATAATGCCCCTTTCATACTCCCGCAAAATTCGTATGGCATTGGCTAAAATGAAAATCGCAATGAGCAGTACCGTTAATAATCCAGCTGATATCATTTTTCCTCCTTAAAGTTAAGTTTTAGTAACTTTCAAGGTCAGATGCTCTACAGCTAAGATTCTTACCTTCTCACCGGTTTGTACTGGCTGGTCAGAGATGGCTTTCCACAGCTCCCCTTCTACGAAAACCGTGCCTTCCAGATCAAGGGGAGAGCGGGCCACCGCAATCTGGCCGATTAAGCCGACTTCGCCGGTGGTCGGTTTGCGGCGCTGGGCTTTCAGGCCCATCCCCACCGCGAAGATGAAAAATAGAGCGGTCGAGATGACTATGACTAAAATAAGTGACAAGGATACTCTCATATACGGAAAGGGTGAATCAATTAACAACAAAGAACCTAGGAGCATGGAGATAATCCCTCCAATGGTTAAGGCGCCATGGCTGGGGATTTTTATTTCCAGGAGGAACAAAATCAAGGCCAAAACCATCAAGAGCACGCCGGCATAGTTGATGGGCAGACTCTGGAAAGCAAAGAAAGCCAAAATCAAACAGATGCCGCCGATGATGCCCGGAAAAATTGCCCCGGGATTGGAAAGCTCGAAAAATAAACCCAACATCCCCAGAGTATAGAGAATATAGGCAATGTTGGGATTGGTGATGACCTCTAAGATTCTGTCTCTCCAGGAAATTTCTATGCGGTTGAGAACCACACCCTTAGTTGATAAAGTTTTCTCTTGGTCTTCTATTAACTTTATCTTTTTGCCGTCTATTTGCTCTAAGAGCTCCCGGATGTCGTTGGCCACCAGGTCAATCACATTCTTTTTTAGGGCTTCATATTCAGCTAAAGAGGCTGATTTACGAACCGCTTCTTCGGCCCACTTTTCGTTTCTGTTGCGCTTTTTGGCTAAGCTTTTGATGTAGGCGGCTGCGTCATTTTCAACTTTTTTCAACATAGTAGAATCCATCTGGCCCCCCAGGCCAACCGGGTGAGCCGCGCCGATATTGGTGCCGGGAGCCATGGCGGCCACGTGGGCGGCCAGGGTGATGAACACCCCGGCTGAGGCAGCCCTGGCCCCACCTGGTGAGACGTAAACGATTACCGGGACTCTGGAGTTTAAAATCTCTCGCACTATCTGCCGCATCGACTCGTCTAAGCCTCCCGGAGTGTCTAACTGGATTAACAGAGCTTGGGCTGAATCTTCTACTGATTTTTCCAGGGCCTGGACAATGATTCTGGCTGAGACCGGAGTGATGGCACTGGAAATGGTCAACAGATTAACGTGCTTCTCCTCCTGGGTCGCTCCAGAGCCTGGCAAGAGCAGAGCCAAAACTAGATTTAGGAGAAGGACAAATTTGCGCAACATTTTGCTGACTTAAGAAGCCTAACTTTCAGACAAAAGTCAATACAATTCTCCCCAGACTAAATGGCCATCAAAGAGGGTGGCCAGCACTTTGATATTGTGAATCTGTTCTGATTTTCTTTCATAAATGTTATCTGAAAGCACTATCAAATCTGTCAGCTTTCCGACTGCTAAGGTTCCCAAACTATCTTCCCAGCCAGCCGCATAGGCTGCAGCTTTAGTGTAGGCTGTAACAGCCTGCCCAACGGTTATCTTCTGAGACGGGTTCCAGGCCGGGTTCTCTGATTTAGGCAGGGTTCGGTTGACCGCACAGTAGATCCCCAAGATTGGGTCAGAATCATACAGAGGGAAATCCGAGCCAAAGCAGACCTTGACGTTTTTTTTCAGAAGAGTCCCGATTGGATAAGAATTAAGGTTTCTCTTGCCCCAATGTTTGACAGCCATCTGGTAGTCATTGGGGCAGTGGATCGGCTGAAAGGAGGCTACTACATTTAGCCTGGCAAATAGGTCCAGGTCTTCTGGCCTGACAATTTGAGCATGCTCGATCCGAGGGCGGAGCAACTTATCACCATCTGCCGCTTGAATGGCTCGCAGAGCGTTATGATTGGCTTTATCGCCAATGGCGTGAATGACCGG
>Ga0209619_10002218_pt1 | contig 14085 bp, 12 predicted proteins | sample Rifsed16ft3_FD_184011 | JGI IMG/M metagenome (GOLD analysis project Ga0209619, IMG submission 184011) | Soil microbial communities from Rifle, Colorado, USA - sediment 16ft 3 (version 2) | ecosystem: Environmental > Terrestrial > Deep subsurface > Rock core/Sediment | place: Rifle, Colorado... | reverse complement strand
GCCGACCTCGCCGCCGAGGTCACCGGGCGGGAGCGGGCGGAGGAGACGCGGCGACGGCTGACGGCGATCCTCGAGGCGACGACCGACTTCGTGGCCATGGGCCACGCGGACGGGCGGGTCGAGTACTACAACCGGGCCGCCCGCAGGATGCTGGGGATCGCCGAGCGGGAGGACATCTCGACGATCCGGATCGCCGACACCCACCCGGCGTGGGCGGCGCGGCTCGTGCTCGAGGAGGCGATTCCCACGGCGATCCGCGACGGGATCTGGAGCGGCGAGACGGCGCTCCTCGGCCGCGACGGCCGCGAGATCCCCGTGCTCCAGGTCATCATCGCGCACAGGACCGCCGAGGGCCGGATCGAGTTCCTCTCGACCATCGCGCGCGACATCACGGAGCGCAAGCGGGCCGAGGAGGCGCGCCGCCAGAGCGAGAAGCTCGCCGCGATGGGCGAACTCCTGGCCGGCGTCGCCCACGAGCTGAACAACCCCCTGGCCGTGCTCACCGGGCAGGCGGCGCTGCTCGGCCCCGCGGTCGCGGGCGGCCCCCTGCAGCCGCGGGCCGAGAAGATCGCGCGCGCGGCGGAGCGCTGCTCGCGGATCGTCCGGAACTTCCTGGCCCTCGCGCGCCAGTACCCGCCCGAGCGCGAAGAGGTGCGGCTCGACCGGATCGTGCACGACGCCGTGGAGCTGCTCGCCTACCAGCTCCGCCTCGACGCCGTGGAGGTGGTGATCAACCTCGCCGCCGACCTGCCGCTGCTGTGGGCCGATCCGCACCAGCTCCAGCAGCTCGTCGTGAACCTCGCGACCAACGCGCACCACGCGATGCGCGCGAGCCCGTCGCCGCGCCGCCTCGTCTTCACGGGGCGCGCGGACGCGGACCGCTCCCGCATCGTCTTCACGGTGGCCGACACCGGCGCCGGCATCCCGCCGGAGATCCAGGATCGGATCTTCGAGCCCTTCTTCACCACGAAGCCGCCGGGCCAGGGCACGGGCCTCGGGCTCTCGCTGTGCCGCGGGATCGTCGAGAGCCACGGCGGCACCATCAAGGTGGAGAGTCGGCCAGGGCAGGGGGCGACGTTCGTGGTCGACCTGCCCGCGCCGCCGCCGCCCCCGGACGCGCACCAGGCCCGGGGGACCGCCGCCCGCCCTCACGTCACGGGCAAGACCCTCCTCGTGGTGGACGACGACCCGGACGTCGCGGACGTCATCGCGGAGATGCTCGCCGCGGACGGGCATCGGGTGGACCGGGCCCCGAACGGCGCCGTCGCGCTCGAGCTGCTGGCGACGCGCACGTACGACGCGATCCTGAGCGACATCCGCATGCCGGAGCTGGACGGCACGGCGCTCTACCGGGAGGTCGAGCGGCGCCATCCGGATCTCGCGCGGCGGTTCATCTTCCTCACCGGCGACACGCTGAGCGCGGAGACCAGCGCCTTCCTCGAGCAGCACCGGGCGCCGAGCGTCACGAAGCCGTTCAGCCTGGAGGAGGTCCGGCCCGTCATCGATCGGATCACGGGGCCGGGGTAGAGGAGCGGGGCCATGGAGCGACGGATCCTGATCGCCGAGGACAGCCCGACGCAGGCGGAGCACCTCCGCCTGCTGCTCGAGGGCGAGCGCTACCGCGTCGAGCGGGTGCCCAACGGGCGGGAGGGGCTCGCGCGCGCGCAGCTCGCGCCGCCCGACCTGATCATCTCCGACATCCGGATGCCCCTGATGAGCGGCCACGAGTTCTGTCGCGCGGTGAAGTCCTCGCCGCAGCTCCGGCGGATCCCGTTCGTGCTCCTCACCGAGCACGGCACGGCGGCCGACATCATCCGGGGGCTCGAGCACGGGGCCGACAACTTCATCACCAAGCCGTTCGACGACGAGTACCTCCTCGAGCGGGTGAAGCGGATCTTCGAGAACGCGGACCTGCGGCGCCAGGGGCAGCTCGACATGGAGGTCACGCTCACGGCCGGCGGGCGCCAGGTCGTGATCAACGCGGACAAGCAGCAGATCTTCGAGCTGCTCTTCGCGACGCTCGAGGAGCTGGCCCGGGCCAACGGCCGGCTCGCCGAGTCGCGGCGCGCCGTGGAGGAGTACGCGCGGAGCCTCGAGGCCAAGGTCCAGGAGCGCACCCACCAGCTCCTCCAGGCCGAGAAGATCGCGACGATGGGCGAGCTGCTCGCCGGCGTCGCCCACGAGCTGAACAACCCGCTCTCGGTCCTCACGGGCCACGCCGCGCTGCTCCGGACGGCCCGGGAGCCCGCCGTCGTGCAGCGGGCCGAGAAGCTCGTGCGGGCGGCGGACCGCTGCGCGCGGATCGTCCGCAACTTCCTGGCGCTCGCGCGGCAGCGCCCGCCCGCGCGCGAGGCGACGCGGCTCGACACCGTCGTCGCCGAGGCCGTCGACCTGCTCGCCTACCCCCTGCGCACCAACGGCATCGAGGTCGTCCAGGACCTCGCCGCGGACCTGCCCGTGCTCTGGGCCGACCCGGCGCAGCTCCACCAGGTGCTCGTCAACCTGATCACGAACGCCCAGCAGGCGATGCGCGGGATCTCCACCCCCCGGCGGGTGACCCTGACGGCGCGGCACGACCGGACGCGCGACGTCGTCAGGCTCGTCGTCTCCGACACCGGTCCGGGGATCCTGGCCGAGATCCTCGGGCGCATCTTCGAGCCGTTCTTCACGACCAAGCCCGAGGGGCAGGGCACCGGCCTCGGCCTCCCGCTGTGCCGGAGCATCGTCGAGAGCCACGACGGGACGATGTCGGCGGAGAGCCGGCCCGGCGAGGGCGCGGCGTTCGTGATCGAGCTGCCGGTCGTCGCCCCGCCGCAGGCGGTGCCGGCCGCCGAGCGCGTCGAGCCCGAGGCGCGCCGCGGGCTGACGGTACTGGTCGTGGACGACGAGCCCGACGTGCGCGAGGTGTTCGCCGACCTGCTCGCCGCCGAGGGCCACGACGTGGGCACCGCGGCCGACGGGCTGGACGCGCTCGAGCGGATCCGGGAGCGCGCCTTCGACCTGATCTTCACCGACATCCGGATGCCGGGCCTCGACGGCGCCGGGCTCTATCGCGAGATCGAGCGGCGCGACCCGGCCCTCGCCCGGCGCGTCGTGTTCGTCACCGGCGACGTCCTGAGCGGCGAGGTCGGCGAGCTCATCGGCCGGCTCGGCGTGCCGAGCGTCAGCAAGCCGCTCGACCTGGCGGAGGTGGAGCGCCTGATCGCGCGCATGCTGCGCTCCGCCTGAGGCCTCCTGCGCTATACTCGGGAACTGACCCCGTCGTCTAGCCTGGCCCAGGACGCGACCCTTTCAAGGTCGAGATCGCGGGTTCGAATCCCGCCGGGGTCACCACCCATCTTCCGATCGTCCGCCTGGCGCCGACTGCGCTGTCTCAGCCCCCCGGCCACACGAGGACAGAAAAGGCTGCGCTCGGACCGCGAAGCGGCAGGAGAATGGCAGCGAGGTCCGGGCCGCCCGGGCGTGCCGGTCACGCGGCTGCTCGAGGAGACGAAGGGAGGGCGCCGTGGTGGAGAAGCTGATACGAACCTCGGATGTCATGGTTGCCAACCCGAAAACGGTGTCGCCCACGACCACGATCTGGGCGGCACTCGCCCTGATGCGCCAGAACGATATCCGTCACCTCCTGGTCGTCGGCGCCGACGGCAAGCTCGAAGGCATCCTCTCCAACAGGGACTTCCGCCGGCTCGTCGACTTCCTCGACGCGGACGGCAAGGTACCGCGCGTCCGTGAGATGACGGTGTCGGAGATCATGACGAAAGGGCCGAAGATCTTCAGTGCTCGCGTCGGCACGCCGCTCTTGAACATCGCCCAGCTGATGGTGAGGGAGCGGGTCGGGGCGATCCCGATCGTCGACGACGAGCGGCGGCCACTCGGCATCGTCACGCAGAAAGACGTGATGGGCGAGCTCGTGAGGCAGCTCGCTCCGGCACCGTTGAATCTCGACAAACCGGCAGACAGACCCCGGAAGCGCTGAAGCAGGACGCCCCACGCGCGGTAGCGCTCGCCCCGCGCGCGGGCGCGCACCGTGAGGCCTCCTGTGGGGGAGGACGCGATGGCCAGCACGTTCGCCGATCGGATGCTGAGGGCCGCCCGGCTCGACGTCAGGCTCTTCGAGGAAGTCGAGGCCGATCGCGGCGCCACGACGCAGGCGCTCGGGGTCGTGGTGCTGTCGAGCATCGCCGCGGGCCTCGGGCTCGGGCAGGGCATCGGCGGCGGCGTCGCCGGCATCGTGGTCTCGCTCCTCGGCTGGTACGTGTGGGCCTTCCTCACCTACTGGATCGGCACCCGGCTCCTGCCCGAGCCCGCGACGCGCGCCGATCACGGCGAGCTGCTGCGGACCATCGGCTTCGCGGCCACGCCGGGGCTGATCCGCGTCCTCGGCGTGATCCCGGGGCTCCGGCCGCTCGTGTTCCTGGTGGCCGCGGTCTGGATGCTGATCGCCGGCGTCATCGCCGTCCGGCAGGCGCTCGACTACCGGAGCACGGGGCGCGCCGTGGCGGTGGTGATCGTGGGCTGGCTCGTCCAGTGGCTCCTGGTGGCGATCCTGGTGGCGCTCCTGCCGTCGCGGGCGGCGTGAGCCCATGCTGGGGTAAGGTAGGGGCATGCCGGAGCGCCGCAGGGTCCTGGTGGTCGACGACGACGCCGACGTCCGCCAGGCGCTGGCCGACCAGCTGCGCCTGCACGGGTTCGCCGTCAGCGAGGCGGCCGACGGTCTGAGCGCCTGGACCGAGATCCGGCAGAACCCGCCGTTGGCCGTGTTGCTCGACCTCGCGATGCCGCGGCTCGGCGGTCTCGAGACGCTCAAGATGATCCGCGACTTCGATCCGGCGCTCGTCACCATCGTCGTCACCGGCTACGCGGACCCCGAGATGCACCAGCGGGCGGTCAACCTGGGTGCGGCCGCCGTGCTCCAGAAGCCCGTGGAGTGGCCCCAGCTCGAGAAGGCACTCGGTGGGCCGGCCGACCGGAGCCCGGCGGCCGCGCGCGTGCTGGTGGTCGACGACGACGCCGACGTGCGCGAGTTCCTGGCGGAGCTGCTCACCGCCCACGGCTACGAGGTGGCCACGGCTCCGAACGGCGACCTGGCGCTCCAGGAGCTGGCGCGCCAATCCACGGACGTCGTGCTCCTCGACGTCGTCCTGCCGGGGCTGAGCGGCGACGAGCTGATGCAGGCGTTCGCCAAGGTCGCGCCGCGGGTGAAGATCATCATCGTGAGCGGCGGGGCGACGCCGGTGCAGCGGATGCGGACCTTCGCGCGGGGCGCGTTCGACTATTTCTTCAAGCCCGTCAACGAGGCGCGCCTGCTGCGCAGCATCGACCTCGCCGTCAGCATGAAGCAGCTCGAGTCCCGCTAGCCCCCTCGACGAGCCCCGGCCGCCGGGCTCACGCTAGAATGCGCCCGGGACGCGGATCGGGTGGCGTACGCCGCCGAGCACGAGCGCCGGGCCGTCCGGCCCCTCGACCAGGAGCGGCGCGAGCTGCTGCACGGCGATGCGACCGAAGCGGGCGCGGAAGGCGCCCCGGCGCACCCGGCAGGAGAGCGCGCCCGCCCGGGACTCGAGCGTGGCCGGGTCGAGCCGCTCCCGGTAGTCGCCGGCGAAGCGCAGCTCGATCGCCTCGGGCCCGCCCGGCGGGCCCAGGAGCGCCACGCGCTGGACGACGAAGGGCGTGTCGGCCGACTCGAACCAGTTGCGCTCGCCCTGGCAGACGACGAGGTGGCGGCCCTCGGGCGTTGCCGTCATCGCGAGCAGGAAGAAGCGGAGCGTGGCCGGATCCACGATCTCGCTGCCGTCGTGGAAGACGCGCCCCTCGCGGTCCACGGTGTAACGGTACTCGCGCATGCAGGGCCAGTGTAGAGCAGGAGGCCCCGGGGGGAGGTGCACGATGAGGACGCTCGTGGCCGCGATGCTCCTGACGGCCGCGGCGGCCGGCTGTGCGGCGGCGGACACCTCGACGCTGCCCCGGATGGTCGTCGAGTTCTCCTTCGCGCCGACCAACACGTGCCAGGGGATCTCCCCGGAGATCCGGCTGCTCGGGGTGCCGGACGGCGTGACGACCTACGATGTCCGGCTGACCGATCTCGACGTGCCGGGCTTCCATCACTGGGCGCAGACCCTCGGGGCCGCCGGCCCGGTCATCCGCGCGGGGGCCGGCGTCGGCTACTTCGGCCCGTGCCCGCCGTCCGGCACGCACCGCTACCAGATCGAGGTGACGGCGCGTGACGCCCGGGGCCGGCCCCTCGCGTACGGCGACAAGACGGTCGACGCCGGACGCTGACCGGCGTCCCTCGCGCCTCGCGAGGCGTTTCCGGATGGCTGCGCGGGAGGCTCGGCTGACGGGGCCTGCTCGCGCTAAGCTGGAGGCAACCGGAGGGGGGTGAGCCCGGACAGGGCTGGGAATGGCGCTCGCAGGGATTCGTGAAGCCTCACGCCTGATCTTCGTCGACGAGCTGACCGGGCTCTACAACCGGCGGTTCATGCGCCAGTACCTGCGCGACCGCCTGGCGCTGCTCGGCCAGCAGGGCACGCCGCTGGCCGTGATCATGCTCGACGTGGACGGCTTCAAGCAGATCAACGACACGTGCGGCCACCTGGACGGCGATCGCTTCCTGAAGAGCCTGGCCCAGCAGATCCGCGACGCCCTCCCGCAGGGCGGCTACGCCATCCGCTTCGCCGGCGACGAGTTCTTCGTCTTCCTGGAGGGCGTGGACGGCGCGGGCGGCATGCGCGTGGCCGAGCAGATCCGCGAGCGCGTGAGCCACGAGCCCTTCGTCAGCGACAAGGCGCCCGCCCCGATTCCCCTCACGGCGAGCCTCGGCGTGGCGGCGTATCCCGACGACGCCTCCTCGCCGTCGGAGCTGGTCGAGGCCGCCGACCAGGCGCTCTACCGCTCGAAGCGCGACGGGAAGAACCGCGTGAGCCGCGCCGGCGAGGCGCGGCAGCCTGCCGAGGTCGAGATCCTCAAGCGCTTCCCGTGCCCGCGGCTCGTGGCGCGCGAGGCGGAGCTCGCCGAGCTCGAGGGGGCGCTCGGCGAGGCCGGCGGCAGCCGCCTGCTCCTCGTGGAGGCCAGCCGCGGCCTCGGCAAGAGCCGCCTCCTGCTCGAGCTGATGCGGCGCGCGGGGAGCGCGGGCCGCCGCTGGTTCTTCGCCCGGTGCCTGGCCGCGGAGCACGCGCTCCCGTACAGCGCGCTGCGGACCGTCCTCGCCGCGTGCCTCGAGCGCGAGCCCGAGCGGCTCGAGCTCGTGCGGAGCCGACTCGGCGCCGCGTCGCTCGGCGAGCTCGCCACGCTGCTGCCCATGCTGGCCCCGCCCGGCGGCCGGCGCGAGACGCTCGTGCCGGAGGAGCGCCGCAGCCTGCTCTTCCACGGCGTGACGGACCTCCTCGGCCTGCTCTCCACCGACAGCCCGCTCGTGCTCTTCCTCGACGACCTCCAGTACGTGGACGAGGCGAGCCTGGAAGTCCTCTGCCGCCTCATCGCTCGCGCGGACGGCCGCGTGCTCGTCTTCGCGGCCGTCCAGACCGAGGCGCTCGAGCGGGAGACGAGTCCCCGGCTCCCGCTGGCCCGGCTCGGCGCCCTCCTGCGCCTGGCGCCCAACTTCCAGCGGGTGACCCTCTCCACCCTCTCGGCCGAGCAGGTCGCCCGCATGGTGACGGAGATCCTGCAGCGGCACACCCCGTCACCGGCCTTCCTCCAGCAGCTCCACGAGGCGAGCCAGGGCATCCCGCTCTTCGTCGAGGAGACGCTGAAGGCGCTGATCAACGAGGGCGCCCTTCGGACAGTCGAGGGGACGTGGGACCTCGAGGCCGTCGAGCCCGCCATGGCCGCGTCGCTCGAGGAGGTCATCCGCGGGCGGCTGGAGGCCCTCGACCAGGAGCTCCACCAGATGATCGCCAAGGCCGCCGTCGTCGGCCCGCACGTGGACCTCGAGCTGCTCGCCGGCGTGCTCGGCAAGGACCCGGGCGAGACGCAGCACCTCGTGGACCGGGGCAAGAAGCAGCGGGTCTTCGAGGAGATGGGCGTGATGAGCGACGAGGACGAGGTCCACTTCCTCTCGCAGTGCTTCCAGCAGATCGTCTACGAGGGCCTCGAGCCCGGCGACCGCCGCCGCACGCACCGCACCGTCGGCGAGGTCACCGAGCGGCTCGCCGGCGACCGCGCGGACGAGGTGCTGGGCTCGCTCGCCTTCCACTTCGAGCGCTCCGACGATCCCGTGAAGGCGGAGCTCTACCGCCAGCGGGCGCAGGAGCGGTCCGTGCAGCTCTTCTCCGCCGCCGAGATCGCGGAGGAGCTCAGCCTCAAGGTGGACGCCGCCGACGCCGGCGGGCCGCCGCTCGACGCGGGGACCTGGCCGCTCGCCGACCGGGTGCTCCGGGGCATCGCGATCGCGGTGAAGAACATCCGCGTCTATCCCGCGGGGAGCCGGCTCGTCGACGAGGGCGTCGCCGCCGTCGGCGCCGCGCTCCTCGACCTGCTGGGGCGCGTCGAGACGCTGACGCTCGGCGAGGACAGCAAGGCGCTGCAGGTCAACGGCCAGCCGATCGAGCAGAAGGGGCTCCTGCCGGCGGCGCACGACCTCCTCCGCGTCTTCGCCGACCACGGCATCCGCCGGTGCACGTTCGAGCGCGGCCTCGGCCAAGACGACGTCCGCAAGCTGCTCAGGATCCTGAGCAGCCCCGGCCAGACGGGCCAGCAGGACGTCACCGCCTGGGACCGGCGGCTCCAGGCCGAGGGGATCGGGCACGTCCGCGTGTTCCCGGTGATCTACCTCGCGTCCGGCGCGGGGGCGACGACCTGGCGCCGCGAGCACGGCGAGGCGCTCCTGGACGACGCGACCCAGCTCCTGGCGCGGGACGTGCTGCGCTCGCTGGCCGCCGTCGTGGACAACGTGCGCCTGTACCCGGCCGAGAGCCAGATCATCGCGCAGACGCTCGACCAGCTCGAGCGCCACGCCGAGACGATGCTCGGGCGGCTCCCGAGCCTCACGGTGGCCTCCGCCGACGGGACCATCGTCGTCAACGCCATCCGCCCCAACCCGCGCCTGTTCGGGCTCACGATCGAAGTGCTGCAGAGCCTCATGGACGACAGCGGGCTGACGAGCCTCACGATCCGTCGCGGCGTCACCCGCGAGCAGTTCCGCACGTTCCTCACCCACCTGGCGCAGCCCGTCGAGGAGGCGGGGCGCGATCCGGGCTTCTGGCAGCGCCTCCTGGACGGCGACGGGATCACCACGATCGAGGTGGGGACCCGCGCCTACGCGGCGGCGAGCCGGCTGGCGGCGGAGGACATCCCGGGCGCGGAGGCGCCCGACGCGGGGCCGCCGCCCGAGACCGAGAGCGCGCCGACCTCCGAGGCCGAGCAGACGCTCGCGCAGGTGTCCCGCTGGCTCGCGCTGCCGCTGGCCGGGTTCCTCGAGCGGAGCGTCCAGGAGCAGATCCCGCCGGTGCTCCCCGTGCTCCTCGGCATGGGACGGGAGGAGCTCGCCGCGCAACTCGTGGAGCGGACCGCGTCAGGCCTCCGGGAGGGGGACGGCGCGCTGCGCACGCGCGCGGCGGTCGGCCTCGGCATCGCGCTCGCGCGCGTGGACGCGGAGGCCACCGCGTGGGTGCTCGACAAGTGCGCGCGCCCCGTGGCCGAGGCCGCGTCGCGGGAGGGGCACCTGGAGGCGTTCCACGCGGAGACCGGGCTGGCGACGTCCGTGCTCGGGCACCTCCTGCGTGCCGGCGACCTCGAGGGCGCGGCGCGGGTCAGCGCGGCCCTGGGCGGCGCCATCCCGAACGCGCCGGATCTCGCCCGGTTCACGGAGGCGGTTCGGAGCGTCGTCGACAACCTGGGGACGACGCAGAGCCTCGAGCCGGTGCTCGCCCGTCTCACGGACGCCGACCCGGCGCGGCGCGCGCGGGGCAAGGCCGTGCTCGCCGGCTTCGGCGCGGGGGCGCAGGCGTATCTCGCCGGCCTCGCGCACGACGCGCCGGACGACGCGCTCGCCCGCGCGGCGGCCGAGGTCCTGGCGAGCCAGGGCGAGGCGGGCGCGCGGGTGCTCACGCACGGGCTCGACCAGGAGCCGTCGGCGGCGCGCGTGCGGCGCGTCGTCTCGCTCCTGGACGCCCTGGTCCCGACCCTCGGCGCCAACCTCGTCTTCCTCGTCGGCCACCGCGACCGCGCGGTGCGGGCGGAGCTCGGGCGCACGCTCACGCGCGTGCCGCGGGAGCACGCGCTCAAGCTCGTCGGCCAGGCCCTGGCGCAGCGGCGCCCGGAGATGCTGCTCGGCGCGCTCGAGCTGACGAGCGCGCTGAACGCGGTGGAGCTGCTCAACGGGGTGATCCGCGTCGTGGAGAGCCCGCCCAGCAAGGCGGTGCTGCCCGCCGCCTGCCAGACGCTCGGGCGGCTCAGGGACCCCCGGGCGCTGCCCGCGCTCGTGGGGATCGTGGACCGCCGCCCGCGCCTGCTCGGGATCGTCAAGGGCCTGCCGCAGGCGGCCCGCGTGGCCGCCGTCCGCGCGCTCGGCGAGCTCGGCGCGCCCGAGGCGCGCGCCGCGCTCCAGCGCGCCATGAAGGACCGCGCCAAGGACGTCCGCGCGGCGGCCCGGTTCGCCCTCCTCAAGCTCCAGCGCGAGTCCGGTACGAAGCCCTCGGCCTGAGCCTCACGCGCGCCGCGCGCGGCCTCACTGGAGCACGCGGTCCGCCTCCCGGAGCAGCGCCGCGGGGATCGGCAGCCGGAGCGCGCGCGCGGCGCGGAGGTTCACGACCAGCTCCATGCGGCGCGGCCGCTCGACCGGCAGGTCGCCGGGGCGGGCGCCGCGCAGGAGCTTGTCCACGAAGACCGCCGCGCGCCGGAACGTCTCGGGCCCGGACGGGCCCCAGGCGAGGAGGCCGCCGACGTCCGCGAACTCGCCGAGCGGGTAGACCGCGGGCAGGCGCTGGCGCTCGGCGAAGGTCGTCAGGCGCCGGCGGTGCGCGAGGAAGAGCGCGTCGCCGAGCACGAGCAGCGCGCCCGCGCGCCGCGCCTCGATGGCGGCGAGCGCGGGTCGGAGATCACTGTCCACGCGCGCCTCGACGGGCGCCAGCTCCAGGCCGAGGGCGCGCGCGGCCGCCTGCGTGTGGCGCAGGTCGAGCGCCGCGCTCGGGTTGGCCGGGTTCCAGAGCACGGCGACGCGCCGGAGGCCGGGGACCATCTGCGCGAGCAGCGCCACGCGCCGCGCCGACGCCTCGGCGGCGAACGTGGTGATCCCGGTGACGTTGCCGCCGGGCGCGGCGAGGCTCGCGACGAAGCCGCGGCTCACGGGGTCGTCGGTCGAGACCATGACGATGGGGATGCGCGCCGTGGCCTGCCGGGCCGCCTCCACCGCGGGCGGCGTCGCGGCGACGATCACCGCGACGCCGAGGCGCACGAGGTCCTCGGCGTGCCGCGGGTACAGCGCGGGCTTGCCCTGCGCGTACCGGTACCAGACCCGGAGCGTGCGCCCCTCGCTCCAGCCGAGGTCGGCGAGCGCCTGCCGCAGCACGGGGACCGAGGCGGGCGTCGGCTCGTTCGCGAGATAGCCGATCGCGGGCGACGGCGGGGCGCCGAGCGCGCGCGACCCCGCCGGGGCCGCGAGCACGAGCGCGGCGAGCGCGAGCGCACGCGCGCGCGCGCTCACGCGCGCGCCAGCGCCTCCCACGCGGCCGCCTGCACCGCGCCGAACGGCGTCGGCGCGAACGCCGAGCCGGTCGCGCCCGTGGGCGAGTGCTCGCGGCCGGCGACGTAGAAGGTCGCGCGCCAGCCGAGCTCGGCGTAGCGCGTGAGGGCCAGGTCGTAGCCCTGGCGGGCCATGCCGGCGGCGACCAGGCCGACGCCGGTCCAGCCGCCGAGCCAGCGCCGCACGCGGGGCTCGCCCAGCCGCGCGAACGCGAGCGCCGCGACGAGCAGGGCCCGCCGGCGGTCGGCGTCGCCGCGCGCGCCGCTCACGCGCCGCCGCCGGCGCGGATTTTCGGAATCGCGCGCGCGATCGCGGGGAGCCGCCCGCCGTCCGGCATGCGGCGAGCCTATCAAAGTGCCGGGGAAATTGGTATGATCCCCCGCGATGGCGCAGGGATTGAAGGAGCTGGTGGGACGCGTGATGATCGACCCGGAGTTCCTCGTCGAGCTCCAGCGCGCGCCCGACGCCCTCCTCGCGCAGTACCAGCTCACCGACGCCGAGCGCGCGAAGATTCAGCAGGCCCTGGACCGGCTCGCGAAGACGCCGGCCGGCCGGCACCGGCACGAATTCCACAACGCGCTCATCCGTCGCGTGTCCACCTAGGCCGCGGGGACGCGCCCCGTGGCCACGTCGTCCGAGACCCTCGCGTTCCTGCGCGAGGTCCGCCTCTTCGCCGCCCTCGCCGACCCCGACCTGCTCGCCGTCGCCGAGCTGCTCCGCGAGCGCACGCTCCGCCGGCGCCAGGTCCTGTTCCGCGAGCGCGACCGGGGCGACGAGATGTTCATCGTCCGGCGCGGGACGATGCTCGTGTCGAAGGAGATCACCGGCAAGGTGGAGCAGGTGCTCGTGCGCGTCGAGGCGGGCGACTTCTTCGGCGAGATGAGCCTGCTCGACGGCTCGCCGCGCTCGGCGTCGGTCCAGGCCGACACGGACGCGACGCTGCTCGTGCTGGGCCGCGAGAGCCTCCAGGTGCTCACCGACCACGCCCCGCACGCCGCGGCCGTGTTCTTCTACTCGATGGTGCAGGTGTTCATCGAGCGGCTCCGGCGCTCGACGCTCCAGGTCGCGGAGGCCACGCGCTGGGGCCTCGAGGCGACCGGGCTCGACGTGGAGACGCGGTGACCGAGCGGCCGGCCCCCGCCAGGCTCGAGCTGCTCGTCCGCCGCGGGGACGAGGAGGGCTTCGAGCTCCGCGAGGTCGGCAGCGCCGTCGGCTTCATCAACTCGCGCCCGCAGCGGGTCCCGCCGGAGTCGTTCGAGCTCGCCGAGGTCCGGTCGCGCGTCGCCGGCGAGCGGCGCTGCATCCTCAAGAACACCGCGACCGACCGCTTCCTCCTGCTCACCGCACACGAGAAGTTCCTCTGGGAGCGGATGGACGGCCACACCTCGCTCCAGGAGCTCGCGACGGCGTACGTGCTGCACTACGGCGAGTTCGACTTCGAGGTCATCCCGAACCTGATCCACAAGCTCCAGCGCGCCGAGCTCCTCACCCTGCGGCCCGCCTCGCGCCTGCGCCGCGTGCTGGCCCGCAACCGCGGGCGCCGCATCGTGAAGGCCGTCGAGACCACGCTGTTCGGGCTCGAGCGGATCGTGATCGCGAGCCGCGACGTCCAGCCCTTCTTCCAGCGCCTCCACCGCTGGGGCGGGTTCCTGCTCTTCACGCGCGTCGCGGCCGTCGCGTGCGCGGCGCTGGCCGTCGCGGGCGCGCTCGCGGCCGTGGGCCTGTGGCACGAGCTCGACGCGGTGCTGGCCGGCTTCGGCGGCAGCGCGGTGCGGGCGATCCTCACGGTGAAGCTCCTCTTCTTCGCGAGCGTCGCCGCGCACCAGCTCGTCCACGGGCTCGCGTGCGTCCACTACCGCCGGCGCGTGCGCGAGTTCGGCTTCACGTTCCTGCACGGCTTCGTGCCGACCTTCTTCGTGGACGTCACCGACATCTTCATGACGACCCGCCGCGCGCGCGTCGTCACGGCCGTGTCGGGGGCGCTCGTGCACCTCGTGCTCGGCGCGCTCTGGTTCCTCGCGGCGGCGCGGGCGCCGGCGGGCTTCTTCCAGGCGTTCGCGACCGCGTCCGGCATCATCCAGTGGCAGGCACTCGTCGTCTCGCTCTACCCGTTCTGCTTCATCGAGATGGACGGCTATCACGTCCTCGTGGACACGCTCGGCGTGCCGACGCTCAAGCACGACGCGATGACGTACGCGGGGAAGCTGCTGAGGGGCGGCGCCGGGGTCCGCGTCGATCGCGAGGCGGCGCTCTGGATCGGCTACGTGCTGCTCTCCGCGGTCTCGATCGCGGCGTTCGTCGCCTTCAACGTCTGGGTGATCGTCAAGGCCACGTCCTAGCGCGCAGTATTCGCGAACGGTCATCACGCGAGGCTGGCAGGGCCCGTCGCAGGGTGCGGCCCCCCCGGG
>Ga0209619_10002214_pt1 | contig 14095 bp, 17 predicted proteins | sample Rifsed16ft3_FD_184011 | JGI IMG/M metagenome (GOLD analysis project Ga0209619, IMG submission 184011) | Soil microbial communities from Rifle, Colorado, USA - sediment 16ft 3 (version 2) | ecosystem: Environmental > Terrestrial > Deep subsurface > Rock core/Sediment | place: Rifle, Colorado... | reverse complement strand
ACGATTTCGTGAACGCCCAGTACCACCTGAACACCTCGATCGCGCCGCCCTGGGGGTATGAGATCCTGCTCAACAGCCCGTCCGGCGGGTTCAGCGACCCGTACCTCGGCGTCGCGGGAGGAAATCCTTTCCCGGTCACCTTCGACCAGAACGCGGCGTTCACACCGTTCGGACAGTTTCTGGCGCTCAATCCCGACCTCGAGACGACCACCGTCCATTCCTATAACGCCAGCTTCCAGCGGCAGTTCCTGAGGAACTGGGTCGTCACGGCCAGCTACATGGGGCGGTACACCTCCAATCTCTGGAACATGAAGGCGCTCAACTACGGCCTGCCGACCGTGACCTCGGCCGGCACGGTGCGGTGCGTGGCGACCGCGGCCAATTTCCAGAACTGCATGAACAGCATCCTGAACCAGCGCCGCGTGCTGTACCAGGTGGATCGGGTCAATGCCGCGTTCATCGGGGCGCTCGACTTTCACGACGACAGCGGCTGGGAGCGCTACAACGGTATGCTCCTCTCAGTGGAGCGCCGGGTGCCTCGAGGCGTGAGCTTCACGGCCAACTACACGCTCTCGCACTGCGTCGGCCTCCCGAGCCAGGTGCTGCCCAATCCGTCGACCGGATGGACCGATCCGAACAACCCGGAATTCGACCGGGGCAACTGCGTGCAGGACCGCCGGCACATCGGCAACGCGACCGTCAGCGTCCCCTGGACCCCCGGCGTGGGGGACGTCGGGGCCTTCACGATCTACGTCGCGGTGGACCTCCAGGCCTCCGGGCCCTTCTCGGACGGCGCCGTCGACGAGCCCGACACGCGCCCCTGAACGCTGAAACCTGAGTTTCGCCATGACAGAAGCAGCTCGATGCGTTCTTCAGTGGACGTTAGGCTCGGCCGGCTCGGGAGGCCTCCGCCGCAGAGGTCGCCTCACTCGAGCTTCCCCGCGATCTTCCCCTGGTGGTACTGAGCGCCGCGGACGCTTCAGCGGAGCAAAAAAGCTTCCATCAGCGGCTCGCCGCCCACTCCACCCGGGGCCGGCACGTCGTGGCCGCTCGAAGCAGTCACTGGATTCCGCTCGACGAGCCGGAGCTCGTAATCGAAGCGTGCAGGGAAGTCGTAACCGCGGTCCGCGAGACTCGCTTCGCGAGCTAGCAGCACGACGGCGCCCTCCGTCAGGCGGTGCGGCGATCGCGTACGAGCAAGTCCACATCGCAATCCAGCACATGGAGGAGCGATAGAAGCTGGCCCACGGATTTCCTGGTGTTGGTTTGATCCAGTAGCCGATAGAACTGGGTTGCGGACGTTCCCAGTCGGCGAATGATCTCGCGTTTGCTTAAGGGGCTCGTTTCAACGCGCTTCTGAGCTTCCAGCGTGAGCTTGTAAAGCAAGAGATCTCGAAGATAGCTGGGGTCTTCGTTGTACTCGAGCACTTGTTCGACATGTACGGTCCCTTCCCGACCGGATTCCAACACGTAGGTGAAGCCCTCGCTTCCAATCTCCTTGTCGATGAAGACGTCGACGACCTTGTCGTTGGCAACCGGTTTCGGATCCGACTTCGCGAAAGGGTAGAGGTAGGTGGTCTTGTGCACCTTCAACTCAAACGCCTTCCGGCGATTGTTGCTCTTAACTGCCCTCACTTTCATAGCCGACCTTCCGCGTCGAGCTCTTTGATGAGCGCCAAGACCCTTGGGGAGGGCCTTCCTTTCATTGCCCTCTGATGGTCGAGGTCCCATTTGAGAACGAGCCTTTTATTCCGATAGACATGCACGTGTCTGGGGCTGTGATCGCCAGCCCAAGTCAGGAAGACGTAGTTACCTCGACAGACCTTACCCATGGAATGTTACCTCTCAAGGTAACATTTGTCAAAAGGGGGTCGGAGTCATCCTCGGGCGATTCCCTCGGCTCAGCCGATTGGAAGGCCCCTTAGGTAGGAATGAGCTGAATCCCTTCGCCGCCCCCAGTGAGTAAGGACGACAAAAAGCCTGTGACACCTCCTTGCGAGATAGTGGTCGCCCAGTCTTTGACGGAAGGACTCATGCGCGGGGCGACTCCGCGGCGCATGCGCTAGAACCGCAAGTCAGCCTCTCACATGCGGCTCGCATCCGCACCGGGACAACCGTAAACTATAGGTTAATCCCCAATTTAGAGATCGCCAAGATCCGTGATCAGAAATCGCCTACTTCAGAGTGCCGGTGCCAGCCCAAGTGGCCATGACCTTGCCATCCGGCCATTCCAATGCCAGCTGATAGGTACCACCACCTTCGAGTCCCTCGAACTTGCCGGTGCCCCCGATGTAGTGCCACTCACCACCGTTCTGGTCCGCTGTTCCAACGGCCCAATAGACATCGCCGTCCTTGTCGACGCCGTCGCAGTAACCGCCGGAGCTAAAGCTCTTCCCGTCCGCCGCCGTTACGGTGGTGAACATGCAGTCCTGGCTGGCCAAAGAGAGCGGAGTGGTCGGGTCGTCGGCGATCGCGGTGCCCTTTAAAATCTGACGCGTCACCGTCATGCCATCCGCGCGCGTGATCGTCGACACCGACTCAGGAATCCAGATCGATCTGCCCTTGAGTTCGTACGTCTCGGCGGCCGACATTTCAGCCAGCGCCAACAGACTCAAGGTGGTCACTACAAGGACGTAGCTATTCCTCGTCATTTGAGTACCTCCGAAAGAGAATTCTATTCTCTCCGGCAACCGATTTCAAGACCAGCCTGGATGCTCCGAGACTTTCTCACGCCACCGCTTTTGGTTATATCTCAACGCGGTCTCCCCCTCGGGCCTCAGGCTGGGCCGAGTTTTGGCTATTAACCAGACACTACCTCCGCCTATCACGGCCCCTGCTATGGCGCACACGTAGATGACTACTTTCTGTATCATCGAGGGCTTCTGGGAGAGCTGGCACGACTCGCCTACGAAACCGTCCACGAGATGATGGCGACCGCCGTCGTTTTCCTCGGTGACGCTTCGTGGCAACCGCGTATCCAAGTCTAGACCGGACAAGTCTTCGATTTGCTTCATCCCGGCTTTCCGCCTAGCATCAGCAATTCATGGCATACGCGGCCTCTGAGCCTTCCGCGAAAGGCACTCTGAGCGTCGTTCTGATCACGCACAATGCCGCCGAGCAACTGACGCGAGCTCTGGAAGCCGTCTCCTGGGCCGATGAGATTCTGGTGGTGGACTCCGGCTCTACCGACGGTACCACGGAGCTGGCCCGGCGCCTGGGCGCGAAGGTATTCTTGAAGACCGACTGGCAGGGGTTCGGTCATCAAAAGAATTTCGCGCTGTCTCGAGCCAGCGGCGATTGGATTCTTTCGCTCGACGCCGACGAGGTGGTCGATCCGCTGCTGGCGGCTGAGATTCAGCGGGTTACCAGGTCTTCCCAAGGGCCGGAAGGAATGGCGGGTTACGCGGTAAAGCGCGTCAACTACTTTTGCGGCGTTCGCCTCAGATTCGGGCTATGGCGACCCGTTCACCTCCCGCGCCTATTCCAGAAGGGACGAGGCCGTGTATCGGATGACGTGGTCCACGAGCGAGTCATCATCGATGGCAGGGTGGCACGGTTGAAGGGTGCGCTCCATCACTACACCAGCGAGTCCATCACCGACCGCATCCGTAAGAATGACGAGTACTCGAACATCATCGCCCGAATGCGTTTCCAGGCCGGGCGCGGCGTGAGCCTCTGGCAGCTCTTGCTCATTGTACCGGCGGTACTGGTTCGAGATCTCGTTCTCCGTCTGGGCATGTTGGACGGCAAGACCGGGATCATCGTCGCGGCGCTCGGGGCGTTCTACGACTTCAGTAAGTACGCCAAGATCTGGGAGCTCCAGCGGCGCGCCGCGGCAGGGGAGACCCTGGTCATGGGCGAGCCGACCACCCCACCCGCGGCGCGACGAGAAAAAAAAGCCCCGACCGGCTCCGTTGGTCGGAGCAGGCCGGGGCCAGTGGGATAGGTCGACCGGCGGCTTTCTAGTAGTCGTCCATTCCGGGCGGCATGCCGCCACCGGCCGGTGATTTGTTCTCCTTCTTCTCGGGAAGGTCGCAGACCAGGGCCTCGGTGGTCAACATGAGCCCGGCAATCGAGGCGGCGTTCTGGAGCGCGAAACGCACCACCTTAGTCGGGTCGATGACGCCGGCCTCGACCAGGTTCTCGTACGTTTCGGTCTGCGCGTTGAAGCCGGACTCTGTGTCCATCTCCTTGACCTTGGAGACGACGATGGAGCCTTCCTGGCCGGCATTCTGCGCGATCCAACGCATGGGCTCCTCGATGGAGCGGGCCACGATGCCCACCCCGATGCGCTCGTCATCGGTGAGGCTCTTGTCTTTCCTGAGCTTGTCCAGTGCCGCGCCACTGCGTAGCAATGCGACACCGCCCCCGGGAACGATGCCCTCTTCGGCCGCCGCCTTGGTGGCGTGCATGGCGTCCTCGACGCGAGCCTTCTTTTCCTTCATCTCGGTCTCGGTCGCCGCTCCCACCTTGATGAGCGCCACGCCGCCCACCAGCTTGGCCAGCCGCTCTTGGAGCTTCTCGCGGTCGTAGTCGGAGGTGGTCTCCTCGATCTGGTTGCGGATCTGCTTGATGCGGCCCTCGATTTCGGCCTTGGTGCCCGCGCCCTCCACGATGGTGGTCTCTTCCTTGGTGATGATGACCTTCTTGGCCCGTCCCAGCTCATCGACCTTGAGGTTCTCCAGCTTGATGCCGAGATCCTCGAAGATGGCTCGGCCGCCGGTCAGGATGGAGATGTCCTCCATCATGGCCTTCCGGCGATCGCCGAAGCCGGGAGCCTTGACCGCCGCCGCCTTGAGGGTTCCGCGTAGCTTGTTGACGACCAGTGTGGCCAGAGCCTCACCTTCCACGTCCTCGGCGATGACCAGCAGGGGTTTGCCGGACTGAGCGACCTTCTCCAGCACCGGAAGAAGATCCTTCATGTTCGAGATCTTTTTCTCGTGCACCAGGATATAAGCGTCCTCCAGAACGGTCTCCATCCTTTCCGGATCGGTCACGAAATAAGGGGAGAGATAGCCGCGATCGAACTGCATTCCCTCGACGATTTCGAGGCTGGTCTCCAGGGTTTTGGCTTCTTCGACCTGAATCACGCCGTCCTTGCCGACCTTCTCCATGGCCTCGGCAATGATGTTGCCGATGGTCTCGTCACCGTTCGCGGAGATGGTGCCGATCTGTCCGATCATCTTCCCCTTGACCGGCTTCGAGATCTTCTTGATCTCCTCCACCACGACCTCGACCGCCTTCTCCATGCCCCGTTTGAGCTCCATCGGGTTGCTGCCGGCGGCGACGCTCCTCAGCCCTTCACGGAAGAGAGCCTGGGCGAGCACCGTCGCGGTGGTGGTCCCGTCGCCAGCCACGTCGGAAGTCTTGGAAGCCACCTCCCGAAGCATCTTGGCGCCGAGATTCTCGATGGGATCCTCGAGGTCGATCTCTTTGGCCACCGTGACACCGTCCTTGGTGATCACAGGCGGACCGAATTTCTTTTCTAGAACTACGTTGCGCCCCTTGGGACCCAGGGTGATCCGGACGGCGGTCGCCAGGCTGTTAACGCCTCGCAGGATCGCTTGCCGGGCGTCCTCGTGGTACACGATCTGTTTTGCCATTTTCTTCCTATGCCTCCATCAAAAAAATCGAGGGTGGAACGATCCACCGCCGGTTATCCAAGAATACCGAGTACCTCGTCTTCCTTGAGGATGAGATACTCGACGTTATCCAGTTTCACCTCCGAGCCGGAGTACTTCCCGACTAGAACCTTGTCTCCCACTTTGACCTCTAGCGGGAGCTTCTTGCCATCCTTCAACACGCGGCCGGAGCCCACCGCGATGACTTCGGCGGTCAGCGGCTTCTCCTTGGCGGTGTCGGGGATGATGATGGATCCCACTTTCTTCTCTTCCGTCTCGTCGAGTCGTTTGACGACGATGTTGTCTTTGATAGGTGTGATCTTCATCGCCTTCTTCTTCCTCCTTCTTTCGTCTGTTGAGAGCGGCTCAGCCGCCAATGGGAATATGCTTGCTGTTCTTGTCGATCCGTTTCGGCAAGACGACCATCAGGATGCCGTTCTTGAACTCGGCCTTCACCTGTTCGGCGTCCACCGGGCTCGGCAGCGTGAACGATCGGTTGAAGGGTCCGAAGGCGCGCTCCATGCGGTGAAAGTGTTCTTGGTTGATGGCCTCTTTCATGCGTCGCTCGCCTTTGATGGAGATCCGGTTGCTGTCCACGCGAAGCTCGATATCGCTTTGATCGACACCCGGGAGCTCGGCTTTCAGAATCAGGTTTTCCTGCGACTCGTATACGTCGACCGCCGGCGACCAGGTTCCGCCGCCGAGGTCTCCCGTCTGGGAGCGGGACCGAGAGAAGGTCTGATCGAAAAGCCGGTTCATGCGCTCCTGTAGGGTAAGGAGCTCGCGAAACGGATCCCATTGGGCTAGAGGCATAACTCTTGACCAGATTTATCGACTCTCGCGGGTAGCACTCACCGTGTGTGACTGCTAACAGCCGATATAATAGGGGCAGCTCTTAGCGGTTGTCAAGCAAAAGATTTTAGTGGCTTCGCTCTAGATCGCATGGCCCAGGTTTCGTGTTAAATCATTTAAATCAAAAACTTATGGGCTTTGTCGATGTGTTGTCGAACCGGACGTCAGGGCGGGCGGCAATTGACACGGGGTGACAGTCCCCATAACCTGTCCATGTGCCTCATCGGGTGCTCGATCACACCGCGGACTACATGGTGGAAGTGTCCGCTTCCAGCCTTTCCGAGCTCTTTGGCGAAGCGGCCCGGGCGCTCTTCGAGACCATCACCGATCTGGAAACGGTGCGCCCTCGCGAGGAGGTCTCGCTCAGCGTCGAAGCCGGGGACATGGAGGAGCTTCTGGTCTCCTGGCTGACCGAGCTGCTATTTCTTTACGAGAACGGACAGTGGCTGTTCTGCCGGTTCGAGCCGCGGTTGGTGGACGACAAACGGTTGGAAGCCAAGGCCTGGGGGGAGAAACTCGATCCCGATAGACACCCAATCGATCGTGAGGTAAAGGCCGTCACCTATCACCGCATGGCAGTCGTGCGGGAAGGAGGGCTCTTCAAGACGACAATCGTCTTCGATGTCTGATGGGACTCCAGGGGGTCGCAATGACAGAAAGAATCAAAATTCAGAAGATAGACGACTATCGCTGGCGCATTCCCAGGGAAGGGAAGATGCGGGTCGACGGATTGATCTATGCCAGTGAAGCGTTCATCGAAACGCTTCGAGGAGATCCCGCCTTGGAGCAAGTCGCCAACGTGGCGCAGCTCCCGGGAATCGTCGGCCGTTCCATCGCCATGCCCGACATCCACTGGGGCTACGGTTTTGCCATCGGAGGCGTGGCCGCCTTCTCTCCCGACGGCGGTGTGATCTCTCCCGGGGGTGTCGGCTTCGACATCAATTGCGGCGTCCGCCTACTGCGCTCAGGTCTGAGTCGCACGGACGTCGAAGGTAAGACCCGCGAGCTGGTGGAGACGCTCTTCGCCAACGTGCCCACCGGTGTCGGCGCGCATCGCCGGGACTTCAAGCTCTCGGAGACCGAGCTCCGTCGGGTGCTCACGCACGGTGCGGGATGGGCGGTCTCGAATGGCTACGGAACCGAAACCGATTTGGAGCACATCGAGGAAGGAGGCTGCCTTCCTGGAGCCGATCCCGACGAGGTCAGTCCCCGCGCCATCGAACGGGGGCGCCCGCAGTTGGGAACGTTGGGCTCCGGCAATCACTTCGGGGAGATCCAGTACGTCGCCGAGATCTACGATGAAAAGCTCGCCGAAGCCCTGGGTCTCTTTCTCGGACAGGTCACCGTCTCCATCCATACCGGGTCGCGAGGTCTCGGCTATCAAGTCTGCGACGATTTCTTGAAAGTGATGCTGCGGGCCTCTGCCAAATACGGCATCGAGCTGCCCGATCGCCAGCTCTGCGCGGCGCCTCTGGGATCTCCCGAAGGAAAGCGATACCTCGGAGCCATGTCGGCTGCCGCCAACTACGCCTTCGCCAACCGGCAGATGATCACCCACTGGGTTCGGCAAAGCTTCGAGCAGGTCCTGGGAGTGGGCCAGGGCAAGCTCGGACTGGGCCTGGTCTATGACGTTTGCCACAACATCGCCAAGTTCGAGGATCACCAGGTGAACGGGCGCATGACGAAGCTCTGTGTTCATCGCAAGGGCGCCACCCGTGCCTTTCCACCTCATCACCCCCAGACGCCTGCCGCTTACCGTGCGGTGGGACAGCCGGTCCTCATTCCGGGCGACATGGGACGCTACTCGTACGTCTTGGTGGGGACGGAGCTGGCCTACCAGGAGACCTTCGGGAGCACGTGCCACGGCGCGGGGCGGGTCATGAGCCGGCGCCAGGCGCGGAAGATCGCGGGCTCGCGGCCCATCGTCCGGGAGATGGAAGAGCACGGGATCATCGTGCGGGCGGCGGGCCGAGCGACGCTGGTGGAAGAGATCCCGGAAGCCTACAAGGACGTCGCCGAGGTGGTGGACGTGGTGCAAGGCGCCGGGATCAGCCGCAAGGTGGCGCAGCTTCGGCCGATGGGCGTGATCAAGGGTTAGGCACCGCCCGCTGTCTCTGTCGCTGAATCATCCTCCCTCGGTTCACGGACTCCTCGTCCCATCGCGAGGGATGGCGCTGCAATTCGCGCCGTCTCACGAATGATGGAACGACCCGCCGGGGCGCGAAGGATATTTCCAAGCGGCTTCGACCCATGGTCCTCAGGGAGAGCGGAGCGAGCCCTCTTGCTGGCCTTCGAGCTGCGAGGCCTCCTGGGCGGCAGCGGTTCCTGTCACTAGTCTCTGGTATTGGCTCCAGGTCTCGAGCTCGAGAGGCTGAATGAGAAGGAATCGGTAGCGTTTGGACTTACTCATTCCCAGAATCTCCCTTTCGTATGTCTCGAGAATGAGAGTCTTGCCATCCGTTCTCTGCATGACCGGAATGTCGTCCAGGTTCCAGTTCCATTCGTGCGCTTCGGATTGAAAGCGAATCGCCGAGGCCGAAAGGCTCAGGGTGCCAGCGCAGTCGCCCAATCGGTGTTGGTGCCTGGCTCCGAAAGAGAGGGGCAGAGTCTCCTGCACCCAGATCTCGTCGGCAACCTCGGCAAGTAGTTCTGAAGCGCCGGAGAACGTGGGGTTCCTTTGAAGGAGCTCTTCCAGCCGCGCCTTGCTCGTCAGGAGGTCTCCGTACTGGCGCGCTAGCGTTGCGTCCTCGAAAAGCTGCTGCTCGGTTGGCCGGGCCCATCGAGTTGGCGATCCGTTTGCTTTCCCGGTGCCGACTTCGCCGAGCCCCCGCCGATCGGTTCTCACGTCCCGACGAGCTTCCGCGAGGAGCTGGGGAGCGCCAGCAAACGAAGGGTTTCTCTCGAGCAGCTCTTCCAGCTTCGCCATGCTCTCCTCGAGGTCTCCCCGTTCCAGTGCCGTCTTCGCCTCATAGAAGAGCTGCGCTTCGCTGCTGTGCTCTTCGCTTGCTTCTGGATTTTCGCGCTCCTCGGTGGTTGCCTTGCGGGCCTGTAGCACCCCGTCGTCTTCCGCGGGATCTTTCACGTCGTCTGCCAGGTCTTTTTGCAACGGAGGGGTCTCGTCTGGTGATCCCTTCCCCCCCGGGAAGACCAGGGTCAGCACGATCATGCCCAACAAAACAAGCATGGCGATGGCCGCGTAGAAGACTCGACGCCTTACCGGCCTTCTTTCGGCCTCGAACCGGCCACCGCTGGAAAGGGCGCTGGTCGGAGGAGGCAAGGACACCGGGGACTCTGCAGAGGGTTCGCTTTCGCGGCTTGGCCACAAGTCGTTGACCTGACCCAAGCTCAGAGCCATGTTGACTTCATCCGCGCTGGCGAATCTTTCCTCCGGATTCTTGGCCAGGCAGCGAAGAACGATTCGACTTAGGCCGGGAGAAACCGCGAGGTTGATGCTCTCGGGACGTACCGGCTCCTCGGAGAGAATGGCCTGCGCACCGGCGGCGAACGAGTCGCCGGTGAAAGGAAGCCTGCCGGTGAGGAGACGGTAGAGCACGACGCCAAAAGCGAAGAGGTCCGTGCGCTGGTCAATGGTTCCCTTGGAAAGCTGCTCGGGAGCCATGTAGTTAGGACTCCCCATGCTCTGCTCGGTGGGTGTCAACTGGGTGCCAACGACATGTGCGATCCCGAAATCCATGATCTTCGCGTGCAAGTCGGAGGTTACCAGTATGTTGGCCGGCTTGATGTCCCGATGCACGATTCCTGCGCAATGTGCGTAACTCAGTGCTTCGAGAACCTCACTGGCAAGGCGCACGGTTTCTTCCGCTGAAAGCTCTTCTTCTTGAACGAGCGCCGCCAGGGTCTGCCCTGGGACGTACTCCATCACGATGAAGGGGCTTTCTTCGTCGGCATAGCCTAGGTCGAAGACCGTAACGATACCAGGGTGGATGAGCCTTCCGGCGGCTTTCGCTTCGCGTCGGAATCGATTTCGATATCGTTCCCGTTCGCGAGCCGTGAGAAAAGTCGTGGCCTGGATCAATTTGATGGCCACGATCCGTTCGATCTCGGGATCTCTTGCCAAGAAAACGGTTCCCATCGAGCCACGACCCAACAGCTTCTGAATTTCGTATCGGCCTAGTCTTCTTGGCAGGTTGGCCGAAGAGGCACCGATCTCCATCGCATCGACGACGTCCGGCGCAGGACCGGTTCTTCTTGCAGCGGCCTCCGGCTCCGACCGAGATTTTTCCAGCTCCAGTGCTCCCAGAGAGACCAGACAGCAAAGACAGCGCAGCGTCTGGTCCTCGTCAAGAGGAGAGATGTCAACCAGAGCGCGACCGGTGGAAGAGCCGTCCGCACGGGTTCGGGCGAGATCGAGGATGACCCTCTCCTGCGGAGTGAGGTTGTTGTCGTCATAGGGAAGGCCCGAGCCCTTCGGCTGGCGGATGACACCGTCGAGATCGCCCAACAAGCCCAGGATGGTAGCGGGATCTTGAATCCGCCGGATTCCTTCCATGATGACATGGCTAGGAGACAGATCCATCGCGATGTCATCGGCCACCGGATTGTCGAGCTCCTTGAAGCTGTATTTTCCGGACTGCCAGGTAAACGACGAGTAAATGATGGCTGTCATCCGTCGGGCCACCTGCGTGTCAATCTCTTCGGGAGTCATGAATCCCATTTCAACGATGGTTTCCGTGAGGCCTTGTCCGGTGCGTTTCATCACCTCCCAGGCGAGATCGAGATCGGACCGCTTGATTTTTCCTTCACGAACCAAGACCTCTCCCCACTGGTCTTCCTCATCGTCGGAGCCGGCAAAGACTATCGAGCCCGCATTGAAGTAGAGACGTTTCGAGACACCTTTGTTGGAGAGATGGAGAACTCCACTCTTGCCGCCCAGGTGGATGCTGCGGATGATGCTCGACAGGCTGTGCTGGCTCAGGCTGCCGTAGCGGGACAGTATTTGGCTCATTTCATCCTATTCGAGGCTTGCCCCAAGCAGAACTCACAACGTGATGACTTCCTTCCTTGAGTTGTCCTTCGTGTTCTCGACCACCAGCCGGGCTCCCTCCTCCCGCGCTTGGATCACGTAGGTGAGCAGATTCAAGGCTTTCCGCAGCACGTCTGCCTTGGATTTCACTCCCAGAGCCTTGCGGAGGCCTTGCAGGTCTCTCTCGGCTTCATCCGAAAAATCAATGGTGAATCTGGACATACTCCACCCCAAAAAGTTCCGCATCCATGGCTCGGACGATTCCGGCTGGTGGGGCCCCGGTTGCGAGGCCACGCAGGAATGACGCCGATCTTGCGCCATCTCCAAGTGGTAGCAATCTTTGTGCCCAAAATGAGATTTCTTGTGGCCGGATAACTTCAGTTATGCGAGGTATTTGGCCTTGCGGGAGATGAGAATCGAGTCATGGGTGTGGGACGCTGCCTACGAGGCGAGCCCGTTGAGACCGGATGGTGGAGTCCATATTCCGGGAGAGACGCAGGCAAAGAGCCAGCCCCGGGCCGGGTTCAAGAGGGTGCGCTCACCCGCCGGCACAATGACGGATTGACACTCTTCCTCGGGCGTGCTATCTACGCGTTCGATTTCGGTTCCCTGTGCCCCCCGGCCACAGGGTGAACACGATCGACATCTCGGGGAATCACCAGCACACTTTCGCGTGTCCTCAGTCGAGATCGTCACATACGTCGATAGGTCGGAGGCCGGCCGAGGAAGGCCATGAAACGGAGACATCTCATCGGAGTGTACACTCTGGCGGTGGGGCTGCTCGTATTCTCCGGCGGCATTGCTCACAACCTGGTTCGGTTGCCCGAGCTGGGAAGCGCGGTGGCGGCCGGCGAGATGAGCCCTAGATTCGCTGGGGAGCAGGTCGTCGAGACGTTCTTTGCCGGAGCGGCCATGAACGTGTTGGGTTTGCTGGTCATGATGCTATCCCTCGAGCTCCGGAAGGGCACGCGCGCTGCGTGGCGCGCGGTGCTGGTGATCGGCGTCTTCTATCTCCTCTTTGGATTGGTGGCGTTCTTCTATCGATATCCCAACCTTCATCTTCTTGGCTTCGCCGTCACCGGAGCGCTCCTCTGCTGGCCGCTGGTGCTGTGGCGGAAGGATTTTGTGGCGGAGTGAGACTGCAGGATGATTCCCGGCCGGGCGCGATCTCGGCCGGCTTGCCAAAGGCCCTCCAGGCTCGCTAGCTCGCCTTCTTCGAAGTCCCGCGCCAGCTCACCACAATGCCAAACGGTCTAGCGGGGCTCTTCCTCCATTCCAGCTCCCGGCAAGGGAAGTTCCGAGTTGTAGATGTCGCGGTAGGTGAGCCAGGAGCCGTCTGCCTGCTTGCGACGAACCTCCAGATAGTGCCCGGAATCGTTGATGGGATCGCTGCCTTCCGGCGTCATGGTGAGGACGTAATGGCCGCGCACATAGGCCACATCGCCGACGCCATCGACCTCCATGGGATGAAGCTGCATGTCGCTCACCGGGGGGAATGTTTCGAAGTAGGCTTGGATGGCGGCACGCCCCTCCACCGCTTCGTGGTTGGGCGGCAAGAGGACGGCGTCTTCTGCGTAGGTTGCCGCCAGGGCTACCCAATCCCCGGCGAGAGCCGCCTTGACCCAGGCCTCAGTCGTGGCCTCGATGGCCGCCAGGTCGTCGGCGGTCAGTGCGGCCGCTTCAGATGCGGTCATCTCAACCGGTTCAGACGGCTCCGGTGGTTGGCAGGCGGTGAGAGAGAGTAGAGCCAGTAAGGTGAGAACGCTTGAAATTCGCATCGTCATGTCCTCCATATGTATTGTTTGAGTTAGGGCCGTTGCTTCTCTAGCGCGGTCGAAGCACATTGCCGAGCGTCGCTCCGTGTTAACTTACCCCGGCGGCGCCACCGCCGACCACCAGGTTAGGACGATGAAGAGAACCTGCATCGGGGCCCTGAGCCACAGTGGGGTCGCGGGCTTGCCGCGGAGCGCGATCTCCGCCCGGGCGGCATGGACGTTCGCCGGGAAGACCGCCAGGAAGAAAGCGATCAGAGCCAGCCCGGCTGCGCGCTGCACCGAGGGGATGAGAAGACCGATTGCTCCCAGGATCTCGCACAGGCCGGTGAGAGCCACCATCAGGCGGGGTCGCGGCATCCACCCGGGAACCATGCCAACGAGGTCTTCTTTCATCGATGTGAAATGAGCGCTGGCGGTGAAGAACAGCATCAGCGCGAGGGCCCAGCGGGAAGCGGTAGTCCAGGAAGCAAGCGCCTCGACGCCCAGCCAGCCCATGGTGCGGAAGGCGAGGAGCGCTACCGCCAGCACGACCAGGACGATCACGATGGAGCCCTCACCGGGTCGTGGGCACACAACCAAAGTGTGCTGGACGCCGGTTCTAGCCGCGGCTGGTTCGGCGTTAATCGGTGCCCTCGTACTTACCTTCACTCTGCACGAGCACTAACCTCACCGCGGCGGTCCAGATCTCATAGCCCTTGGGATTGAGGTGCAGATCGTCCTCGACGAAGATGTCGGTCATGACATCCATGCAACTCGGCCTCGCATAGAACCTCCTTCAGAAACGAAGAAGCATACGATCATTGTCGCCGACTTGCAATGTCCTTGCACGAGCTCGGCTCTTCGGCTTTCTAGCTCACCTCCGA
>Ga0209619_10002203_pt1 | contig 14118 bp, 13 predicted proteins | sample Rifsed16ft3_FD_184011 | JGI IMG/M metagenome (GOLD analysis project Ga0209619, IMG submission 184011) | Soil microbial communities from Rifle, Colorado, USA - sediment 16ft 3 (version 2) | ecosystem: Environmental > Terrestrial > Deep subsurface > Rock core/Sediment | place: Rifle, Colorado... | reverse complement strand
CAGCATTTTGGAACGATTTCCATCTTGCCGTGGTAAAATGGGTGAAGCTTCATCGCATCGATTGCTGGGTTCTTAGCTTTCTCCAGTAACTGCTCTTTGGTGAGTGTTTGCAGACTTCTCCAACTCCTAGCTTGATAATGATCGAACGTAGATTGCTCGTGATTTATTTATGACGCACGTTTAGCATATACTTCTACATAGGCCACCTTGTTCTAATGGAACGCGAAAGAGCCCATCGCTCCCAGACATTCCAAGAGGCGTAACTGATGGCAAGTGGAGCGGACGTTTGCTTTCAAGATTGCTTGAGGTAAAGATCAAGGGACTAACGTTGACTTGATGAGTTGGCTCGTCAACACTTCCTAATGATTTGATAAGCTCCGCACAGGATATCTTCCTTAGTTCTTGGTTGTGTGAATGTGAATTATGAGAGGTCATAAATACGGAGCGTTTCGAAATTCTGGCAGGCGTTGGGAATATCCAAAGGACAGTACTTCTGAGGGTTTCGGTTGGCTTCACGTGAGAGTGTTAGCGTACCTCTACTAGCCGAGCTGATTCCTGGCGGAGTGAAGCCCGGTGCGATGCTGTTGGTGGAGTTTGATCCCGAGTCCCAATGGTTCGCCGTCGCCACAACGCTCGTGGCGCGTTACTTTCAACAAAATCGGCATGTCTGTTACTTGGCCATGGCTAGATCTCCAGAAGATGTCAAACGCTGCGTATCGGAGATCGGTGTCGATATTCCCGCAGCGGAGAAGAGCGGTCGCCTAGTCGTGGAGGATTGGTATTCTGCCACACTCACGGGGGGTCGTCTTGAAACTGCGAACGCTCAGGGTGGCATGTTTGAGCCAATTCAAGGAGGACTGAGAGTACGTTCTCTAAAGGTCGCAGATCTCAGCGTTGAATGGTTAAAGACTACGAAGGTCGGACCACAAGCCTATGACATCGTCGACCATTGGCCTGTTGGTTCAATGATTGTTGTGGAGTCGTTTTCTGGTATTCTGCGATTTAACGAGGAGAAGCCTTTCGTTGAGTGGATGGAAAGCCGAGTTAATCCCGAGGAGCGCAAACGGAAGAGCATCACCTTACAAGGTTTCGTCCGGGGAATCCATAGTGACTGGCTCTACAAGCGGATGGAAAGCGCGAGCGATGGCGTTATCGACATTAGGGTCATGGAACGCGGAGAAGAAACCAAAAACCTTCTCCGCGTCAGGAGCTTGAAAGGACAACCGCACGACAGCCGTTGGCACGAGATCGAAATCAAGTCAAACGGTGAAGCGAACCTGGTTGAAAGCAAAGCGGATGAGCGCGCGAAGCTACGATTTGATCAGAATTGATTTCATTGTGTAACTTGTCTATTTGATTGTCAGTTTGCTCGACTTCAGTCGCGGCACTAGGGTCAGACGATGGTCCACTGCTAGGAAAGCCGGGTCTACATTACCCGGCCAGTGTCAAGTCGTGTGTCTTAAAGCGCTTGCAACGATATGTGTGTCGGAAGTCATAGGCGAGCCTCCTCCAGGATTGATCCACGACGCAAGGAACTTATTGTACGTCTCGACATCTGGCGCATCCCAGATCACAACCATATCGTATCTGCCCCATGTCAGAAACGTCGCGATTTCATGTATGTCCATCCCGTGGCGTCGTCTATTCATGTTCTTGTGAAAAGCCACCCAATCACTCGGGCCCTTTCCCGCCGCGAATTTTACAAGTTGCACAAAGAACTGACGGTCCGGAAGAACTAAACTATAGTCACGAGTTTGTTTCAGAACCTGACCTTTGAATTTCCTCGGTCTTCCTTTTCCTGGCAAATGAGTAAATGGCAAATTTGTCTTGGAATTCTTCTTCATAACATAATCACCTCAGAACCAAGTGCGACGCCTATCGATTTATGATTTGCCACATTCTACTAATCGCTTGCTCACTAGGTGCTTCTTTTCGAACTATTGAGGACGTCACAATCGCTTTGTATAGCCTGGAACGTTATGAAAGCGCAGGGTTGTCGGCTTGAGAGGGAGAGCATCTACGCTCAGGCCCTACGCGACCTATACGATTACACAGAGACACCTTCACAAGTCGAAGAGAAGGGTCTTCGATTTCTCGGAAATGAGCTGGGCGATTACAAGAAGCTCGTTCAGGAATTCGCGGACAATCTTGGTTGCGAGCCCAGCTCCGAAGTCGTGGCAAGGACCCTCAAAGAAAGGAAGTCCTTGAAACCCGCAAGGATCATCCCATACATCAATCAAGTGCGAAAGATCATCGTCAAGATCATAAACAAGCGAATAGTTGGTGTCAACCCGAAATACTCCACGAAAGTAATCGAAACACCCAGATACCTATCGGGAGTGTTTCCAAGCGGAGGCGCCTACTTCTTCAATTATCTGACGAAGCGTCCGAAGCAGATCTTCATCGCTACAACTGATCCTCGACGTGATCCGCATACGGTGCCTGCTCTACTCATCAACCTGCTTGTGCATGAGGAGTATGGGCATTGTCTTCATGGCTCCAACTCCGCGATGGGATATGGAGCGAAACCAAGCTTCGTGGAAATGCTTGGGTCCACATTGGGCTCGGCGGTTTCTGAAGGAATCTCGTTCCAACGTGAACTTCAATTCCAAGACTACCTCAACAACATGCCAGACGCAAAGCACCTGACGAGAGAAGAGAAAGCGTTTCTGAAATCTTGTGATCATCTCGGTGGTTTCGAGACTGTCCGGAAAGAGTATACATTTTACACGAAAACTTGGAGGATGACGCGCTTCCTACGAGTAATAGGAGACGCTCGAATCAATTCTGGAAAACAGGATTTACCGGATTTCATCGAATGGGCGAACAAGGAAACTGGGCTGAGCAGGAGCATGGTATACTTCCAAGTCTTCCCGGCCCACCAAGGCATAGGCCCTGGCTATGCGACGACCTACGCGATCATCGGAGAAGCGATTCGCGAAATCGAACACGCAGCAGAACAAGCAGGGAAGGATCTCGTGAAATTCAACACGTACGCTTCCTCACAAGGATTCACCCCGCGAACGGTCTTTGAATCTCGATTGTGGGAATACGTGAAAACTTAGAGCGAAAGGGAGAGACTACTTATTCTATAGGAAACTCTTTGGTTGTGTTGATTATCCTCGGCGTTTTCATCACTTCGATAAAGCTTGGCGTCACAGCTCCGGTGGGCTTATCCCCCAATCGGTTTCGTCATGAACGTAGCGCTCGGTACAATTTACAGTTGGAGCGTTTTTCGTCTCCCTTTGGAGCGCCTTTTCCACTGGTCGTCCTTTGAATCAGGTCTTCCTTTCACAGTCTTCCTCGCTCTGTTCGGACTTACAATGCCAGTGGCTGGCAGAATCATGGGAGTCCTGGGACCGAAGAAGACTGCGCTAAGTGGAGCCGTGCTCGTAGGTTTAGGTTGGATTCTGGCACGGTTTGTTGAATTCACGCCACAGCCTCTGGTGTTTATGCTTCTATTCTATGGCGTTCTGGCGGGTGTGGGCGTAGGATTAGTGTACGGCGTACCAATCGCTGTATCGAGCAAATGGATCCCAGAAAGGAAAGGGCTGGCCACTGGGATCACCATACTGGGATTCGGCCTGTCGCCCGTCATAACAGCAATCGCCGCGTCGTATCTGATTGGGATTATTGGAGTGCTTCAGACCTTCCTGTATCTCGGTGTGGCTTTTGCAGTACTCCTTCTCGCGCTCTCTCTGCCACTCAAGTTTCCGCCTGCAGATTGGCGGCCTCCGATGTCGGATCCGGCAAAGAAGGTGATCGCGCAAAACGAGTCTACTACTGGTGAGATGATAAGAACACGAACTTTCGCAGGCTTGTGGTTAACATATGTTTTCGGGACGGCCGGCGGGTTTATTGCAATTTCCCTTGCAGCCAAGTACGGTTGTGATATCTGCGGCCTACCACCTGCAGTAGCTGTGACATCCACAGCCGTTTTTGCGCTTTTCAACGGGATGGGAAGACCGGTCTTTGGATATCTATGCGATAGATTCGCGGCTCGGATGATCGCGATGCTTGCTTTCGTGATGATTTTTGTCGCCGCGGTGACAGCGATCGGAGCGACTAACTTGCCGCTTTACTTGGTGTCTTTCTCGCTTCTGTGGTTCACCTTTGGTGGTTGGTTGGCGATAGCTCCTGTGGCGACATCGACGTTCTTCGGACTTCGCAACATGGGATCGAACTATGGCATCGTCTTCACAGCGTATGGTATGGGCGCGATCGTTGGCCCGGTCGCAGCGTCTTACATATATGGCGTGACCAGTTCGTACGCTCTAGCCTTCATGACGACAGCCGTCCTCGCTCTCATCGGGATTGTCGTGGCTTACGTGACTTACAAAGCTCCGAGGACAGTACATACAAGGTCACTCCGGATGGGAACATGAGATCCTGCTTGAAATCGGCAGGGTGGAGTTGAACGATTTCCTTTACTTCGCAGGTTCAGCCTTACTGATTTCGGCTTGAAGTTCTCCGTAGGCGTTCTTCATTTCTTCAACGCTTGTCTCATCTTCGAGGGTTGTGATGTCCCCAATCGGTTTGCCTTCGACTACGGCTCGGACCACCCGTCTCATGATTTTCGCGCTACGCGTCTTAGGAAGTCTGCTAACGAAGTAGACTGCCTCTGGTACAGCGATTGGACCTATCGTGGTTCTGACGTGGTTCATCAATTCCTTCCTAAGCTCAGGAGTTGGAGCGTATTCCGGTTTGAGGACAACAAAGGCCACGGGCACTTCCATTTTGACCGGGTCAGACTTGCCGATCACGGCTGATTCGGCTACTGCAGGATGCGAGATCAATGAATCTTCGAGTTCTATGGTTCCAATCCGGTGGCCTGCCACCTTCAGAACCTCATCCGCTCTGCCCAGAAGCCAGAAGTAGCCGTCGTCATCTCTCATAGCGTAGTCACCTGCATAGTAAACGCCCGGAAACCTCGTGAAGTAAACCTGCTTGAACTTCTCGGCATCATTCCACAATGTCATGAATTGACCTGGCCAGGGTCGCTTGATCACCATGTAACCTTTCTCACCTGCCTTGGTAGGCTTACCCTCTTCGCTTAACACATCAGCCTCGACGCCTGCGATTGGGAACGTGGCCGAACCAGCCTTCAACGGGATCTTAGCGATGCCAGGTTGAGGGCTGATCAGGATGCCGCCTGTCTCAGTCTGCCACCAAGTGTCAACAATATGGCACTTGTCATGTCCAATGTTCTTGAAATACCAGTGCCAAGCCTCGGGGTTTATTGGCTCTCCGACTGTGCCCAGCAATCGTAACGATGAAAGCTTGTGCTTCTCAGCCCATTGCACTCCAAACTTCATATGCATTCGAATCGCAGTCGGGCTCGTGTAGATGATAGTGACCTTGTAGTTCTCAACTAGGCTCCACCATCTGTCGGGCTGAGGGAAATCGGGCGTGCCCTCATACATCAAGGAAGTTACGCCAGCTATCAGCGGGCCGTAGACGATGTATGTGTGACCAGTGATCCATCCAATGTCAGCGGTACACCAGTAAACATCATCATCCTTCACATTGAAGACAGCCTTCTGGGTGTGGTAGGCGTAGGTCATGTAGCCTGCAGTGCTGTGGGTTGTTCCCTTCGGTTTACCAGTCGTCCCAGACGTATACAATATGAAGGCCGGATGAATGCCCTCCAACTGCTCTGGCTCAACATAACTCTCCGCCGAAGCCAGCAACTCATGATACCACAAGTCGCGGTCCGGTTGCATCTTCACCGCATTGCCTGCTCTCTTGACGACTATGACCTTCTCAATGCCGGTGGCTAGTTTGATTGCTTCGTCGACGATGGATTTCAGGTCGAGAGTCTTCCCTCTCCTATAGGCTCCGTCTGAGGTTATGACGATCTTACTTCTGGAGTCGTCAATTCTGCTGGCGATCGCTTGTGCTGTGAATCCTGCGAAGATGACTGAGTGGATGGCTCCGAGTCGTACGCAGGCCAGCATGCTGATGGCCAGCTCGGGAATCATCGGCAGGTAAATTGTGATTCGATCTCCCTTCTTCACTCCCAACTTCTTGAGGGCTGAAGCAAGCTTGTTCACTTCCACGTACAGATCGTTGTAGGTGAGCTTGCGCTTCTCGCCGTTCTCCCCCTCCCAGTAGTAAGCGATCTTGTTCTTCAGAGGGCCAGCAACTTGCCTGTCTAAGGCGTTGTAGGAAATGTTTGTTCTCCATTTCGGGAACCATCTTCCATATGGAGGCTGGTCGATCTCTTCGAAGGCTAGTCCATCCTTCTTGAACCAGAACAGATCATCGGCAACTTTCCGCCAGTAGGAATCTGGATCTTGTAGACTCTTTCGGTGGTTCTCTTTGAGAGCCTGTATTCCGGATTTGTCCTCAGGAAAGATTAGAGTTGTAGTCGGGAGAATTTCTCGGAGGGCCATTGTGAAACGCCAGCTTGATAGGTTTCGTGGAACTCAACGGAGGAATTCTTAACTGTATAGTTCAAATTCCAGCTTCAGTACCGGCAGAATCACGATCGCTTCGTTCATTTGGAAGGCTTTGGAATCTTTGAGTGTTCAGCTCTCAACTCGCGTCTCAGGATTTTGCCTACAGGTGTTTTCGGCAGGCTTTCTCGGAATTCAATGATCTTAGGTGCTTTGTATGTTGCGATCTTTTCCTTGCAGAACCTTGAGATTTCTTCTGAAGACACTTTCCCAATGTAGTCCTCTTTGAGAACAATGAAGGCTTTCACCGCCTCGCCGCTCATTGCGTCGGGTACGGCTACAACCGCTGCCTCCTTTACAGCAGGATGCTCGTAGAGTACCTCCTCTACCTCGCGGGGCCAGACCTTCAACCCGGATATGTTAATCATGTCTTTCTTCCGGTCGACAATTCGGAAGTAGCCATCTGAATCCATTGTCGCAATGTCACCTGTAAAGAGCCAACCATCACGAATTGTCATCCTTGTCTCAGCAACGTTGTTCCAGTAACCTAGCATGACTTGAGGGCCGCGGATCACCAGTTCACCAGACGTCCCAACTGGCAGATCCCTTTCTCCCGTTTCCAAGTCCACTATCTTCGCCTGCGTGTCTGATATCGGTATGCCGATTGAACCGGGCCGATTCTTGCTCGTATCATCTAGAGGGTTGACGTGTGTGACCGGACTGGCTTCCGAGAGTCCGTATCCTTCGACGAGTCGACCGCCAGTCAACTCTTCAAATCTCCTTTGAACCTCAACGGGAAGGGGCGACGAACCTGAAACGCAGACTCGAATGGATCGCAGATCATGTTTCTTAATGTCGGGTTGGTTGATGAGAGCGATGTACATTGCTGGTACCCCGCAGAATATCGTTGGTTTATGTGTGTCGATGGCTTGGAGGATCGCGTTGATGTCGCGTGCGTCTGGGATCAGAATCATGCTTGACCTTGTGAAGATGGGGGCGTTCATGGCGGTTGTCATTCCATAGATATGGAAGAAAGGCAAAGCAGAGAGGTGGACTTCACCCCCGGGGTTCATGTACAGCCAAGCCGCGAACTGAACCGCGTTAGCAAGCAAGTTGTAGTGCGTCAACATTGCACCCTTAGGGGCGCCTGTCGTACCTCCACTATATTGCAGCAGAGCCAGGTCTTTCCTCACTTCGATCTCGACAGCCTTCGTTTGGCCTGTGTGTTTCGTCAGAAGCAACTTCATGTCCCAAGCTCCTGAACAGTCCGTTGACTTCGCGTCCAAAACCTTGGACGCTTTCAGAACTTCTGAGAAGTTGTCTGAGGCTTTCGTGGTTATGACGTGTTCCAGTCTGACTTTGTCGCTCAGTGTTTGAGCAATTGGATAGAGTTTGTCCCAGCATGTCAGAACTCGAGCCGCTGAGTCGACTAGTATGTGAGCAAGCTCTCTTTCCTTGTACAACGGACTGGCCGTGACTACAACTGCACCTACTTTCAAAGCGCCATAATATGCGATGACGAACTGTGGAAGGTTTGGAAGATAGATAGCAACTCTATCGCCTTTTACAATTCCAAAGCTCTGAAGTGTCGCACCAAATCTATCTGCGAGCGCATCAAGCTCAGTGTAAGTAAGGCTGGTACCCTGGCACCAGACTGCGGTCTGCTGCCGTGCTTTCGCGGCTGATCTTCGGAGCACCTCTCCCAGCGAGATCTCGGGAAATTCGAGGGAGTCGGGTATTTTGCTCGGCCAGGAGGTCAGCCAGGGGCGTTCCAACATCAAACACTCAGGAGTATCTCATATTGAACCGTATTTAACCGCCTGCCTAGCGTCGTGATGCATGTCTCTGCAAATTGATGATTCATACAGATCATTCCTTCCTAATCGGGTTATATGCAGTCAGCAGACCGAGTCAATAGGTGATGAAATGATGCAATCGAATCGTTTGCTTCCAATTCTGCTCGGAGTCGTCTTGGTAAGCCTGACGGCAAGTTCCGTCTTCGCTAATCCACTCTTCGTTGGAGGAAATGGAGGGGTTGGGGATCGCTATGCGGTCACAACGATACGTGGCGAAGCCAGAGCATGGATCGATGGTCGCTGGGTGATTGGGCCTGCAAAGCTGGAATTGGTCGTACAGGTGACCTATGTGGGAACACACAACATAGTTTTCAAGGTGCTCTTAGGGACCTTCCAAGTCAACTACAAACCGTACACGATCGATGTGGGACATTGGCGTGGTGACTACAACCGCGACGCCCATACTGCTGTCTACCAGGGACCGGCAACCGCTCCTGACGGAAGACTAGGATATTTCGTAATGTACGGCAAGGATACCACGGATACACAGCAAGGTGTTTTCATGACTGTGCGCTGCGACTTCCGCGGCGAATACGGCGCTCTATGGCACATCGAATTAGCGTCCTACCGCACTAGACTCATCTAGTCCCACGATCATCCCTACTCCCCTTTCTCTCCCTTTTTTGGTTGTATTGAAACGATGCGAGGTTCAGGGTGCCGGGGGATATGGGACATTGTACTTGTCCCGAGTACGCAGCTATTCCCAGAGGAATTTTCCGTCTTTTTGGACGGTTTTCCCGTCCATGACTATTTCGCCAGGTTTCATTGTCTTGATCATATCCCAATGGACAGCGCTCTTGTTTACGCCGCCGCACTCCTCGTAGGCAAACCCGATAGCAAGGTGGACGGTCTCAGCCATTTTCTCGTCAAAGAGTATGTTCCTCGTGAACCGGTTAATCCCGCGGTTCGTTCCAACCCCGAGCTCGCCGAGCCGTTTCGCGCCTTCGTCAGTCTCAAGCATATGTTTCAGAAAGGCCTCGTTCTTGCTGGCTGAGAAGTCGACTATCACGCCCTTTTCAAAGGTTAACCGAACATCGGTAACCTCGTGCCCATATTTGACGCAGGGCAGGTCGAAGTAGATCTTGCCCGTTGCCGAGTCATCGACGGGCGCGGTGAACACTTCGCCGCCTGGGAAATTGTATTTGGCATCGTCCACCACGGGTGTTCTTCCTTTTATTGAGAATGTAAGGTCGGTATCTTTGCCGATTAGTTGTACTTGATCGGTCTTCTCCATGATGGCTTTCAGCTTGCTCATGCGTTCGACTTCGACTTTCCAGTCGCGCAGGATGGCAGAGTAGACAAAGTCTCTGTATTCGGATAGGGACATGCCTGCGTCTTGGGCGTGGGCGTTGGTTGGGTGAACTGTCCCGGTCCATCGTTTCTTCAATTGCTCTTTGGCGATGGGGTCGAGAGCTCGTAGGCGCGTCCCAATCTTCTTGGGATCTGTATGTTCGAGAAAGCGTGTATTCGCTTCAGCCTGTATGGCGATCACAACATCGGAAATCTTCACTAGCTCATGCAAGTTTCGAGGGGTTGTTGCAAGGTCCCTTTCGGACGTGACCTCGTAGTATCCACTGACCGCCTCGCTCGGAAAGACAACAATTAGCGCGTTGGCTCCCTGACGGCTCGCTTCCTTGTAGACCTCTGCAGCCAACTCTAGCCCATCTTGGTCACCACTATACTGAGAGCCTCCCAGTCGGATGAGCACATTGTCTCCCCGCTTCACGCTTGTACAATAGTTCACAAGCCACTTCGCATGTTCCACAACTCGCGGATCCAAAACCAAACACCTTGTCTGAGTAGGTCACAGCATTTCCTTTTGAGGCTTTATTCCAGTAATGTTAAGTCGCAAGATCAGTAGCTGGGCGCCATAACTGAGGCAATCAGAGTTGGATATCAAACAGGCTGACGCAATTTTGCAGGAATTGTGGGACAGGGATGTGAGGGCGTGGCAGAAGTACTGGGTTCCGGTCTTCCGTAAGTTTGCACGCGACCTCACAGTCGACGCTCATCTCTCAATGGGTCAAATCGTATTGGACCTTGGAACAGGCACGGGCATCGCTGCACTGGAGGCCCTGAAACATGTGAAGCCAGGAGGAATAGTTCTGGGAATAGATCGCTCAGGTCCAATCCTGACGCGCGCTGAAGCAGAACATGCGAACGTCAGAAACGTCTGTTTCCTCAAGATGAACTCCGAGGATTTGATCTTTCCAGACGAGCTCTTCGATGCCGCCATTTCGAATTGCGGAATATCATCAACAGCCTTTCCAGCAACCGTTGCTGAAATCTTCCGAGTCCTACGAAAAGGAGGATCACTAACATTCAACGATTGGCATCTAATCGACGTCCCAGCCCATCGAGTCTTCAGTCAAATTCTCCGGAGACATCGAACCGAGGATCCCTCAAAGAGGCTCAGGGGCCAGCGTATGGCGCTAGCCACATCTGAGCATGTAGGCAATCGCTACTCGAATCCTAGAGCGCAGGCTGAAGAGCTGCAGCGCGTAGGTTTCGGGAAAATACGATTCAAGAAGCGAACCTACAAGATCCGATTGCCCAGTATTCAGAATTATCTTGCAATGCGCTTTGATAGGGAAGCGCTCAGGCAGGAACTCAGGGAGTTGTCGAAGTCTCAACGAGCCGCGCTGACTAGAGAACTCAAAACGGGACTGAAACAGTTCATGCGGAAAGCGCACTTCGTAATCGAGTGGAAAGTCACATTTACGCATGCAATAAGACCCAGATGAACAGATTAGATTTCCAGGTGAGTGCAGAGTGGGTCATCGCATCAAATACTCTTCAGGCACGAAATGGGAGCCTATTGTAGGATACAGCCGCGCTGTCAGGGTCGGAAACATAGTTCACGTCGCCGGGACGACGGCGACTGATCAGCAGGGCAACTCAGTCGGAATCGGAGATGCCCGTGCCCAAACAATTCAGGTTCTGAACAACATCAAGCGAGCACTCGAATCGGTAGGCGCTAGGCTTGAGGATGTTGTCAGAACGAGAATCTATGTCACAGATATCACAAAATGGGAAGAGATAGGTAAGGTTCACGGAGAATTCTTCCGTCAGATACTCCCCGCTACGACAATGGTCGAAGTGAAGCGCCTAGTTAATCCGCAAATGCTCGTGGAAATAGAGGTCGAAGCAATCGTTGACGAGTCAGTGAACCAATAGGCTTGTGGTTAGAACCACGAGAACAAAGAGTGTGATGAAGAGGTACTTCAAGTTCTTGACCAGACCGAAGTAAATTACTGAAGCCGCTACACGCATGTAGGGCGTGATCATAAGTAAGACCATGCCTAGGCCGAGAATCTGGAAAGGCGTCCATCTCAACTGAAGTGATTCTAGGAATATGGTTCTATTCTAACATGACTTCGAGAATGAGACCTAGACGATCTAGCTAGCCTGCGGCTTGCTGAGCAGATCTTTGACCCTCCGCTCTATTTCATCCCGGATTTCTCTGACCTTTTCAATCGGCTGGTCTTTCGGATCGTCGAGCGCCCAGTCCAATAGCTTCTTTTCCATTCTGGCAAGCAAGGGCGCGGGACATAACTCCTCAACCGAGCAGCCCATCGTGATGACAAGATCAGAATCTTCTATCATTCGCGTAGTCAATGTCTTCGGCGGTGCATTTGCCAAATCTATCCCTTTTTCCCGTATCGCGTCGACAACGGTGGGATTGATTGTCTTGGAAGGTGATGTTCCAGCGCTGCTTGCGTCAAGGCCGAATTTCTTGGCGAACGCCTCCGCCATTTGGCTGCGCCCAGCATTCTCAACGCAAACGAATAGTACTTTCATGTCTCTGTCTGCCCGAAGCGACTTCCTTTGAGAGATCTTACCATATCTCTATCTCTTTTCGATCCATTTCTATTCTGACCTTCGAGGCAACTTAGTCTCCACTGGAATGGGCTTGGACTCTGCGAAGAAACGCTTCTTCCCCCAGAGTGAGACGTTGACGAGGCTGATCAGGACTGGGACTTCGAACAATGGCCCTATGACCGCTGCGAAAGCTTGCCCAGAATTGATTCCGAATACGCCGACTGCGACTGCAATAGCGAGTTCAAAGTTGTTGCTTGCAGCCGTGAAGGACAATGTGGCTGTTTCTGGGTAGGTGAACTTCCAAGCTTTGGACATGATGAAGGAGACTGTGAACATGATTAGGAAATAGCTGACGAGAGGTATTGCGATTCGCACAACATCCCAGGGTAACGCAAGGATGTACTCGCCTTTCAAAGAGAACATCACAACGATCGTGAAGAGGAGACCAATCAGCGCGGTGGGACTTAGTTTCTCCACAAATGTCTCGTCATACCATGTTTTTCCCTTCTTGCGCACTAGTAGGAATCTTGTTGCTATCCCTGCAATGAACGGAATGCCGAGGTAGATGAAGACTGTTTCAGCTACGTCCCAGATGGAGATAGCAACTGTGACGCCTGAACCCTGCGCGACCCAAGAAGAGAGAAGAGTGATGAAGAACCATGCGTAGACAGAGTAGAGTGCGACTTGAAAGATCGAGTTTAGCGCTACAAGGACGGCTGCGTACTCGTTGTCGCCCTCGGCCAGCATGTTCCATACTAGGACCATGGCGATGCATCTTGCGAGACCGACGATGATAATTCCAATCCGATACTCGGGCATGTCTGGCAGGAACAGCCAAGCAAGACCGAACATTAGGAATGGGCCTACGAGCCAGTTCTGGAACAGGGAGACGCCGAACATCCTCCAAGCCTTTCCAACCTTCGGAAGTTCCTCATACTTCACACGAGCCAGCGGCGGATACATCATCCAAAGGAGTCCAATGGCAATTGGAAGTGAAATAGTGCCAATGCTCAACGTATCGAGAAGATTCGGGAGCTGCGGGAACGCAGCCCCAGCGCCCACTCCAATCGCCATTGCCAAAAATATCCAAAGTGTCAGGAACCTATCCAGAAGCGAGAGTCGCTTGGGATCGTTATCCACCATGTCACATGGTCTCCTTGACCAATGCTGAACCTTTCACGAGCAAAGCCTTGGCATTTGGATCAGTTAGCCGATAGAACACCCATTTACCCTCGCGCCTAGACTTCACCAATCCAGCTCTCTCAAGGATGCCAATATGATGCGATGTAGTTGGCTCCGTCAAACCCAGTGCCGCCATTATCTCACACGAGCAGAGCTCCTCATCTGCCAGCAGTTCGAGAATCATCAGACGAGTCTTGTCCGCGTAGCTGAAGAACACTTGTTCAAGTCGTTTGATCGCCAGTGGATCGACTCGGTTCACTTTTTTCTTCAGCTGAGACATCCGTTCACTAGGACGACATGTCCCCCGGAGGCCTGAATCCATTAAACGTTTCAATCTATCCTGCGTAAGCGCAACACTCATCGATTATCCAAGATGTGGGTCAGATTAACGCACTTAAATCTGTCGTGTCGGTATCCACGAAGCAAAACTCTCGTCGTAGAGGTGTGACGGTTCGCAAGATCATACTCTTGCTGGATAACGACCGTGAGTCACAGAGCGAACCACCACACTCAGCGCGAGAATCATCAGCATGAGTATGAGTGCAGCGCCCCAGGCCTTTGCCCGCCAGTCGGGGAATGGCGAAATTGAGAAGGAGATTCCTCGATTGTTTTGTTTTGGTTTCTTGTTGCATATGTATCATCGCGGAAATTGGTTACTCTATATTTATCCGGTTAGCACACAGGCTACGTGCAGTGCCGTGAATCTATATGATTCATATTGCGTTGTCAAACTAGTTCCATAAAGGCGGAATCGAAGTAGTCGGATCGGGTTCAAGAAATAGGGGAGTTTGACGGCTGTGAACAGCCGTAGGTCCTGATTTCGGAATTGGTTTTCTGCGTCATGCAAATCACACGGGCTA
>Ga0209619_10002201_pt1 | contig 14120 bp, 18 predicted proteins | sample Rifsed16ft3_FD_184011 | JGI IMG/M metagenome (GOLD analysis project Ga0209619, IMG submission 184011) | Soil microbial communities from Rifle, Colorado, USA - sediment 16ft 3 (version 2) | ecosystem: Environmental > Terrestrial > Deep subsurface > Rock core/Sediment | place: Rifle, Colorado... | reverse complement strand
TTGAAGGAACTCATTCGCGCCGCTGTGGCTCTCAATACTGCCAGCGGCAAAAAGAAATAACCCGCAAAAGGAGAACACCATGTCTGAAAAGTCAGAAAAGGACAAGAAAGCATTTCAGTCGTATCTGGACAACATCAAAGCCAAGACTGGCAAGACGCCCGAGGACTTTCGCAAACTGGCAAAGAAGAAGGGTTTGGTGAAACCCCGCGAGATCGTCACATGGCTGAAGGAGGAATATGGGCTGGGGTATGGTCACGCCGGAGCGATCTATTACATGATCGGGCATGCCGACGATCTCAAAGCCAGCACAGAAGACAGGATCGAGAAGTTGTTCGCGGGCAAAAAAGTCACGTGGCGCAAGGCGTACGCTGCGCTCGAGGCAAAGGTTCGCAAGTTTGGCGCGGATGTCGAAGTGGCGCCCAACATGACCTATATCAATCTGTGCCGCGGCAGCAAGAAATTCGCCATCGTGCAAACAGCGGCCGAGCGCTTGGACATCGGCCTCAAGCTCAAGGGCGTCAAGCCAGCCGAACGGTTCGAAGCCGCCGGGTCGTGGAACGCCATGGTCACCCATCGCGTGCGTATCAGCGACCCGAAGCAAATTGATAAAGAAGTGCTCGCGTGGTTGAGACAAGCCTACGACGCGGCATAGGTGCGCACGGTCGCCAGTGAGGACAACAAGATGCGAAAACTGTTTGCCTTCAACATGGTCACGCTCGACGGTTTCTTCGAGGGGCCAAACCGCGACATTAGCTGGCACAATGTGGATGACGAGTTCAACCAATTTGCCGTCGAACAAGCCAACGCAGTGGGCGCGATCTTGTTCGGTCGCGTGACGTATGAGCTGATGGCGAGCTACTGGCCCACACCCGCCGCGCAATCGGATGACCCGATGGTTGCCAACTTGATGAACACCTTGCCCAAGGTTGTGTTCTCAAGAACGCTTGAAAGAGCGGACTGGGACAATACACGGCTGATCAAAGACAACGTTGCGGAAGAAGTCCTGAAGATGAAGCAAGAGCCAGGCAACGATCTGGCTGTCTTTGGCAGCGCCAATCTGTTGTCGAGCTTGATGCAGATGAACTTGGTCGATGAGCACCGCGTGATGGTCAATCCCGTGCTCATCGGCAGCGGCACGCCTTTGTTTAGGAACATCGATCAAAAGGTCAATCTGAAGCTGGTCAAGACACGGACGTTTAAGTCGGGTAATATGCTGCTGTATTACCAACCCGACAAGAAATAACCGCAGCCAGCGCATCGCATGGCGCGACGGCACAGCAAAGCGCACGCCCTGACTTGCTTTGAGCCTGTCGCAGGTGTAACGTCGGCGGGATAATCCGGTGTGTCGTGAAGGAGCAAGGCATGAGCAGCGTACGGGTACTGGTCGGTACACGCAAGGGCGCGTTTGTTCTGACTTCGGACGCCAAGCGCGACCGGTGGGACATCAGCGGCCCCCACTTTGCGGGCTGGGAGATTTACCACCTCAAGGGATCACCCGCTGACCCGAACCGGCTGTATGCCTCGCAGTCCAGCGGCTGGTTCGGGCAGGTGATCCAGCGCTCCAACGACGGGGGCAAGACGTGGGCGCCGGTGGGCAACGCGTTCGCGTACGACGGCGTCCCCGGCACGCACCAGTGGTACGACGGCACGCAACACCCCTGGGAGTTCAAACGAGTCTGGCATCTCGAACCGTCGCTGACCGATCCGGACACGGTCTATGCCGGCGCCGAAGACGCCGCCCTGTTTCGCTCGAGCGACGGCGGGCAGACCTGGCAGGAGCTCCCCGGACTGCGCGGCGCCAAAGGGCACCTCTGGCAGCCGGGCGCCGGTGGGATGTGCCTGCACACCATCATTCTGGATCCGAGCAATCCGGACCGGATGTTCATCGCCATCTCGGCCGCGGGCGCGTTCCGCACCGACGACGGCGGCCAGACGTGGCGGCCAGTGAACCGCGGCCTTAAGTCCGAGTACGAGCTCCCCGACCCGCCTGCCGAGGTCGGCCACTGCGTGCACAGCCTCGCGATGCACCGGTCGCGCCCGGGCGTGCTGTTCATGCAGAAGCACTGGGATGTCATGCGTAGTGATGACGCGGGCGAGTTGTGGCACGAAGTGAGCGGCAACTTGCCGAGCGACTTCGGGTTCCCGATCGCCGTGCACGCGCACGAGCCGGACACCATCTACGTCATCCCGATCAAGAGCGACTCGGAGCACTATCCACCTGATGGTAAGCTACGCGTGTACCGCAGCCGGACGGGCGGGAACGAGTGGGAGGCGCTCACGAACGGTCTGCCGCAAAGCGACTGCTACGTCAACGTATTGCGCAACGCGATGGCGGTTGACTCACTCGATTCATGCGGCGTGTATTTCGGCACCACGGGCGGGCAGGTGTACGCCTCAGCCGATTCCGGCGACACATGGGCCCCCATCGTCCGAGACCTTCCGGCCGTGCTGTCGGTCGAAGTTCAGACACTGCCATGATCCGAGTCGTGCTCCCGCATCATCTGCGGACGCTGGCGCGCGTCGGCAAAGAGGTTGAACTCCAGGTTGAAGGGCCGACGACGCTGGGCTCGGTCCTGGACGCGCTGGAGGCCCAGTATCCGATGCTGCGCGGGACGATCCGCGACCACGTCACGCAACAGCGTCGGCCCTTCATTCGGTTCTTCGCCTGCGGGCAGGATTGGTCGCATCAGCCGCCGGATGCCTCTCTACCCGACGCGGTCGTGACCGGCGCGGAAGTATTTCGGATTGTAGGGGCGATGGCCGGCGGGTAGATAAGTATCAAAGCAAATGTATGATCCTTAATTTAGAAGAAAGACCATCGGACTCACCTCTTGTCGAAACGATCTGGCGCACTCAGAGTGAGCGCGCTGGCTCTTTTGTCTCGCTTGCCGTGAGCCATTGGGAGATGGTCGTGACACGACAAAATGACAAGTTAAATCTAACGTTGCGAGGGCCGGAGACGAAAGCGACGCCTTCACCCGTCCCCGAAGACGCCGAGTTCTTTGGCATCACGTTCAAACTTGGCACATTTATGCCTCATCTGCCCGCCAGCCACCTCGTGGATGGAACGGTGACCCTACTCGAAGCGACGAGCCAATCCTTCTGGCTGAACGGCTCGGCCTGGCAATTTCCTGACTATGAAAATGCGGACACATTTGTAGACAGGCTGATGCGTGACGGCCTGCTGACTCGTGAACCTGTCGTTGAGGCCGCGTTACACGGTCAACTGAGAGATTTGTCCTTACGGTCCGTCCAGCGTCGTTTCTTGCGAGCCACCGGCCTGACGCACGGCGCTTTTCTCCAAATCGAACGCGCCCGGCAGGCCATGAACTTGTTACAGCAAGGCGTCTCCATCCTCGACGCCGTAGCGCAAGCGGGCTATGCCGATCAGCCGCATCTCACCCGGTCACTCAAGCGCTTCATCGGGCAAACACCGGCTCAAATCATCCGCCAGAGCCAGCCGGGCTAGCTGTCGTTTTTGTTCAATACACTGCCCTTTTGTTGAGTTATGCTACCAGCCACAACAACCAACAAAAGGAGAATCAACATGCGAAAAATAATTGTCACCGAGTTCATCACACTGGATGGCGTCACAGAAGCGCCACACGAGTGGTCATTCCCATTCTGGAATGACGAAATCTCGAAGTTCAAACACGATGAGTTATTGGCCAGCGACGCTCTTCTACTGGGGCGCGTGACCTATCAGGGCTTTGCCGCCGCCTGGCCGTCCAGAACGGACGAATCGGGGTATGCCGACAGAATAAACGGCCTCCCCAAGTACGTTGTTTCAACGACTCTTGAAAAGGTTGAGTGGAACAATTCAACGCTGATCAAAGGCGCGAAGCGTGTCGCTGAAGAAATCGCCAAACTGAAGCAACAGCCCGGTCAGGATATCGTGATTCACGGCAGTAACACGCTTGTCCGCGCGTTGATGCCACACAATCTCATTGATGAGTATCGGCTCCTGGTCTATCCGATTGTGTTGGGAAGCGGTAAACGCCTCTTCCAAGACGGGAGCAACGCGACCCTGAAACTTGTCGAAACAAAGCCGTTCAGTTCCGGCGTTGTTGCTCTTACCTACCAACCAGCGCAGAACAAATAAGAAGAGTCTGGCCCTGACGTTCAAGGCTGGCGCTCTGAGGACATTCGGTCCAACAAAGCGCCAGCCCTGAGCCGGGTCGCGGAGGCCAATAGCCTCCACTTGTTGTTTTCGATGATAATCATGTTTCTCAACGCACCCCTACTGTGAAAACTTTTTACTTCGTTCTAGCCAACTCGCTCACTGCCTCCCTCACCAACACCTTTGTCTGGTTTGCTGTCACGTTTTGGGCCTATCTCGAAACGAAATCGGTGATTGTCACCTCGGTCATGGCGGGGGTGTATACGGTAACGGTGGCCGTCTCCGGCTTTTTTCTTGGGTCTTTGGTGGACCGTTATAAGAAGAAAAACGTGATGATCTTGTCAAGCCTCAGCTCGTTGGTGCTTTACGCGCTCGCCTTTATCCTTTTTGTTTCCACCCCGCCCGCCGTTTTTACCGACCCAACCAGCGTTGTTCTTTGGGCCTTTATCATTCTGGCGCTGGTGGGGGCCATTGCCGGGAACTTGCGCGGCATCGCGCTTTCAACGCTCGTCACCAGTATGATTTCCGAAGAGAACCGTGATAAAGCGAACGGCTTGGTGGGGACGGCCAACGGCGTGGCGTTTCTGGTCGCCTCCATCCTGAGCGGCTTGGTGGTTGGCTTTCTGGGGATGTTTTGGATGCTGGTTGGCGCGCTGGGGCTGACGTTGCTGGTCATGGCGCATCTATGGACGATTGCCATTCCGGATAACGCTAAAACGGAAGCCGCCCCCACCGAAGCCAAGCCGGACAGCATTGATATTCGCGGCACGATTCAAGCCATCAACCTGGTGCCCGGTCTGTTCGCGCTGATCTTTTTTCACACCTTCAACAATTTCTTGGGCGGCATCTTCATGTCGCTGATGGATGCGTATGGCTTGTTATTGGTGTCGGTGCAAGTCTGGGGCGCCCTGTGGGGATTTTTGAGCCTGGCCTTTATCGTCGGTGGGATGATCGTTGCCAAGAAAGGTTTGGGGAAAAACCCTCTCCAGACACTCTTTCTGGCCAATATCGCCATGTGGACGATTTGCATTTTCTTTACCATCCAGGCCTCCATCGCGCTTCTAGCGGTGGGGATGTTTATTTGGCTGTGCCTCATTCCAGCGGTTGAAGCCGCGGAGCAGACCATCCTGCAAAAAGTGGTCGAACCTGAACGTCAGGGGCGCGTGTTCGGCTTTGCCCAAAGCGTCGAGCAGGCGGCCTCGCCGATTACGGCTTTCCTTATTGGCCCCATCGCCCAATTGATTTTCATCCCCTTCATGACGACGGGCGCGGGCGTGGAACTGTTGGGGGGCTGGTTTGGAACGGGAACCGATCGCGGCCTGGCGCTACTCTTCACCCTCTCCGGTTTGATCGGACTGAGCGTCACCCTACTCTGTATGCGGTCAGCGCCGTATCGAAAATTATCAGCGACGTATGAAAGCCATCCCCCGTTGACTCCCCAACGACCCACAGTGGATGCGGCTTTATCCGACGCTGGGTAACGTTGCCCATCTATGGCGAAGGAGTCGCAATGAATTCATCGTACAAGCCTCACGGTTACACCACGGTGGTGTACCGCGCCGATTTGCTACTGCCCATACTCACCGCGTTTCTGGATGCGCCGATGCCAGAAGCCAAGTGACCCGCTTGAGTGGGATGAGCGAATTTCAGGAGAAGCGATGTCGATTTCGGGATAGTCTCGTTCGACGTATTGATAGAGCGCGAATACAATTTCGCGCAAAAGTGAATACTAGGATTGCAACCGAGGAGAACCTTATGAGCAAAGTTATTTTCGACATCAGCATGTCTTTAGATGGATATATAACCGCTGCCAATAGTCGCCCCGAGGAGCCTTTGGGCGACGGCGGAGAGCAGCATCTCCACCAGTGGGCGTTCGGCTCGGACGAGCGCAGCAGCGAGTTGGTGAAGGACGCGCTTGCCAATCTGGGGGCGGTCATCTGTGGTCGCCGGACATACAACGACTCTATGCCGTGGTGGGGAGCGGATGGGCCGACTGGCCCTGCACGGCGACCGGTATTCGTCGTCACTCACGATGTGCCAAAAGATGCACCCGAAAACGGTGTGTACACCTTTGTGACCGGTGGGATTGAGCGCGCGTTGCAGGCGGCAAAGACAGTTGCAGGCAGCAAAGATGTGTCCGTGATGGGTGGGGCGGACATCGGGCAGCAATACATCAGGGCTGGGCTGGTGGATGAAATTTCGATTCACCTGGCACCGGTGCTGTTTGGCAACGGCATGCGGATGTTCGAGCGCCTGGGCGACGAGCACATCCAGCTTGAAGCCGTCACCGCAGTTCAAACCGCTACGACGACCCATCTGCGCTTTCGCGTCGTGAAGTAAGCGCCAAAGTCCAACCCACTCTCAAACAGGAGACCACAACCATGCGAGAAATTATTGTTCACGAGTTCATCACGCTGGATGGCGTGATTCAGGCCCCCGGCGGCGAAAACGAGGATACTGACGGCGGTTTTGCCCATGGCGGCTGGACGCATCCTTATTGGCACGATGACATTGGCGCACACTTCTCTCAGGCGATGGCGCAAGCCGACGCGCTGTTGCTGGGGCGCAAGACGTGGCAAGGCCATGGGGCCGCCTTTGACCCGATGCCCGCCGGTGACCCCTTCGGTGATGTGATGAACGGCATCCAAAAATATGTGGTGTCCACCACGCTCCAGTCAGTGGCGGGCTGGCGGAACTCGGCCCTCATCAGCGGCAACGTGGTGGAGGCCGTGCGCCAGTTGAAAGCGCAACCCGGCAAAAACATCGTGATTGATGGCAGTAGCGTGCTGATTCACACGTTGGCGCAAAATGATTTGATTGATGAATACGATCTGCACGTCTATCCCCTGGTGTTGGGCGGCGGCAAGCGGCTGTTCCCAGCCGGGAAGCGCCTCAACCTTAAACTTGTTGAGTCACAAGCACTTCCAACGGGCGTCGTGTTTCAGCGCTACCGGCGCGACGCGTAGAAAGAAGCGAGGCGCAAGAGATGGGCTTTGTCGTTGAGCAACGCGTGTCGGACTCGCCTTTGGTCGAGACCATTATGCAGGGCCGAACGGCCAGCGCTGGTTTTACCATCCGTCCCGCTGAGTGCCATTGGCACATGGTCTTCGTGAGACACGCTTCGCGTGGCGGCGTACAACCATTGGTTGTGGGACCATTGCCGAAGGCTGGCGTTGTGTCTTACACCGAGGGCGCTGAGATTCTTTGGATCAAGTTCAAACTCGGCGCTTTCATGCCCCAGCGGCCCGTCAGGGATTTTGTGGATACCGAGACGCCCCTGCCCGGAGCGGCGAGTCAATCCTTCTGGTTGAATGGCTCGGCCTGGCGCTTCCCGGACTATGAAAATGCCGATACGTTTGTGGACAGGCTGGTGCGGGAGGATGTGCTGGCATGGGATCCGGTTGTGAACGCCGTGTTACAACACCAACGGTCTGAGCTTTCCTCGCGCACGGTGCGGCATCGGTTCTTGCGGGCCACCGGCTTGTCACAAAACCAAATACAACAAGTGGAACGTGCTCAGCGGGCTGAGCTTCTTCTGCGGCAAGGCCTCTCAATCCTCGACACGGTGGATGAAACCGGTTATTCTGACCAGCCCCACCTGACCAGATCGCTGAAGCAGTGGATCGGATACACACCCGCCCAACTCCTACAATTGAGTGCACCCTAGCTTTGCCATTTCATTCAAGACAATCTCCCCATATCCTTGATAAGATGGTCACAAGCCTGAATTAACAGGCAAAAATCGCGGCTCTACCGTTTGTCTCAATGGCCTTGCGCCGTTGGGATAATGGGTAGAACGTCAGATAACATTTCAGGAGAGACACCATGCAAAAAATCACCACCTTCCTAACCTACAACAATCAAGCCGAAGAGGCCGTGAACTTCTACGTTTCCATTTTTCGAAACTCGAAGATCACGGGCATTAACCGTTATGGTGAGGGCGGGGCGGTCATATCCGCCACCTTCGTGCTGGAGGGGCAGGAGTTTATGGCCCTAAACGGCGGGCCAAGTTTCACTTTTGCCCAGGGTTTTTCGCTCTTCGTCAACTGCGAGACGCAGGCTGAAGTAGATGAGCTGTGGGAGAAACTCTCCGCCGGGGGCGGCGAACCGGGGCCCTGCGGCTGGCTGAAAGATAAATTCGGCGTGTCATGGCAAATTATTCCCACCGCCTTAGGTCAGCTGTTGGGAGACAAAGATCCCCAAAAATCCCAAAATGTCATGCGGGCCATGTTGCAAATGACAAAAATTGACATTGCAGCCTTGAGGCGAGCGTACGAGCAAAAGTAACCCGGCACAGGTGTAATCGCTATCACAACGCCCGACATCCATCGCGCCTTTGCCTGAGGTGGTATCCCGGGTATTCGTAGGGGCGTTGCACGTACAATGCCCCTACGGTCTGAATTTGCGGGAAAGAGAACTGATATGTTGCCGGATGTTAGAGCAGATCAGTTTGTCAAAAGGTTAAAGGCTCACCGTTCGCCAGAGCAACGAATAAAGTATCAACGAGCATTTAAGCACGGCGCGGACGATGAGTTTATGGGTGTGGGGATGGGGCAAGTTTTTGCGCTTGCCGAAGAATTTGTTGAAATGCCGCCCAGCGAAATTGAGAAATTGCTCGAAAGCCCGATTCATGAGGTCAGGGTCGGCGCGGTGAGTATTATGGATTGGCAGGCACGCAGCAAAAAAACACCTGAGGGACGCAGAAAAGAGCTGTTCGATCTTTATCTAAGACGCCACGATCGAATCAACAACTGGGATTTGGTTGATCGTAGCGCGCCCTATGTCGTTGGCGGCTACTTGTTCGACAAACCACGCGCTGTTTTGTACAAGCTGGCGCGTTCCAAGAGTATATGGGAACGCCGCACCGCTATTGTAAGCACCGGCTATTTCATTAGAAAAGGCGATATAGCCGATACGTTTAAGATCGCCGAGATTCTGCTTAAAGACGACCAGGACTTAATCCATAAGGCAACCGGATGGATGCTGCGGGCTGCTGGCGGAACGGATCGCCAAAAACTACTGAACTTTTTAGATAAACATGCCGCAAGCATGCCGCGCACGGCTCTGCGCTACGCGATCGAACACTTTGATAAAAAACTGCGCAAGCATTATTTAGGCTTGAAGCAGGTTGGGTAGAGGCTGGCCAAGATTCAGTCAGTCAACAAAAGGAGATTAACATGAGAAAGGTGGTGGTAGCGGTGGAGGTGACGCTGAATGGCGTCATGTCTCCGGTTGATTGGGCCTTCCAGTTTATGAACGAAGAACGTGGGAGATATGCCCGCGACCTGCTCTTTGCATCGGATGCCCTGCTCATGGGGCGAGAGACCTACGAGGTCTTTGCCAATTTCTGGCCAGCCAGGACTTCAGCCGATGATGGGCCGGGTGAAGAGGGCTTCAATCACAGGATCAACAGCCTTCCCAAGTACGTTGCTTCAACGACCTTGAAAGAACCCCTCGGGTGGAATGCGACTCTCATCCAGGGAGACATCGCCAAAGAAGTCGCCAAGCTGAAGCAGCAGCCCGGTCAAGATATTCTGATGTATGGCGCTGGCCGCCTTGCCCACACACTGATGCAACACGGCCTGGTAGATGAACTCCGGGTCTGGGTATATCCTGTTCTTTGGGAGAGCGGTGTGCGTCTCCTCAACGACGCGAGCGATCTGCCTGCCCTGAGACTCGTGGATACGAAGGTGTTCAGTTCGGGCCTCGTCGTTCTTACTTATCAGCCTGAGAAGAAAGAATAACGACTGCTCAATCAGCTCAGGTATACATGACGACATCCGACTCCCATCGCGCAATCGAAGCCGTCTGGCGGATCGAGTCGGCCAAGCTCATCGCCAGTCTCGCACGCATTGTGCGCGATGTCGGTCTGGCCGAAGACCTGGCGCAGGACGCGCTGGTGATCGCGTTAGAGCAGTGGCCGGAGACTGGCATCCCGAACAAACCGGGCGCTTGGCTCATGGCCACCGCCAAGCATCGCGCCTGCGGGCGCGGGTTGGCCTGTCGGGGGAGCCTATTCTGCTTCTCAATCAAAATCGTGTGCGTTGGGATCAACTCCTCATCCGGCGTGGTCTCGCGGCGCTCGCACGTGCGGAAGCACTTGGTAGCGCACTCGGCCCCTACGCCTTGCAGGCAGAGATCGCCGCCTGTCACGCGCGAGCGCACACCCCAGAAGAAACGGACTGGGCGCGCATCGCGGCACTCTATGATGCACTCGCCCAACTCACACCGTCACCCGTCGTGGAACTGAACCGCGCGGTCGCGGTTTCGATGGCGTACGGCCCGGCGGCGGGGCTTGAGCTTGTTGAGGCGCTGACCTCAGAGCCGTCGCTGAAGAATTATCACCTCCTGCCAAGCGTGCGCGGCGACCTGCTCGCCAAGCTCGGCCGCTTCGACGAGGCGCGTGCGGAGTTCGAGCGCGCGGCGGCGCTCACGCGCAACGCACGCGAGCGCGAACTGCTCCTTGAGCGCGCCCGAGCGGCTGGTCTATAACTATGGCTTTGACGAAGAGTTCAAGTCCGGCATGACAAGGAGAATTCACATGAGAAATGTAGTCGTAACGATGTTTGTATCACTGGATGGCGTCATGCAAGCTCCAGGCGGCCCTGACGAGGACACGGAAGGAGGATTCAAGCACGGTGGTTGGACCGGGCCATATTGGAATGACGAAATCGGAAAGTTTAAATTAGATGAAGTCTTGGCGAGCGATGCGCTTCTCCTGGAACGCAAGACGTATCAAGGCTTTGCGAAAGCCTGGCCTTCCGTGAAGGATGAAGATGGGTTTGCTGACAAAATGAATAGCATGCCCAAGTTCGTTGTTTCAACGACTCTGGAAGAAGGTGAGTGGAACAATTCAAGGGTGATCAAGGACAATATCGCGGAAGAAGTAGCCAAACTGAAGCAGCAGCCCGGTCAGGACATCTTGCTCTATGGCAGTGGTATCCTTGTCCAAACATTGATACAACATGACCTCATCAATGAATATCGGCTCCTGGTCTATCCTGTTGTTCTGGGGAGCGGAAAGCGTCTATTTACAGACGGGAACAATGCGACCCTGAAACTTGTCGAAACAAAGCCAATTGGTTCAGATGTTGTTTTGCTGACTTACCAGACCACTCCCAAGATCGGAGAATCTCATGGCTGAGTTGACATTAACGACCTTCCTTACGCTTGATGGTGTCATGCAGGCACCCGGTGGTCCGACCGAGGATCCAGGCGGAGGTTTTCCTCATGGCGGCTGGCTCGTTCCCCATTTCGACGCCGATATGGGGACGGCAATGATCGAGATCTTCTCGAAGGTGGACGCGTTCCTTCTGGGGCGGACAACCTACGATATTTTCTCGGCCTATTGGCCAAAGGTCACAGATCCCGGCGATCCCATTGCCAGCAAACTTAATTCGCTTCCGAAGTTTGTGGCGTCGCGTACGCGAACCACGTTTAGCTGGAGCGGATCCTCGCATATCCGAGACGTCGTGAAAGAAGTACCCGACCTCAAACAGCGCTTTGCACGTGAGGTGCAGGTTCACGGGAGTTGCGGCCTTGCCCAAACGCTGATCGAGAACGACCTCATTGACGAATACAGACTGTTAACCTTTCCGGTGATCCTCGGGACTGGGAAGCGGCTCTTCGGTGCCGGCGCCGTCCCGGCCTCCCTAACGCTTGTGAGATCCCACACCACTGGCTCAGGCGTGGTGGTCAGTGTCTACCGTCGCGCAGGCAGTCTCAAAACCGGCTCGTATTGAAATGCCTGCTGCCAATGGTTCGGTCAACTGAGAACTACTTCAAGCAAGCGTAGCCGAACAGCGAAACTACCGGGCGAATGCCGCCCAACGCCCGCACGCTGCGCGAGCCGACGCGCTGCGCTTCGCTCCGCGCGCGGCTGATGCGAAACGTTGGGCCGCTCAAACCATCCCATTCACTTGTGGTACTGCGTGACACATCCGTCGTGTATATTCTCCACTAGGGCACGGAAGTTTGTACAGGGCCTACGTGAGGAGCATCAGCATGAGCATTATCTAGTTCTTGTAGGGAAACCCTTATCCTGTTCACGCTGACGCAGTTTTCCTTCGGCGGCGTTGGCGTGTCAAGGCCAGCGCGATGATAACGAGATTGTTCGTGATCACGCCCCACCCCACCCAGCGTTCCATGCCGGCTTCGCCACGGTTCAGGCAACGGCGTAGACCGCGCGGGCCGCGCAAAACGCTGATGCGTCCTTCAATCCCGGCGCGAAAGCGGAGCGCAGCTTTGAACCAGGGCTGCGCTTCATACGCTTCGCGTTCGGGCGTTTTGGCCCCGGGTTTGGGCAAGGCGACTTCTGCCACCCCGGCTTGTTGGGCGAGGCGTTCGTTCTCCGGCGAATACACGCCCCGGTCCCCGGTCGCCGTTTTCGGGGGATGCCCAAAGAGTTTCCGGTGATGATGCAAACTGTCTTTCCACTGGTCTTGGTTGTCCGGCGGGTTGCCGGGTTGGATGCGATACTGACTGATCAGACCGCCATCCACTTCGCTGTACCACACCCGGCGACCAAACTCCGTGTCGTGCGGGGCGGCCTTGCCGCGACAAATAATGGCCGTATGGGGCTCAAACAGGCTGACCACCTTCTCTGCGGCGGGCACGGCCTGTTCTTCCACTACGCGCTGGAAGGTCTGGCGCAGGACTCGGTGCACCAAGTCGCTGAAATGTTCCAACGTGGTCGCCAAGGCCAACGCACGCAGGCTCCCGACTTTCATCAGCAGCGGGCCGACTTCTTGGGCGTGATCCCAGGTCACTTGCGTGACCCGCAACAAACACCGATAGTCTTTTATCCCCGTTTTCTCGGCATTTGGGCCCTTTTTCCGACTTCGGCGTCGGGCCTCAAGCGCAATCCGGCGGGCCAAGCGTCGGGCCTGGCGCGTATGGTCACGAAAGAGGCTCTGGCGCCAACGCAGCGTGCGCCCATCCACGACGGAGCGGGCGCGCGCCAGGGTGCGGCCCAAGACCCGCACGCCATCGGCCAACAGCCGGCTGTCGGTCGGATAATGAATATGGGTCTCCACCACCGAACTGTCTCCCCGCATTTTTTCGCCACGCGTGACGCCGCGGGTCTGGGCCTGTTGCACTGTCAGGTCGTTGAGTTCATGCAAGGTGCCGGCCCGGATCAGCGCCTCTCGCTCTCGCAGCGTGGTGAAGTGCGGCACGGGATGATCATACACTCGGCAAAACCAGCGCCACTTCACACTCCCGGCGATTTCCCTCTGGGTATCACGGTAGTCCCAGCCCTGCAAGCGTCGCACCACGGCCGTGCGCAAGGTCACTTCGGCCGGTACCGACGGATGCCCCGTCTCCCAAGCATGCGGGGCGGACTTCATCAGGTCCAGACTCACCCGCAAGAGCAGGCGGGGATCCTCCAACACCTGATCCAGAGCCGCCAAGCGCCGATCCGGTTGGTAGGCAAACGACGCGCGGCGCAAAAAACTATCATCGCGCGGATATGCGATAATCAGCATTACAGCCTCCTGGAGCCTGATAGGGGTTTGAGAGACACCTATCCTACCCCAAGGGGCTGATGGTTGTTAAAGAACTGGATCGGCTAGACCGCTTTAGCCCCTGACGGACCCGAGACGGGTTTCCCTACAAGAACTAGTTAGTTCTTGTAGGGAAACCCTTATTCTGTTCGCGCCGACGCAGTTTTCCTTCGACGGCATGGGCGGGTCAAGGCCATCGCGATGATGACGAGATTGTTGGTGATGACGCCCCACCCCACCCAGCGTTCCATGCCTGCTTCGCCACGGTTCAGGCAACGGCGGAGCCCGCGCGGGCCGCGCCAAACGCTGATGCGTACTTCAATCCCGGCGCGAAAGCGGAGCGCAGCTTTGAACCCGGGCTGCGCTTCATACGCTTCGCGTTCGGGCGTTTTGGCCCCGGGTTTGGGCAAGGCGACTTCTTCCACCCCGGCTTGTTGGGCGAGGCGTTCGTTCTCCGGCGAATACACGCCCCGGTCGCCCGTCGCTATTTTCGGGGG
>Ga0209619_10002200_pt1 | contig 14121 bp, 14 predicted proteins | sample Rifsed16ft3_FD_184011 | JGI IMG/M metagenome (GOLD analysis project Ga0209619, IMG submission 184011) | Soil microbial communities from Rifle, Colorado, USA - sediment 16ft 3 (version 2) | ecosystem: Environmental > Terrestrial > Deep subsurface > Rock core/Sediment | place: Rifle, Colorado... | reverse complement strand
ACCCTCACCCCGGCCCTCTCCCTCCCGAGGGAGAGGGGGCCATGAGCCGTTCCCTCGCCCCCGGGGGGAGAGGGCCGCAGTTCGAGCTGAGCGGCTCAGCCGCGAGGCGAGGGCTGAGTAGGTGAGGGGGAGCCCCCGACGTGACCATCGCGTTCATGCATAATCCCCGCTAGTGGACCTAGGTCCAATAAGCCCGGGTTCATCGGTTGGTTCACCGGGCGCTCTCCTTCTCGAACGCGCCGTTCCAGGCCCGGAATCCGGCTCTATCCGCGCTGTGAGCAGGGGTCCGTGGCTCATAATGGCCTATGTGTTTCCAATGCTCCAAGAGGCGGCCCGAATCCCGACGTTTCGCCGGGCCGGCCCCATCCGGTACACTTCCGGCGGACGATATCTCGCCTGAGGAGAGCGACCATGACCGACCGGCCCTATCACGTCTATGTCATCCAGGCGCGCGCCGAGCGCGACTTCGCCGATTGCCAGGCCGCGCTGGCCCACGTCCCCGCGCGAATGGCCGCGCTGCCCTTCATGGGCGACGAGGACGAGATCATCGCCCGCACGCGCGACGCCGACGCGCTCGTCGTCTCGTTCTCGCCGGTCACCCGCGCGGTGATGAGCGCGCTCGAGGGCCTCAAGACCGTGGTGCGCACCGGGGTGGGCTACGACGTCATCGACGTGCCCGCCGCCACCCAGCTGGGCGTGATCGTCGTCAACATCCCCGACCTCTGGATTCGCGAGGTCGCGAACCACGCGCTCGCGCTGCTCCTGGCCTGGAACCGCAAGATCATCACCCTGGACCGCGAGGTCCGCGCGGGCGTGTGGAGCGGGCGGGTGCCCGGCGATCCCACCGGGTCGCTCCACGGCGAGACGGTGGGCATCGTGGGTCTGGGCAACATCGGCAGCGCGTTCGCGCGACGCGTGGCCGCGCTGGAGACGAAGGTGATCGCCTGCGACCCGTACGTGGACGACGGGCGCTTCGCCGCCCTCGGCGTGGAGCGCGTCTCGCTCGAAGCCGTGGCCGAGCGGTCCGACTACGTGTCCGTCCACACGCCCCTGAATGCCGAGACGCATCACCTCATCGGCGAGGCGTTCTTCCGCCGGATGAAGCCCACGGCTCTCCTCATCAACACGGCGCGTGGCCCGGTGGTCGACGAGGCGGCGCTCACCCGTGCGCTCGACGACAAGCGCCTGGCCGGCGCCGCGCTGGACGTGTGGGAGCAGGAGCCGGTCGCCGCCGACAACCCCCTCCTGCGCATGGCCAACGTCATCGCCACACCCCACGCCGCCTATTTCTCGTCACCGGCGGTGGCGCAGGTGCCGCGGCGCTGCGGCGAGGAGGTGGCGCGCGTCCTCACCGGGCAGCGGCCGCTGAACGTGGTGAACCCCGAAGTCTATGCGCCGGGGGCGGCCCGTCGCGCCCGCTGATGCCCGTGTATCCAACGTGGGCGGACGGATGTGCGCTCCTCAGCGCGCGGGCAAGTGCTGGCCGTACCAGTCGAGCGTCGCCCGCATGACCTCACTGAAGGCGGGCTCCGTGTAGACCTCGTAGTGGCCATAGCCGCGGAGCACCACGAGCTTCTTGGGCTCGCCGGCGCGCGCGTACAGGGACTCCGACTCCTCGGGCGGCACGAGCCGGTCGCCGTCGGTGGTGATGAAGAGCACCGGGCGCGGCGCGATCCGGTCGACGACCCACTCGGGGTTGAAGGCGAGCGTATCGTCCACGTACTCGAGCGGGATCCGGTTCACCGCTGCCGGGTTGTTGCGCCGCGCCGCCGCCGCCAACTCGGCGGACTGGCGGTCGGGGAGCAGGATCTCGGAGCGCTCGACCAGCTCCGACTGCCCGTCGCGCGCGCGCGTGACCCGATCCGCCTCGGCGCGGGCGAGGAGATCGAACCACTCGTCGGGTCGGCGCACGCTGCGCATCCAGCGTCGGCCGTGGCCGATGCCAACCACGCTCACCGTGCACCGGACGCGCGGATCGATGGCCGCCACCCACACCACCGTCGCCCCGCCGTAGCTCGTGCCGTAGATGCCGAGCCGGCCCGGGTCGACCTCGGGCAGGGCGCCGAGATACGTGAGGGCGGCCTGCACGTCCGCCACGCGGCCCCACGGCGCCAGCCGCGAGCGCGGGCCCTCGCTGTCGCCCCAGCCCTTGTAGTCGAAGGCCATCACGACGTAGCCAGCGTCGTTGAGCACGCGAGCATTGTCCGGCAGGTAGAGGTCCTTCACGCCGGTGTAGCCGTGGCAGAGCACGATCCCCGCGCGCCGCTCTCCCGGCCGGAGATCGTCGGGGGCATACACGTCGCCCACGAGCTTGACGCCCTCGCTGTAGAACGTGACCGGCCGCTTCATCGCGCGCGCCTCCTCACCCGGTCACCAAGCCGACCACGAGCGGCACGAGGCCATCCGCCCGCTCATCGAGATCCTTGTCGCCGAGGATAGCGATGGGGTGAGGCACGCAGAGGAACCTGAAGCCTGGCAGGCCCCAGGTGGTCGCCATGGCCGTCCCCGTCTGACGGAAGGGCTCCGTCAGAAGGGCGACGCCGGGAATGCCCCGCTCCTCGAACATCAGCGCGTCGAGCACACTGCTCGAGCTGCACGACCCTCAGTCGCCGACGCCCGAAACGACGAAGTCGCAGATGCGGCGGAGCGCGTCGGCGGCCTCCTCGGTCACCGCGTGGCTGGCCGAGCGCTTGCGGATCATGCGGCTCACCGTCACGCCGTGCTCGCGGGCGAGGCGCTCGCCGAGCCGGGCGAGGATCGCGTCGGAATTGAACTTGGTGTTCTCCACGAGACCCACGCGCAGGCCGCGGAGGTCGCCAAGGCGCGGCGCCAGGCTGATGGCGCGCTCGACGGGTGGGGTTGTCGGATCAAAGAGTTTCATCGGATCCTCCGGCGTCACGGGGTGTCGATGAGGGTGGTCACGCTCCGGGTCCACTTGTTGCCCCAGCCGGGCAGGCACGCCGACCAGCTCCCTGCCTGACCGCCGGCACAGACGATCAGGATGTCCTCGGGGCGCTCGAAGGCGTGCTTCCAGGTGATCTCGTCGCCGGGCTCGACCGCGCCCGGACGGCGGCCGGCGCGCTTGAGATCGGCCACGGTGCGCCGTGCGTGCTCGACGAGGAAGCGCCGCACGTCCAGCTTGCTCCAGCCGCTCTGGCGCAGGACGTCGGCATGCTCGCCGGCCAGGACCACGAGCGACTGGTTGAAACCGCGGAGATTGGGCGTGCCGAGATTGCAGAGGGCATCCGCGAAGCAGCGGAGCAGCGGCTCAGGCTCTGCGGCGAGCTGGTTGTAGACCTGGCAGAGGCTGTTGGAGGCGTAGACGGTGACGGCGCTCTGCTCGGCGCGGTGGCCGCGCTCGACGTGAAGCGGCTCCCACGGGTGCTGCGCCTCGTTCTCGGCGAAGCAGAAGGAGTATTTCCCGGGATTGCCGAGGGTGGCGCGATCGAGAAAGCCGGGCCGCGTGTTCATCACGTTCATCATGGTGAGGCGCACGGCGCGGCCGATGGTGGCATTGGCGCGGACGCCCTGGCCGAAGACGTTGTTGCCCGAGTTGATGCCGAGGCGGCGGGCGATGGGACCGTTGACGATCAGCACCATGGCCGAGCCGCCCGTGCTGCTGGCGGGCCCGTGATAGGCGAAGTCGCGGTTGCAGAGCCCGCGGACGCCGGCCACCACCACGGGCAGGTATTCGGGTCGGCAGCCGGCCATGACGGCGTTGATGGCGAGCTTCTCGGCGCTGACCACCACGCCGCGCTCGGGGATCTCGCCGATCACCTCGTCGCCGCGGAGCGCGGCCCCGCCCAGCATCTCCGCGATCGACTTCTCGGTGGGCGGCACCACTGGCAGCCCGTCGGTCCACTCCCGCTCGAAGTAGGCCTCGATCAGCTCCGCCGGGTCGTAGCTCTCCTCGGCCATGGCCCGCCCAGAATACCGCAGTTCGAGGAGCCCTTGCTTGAGTCGCGCTCGTCAGCCTTGAGAGTGAGGTCGGGGCGTTCCGACAGCGAGCCGCATAGAGCAACCGTGACGCGGTGTTCCTAGCCGATCGCAAAGTTGGCAGCGTGATTGCTGTAGACATCGAATCACACCGCCAGGGGCACTATTTCCGCACCGGATTCTTGGCGCCGAGATTGCTAGAATGTGGCTGCCATGGCGATCGATCCCGCGAAGACCGACGGCCGGCTTGCCGTAGCGGCCGACGACCCGACCCTCGCCGAGATCACGCGCCGCCTCGTCGAGACCTACCGGCCCGAGCGCATCTATCTCTTCGGCTCGCGCGCGCGAGGCACAGCCAGCGCGGACAGCGATTACGATCTGCTCGTGGTCGTCCGGGACGACGTCCCCCCTGGCCTGCGGCGAAGCGCCCGGGCCTACGAGGCCCTCTGGGGGCTCCCGACCTCCGGCGACATCCTCGTATGGACCCACACAGCCTTCGTCGAGCGTCTGCACCTCCGTGCGTCCTTGCCGTCCACGGTGGAGCGCGAAGGGAGACTGCTCTATTCCCATTGACCCGGTGCGGGCGGCGGACACCCGCGCCTGGCTGGCGCGGGTATCTCACCAGCAACACACCGGTAGCGTGCGATGGCAAGACGTGACTCGTTGATCGCGGGCCGGTGGAGAATCGTGGAGACCGAGCTATGGGATCGGGAGGCGCTCGACCTCGTCGTGCCGGCTTACATCAGCTTCGATCGCCAAGGCCTGGGCGAGATGCAACTGATCGCGATCGGCGCATCGATCGACTACCGCGTCGAGCAGCGCGATGACGCAATGGTGCTGGAGTTCTCGTGGTCCGGCTTCGACGAGATGGATGCAACCAGTGGCAGGGCCTGGGCGCGGATCGATGGCGACACGATGCGCGGGAAGCTCTTCATCCACCAGGGAGATGAGTCGACCTTCGTGGCAAGACGCGAGCGCGGGGCTCCGCGCGTAGCGGCGTCGAGGGCGCCGCGGCCCCCGGGCGGGGCTGCGGCACGTACGCAACGTGGTCGACCGCGGCGGCGCGGCTTCCGCAACAGCGGCCGGGGGATAGGCCGCGTGCCCGTCGAGGCGCTACAGGGTTGGGCGCCGGTGACCGACGGCTGGGCATAGCGCGTGCGAGCCAGGGTCCAGGTCTACCAGTTCGGAGTCGTCCTTCTGGAGGTAGTGCCGCCGATCTGGAGGACCATCCAGGTGCCCGGGACCTACAGCTTCTGGGACCTGCATGTCGCCATCCAGGATTCCATGGGTTGGCTCGACTACCACCTGCACCTTCTTCGCGTGAGCAGGCCCGGCACGAGCGACTCCGTGCAGATCGGCATTCCAGATGAGGATGCCTTCGAGGGGGACGAGCCCATCCTGCCGGGATGGGAGGTCCCCATCGCCAGCTACTTCACCCACCCGGGTGCGGTTGCCAGGTACGAGTACGACTTCGGAGACGGCTGGGAACACGAGGTCACTCTTGAGGCGATCGGGCCGCGCCAGAAGGGCATGCGGTATCCGCGCTGCCTCGCGGGCGAGCGGGCATGTCCACCCGAGGACTGCGGTGGCGTCGGTGGGTACGAGGACCTCATGGCCGTGATGCGCGACCCCACACACGAGGAATACGAGAGCACTCGTCGGTGGCTTGGTGGCAGCCGGCTTGATCCGGAGCGGTTCTATGCGAAGGCGGTGAAGTTCGACCATCCAGGGAAGCGCTGGAATCTGGCATTCGGCAAGGCCGTGCAGAGCCGACGCTCGGCAAAGCGAGCGGCGGCCATGGCCAAGCCCAGGACCCATCCGCAATCCCGGTCGGCACGGACACTCAGCTCCGTCGTGAGTGCCCAGACCTACTCCGTGTGGCTCGAGATGCTGCACGCTCTTGTTCCGGATGGGCGCACGCACCGCCTCTCGATCGTCGTGGCCGGCATGCTCCGTCATGCTTTGGACATCGCGGTGGCGCGGTTTGGCGAGGCGGCCCTTCGAGAGCGACTGGACGTCCCAGGCCGCGAGGGCCGTGACCGTCGGACTGCGCGGGAACGCGATGACGACCGCAGTGGTGAGCCGGATGCGCTCCGTGCTCGCCGCGCCGAGCACGAGCGGGACGTAGGGATCGTTCTTGGTTTCGCCGCTGACGAGGCCGTCGTATCCCAGTGCTTCGACCTCGCGGGCCATGTCGGGGACCTTGGGCAGGTCGAGCCTCATGGACACGTCGCGCAGGCCGGGATCGACCTTGCCGATGGGGAGCAGCGTCTCAACTCTCATGGGTCCCCTGCCGTTTTGATCACGAATTTGAGTCGGATGCCTCATTGAGCCTCTCATCCGCCCGGGCCACACTCCCGCGCGGTGACTTGTATGGACGACCAATCATCCGTGCAACCGGACGCACAGGCGGCCGTTCAGTTCCGGAGCGACCGGGCTGGCGGGCGCGGGCTGCCGCTCTACTTCCGTCTCCGCAATCTCCTCGAGGAGAGCATCCGCGCCGGGGCATTTCCGCCGGGCGCCCGCCTCCCGTCGGAGCACGAGGTCTGCCAGAAATACGGTGTCTGTCGGGCGACCGTGCGAGAAGCGCTGCGTGAGCTCGTCGACTCCGGCCTCGTAGTCCGGCACCACGGCAAGGGGAGTTTCGTGTCCGGCATGACGAAGGACGCGGTTGAACCGGTCAAGCTCGTCGGCTCTCTCGAGGACCTCTACGATCAGGTCGAGCGGGTCGTGGCGAGGTCGGTCGAGATCGACCGGTGTCAAGGGCCGGTGAGGGTGCTGGAGCAGCTCGCGCTTCCGCCCGAGACCCCGCTGATCGTGGTCCGGCGCGTGCGGGAGGTGAACGGCAGGGTGCTCGCCTGGACCGTGAACTTCCTCCCCGTCAACATCGGCCGGCGGCTCCGCAAGGCTGACTTGCTCAAGTACCCGCTCCTCCGCCTGCTGGAGGAGCGGCACGGGATCGAGATCGCCGAAGCGGTCCAGACGCTCCGCGCGGTGCTCGCCAATAGCGAAGTCGCTCTTCACCTGGAGGTCCCGTTCGCCTCGCCGCTGCTGTTCGCCGAGCGCCTGTACCTCGCGCCGGGCGGCACGCCGATTCAGCTCGTTCAGAGCCACTACCGCGCCGACCGCTATGCGTTCGCGGTGCGCCTCCAGCGGCTCACGGCACAACCCTGGCCCTGGGGCCGCGGTCACTGATCAAGGAGAATCATATGGCGCAGATCACCGTCGCTCGAGCGCTGGCGAAGCTTCTGGAACGCATGGGCACGGAGTACGTGTTCGGCGTGAACGGCCACGGCAACTGGGCGCTCCTCGATGCAATGGTGCACGACACGCGGATCAAGGGGATCCCGGCCCGAGCCGAAGACCACGCGGTGCAGATGGCGGACGGGTACTGGCGAGTCCGGCGCCAGGCCCCGATGCCGATCGTGACGACGAGCGTCGGACCGGGCAATGCGAACATCGTGTCGGCCCTCGCCGGCGCCTTCTATGAGTCCGTCGCGATGCTCGTCTTTGCCGGCGCGGGCGCGACACACTGGTTCGACCGTGGCGGCATCGAAGAGGCATATCGGTACACGCCCGAGGAGTGGACGCAGATCGTCAAGCCGATTTCGAAAAAGGCCGTGCTCATCACCCGCCCCGATACCGCGGTCGATATGTTCCTGCGGGCCTACCGCACGGCGATCACCGGGCGCCCGGGCCCGGTCGTCCTCCAGGTGCCATTCGACATCCAGCACACGCTGATCTCCGACACCCTGCCCGATCCCCGGCCATGGACCCAGTGGCATCCCCCGGCGCCAGATCCTGCCGGCGTGGTCGAAGCCGCCGCCCTGCTCGGGCGCGCGAGTCGCCCGCTTCTCGTCGTGGGCAGCGGCGTCCATAGCGCCCGCGCCTGGGCCGAGCTGCTCCGCTTCGCGGAGGGCACGCAGATCCCGGTGGCAACCACGCCGACCGGCAAGGGCACGTTTCCCGAGGGACATCGTCTCGCAGTCGGCTGCATCGGAAGGGCAGGCACGGGACATGCCAACGAGGCGGCACGGCACAGCGATCTCATCATCGCTGTCGGCACGCACTTCAGTGACGTTGACACCGGCGGCTGGACCCTGTTCGACATCCCCGCCAGAGCACGATTGATTCATCTCGACATCGACGAAAATGAGCTTGGACGGGTGTACCCGGCCGAGGTCGCGCTGGGCTGTGACGCGCGGCTCGGCCTGGAGGCGCTCGCGGCTGCGATGGCAACGACTCCGGCCGATCGCCGATCGTGGCACGCCGAGATCGCCGGGCTCCGGCGCGACTGGGAGGCGGGCGTCGAGGGCGACCGGCGGTCCGACATGGCGCCGCTGCACTACGCCAGAGTGTGTCACGACGCTGGAGAGGTCGTGGCCGCCGTCGACCCCGAGATGCCCGTGTTCTTCGACACCGGCCATCTTCTCCAGTTCGGGCCGGCGTTCCTCGGCGTCTCGTCACGGCACGTCGCGCACGCGGGCTTCTTTCATCGGATGGGCTGGAGCGCCTCCGCGATCATCGGCGCGAGCCTCGCGCGCGGAGGCTCGCGCGCCCTGGCGCTCCTGGGCGACGGGTCGTTCCTGATGGGCGGGACCGCGATCGCGACCGCTGTGGAGCAGGACCTCCCGCTCGTGTGGGTGGTCCTCAGCAACCGCTCGCTCCAGATCGAGCGGGAGTCCATGTTCCGGCTGTACGGTCGTGAAACCTTCTGCGACTATCGGCTCACCCGGACGGGGGAGCTGTGGAACCCCGACCTCGTCAAGTGGGCCGAGGCGATGGGCGCGCAGGGAACGAAGGTGACGCACCCCAAGGACTTCGCCCCCGCACTCCGGCGAGCGCTCGAAGCCCGAGTGCCTTCCGTGATCGACGTCGACGTGGATCTCGAGCTCAAGGGTTATCGTGCGATCTCGTACCCGTACCCCGCGAACTTCCACGAGACGTGGAGACCGGGGCCGACGCAGGCGAACCCGTGACAGGGCCGTCCGCCCTCGTCCTGGCCACGCTCGACAGCAAGGGGCCGGAAGCCGCGTACCTGGCGGAGGCCATCCGGCGTGCCGGAGTCCGTCCACTGGTCCTCGATCTCAGCGTATTTGACCTGCCGACGACCACGGCCGACATCCCGCGCGAGGATGTTGCCCGGGCCGCGGGTGCCGATCCGAAGAACCTGCGCACCCTCGCCCGTGCCGAGGCACTCGACGTGATGGCGAAGGGCGCGGCGCTCATCGCGCGGCGCCTCCTGGACTCGGGCGAGCTGCACGGCGTCACGGGCCTCGGCGGGTCCCAGGGGACCGTCGCGGGAACGCGCGTCATGGCAACGCTGCCGTTCGGCCTGCCGAAGCTCATGGTGTCCACGATGGCGTCCGGCAACACGCGACCCTACGTGGGCACCGCCGACATCGCCATGCTCTTTCCCGTGGTGGACCTGTCCGGCCTGAACCGCTTCTGTCGGTCCGCGCTGGACAACGCCGGCCACGCGATCGCCGGCATGGCGCGGGCCTGGCAGCCGGTTCGCCCGGCCGCGCAAGCGGAGGAGGTGGCGATGACGATGTTCGGCTCAACCACTCCGTGCGTGACGCGCCTCGCCACGCGCCTTCGGGAGCACGGCATCGAGCCCGTCACATTTCACGCCAACGGTGTTGGCGGGCGCGCTCTCGAGGAATGGCTGGGTCACGGCGAATTCTCAGGCGTGTTCGACATCACCACAACAGAGCTGGCCGACGAACTGGTCGGCGGTCACCGATCGGCCGGACCGGAGCGCCTGGAGGCGGCCGGCCGACGCGGCATCCCGCAGGTGGTCGCTCCCGGCGCGCTCGACATGGTCAACTTTGGGCCTCCTCATACCGTGCCCCAGGCCTTCGAGGGACGACTGATGCACCGTCACAACGCCGGCACCACCCTGATGCGCACGACGCGCAGCGAGAACCGGCAGCTCGGCGAGTGGATGGCGGAGAAGCTGAATCGCGCACGGGGCCCCGTCGGGCTGGTGCTCCCGCGTCGCGGCTTCTCCGCCTACGACCTCGCCGGGGGCCCCTTCTTCGACCCGGAGGCCGACGCCGCTTTCGTCAGCGCCGTCAAGAGCGGCCTCAGACCCGGCATCTGCGTGGTAGAGGTGGACGCCCACATCAACGCCCCCGCGTTCGCCGACGCCGCCCTCGATCTCTATCTGGGCCTGAGGGCCAACGATGCCTAGGCGTTACACGCGGCTCGAGGTTCGGGCCAGGCTCGACGGGCAAACTGCGCTCGGGCGGCCGATCGTCGCGGCGGGGGCCGGCTGCGGGCTCACGGCGAAGTGCGCCGCGCTCGGCGGGTGCGACCTCCTTGTAATCTACAACTCCGGTCGGTACCGGATGGCGGGCCTGCCCTCGCTCGTCGGGTATCTGCCGGTCGGGGACGCCAACGCCGTGGTGCTCGAGATGGGGCGCCGCGAGATCTTCCCGGTCGCGGGGGACACCCCCGTGATCGCCGGGGTGCTCGGCGTCGACCCGACGCGGGAGATGCGGCCGTTGCTCGAGGAGGTGCGATCGGCGGGCTTCTCGGGCGTCATCAACTTCCCCACAGTGGGCCGGATGGACGGCGCGTTCCGCCGGGCGCTCGAGGAGGTCGGCCTCGGCTACGCGCGCGAGGCCGCCATGATCGCCCTCGCGCGCGAGCTCGACCTCTTCACCCTCGCCTACTGTTTCACGCCGGAAGAGGCGGCGATGATGGCGCGGAGCGGCGTCGACACCATCGTCGCCCACCTGAAGACGACGGCGGGCGGGCTGGTCGGGCTGCCCAGTCCCCTCGCCCTCAGCGGCGCCTTCGAGGCCGTCACGCGCATCTTCGACGCCGCGCGGGCCGCCGCTCCCGGCGTGCTGTGCGTGGCCCACGGCGGGCCGCTCGGGACGCCGCAGGAGACCTCCGAGCTCTATCGCCACACAGAGGCAGTCGGCTTCGTGGCCGCGTCAAGCATCGAGCGGCTGCCAACCGAGGACGCGGTGCTCGCCCGGGCCCGTGCCTTCAAGTCGCAACAGATCACCCCACAGCGGAGGACCCAAGGATGAGCCTACGAACGGTCGCGGTCGTACTCGCTTCGATGCTGTTGATGGTTGCCGGCCCCGCGGGGGTCGGACGTGCCGCAGACCCGGCGCCCGCCAAGCTCGGCATCGGGCTCGGCCTGACCGGCCCCTTGGCGTTCCTGAGCCAGGAATACCTCAAGGGGATGCGCGCCGCGGTCGACGTCGTCAACCGAGAGGGCGGCGTGGGCGGCGGACGCAAGCTCGAGCTGGTCGTGCGCGATCACAAAGGGATCCCGTCGGAGGCCGTAGCCGTGGCCAAGCGATTCATCGAGGCCGACCGCGTGGATATCGTCGACATCGACCTGCCCAGCACGGTGAACATCGCCGTTCAGGGCGTCACCAAGCAGGCGAAGATCCCGCAGATCAGCGGATACGGCTTCGCGATGAGTGTTGTCGAGCAGGACAACCCTTACCACTTCCGAGTCTGTACGAACGCCTCCCTCATCGCCACCGTGCTCGCCGACTCGATCCGCGCCACGCCGAACAATCGGGCGATCGCCATGCTGGCGCCGAATGACGACTACGGCCGCGGCGCCATCAAGGCTCTCACCGACGCGCTCGCCGCGCCGGGGAGCCCGAAGGTCGTGTTCTCGGACTACTATGAGCGGGAGCAGACGGATTTCACGGCCGTCCTGCTGAAGATGAAATCGCTCAATCCCGACTCACTCTACATCGACGTGCGGTGGTCGGCCAATGTCACCGTGCTCAAGCAGATGGCCGAGCTCGGCTTCAAGAAGCAGCTCTTCGGGAGTGTGAACTTCTACAACACGAAGCTGGTCGAGCGGGCCGGCCCGCTACTCGAAGGCGCGTACATGTCCGTCGCGTGGGCGCCGGTGTTCCAGGACGCCGCGTCCAAGCGGTTCATCGAGGCCTACCAGCGCCTCCACAACGAGACGCCGAACGACTCGGCATCCCTCGGATGGACCGCCGGCATGGTTGCGGCGACCGCGCTCCGAACGGCCGGCCCGGGCGCCGACGGCGACGCCATCCGGGCGGCGCTCGCGAAGCTCGAGTGGCAGGCGCCGCAGGGGCTGATCAAGTTTGACGAGCGCGGGGATGCCCGGGTGCCGGCCCACGTGCTGCAGTTCAAGGACGGTGCCTATCGCCTCGTGAAGTAGGCCGCGGTCACCGGCGTGCTCGAGCTTGTCCTGCAGCAGGTCGTCAACGGCCTCCTGGTCGGCGCCATCTACGCCCTTATGGCGCTCGGCCTCATGGTGATCCTGGGTATCCTCAACGTGATCAACATGGCGCAGGGCGAGCTCTACATGCTCGGTGGATACTTCAGCTACTTCGCAATCACGCTGCTCGGCGTCGATTATTTCACGTCGATCCTCCTCGCGATGGTGTTCGCGGCGGTGGCGGGCGTGGCAGTGGAACGGCTCGCCGTCCGGCCACTGCTGGGGCGCTCGGTCTTCACTGTTTTCCTGTCGACATTCGCGGTCTCCATGATGCTGCAGGACCTCGCGCAGATCCTGTGGAGTCCCGACCCCCGGGAGATTCCAACGCCCTTCGCGGCGAAGCCGATGATTCTCGGGCCCATCTTCCTCACGACGCAGCGCATCTTCATCTTCCTGCTCGCAGTCACTACCGTCACCGGGTTCTGGGCCTTCCTGCGCTGGAGCCGCTCTGGGATGGCCATCCGGGCGCTGGCGAAGGACCGTGACGCGGCGCTCCTCATGGGAATCAATGCGGATCGGATGCATGCCGCCACCTTCGCGCTGGGCGCTGCCCTCGCCGCCGCCGCCGGCGCGCTGCTCGGCGCGATGTTCAACGTGTACCCGACGATGGGTGAGCTTCCGCTGATCAAGGGGTTCGCGATCGTGATCATGGGGGGAATGGGGAGCACCGGCGGGGTCTTCGTGGCCGGGCTGATCCTCGGGATCGCCGAGGGGCTGACGGCCGGTTTCTTCTCGACGGGCTACGTCGATATGGTGGCGTTCGGCACGCTCATCATCGTGCTCCTGATCAACCCGCGCGGGATCGCCCACTGGGGACGATCCGGTGCGTAGAGCGGCCTGGGGCGGGGCGTTCGTCGCCCTCATCGCGCTCCCCACCGTCGTCGTCAATCCTTACGCCCGCCATGTGCTCTTGGTGGCGCTGATGTTCTCCTTCGTTGCGCTCGGCCTGAACGTGGTCCTGGGCTATGCGGGGCAGCACGCGTTCGGTCATCCGGTCTTCTTCGGAGTCGGCGCCTATGCGTCGGCCCTCCTTTCGGTCCGCTCCGAATGGCCGGTGCTGGCCGCGCTTGCCGGCGGCACGGCGGTCACAACGCTGATCGCTCTGGCCGTCGGCTACCCGTGCTTCCGGCTGCGGGGCATTTATTTCGGTATGGCGACCTTTGCCTTCGCGCGCGTGATCTATCTGGTCGCGCAGAACTGGATCGGTCTGACGCGGGGCCCCATGGGCATTCCGTCCGTCCCGCCCCTCGAGCTGCTCCCGGCGGGCCTCGTCCCGGGCGTGGCGCGCGAGGTGCGGCTCCACGTGAGCCTCGTCCTCCTTCTGGCCCTGACTCTGGCCCTGCTTCACCGCCTGGTCGGATCCTCCGTCGGGCGGTCGTGGATCGCCATCCGCGAGAACGAGGAGCTGGCGGGAAGCCTGGGCATCCCCGCTCTTCGCTACAAGATGGCGGCGTTCGGAGTCGGCGCAGCGCTCGCGGCGATCGGAGGAGGACTCTACGCCCACTACGTGAGCTTTGTGAGCCCGAGCGAGCTCAGCTTCCACTACATCGGCATCGTGTTCATCATGGTCATCGCCGGAGGCACCGGTACGCTGATCGGGCCCGTGCTCGGCGGGCTCGTCTTTGGCGTCCTGCCCGAGGTGCTGCGCGTCGCCGAGACCGCCCGGAACATCCTCCTCGGCGGCATTCTCCTGCTGAGCATCGCGTTCCTCCCCGAGGGGCTCGTCGGTCTCTGGGACCGGGCGCGGCGCCGGCTCAGGCGGGTGGAGGCCGAACGGACCGCGGTGGCCCCGGCGCGCCGCGCGGCCGACCCGCGGCCGGAGCAGGAGGTCCTGGTCCGGCGCGACCGATCCGGGGCAGGGCGGCGCGAGGCGATCCTGGATGTCCGCGGCGTGACCAAGCGCTTCGGCGGCCTCACCGTGCTCCGGGACGTGAGCTTCACGGTGG
>Ga0209619_10002197_pt1 | contig 14134 bp, 10 predicted proteins | sample Rifsed16ft3_FD_184011 | JGI IMG/M metagenome (GOLD analysis project Ga0209619, IMG submission 184011) | Soil microbial communities from Rifle, Colorado, USA - sediment 16ft 3 (version 2) | ecosystem: Environmental > Terrestrial > Deep subsurface > Rock core/Sediment | place: Rifle, Colorado... | reverse complement strand
CAACTGCCGCGTCGGAGTCGATCTTGAATGGGTCAGGCCTGAGTTCGAGTGGATGACGGTGGCCAGGCGCTACTTTTCACCCCGGGAGCTCAGCGGCATCCTGGCGGCCCCCAGCCGACAGCAAGCCGAAGCTTTCTTCGCTGGATGGACGCGCAAGGAAGCCTGTCTCAAGGCAATCGGCTGCGGCCTGACAAGTTGGCCGGAGGAGACCGAGGTGTCGACAGATCAACGCGGCGGGGCCGTGCTTCTCGCTGCACCTCAGGAGATGTTGCCCGTGTCCCGTTGGAGGATTGTTGATCTCATGCCGGGCGAGGGTTACAGGGCCTGTCTGGTCGTTGAGAGTGCTGAGGCGCGGGTCAAGCTATGGGATTGGCCCGGTCAGCCGCTCGAGGATCGCCCGCCGTCGCCGGAAAGCTATTTGACGGCCGCCGGCGCCGCCAGGGTGGGCCTCAGCCCAATGAACGGATCGGAGGTTTCTAACGGATAACGCTGCGCTGGCCGACGAGTCGATCGAAGCCGGCAGAAGGGATGCGACGGTGCTGGCCAAAGGGGCCGGCGTTGCGCTTGCCGGACGGATCCTCGGGCGGGGGCTTTCCGTCGTCGTTCAAGCGGTCCTGGCGCGCGGACTGGGGCCGATCGCCTACGGTCTTTACGGGCTCGGATGGACAATTCTCCGAATGGGCGCCTCGCTCTCTTCCTTTGGTCTCAGCCATGGAGTCGTGCGCTACGGGGCGCGCCATACCCAGGGGAATCCCTCCCAACTGAGAGACGTCCTGGTCCAGTCCGTTATGCTCTCCGTGCTCTCGGGTGCTGTGGTCGGACTGGTCCTCTACGCCCTGGCACCCTGGCTTGCCGGAGAGGTTTTCTCGAAACCCGACCTGGCGCGGGTGATCCGTTGGTTTGCGCCGGGTTTCGCCTTCTCCGCGGGCCTGCAGGTGTCCGCCTCCGCGACGCGGATCTCGAAGCGGATCCAATTCGCCGCTTTCTCCCAAGAGATCTTCCAGCCTCTGGCGAACCTGATCCTCATCCTCGTCGCCTTCCTCTTTGGATGGGGGTTGGCGGGAGCGGTGGGCGCGGCAGTCGCCTCCTTCGGTTTGGCGATGGTACTGGCATTCCTGTTCGTTCTGAGGCTTTTTGGCCGGGCCTTTGCCGCCCCCGAGAAGCCTCGGTCAGTGGCCGGTGAGCTGCTGACTTTCTCCGCGCCGGCGGCCTTGGCGAGTGTATTCACGACCTTCCTCATCCTGGTTGACCGTCTCATCGTCGGATACTTCCGGCCCGCGGCTGAAGTCGGCGTCTATCAGGCTGCATCAACAGCTTCGGCCTTCTTCCCTGTGGTCCTAACCGCCTTCAGTGGAATCCTGGCTCCGATGATCGCCGCCCTGCACCACAATGGCGAGAGCGAGCGACTTCTCGAGGTTTATCGAGTCAGCACCAAGTGGGCCTTATATGTGAGCCTGCCGGTATTCCTCACGATCCTCTTCAGGTCCCGGGAGTTGATGGAGGTCATCTTCGGGAAGGGTTATGTCGCAGGGGGATCGCTCCTGGTCGTTCTCTCCTTGGGACAGTTGATCAACGTGAGCACCGGTTCCATCAACGTCGCACTCCTCATGACCGGGCATCAGAATAGGTGGCTGATGATGTCGGGAGCGGCGCTGGTCGCAGACATCACACTGGGGGTCATGCTGGCGGCGAAGTACGGCGCCATGGGTGCGGCATGGGCCACGGCCGTGTCGGTGGGCGGCCTGTGGATCTTCGCCATGCTCGATGGGCGGCGCGTGCTGAACCTGTGGCCGTACGACCGCAGGATTCTGAAAGGGGCGGCGGCAAGCCTGGTCACCTTTTCGGGGATGACTCTGGTTCGGAATGCCTTCGCCGGTCCCGCCCTGATCACCCTGGTCGTGATGGCGATATTGGCAGTGCTTATTTTCTTCATTACGCTATTCGCTCTTGGAATCGACCGCGAAGATCGGGAAGCCCTGATCTACGTTCGAGAGCGACTCAAGTCGTTCTCGTAGCGTTCAATTCAATCTGTCCCGCCAGCCAAATCCGTAGGAGGGCGTGCGGGATCGGGCAGTCGGCGTGACCCGTCGATTTCAACTGGGCAGTGTCTCCTCCTCGAGGGACACGGGAGTTTTGGGATCCGGGTGAGGAATTGCCAGGAACCGCAGCCGGATGCCTCCGAGAGGATTCCCGCAGATGTTCTCGTCAGTCACGGGTCCTGCACGACGCCTGAGGTGACCGTTCCAGAGTCTCCATTGACCTGGGGATCCGGCGGGATCCGGGGTTGATTCACGGGGGGAAGAGTTGAGCAAAGAACAATCAGGCTACGACCCAGCGACCTACTGGGAAGACCGTCTGCACAAGCACTTTGATCTAACCGGAGTGGGTCACGGTTCGCTTGGTCCACAGCACAATGCCCGGATGTATCTGGCGCGCCAACGAACGCTGACTCTGGCGCTCCGATCTGTGGGTCGTTCCTTGGAGGGTTGCCAGGTGTTGGATGTCGGATGCGGAAGCGGCTTCTACACCGAGTACTGTCTGCGCAACCACGTCGGAGAATACGTGGGACTGGACATTGCACAGGTCAGCGTCGAGACGCTTCGGCGTCAATATCCACAGTTCCGGTTCATGATAGGAGACGTCTCCGACGAGCGACTCCTCCCGGGTTCGGACTTCGACGTCGTGCTGGCCGCGGATGTCCTCTTCCATATCGTCGATGACGAAGCGTTTTCCCAAGCGCTGGCGAACATCGCTGTCTGGCTCAACCCAGGTGGGCTGCTTGTGCTCTCCGATGTCCTACCGCGGGTCACCTTCCAGAGTGCGCCGCACTGCCGGTACCGATCAAGAGATGACTACCGCGCTTTGCTCAATCAAAACGATCTCCGGGTCGCACATGAGGAGCCGATCTTTGCGCTGCTTCAGCCTCCACCGCATGGCGGATCGGCCGGCCCCTTGTGGTGGGCCTATGCCTGGGTCTGGCGGTACGGCTGGCGTATCGCCCGCATCCCAGGGGTCGATCGGCTGTTGGCGCGAGCGCTGGGTTGGCTGGACGAGGCGTTCTTCCTGAGGGCGCTGGGCAGGGGCGCGCCCAACTCGAAATGGTTGTTGGCGGTGAAGGGAAATGTGGCGTAGCCAGCTGAGGGCAAGCTCAGGCTATGCCATAGGGAACATCGCCCGCAGTGCGGCGTTGATCATCTTGACGCCGTACCTGGTCAACGCGTTGAGCCCCGTTGAATACGGAGAGTGGGCATACCTTGAAGTCGTAATCGTTCTGGTGAGCATGCTGATGGTGGCGGGGCTGGACGTGGCCCTTATGCGTGAGTACTGGGACCTTGAGGACGAAGAGAAGCGCTCGGGGCTGTTCGGCACAATGCTCATCGGTGTCACAGTCTGGGGAGGCGGGCCGGCGGTCGCACTGTCGATCGCTTCGGCCTTGGGGCTACGGTTGTTCCTGCCAGGCTCCATGGAGGTCATTCCTTGGGTGTTCATGATCGGGTGGGTCGAGAGCATTCTAGCCGCATTCCTGGCGCTGTTCCGGATTCGGGAAGAGGTAACGTCGTTCGTGCTCTTATCGGTGGGGCGCATGGTCCTCTTCATGGGGTTCGCCATCGGTCTGATCCAGGCCGGGTACGGCGTTGCAGGAGGGCTTGCCGGACGCTTCTTTGCCACGCTGATCATCCTGATCATTGCACTGGTATTCGTCATTCGAGCCCGCCGGATCTCGTTGCGCCCAGACTGGGGGATACTCAAGAGGGGATTGAGATACGGACTTCCTTTGTTGCCAGCAAATCTCGCAGCCTACGTTCTTTTCGCCTCAGACCGGTACTTCCTCGAGCGTCTCGTCAGTCTGGAGAGCGTTGCAGTCTACTCCTTCGCCTACAAAGCCGCGACTGTCCTTGAAACGCTGATAACACGTCCGTTCGCCGCGGATTGGGCGGCGCGGAGATTCAAGATCGCCGCCGGCGGCAATCCCCAGCGCCAGTATGCTCACGTGCTTGTGCTGTACTTCTACGCCGCAGTCGGCTTCGGTCTGCTCCTCCTTGCCGTTGCCCCGATGGCTTATAGACTATTCGCCCCGGCCGTGTATTGGCCGGGGCTTCGGGTTCTACCTCTTATTCTCATCGCCTATATCGTGTTCGGGTTAAGCTATCCCTTGAACATCGGGATCATGCTGAAGGACCGGACAAGGTATCTTCCGATTGTAGGGTGGATTGCTGCAGGTGCTTGCCTCATCCTTAACCTACTGTGGATTCCTCGATATCAGATGCTCGGTGCAGCCTGGGCCACGCTCGTGGCTTACGCCGTCTGGACCCTGGGTACGACCTGGGTGTCCCTCAGGCTCTATTGGGTTCCGTACTCACTGGGCTATGCCGGTTTGGTGGCCGCAGTCGGCGGTGTCGGATATGCCATCCTCAAGTTGATCGGTAATGACACGCCGGGATCCGCCAGCCTAGGCAGCACCTCCTTGGGTCTCAGTTGTATCTTGCTTCTCCTCCTCGCTGGCGGCTATTTCATTTTGCGATACGTGAGACGGCCGGGCTGACTATGCCGGGGGGCGGAACCCTATGACGCAGTTACTACTTTTCCTCATCTTCTTGGCACCGACGATTCAGTACCGCGTCGTACTCCCCTGGTTCAGCTTCGCGGCGATGGAGCCGGTCGTCCTGCTAGCGTCGGCGGCGCTGATCCTACGCAGTCGGGTGAGGGGGGAGGCCCTGCGCCTCCCACGTACTTGGCCGGAGATCGGCCTCATGGCCCTCATGATTTGGGTTGCGCTCATCCGCCCCTGGGCTCAGGACATGCAGCACGGCTTGAGCGACGTGCGGGACTGGGTAATCCCAGTCGTGACTTTTGTCAGCCTACGGATGACGATCCGGCAGGGTTGGCGAGAGGCCGTGCGGCTCATGGTGGCGCTGGCCCTGGCCATATCGGTCCTCGGAGTCTACCAGCGGGCGACCGGTGGCCTGCGCCCGTTCATGTCCGCCGGAGCCAGGTTTAAGCTGACAGCGGACTGGGAGGCCGTAGTTGGGCCCAGCTGGGACCAATCAGGGATTATCTCCTTGTGCGAGCTCCACGCGGAACGCGCCCGCCTGGCTCAGCAAGGAAGACTAACGGACGATTTCGAGAAAGGTGCAGATCAGCTGCAGGATGGCTCTGCGTTCGCCGTCGGCCTGTTCGCTCACCCGAACTCGCTGGGGATGTTCTTGTCGGCAGGATTGATGCTGGCTCTCGGGTGGGCGACCGAGCGCAAGGATCGTCAGCATTGGCTTGCTCTGGCTGTGATCGGCGCGGCGCTATTCTGGACTTACTCTATTGGCGCCTATGTCGTCGTAGTGGTCGAGTTGGGAGCTTATTTCCTCCTTCGAAACCTCAGGTCGGCAGTCGTAACCGGTGCGATCGCTGTGTCCTCGCTTGTGGCGACAGTCGGCCTCTTTGCGGTATTACCCTCGTCTGCGTTGAATCCGCTTTGTTGGCGATATGGTCTGTGGACGACGGCCTTCAATCTTCTTTCCGCGTCTCCCTTGATCCTCCTCTTCGGAAACGGGATGGATCACTTCGGTGAAGTGGCCTACTATTTCCAGCCGCACAACATGTACATTCAGATGCTCCTCGAATACGGAGTTCTCGGTCTGGGGCTCTCGCTCGCGGTCTTCACTTCGGTCGTCGCGGCTGGCTGGCACGACCGACTTGCAGGTCTATGGGAAAAGGACGCTCTCCTGCTCGCATCGTGGATTGCAGTGCTCGGCTTCTTGGCCGCAGGGATGAGCGATTCGGTATTGCTGGGGATCGAAAACCGGATGATCGTGCTGTGCTACCTCGCGTGTTACCTGGGGCTGCGCGAGGAACAGATCCGGTCGCGCATGCTAGACTTAGAGGGACCGCTGATGATCCGTTCAGGAGCACAGATTTGACCTCCGAGTCAACCGGGGTTCTCTGCGTTCGGTGGCCTCTCCCGGGTGGAGACCGCCAGACATGGTGACGCTTGAGGAGGCCGGGCCGATCATTCATCAGAGGGGGGTGTGAGTCCATGACACAAGTCTTGCTCTTCCTCATCTTCCTGGCGCCGACGATTCAGTACCGCGTCGAACTCCCAGGGTTCAGCTTCGCCGTGATGGAGCCGGTTGTCCTGGCGGCGTCGGCGATCCTGATTCTTGGCAGTCGGGCAAGGAAGCAGCCACTTGTCATCCCAAGGACTTGGCCGGAGATCGGGCTGATCGCCATCGGCGTCTGGGCGATCCTCGTCCGCCCCTGGTCGTCGGACTGGAAGCACGGGCTGAGTGACATTCGAGATTGGGTCATCCCGATCATCACTTTTCTCACCTTGCTGGCCACGGTCCGCCATGGCTGGCGGAACGCCGTTCAGATTCTCCTCGCCATGATCGTGCTGACCTCACTCGTCGGCATTGTTCAAAGGGCAACCGGCGGATTCAGGCCGTTCATATCACCGGAGGCGAACTTGAAGCTCCCGCCGGGAGCTGTGCCTCCGCCGGGCCCCAGTTGGGGGCCGGTGACCAGCACCAACCCCTGTGTAAGGTATCCGCAACTCGCTCTTCTCTCCGAACAGGGCGTACTAGAAGAGGATCCCGCGCTGACGGCTGCGGCGGCTAGGGAGGCGCCGCCGTATGCGGTAGGTTTCTTTGCGCATCCGAACTCGTTAGGCATGTTTCTTTCCGCCGGGTTCATGTTGGCTCTCGGCTGGGCGAAACAGCGCCGGCACCTCGGGGGCTGGCTCATTCTCGGCGTCATCGGCCTGGCGCTCTTCTTTACCTATGCCAAGTCGTCTTATGCCGTCCTTGCCCTTGGGCTTGGCGCGTATTTCCTGTTGAGACGCATTCGCTCCCTCAAAGTGATAGCGGCAGTCGCACTGGTCCTCATCCCTTTGGCTGTGTTGATGCTGGCCAGGTTGCCGGTCTCGGTCCTGAACGGCCTCTGCTGGCGCTATGGCTTATGGACTACTGCATTCCACCAGCTCTCGACGGCTCCCCTGGTTCTGCTTGTCGGGAACGGCATGGACGCGTTCCGCGGTCTTGCCTATTACTCCCAGCCGCACAACACCTACATCTACGCTCTCCTGGAATATGGTCTTCTGGGGCTGGCAGTGGTCTTTGGAGTCGTGGCATGGGTCGCGGTTGCTGGATGGCGGGACAGGAGGGGTGGTCTCTGGGAGCGGGACTGCGTCTTGCCGGCGATGTGGCTCGCCACTCTGGCATTCTTCGCCATCGGCCTGACCGAATCAGTCCTGATGGGGGTTGAGCAAAGAATGATCGTCTTGAACTTCTTGGCCTGCTATCTTGGTCTTAGGCAAGAGGCCCGCGGCCTAGCCGACTCGTCACCGTCGGATCAGGCCAGATCTTGAGATGCACCAGAGGATGAGGGTCCTAACGATTTCGGACCTCTTCCCGAGTCCGCTTCGCCCCGCTGATGGCATATTCGTCGAGCACCAGGTGAAGCACCTGGTGCCCTACTGCAGTTCGACGGTAGTTGTCCCACTTAGGGTCTTCCCACCTGCAAGACTGTGGCGGCTCCTGTTTCGACCGGGTCAAGCCGGCGCAGCGTGGCGCGATTGGCTCAAAGAGGTCAGATCTGTTCCCTCGGAGGCTGGGCCGAAGGGGATCGAGGTCCAACGCCTCCGGTACACGTCTCCGCCAAGACAGGTGTTGCATGGGCTGTGGGGCTTCTTCGCTTACGTGAGTCTGCGGGGTAAGCTCCACCTCCTCGACAACCAGAGGCATTTCCAACTCATTCATGCGCACTATGCCAGCCCGGCGGGAGTCGTGGCTCTCCTGGCCAACCGATGGATGCGGGTTCCAGTTGTTGTCAGCGTGCACGGGGCCGATGTCACTTTCACCGCCAGGCAGAACGTGCTAGGGAGGAGAGTGGTTCGCTGGGTCTTCGATCAAGCCGACGCTATCCTCGCCAACAGCAGTTGGACGAAGCAGGAGATCGTACAACTCGGTGGGAGTCCCGAGAAGGTCCAGATCGTGCGCCTTGGAGCCGAACCCCCGGAGGCAGTGGTCGGTCCGCTTCCGGAGGCCGAGAGTGACGGCCTCACTTTGCTTTCCATCGGCTACCTGACGGAACGCAAAGGCCATGCCTACGTCCTGCATGCCCTCCGCCGTTTGCTCGATCAGGGTCATCGACTGCGCTATGTCATTGTCGGTGATGGTCCAAGACAGCACGAGTTGCAGGCCTTGGCCGACAGCCTTGGGCTGACCGATCATGTACGGTTTGAAGGGTACAAGCGCCACGAGGATGTCTGGCCCTACCTCGCCGGCTGCGACATCTTTGTCTTGCCTAGTTGGAAGGAGGCTTTCGGAGTAGTTTACGTCGAGGCCCTTAGTCTGGGTAAGCCGGTCGTCGGCTGTCAAGGGCAAGGGGGGCCGGAGGACATCCGTTCTCTTGGAGATTGTATTGAGCTCGTCATCCCCCGCGACACACAGAGTCTGACGGCCGCGTTGCAGCGCCTTATTGAGAATCCGGTTCGGCGGGCCGAGATGGGTTCGATCGGTAAGGCGATCGCCCGAGAGCACTTCTCCTGGAAACGGAACGCCCAAGCGACATTCGAGATCTATCAGAGAGTCGTGGGAAATCGAGATGGACAAGGCGAGGGGAATCCTCAGGTATAGAGCTACCGATGGGCGATTCTCCGTCAACGATGCCCGCACATTGTCGGTCGTCGTAGCGGACTATCTGCTGAGAGAGATGCTCTTAGCCAGGTCATATCTGCGCGGCCGGCTCCTCGACATCGGTTGCGGGACCAAGCCCTTCAGTCTTATCTACGGCCCACTGACCGACCAGGCCTACGGGACGGAGGTTCCGTTCTCACCCTTCGGGACCATGGAAGCCGATATCCTGTGCCGCGCCGAGGCCCTTCCATTCTTGTCCGGTTGTTTCGACGCCGTCTTGCTCACCGAGGTCCTCGAGCACACGGTACAACCCTTCCTTGCGCTCGCGGAATGTTCACGTGTGATAGAGCCGAGTGGCCATGTGATTCTCTCTGTTCCGTTTGTCTACCCCCTGCACGACTGGCCGCATGACTATTGGCGTTTCACCCGCTTCGGCCTTGAGGCCCTTTGCCGTCAAGCGGGGCTGCGGCCGGTTTACATCCACACCAAAGGCGGTGTCGGGGCGACGGTGATGAGCCTTACCATCCAGCTGGCAGTACGGGCGACGGATGGGATTACCAAGCTCTTCGGCTTGTCCAGGCCGATCCGTCAATGGCCGGCGATCCGCTGGCTGCTCGTGATGCCCCAGCGCTTGTTTCTCTTGCTTGCGGGCAGCCTCCGACTTCCGGAGGCCTTGCAAAGGACCTCCGACTGGATGACACCCGGCTTCTTCGCTGTCGCCACGAAAGCCTCGGCCCCGATGGGCGATAATACGAGCGAATTGAGCATGTTGGATACCCTCAGCGACTTCGAAGACGGAGTGTGAATCGGTCCCTCATGGCTGGCAGGGTTGCGATCGTAGTCAGGGCGATCCCCCACTATCGCCAACGCTTCTTTGAGTTGTTGCGGCGCAGACTCGACGATAAGGGCATCGAACTGCTTCTGATCTACGGTCAGGTTAGCAACAGGCGGGCATTACGACGGGACACCGTCGAGATCCCATGGGGCCACCGCATTCACAATCGGATCCTAACGCTGGGTGGTCGGGAGCTGTATTGGCAGCCGTGCCTGACATTGCTAAGGGGAGTGGATCTGGTGATAGTCACCCACGAGGCCAGCCTGCTCATCAACTATGTCTTGTTCTTGCAACATCTCTTGGGAATTAGACGGCTCGCCCTGTGGGGCCACGGAGTGACAACCAGGCGCCACAATTCGAACCGAATCGGTGAGGCCCTCAAGGCTTTGGTCTCGCGACGTGTCCACTGGTGGTTTGCCTATACCCAGGGATCGGCCGAGGCCGTAGCCTCGTCCGGATTCCCACAGGGCAAGATCACGGTTGTGGGCAATACCATCGATCTTCATCGGCTGGAAGCAGCCCAAGACGCCGTCTCCTCGGAAGCTCTGGCGAACCTCAGAGGCGAGATCAATCTCCGCTCCGAGAACGTCGGCCTGTACGTCGGAGGCATGTATCCGGCGAAGCGGATCCCCTTCCTGCTCGAGGCATGCGTCTTGATCAAGCGCGAGGTCGAGGACTTCGAGATGATTTTCATGGGGGCCGGACCTGACGAAAGGCTCATCGAGCAGGCCGCCGCGAATGCCGATTGGATCCACAAGGTCGACCCCAGATTCGACGACGCTAAGGTGCCGTACTTCATGTTGTCGAGAGTGCTCCTGATGCCCGGAGTGGTGGGCCTAGCCTTGCTGGATGCCTTCGCCCTGGAAGTGCCGCTCGTGACGACAGGCATTCCTGATCACGGACCAGAGATCGAGTACTTGATCGACGGAGTTAATTCGATCATGGTTGGGGACGCGGACAACCCGAGCGCCTATGCCTCGGCTGTGGTTCACCTGTTGCGCGATGCGGACGCATTAGCCAGGCTGAGGGCCGGGTGTCGACAGGCGCGCGAGCGCTACACCATTGAGGATATGGTGCAGCATTTCTCGGAAGGTATTCAGAAGGCCCTGGCCTTCTGACGCCATCCGTTCTCAGGCCGCCGTCAGATCGGCCGGACGCGTCGATTCCTGTATCTTGTTCTGGCTGGAGAGGGATCGTCCGAATGATCCTCAGATTGCGGCAAGGACTGTGAGGCAGGCTACGATCATCGGGTGGCCGTCAGGATCACCAACGCAGGGTATTGAGAACAAGGCAAGATGAAAAACTCTGTCCGGCTGGTCCAGTCGTTCGAGAGCCTACACGCAAGTCCGGAAAGCACAGACTTTCCCGGCAAGTTGCTGCCTCCCGGGCAGAGGATCGAGAGCTGGCACATCGTGGGTCGTGCCTCTGATTGGGAAATTGCCCAGGAAAGACTGCTAGCCCGATTGCCGGCTTTCCAAGGGATCAGGCTTCTGGCGATCGAAGTGGCAGACCCACAAACCTTCACCGGCGTCCGGCGGTTAGCGGCGTTCTGTGCTGACGGCCGGATCCGTCTGCGTTTCGATCATGTGATCCGTGATCCGGCGCGGGAGGATGCCGGGGGCTCGATGGCTGCCGAAAGCATCCGGAACCTGTGCGCCAAGGTCAACGCTGAAAGGATCGGCCCCATGACGCCCGCCGTGATGGTGGTCCTTCCCCTCAAGCCGAAGACAGTTGGTGAAATCCTGCCCCTCTGGGTTTGGCTGGAGGACGAGCAGATCTCCTACCAGATCACGGTCGGCGATCTGAACGGTGCCAGTGAGCGCCAGCGGTACATGATCACCGAGACGCTCGAAAACGCAGCAAGCCGAGCGTCCCTCACAGAGCGTGGACAGTTCTACTGTGCCGAGGCCCGAGATGCGCTCGTGGCCGGGAAGGTCCTTGAGCAAGCGAATGGTATCGTTATTGCCGGTGAGGGGAGGGAGGCTCACGAAGCCGTCCGCCATGGCGAGGTAGCCTTGCCTCTCCCTGATCCGCCGTTCCGTTGGCGGCTCCGCCGCCTCCTACGCCGATGGAAGCTCGATAATTGGAGCATACTCCTGCGAGGGGTGACCAACCTGTCTCTTAGCCTAGTCGACGGGAGCCGGGCGAGTCATCCTCGTCGCTCAGATGGGCGGACCGGCCAGGCCCTGGTGATCGGTTGGTATGGGACGGAGACGGTAGGCGACAAGGCGATCCTGGGCGGCATCTTGCGCGAGATGTTTGCCAAGAGGCCTGAGCTCAGAGTGACTGTCGCCTCCACTTTGCCGTTCTACACTCGCCAGACGATGAACGAGTTGGGCCATACGACTTCATCCGAGGTGGTTCCTTACGACTTTGGGCGCATCGCCAGGCTGATGCCGGAATTGGATGAGGTCTTGATCGGAGGCGGGCCGCTCATGGACCTGGTCGAGATGTTCGATCTGGTGCGGGTGATGCACCTCGCCCGAAAGGCCGGCGTGGCGACGGTCATCGCCGGCTGTGGGGTCGGCCCGGCCCACTGGTTTGTCACGCGATGGGCGGTTCGAGCGCTACTCGAGCTGGCCGACATCGTTGTGTTGCGCGATCGGGATTCGAAGGACCTGCTCGACAGCTGGCACATGGATTCGCAGAAGGTCGAGGTCGGGTTAGACCCGGCCATCAACTACGTTGCTCGCCTCGCCCTTCCGCTGAGAGTGAAAGAGGGCCGAGGGCCGGTATTGGGTGTGGCGGTTCGGGATTGGCCGAGAAAATTCGGGAGGTCTCTGGACCAAGCGGCCTTTGAGGCGCGACGATCCGAGCTCGCCAGGCTGTGGGCCTCTGTATGCGACGGGTTCCTCCGGCAGCACGGTGGGCAGGTCAAATTGGTGCCGATGCACACGCTCCACATCGGGGATGATGACCGGTGGTTCCAGGCCCGGGTGCGCGCTCTAGCGGCGGAGAAAGACAGCATCCGCCAGTTGACCGGTTCGTATTCCGCAGAAGACATCGCCGAGGAAATTCGAGACTGTGACGTCTTTTTGGGTATGCGCTATCATTCGATCCTGTTTGCAGCAGCTCTCGGAGTTCCAACCGTGGCAGTCGACTATAGTCGCGGCGGGAAAGTCGCCGCCTTCGGTCGTCGGGTGCTCCCCCCGGAGTCCGTTTTTGATGTCGCCACGCTGGAAGCCTCCCAGATCATTGGGGCGCTGGGCAGAGCTCTTGGGATGCGCCGAGATTCCGAAAAGCAGCGGCGGCATTCGAGGGAAGAGCTGGTATCTAAGGCGCGCCTGGCGGGCGAGGCGGCCGCACTTCTTCTTTGAGACGTCCTGGAGGCCGTACCCTTGCGGATCCTGATTTGCCATAACTACTATGCCCGCCGGTCCGGCGAATGCGCGGTCGTAGACCAAGAGGCGGCATTGCTCAGAGAGAAGGGACATGACGTCGAGCAATTCTCCTATGACAACGCCGACTTCCTGGGATTCCGGTTTTCCGAAAGGACGAAGGCAGGATTCCGGGCGATCTACTCCACGCGGACGGATCGGGACATACGCCGGTTTCTCCTGGGCAAGACATTCGACGTCGCCCACGTGCATAACACCTGGGGGGTCATGAGCCCATCGATCTACAAGGCGCTCTGGCTCGAGAGTTTGCCTGTGGTCAAGACGGTGCACAACTTCCGCTGGTTGTGTCCGGTCGGGACGTTCTATCGCGATGGCCGGCTGTGCCACGACTGTGTCGAGAAGCCGGGAGGCGTCATCCATGGTGTCGTCCATCGATGCTACCAGGGGAACCTGGCCGGCTCGATGATGGCCTCCACCAGGTTGTTTGTGAATCGCGACCTCTTGAGGATCTTCGACCGTTATATCGATATCATCGTCGTTCAGAACACATTTGTGCGTGACAGACTCATCCAGAACGGTTTCCCGGCCGAGAAGATGGCGCTCAAGGGGAACTTCTTGCGTCGGCGGGAGTTCGAGCCAACCCGAGGAGATCACGCGATCTTCCTTGGCAGGCTGGAGGCGTCGAAGGGCCTGCGGACGCTCCTCGACGCAATGGAGGGCACGACAATCCCACTAAGGATCTTTGGGCAAGGACCCTTGGAGCCCTGGCTGAGGGATCAAGTCGCCCGTCGTTTCGGCCCCGCCGGCAGGATTCATTACGAAGGCTATGCAAGCCGACCCGTCTTGATGCAAGCTCTGGCTTCTTCGCGGGCGGTGGTCTTCCCCTCGGAGTGGTACGAGAGCTACCCCATTGCCATCGTCGAAGCGATGGCGCACGGGAAACCCGTCATTGCCTCCGACCTCGGAAGCATCCCCTCCATCGTCGAGCACGAAGTCAACGGTCTGCTCTTCAAACCGGGGGACCCGCAGGCATTGGCCACGCAGATCGATCGTTTGTGGAGTGATGATTCCCTGCAGGAACGGCTCGAGGCGGGCGCCAAGGCGGCCTACGAGGCCAAGATGGCGCCTGAGGCGAACTACCGCACCTTGATGCAGATCTATGAGGCCGCCATTGAGTCCAGGAAAACTCGTTCGCCTGGGAGAAGAGATTGATCCTGGTCACGGGAGGTTGTGGCTTTATCGGGGCAGCCTTGGTCCGACGGCTCCTGGCTGAAGAGCAGAGCAAAGGCACGCTGGAACTTCTGCTCACCGCGCCCGTGCGCGAGTGGGAAGTG